>Ga0224558_1003214_pt1 | contig 13867 bp, 14 predicted proteins | sample 714S32024metaG_FD_180682 | JGI IMG/M metagenome (GOLD analysis project Ga0224558, IMG submission 180682) | Peat soil microbial communities from Stordalen Mire, Sweden - 717 S3 20-24 | ecosystem: Environmental > Terrestrial > Soil > Wetlands > Peat | place: Sweden: Norrbotten County, Stordalen... | reverse complement strand
TGCCGATGGCGTCCGGCTTGGCCCGATCCGTCTGTAGATCCTTCTGCGTCATGACGTACTCACCAACCATCCGCCGCGCTTCGCGGATGTACAACTGGTGCGGCCAATTCTCCGTGTCCGTGAATTCTCGCCGACGTTCGTGGATGGGGCACCGGGAGATGGTACGCCATGGATGCGGCGCCCTCCGCGCCGCGCGCATCCCCATCCGCCCGCGGCGGTCGCGGCGACGGACGACGGGCGGCGGGCGCGGCCATGAAGTGCACGGTGCTGCATGGCCGGGGCAAGAGAGCTTGCGGCGATTCGGATGGCCTTCGGCGCAGGGCTTCTACGGCCGTATTAGCCGCGGGAAGAGTTGCAGCGCCGGCCCTTGCGGATTCGGCTGGTATTCGAGGATCGCGCCCTCTTTGCGCAGCTTGGCCATTAGCGCGGAAACATCGATATCCTGGACCGCCTTTCCACCCCCCACAGCCAGCCGCGCCGCCACGCCCGCCGCGTGCCCCAGGATCATGTACTGCGGCTCCATGCGGATCGAGGAATATGCCACGTGGCTCGCCGAAAACGCCACCGGCACAAGCAAATTCTCCGCCTCCACCCGTCTCGGCAGCATCACGCGGTACGGGATCTGATATGGCTGCACCGGAACCTGCATATCGCCCTCGTTGCGCACGTTCCCGTCGCGCCCCACGATGCGCTCCACGTTGTGCGAATCGCTGTTGTAAGAGCCCATGCCGATGGCGTCCGGCTTGGCCCGATCCGTCTGTAGATCCTTCTGCGTCATGACGTACTCACCAACCATCCGCCGCGCTTCGCGGATGTACAACTGGTGCGGCCAATTCTCCGTGTCCGTGAATTCGTCCTTCGCCAAGCCCCACCGGTTCATCTCCTGCCGCAGGCTCTCCGGAACCCGTGGATCATTCGCCAGGAAATAGAAGAAGCCCGCCTGGTAATCTTTGTGCGCCTGCCAGATCTTCTCCCGTTCGGCGTAGCTCGCGTCGGGGTAATTCCAGCTCCCGCCGATATAGTCCGTCGAAAACGCCCCGTTGTTGTTGATGTCCGTCTTTCCATTCGGAATGCGGCTCAGCGTCACCAGCGTGTCGAGCGCCGGAACTCGGCCCTCCGCCTCCGTCCGCGCTCGGATCAGCCGCGCTAGAAGCTCGTAACGCCCTGCGTCGTATCCCACCGGCTTGGCGAATGCCACGCGGTTCGCCGCCACATCGGTGAGGCACATTCGGTAGTTGTACGCTTGCACGGCTTTATCCGCCGATCCCGCCGCCGGCAGCGTTCGCGCCGAAATCTCCGGCAGCAGCTTGCCCGCTGCGTCATAGGCCGAAACGCTAACCAGGAATTGATGGTATGGCGTTTGCTCCCGCACGCCCGCCAACGACTCCCCGTACTGCGGCGCCGCCTCGCGCCCGAACGTGTAGCTCACGCCCGCCTGCACCATCAGGTCGCCTTCATACGTGCTGTCGATGAAAACCCTGGCCGTGAACTGGTCGCCCGCTTCGGTCGCAATCGCCGTCACACGCGCGCCCTGTTTGCGTACGCCGTTCTTCTCCACCACGCGCTCGTGCTCGAACAGTGCAACACCCGCCTCTCTCACCATCCCGCGGAAAATCTCTTCTGCCACGTGCGGCTCCGGCAGCCACGCCACGTCCTGTCCGTAAAGCGGCATCTGGTAATGCCGCCCCACGCGATAGTAAAACTCCAGCGCGCAGCCGCCGATCACCTCTTTCTTCCCGTAATCGGTCCAGCCCAGGCCGCCTGATACCATCCCGCCCAAATGCACTCCCGGCTCGACCAGCGCCGTCTTCATCCCCTCCCGCGTCGCCGCCACCGCTGCGATCACGCCGCCCGCCGTTCCCCCGTAGACGACCACGTCGAAATCGCGCACCGCCGCTGAAGCAGCCAGTGCGGCTAGCAGCATCAGAGTCGGAGTCCGCATGTCGATCCTCCTCTCATGGTACTTAAGCTTCTTATCAACATTGGCTGAACTGATAGCCTACCGCGAGTCATTCATTTTTGCGCCACGAGATCCTCGCGCCCATGGCGGCAAATCGGCGGGCCGCGGCGCCTTCCGCGACGCGCGCATCCCACCCGCCCGCCGGCGGTGGCGGCGACGGACGGCGGGCGGTTGGCACCGGGGCGGGTCGTCAGGGCGCCCAAATCAACCTGGTGGTGGCGCGGGCCGGGTGATCGCGCGCCTTGTCGGCCGACTTCGGCCATCCGGAAGGTATCGCCCCGGCGCAACCGCAGGCTGCGCGACGGCGCCCCGGTTAAGTGGCCGTGCGCCGACGTTCCTGGATCACGCGCACGAATATCGGACGCCATCCGCCGACGGGCCGCGGGCCAATCATCGACGGGGGCGCCATCCGCCCGCCGCGCATCCCCACCCGCGCGCCGGCGGTCGCGGCGACGGACCGCGGCGTGGCGGGCGCCGGGACGGGCGGCGGGCATCAGGCGGCGCGAAGCGCGTTATGCCACCGAACCCGGCCATCGGGAAGCTGTCGCCCGGCGCAACCGCGTCACGGGCGTGCAGGCCGCGCGTCGGCATCTCGGTGAAGTGTCCGCTCGGCGACCCTGGTGGACGCGGGCGCCTTCCGCCCGCCGCGCATCCCCATCAGCGCGCCGGCGGTCGCGGCGACGGAGCGCGGCGCGGCGTGGGGATGATACCGCCCGCCCGAGTGCGTCAAGGTCGGACTAAAACATGGGCTGAAGGCTGGCATATACCCCCACGCGCTTCGCGGCCGTGCCCGGGAAGCGGGTTGCCGGTGGGAGGAGTTAATGTTAATGGACCGCACAGCACCCACGATCAACCGAAACCGGTAAACTAGAGTTGGCCGCACTGCGGCAGGAAAAGGACTCTATGGCCCGCCCACGCAAGACGCTCCTTGTTCGCGTTGCACCGGAACTGAAACGCCCGGTGTCGTCCGAAGAAGAAATACTCGGACGGAATCTGGCCGTGGCGTACATCGCAATGCGGCAGGGTATCAGTATGGACTGGGCGAAAAAGATGTACACTACTCACGAACCGGTCGATGAGTATTGGATCTCTGTGGCGCGCATGGTGATTGAGCATGTAGCACAGCATCATCGATAGCCGCCGCGCCGACGATCGCGGCGACGGACCGCGGGCGGCCGGGATCGGGCGGCGCGAAAGCGCGTTATTGCCACCAAACCTGGGCCCCGGAAACTGTCGTTACTATTGGGCAGCGGCGCAGGCAACAATGAAGTCGGCCATTGCATCGAGTACAATTACCGCCGTTCACTTAGCCGTGGGCTTGCTTTTTGCTCGATCTCTTCGTTGTAGCACTTTCCGCGGTTCAGGCCGGTTGAACCCGCGCAAGGGGATTGTCGGTATTACGCATTCCCCCTTGGGCGCCTTCTTTTTCCGACCCGCGCTGCTAGGAGGCTCGCCCTTGACCGGAACCGGCGTTCCGGTCCACCCGCACTTCGGACAGGTTGGCCTCTCCCATTCGACGTCGGGTGTTTTGCGGTTGTAACCACGTTCGGGCGACAGGCGCTTCGATCCGCAGGCTGGGCATTGCTCTGGCACGCCGCGAACATGCTGGACAACGGCTGAAATGCAGAGCCCGAGAGCGTTCTCCGTGACAGCGACGGCGGCTTCCGCGTCGTACCATTGCGATGACTTGGAATGGGTGAGCCAGTTGGCGAAATCCCACGCGCCTTCGAGAAGCGTTTTGAAAAGCTGCCTCCGGCTTCTGTTCGACTCGCCGGCCAGTGCGACACTGCAAATGTGATCTGCCCAGGCCCTTAGATCGGCTTTCTTCGGCGCTTCTCCCTGTCCCGCCCAGGGCATCACAGTCTGCGCAACGCCGATAAAGCCAAGCAGAGCTTCGCGGCAGCGTACGCCGATTCCCTGGAAATCCGCGACTTCTTCGGCCTGCGTGAGGGCATCGGCCGTTTCCTGCAGATCGCGATAGCACGCAACAAACGGTTCCGCTGGTATATCGGAAAGCTGCTGGCGTTCGCTACGCGGAATCCGCACACAAAGACCGATATGAAAACTTAGCGCAAGATCGAGGTTTGGGAATTGCTCTTGCGAGTAGAGGTACATCGGTTCGGTGATCACCCACCAACGATCAACGTCGGTGTGCACGTCCCAGACGTCGTGCCGAATGTTCAAAACATTCTCTGAATACACCTTCTGGACGAATTCGATCTTTCGATCAGGAGCCTGCGACTGCACATAATTCCTGACACGCTCGGTCTCCTTTGGCCTTGCTGCCAGCATGCTCAGCCTCTGATCTGGTGATCCGGCGCGGCATTCTTGTGAGTCTTGGTCCGATACATGACCGCTTTTCGTTTCTTCATGGGCACATCAAGAACCTCCATCCATATTGCCACTTATGCGGGCGCCTCCGCCCGGCGCGCATCCCCATCCGCGCGCCGGCGGTCGCGGCGACGGACGACGGGCGGCGGGCGGTGGGACGGGCCGCCAGTACTCGCACCGGTTCGATTTGCTATTACGGTCTCGCGCTCCTGGGTAGATCGGGGGCGCTGTCGTTCCTTGTCGGTAGGTATTGCGGGCGCAGTCGCGGCGATGCGCCTAAGGACACCGCGGCAGGTTACCGAGGGAAGGCCTAGAAGCTCGCCTGGTCGATTTCGGGCTGCGGTATCCTGGTACTGCTCGGGTTACCGGTCGAGGCCTTCAGCATGGTGGACGAATTGGCCTCACTGCGCGCTGGCCTGGACGGTGTCATCGACGCACTGCTCTCCGCTCAACATGTGCTCGAAATGTTCCGTCGTACCTTGCCTAACGGCGCTTCACGCACTTGCCTCGATCGGCTCACCAATCGCCTTACCAAGATTACGACCGAAGCCCGTAAACTCTCCACACCCTGAGAATGGGCAGAGATTGGCTGGTAATGTCGGGCACTCGGAAGTTGGGTTTCTCAGGCCGCAAGCGCTGGCCTTTTCGCCGATCCATGTCGCCCATCCGCACGCTGGCGGTTGCGGCGACCGAAGACGGGCTGCTGGCGCCGGAATTGGCGGTCGGCATAGGCTGCGCGACGACTCCTATTTCTCACGGCTAAAATCTGGCGACACGCAGGGCGCGTGGGGGTCAGCTACAGCGATCACTACGAAGAGCGGAGGTTGTTGCAGCGGCTCATGGATCGTCTTCGGTCGATTGTCCCAGATGGCGACAGCTTTCTGCCAGTTCTGCAAACGGCGCTGACGTGAGCTGTGGAGGCACGAGTTCATGGCCGGGGCCGTGCATGAAATTTCATCCACCGTTCTAAGTGGGCGCCTGAGAGGTACATACCAGCGGCTTTCACCCGCACCCGGCAAAGATACAGGGGAGGGTTAGGACTGACAAGGGCTCTTAAAGACACCCTCAGCATCGATACCGCAGGTCGCCGATCACCGTTGCCCAATGGAGGTGCGTCCTGTGCATAATCTATGTTTACTAAGGATAACGGTGACAATTCGGCATAACTGCGTGTTACTCTTAGTACGTTCAATAAACCCTGCCCTTGAAATACCCACAAAAGGTGAAGGTCACTTGCGACATCCACCAAACGGAGCGGCTGTGCTCCTAACGTAATCAAGAACGATAAGATAAGAAGGATAATAAAATGAAACAAGTTGGTGTGGCATCGGCTCTCTTGCTGTTGGGTTCGCTAGTCGTGTGTGCTGGAAGCGAAAAAGCCATCCCCCCCCAGGAGATGACTAACGGAAGCGTGGCTCAAATGGTTAAGGCAGGAATCGCACAAGATCTGATCGTCACCGCGATTGCGGAATCGGAACCACACTTTCGTTTTGATTCTAATAGCCTCATAGCTTTGCAGCAGGCAGGCGTCGCAGATGATTTAGTGCGTGCCATGGCGGCAAAGCAGTATGGCCAGCCTATTCCCGGCTTTGCAGGCGTGGCACCGGCAGTGGCAACAGCCGCAATGGCTCCGGTGAACTCAGGCACCGGGGCTGTTCTTAGTGGCACCGTGCAGCGCGTACCAAACCCGAACGAGCACTACAACGCACGATTGGGAACCGTAGACTTTGGCGTGGGCGGCGGTGTCTTCATTGACAAGAATCTTGCTCCGGCTGCGCATCCGGCAGCGCTCACAACCACCAGTGTTGCCCTTCACAAGTACGCAGCGATCTACGGCGAGTTTGGCTACACACACTTGGCAAGTGGATCGGGAAACCTCTACGGGTACAACGTTTCGGCGAATGCGTATCTGTTGGATTACGGGGCTGGCGGAAAGTTCACTATTCCGACCGGCACCCGAATTGTTCCATACGGTACGTTCGGATTTGGTCGAAGCAATCTCCGGGCCAGTGCGTCCGTATCAGGCGTGGGCAGTGACAGTGCTGGCGAAGCGGCCTGGAATTTTAATTTCGGCGGCGGCGTCAATGTGTTCGCCACCAGGAACGTGGGAATCAACCTCGACTTCCGTGCCTACCGCCCGAGTAAAGACGGTTACGGTTTTTGGTACGAGCGGGCGGCTTTCGGCGTGTTCTACCAATTCAACAACAAGGCAATCTGACCATGCGAATCGTCCTCATAGCGGTCTGTCTGTTTGGGTCGATGGCCTTTGCCGCCGAGTACGTACCGGCTGGTTCCAGGATCTATATCGAACCCGCTGACGGTTTCGACACGTTCCTCACCGCAGCGCTCGACAGGAAACACGTGCCATTGATCGTGACCTCCAAGCGCGAAGCCGCTGATTACGAGGTTTCGTCAGTGTCCGAAACAGAGAAGACGACTTGGGCCAAGGTGATCTTTCTCAAACAAACCGGATCCAAGGAAGAGGCGTCCATGAAGGTGGTCAACATCAAGACCGGCGACGTTGTTTTTGCCTACGCGGTTCACAAACGCAATTCCGTCCACGGCAAGCAGAGTTCGGCGGAAGCGTGCGCCAAACACCTTAAGGAAATCGTTAGGTAACAAGCCAACCTGACTGCGCCCTTTTTGGGCGGGCCCTCCATGCCAAGCCTTCGTTGTTTTCCGCCGCGCGCGTCCTTCCGCACCTCCTTATCCGCCCGCCCGCACCGGCTTGGGCGCGCCCTAAGGACGTCCCAGTTTAAGGATCGAGCGCGGGTGGACTCAGGATGGATTTGCCGACCTTTCGGGCCTTCATCGGGCCCAGGTGGGTGCGTTCGAGAGTGGAAGGATGAATATCACCCTCGCGAGCTTGCATCTCGTGGCGCAGGGCCGACGGCGCCGGCCTGGATGTGCGGCCCAAAACCCGCCTGAACCCGCGGCTACGAGCAAATCCTCCTGCAGAGGGCTCTTGTCCGCTTCAACCTCCGCAAACACGACGAGCCTGCATTGGGCGTTCGTTGTCCACTGGCAACACGCCGGGGAACCACGTTCCATGAACGGCCACCCCCAGTTAACCAAAGATGTCAGCTTCCGATTCGCACGGAGCAACGATAATAGAGATGAGATATCGGATTCAGGAGTCTTTTTAATGAGATTTGGCAGTTGTGCTGATGCGCTGGCCTTGCGCTCGTTGGTTGTCTTGGCCTTGATGCTCGTCGGGACAGGCTTGCAGGCGAGCGAGAGGAAGGAATTAGGCGAGATCCTGAAGCAGAAATACAAGGGTATTCAGGTCAACGTAATGGTGTCCGGAATGTACGCTGGCGAAACCCAAAAGGACCTATTTGGCCCGCGTGAGGCAGGCGTGACGTGGGTTCATTACCATGAGAGCCTTCCGATGAGTACGGGCAAGACCATCGTGGACCAGATTGATAACAGAACGTATTCTACCCGCGGAATAATCAATCGCGTTGGGACAAATACGTTTCCTGTTGACAAAGGTGAGCCTCTCGCCGTCGTTGGAGCCGAATTTGGCTGTTCGCATAAAATGTGTGGTCTCTATTTGGATCTGGCTACGGCAAAGGTGTCACGCGTAAGCGGCCTTGATCCGATGAAGGCCACTCGCGTGTCGCCTGGAATCGGTGCTGCGTTTGAACAGGCCGGATTGGGCTGTCGCTTCAGTTTTCTTTTCAGCGACGCTATCGCCGATTCTGGAGCGGCCGAGACCATAATCGCGGCTGTCGGCAAGTACCTCCTTCCATCGGGAGAGGCAAAAAGCATCCTGGAGGCGGCGAAGAACATCGAGATAACGCTCGGCAGCAGGGAGGAAGACGTGGTGAAGAAAATCGGCGAGCCGCTGCGTTCCGTCAAAGTGGGCGCGCAGAAATTCCTAAAGTTCAAGGACATGACGGTCATTCTGGTTGATGGAAAAGTTACCGACGTGAAGGTCGAATAAGTGCTCCCGAATGAGTACGCTGGCGGCACGGCTCCCGCAAATCCGTTCTAGCAGTCGAATCGGGAGGCCTCGCCAGGGGACGCGATCTGCTTCTTGTCATAGAACACACGGATTGGGGCGATTCGGGATAACACAGCCGTACTTATTGGGACGCCCGTCGCGCATCGCCATCCGTGCGCCCGCCGTCGCGGCGACGGACCGCGGGCGGCGGGCGCCGGAACGGGCCGGCGGGACCGGGCGGCGCGAAGCGCGTTAAGGCAAGCCGAGCCCGGCCAACCGGAAGATATAGCCCGGCGTCAATCGCGCTGCTGGCGCGCAGGCTGCGCGTCGGCATCCCGGTGATGTGGCCGCCCGCCGACGTTCCCGGATGCGTCACCTTCCCCCCGCCCGCATCCCCATCCGCACGCGCGCGGTCGCGGCGCCGGACAACGGGCGGCGGGCGCGGGGACGGGCGGCGGGGGAGCGGGCGGCGCGAAGCGCGTTATGCCACCCAACCTGGGCACCCGGAATTAATCCCCCGCCGCAAACCGCGCCACGGGCGTGCAGGCAGCGCACCTGCGTCCCTGCGCGCCCTTCCGCTCCTCTCGCATCCCCATCCGCACGCCCGCGGTCGCGGCGACGGACCGCGGGCGAAGGGCGGCGGAACGGGCCGCGGGGCATCGGGCGCCTGAAGCGCGTTAGGCCACCCAACCGCGCACCCGGAAGTCATCGCCCGGCGCACCTGCGCCACGGGCGTGCGGGCTGCGCGCGGCGTCCCGGCGAAGTGGCCGCTCATCGACCCGTCCTGCCCCATAATCATGGACGCAGCCGCCCTACACGCGTCGCGTATCCCCGTCCGCGCGCCGGCGGTGGCGGCGACGGACAGCGGGCGGCGGGCGCCGGCGCTGGCCGGCGGGATCAGGATGCGCCAGCGGCGCACGATGCGCGGCTCGGCGCCGCTGCTCGCCCGCATCGTCCGGCGGCGGCTGGCGCGGCGACCGACTTCGGCCAACCGGAAGGTATCCCCGACGCACCTGCGCCACGGGCGTGCAAGCTCGCGACGGCATCCCGGTGGAGTGGCCGCTCGCCGACGTTGCGGGATTACGGCGTGCTTGCAAAACGGTGCGCCCTCCGCCGGCAGACACCGACGCAAACCATGGACGCGGGCGCCTCCCGCGCCGCCCATCCCCATCCGCGCGCCCGCGGTCGCGGCCGGACCACGGGCGGTGGGGCGGCACGCAGCGCGTTATGCCACCGAACCGGGTACCCGGCAGGTATCGCCCGACGCGACTGCGCCACGGGCGTGCAGGCCGCGCAGCGGCATCCCGGTGAGGCGCTACCAAACCCGTGCTTGCATCGTACAGCCCGCCTGCGAACCCAAATGGCTGAAAGCCCGGATTTGTGTCGGTCAGCACCTTTACAAACTCGTCATATTCAATCTGCTCAACCGTGGCGCCGGTGGCCGCGTTGACAACGAACCGGACGCTTCCTCTTTCATCCGAAATGATTAAATGATTTTGCACGTGACAGAAGGTCTTGCCGAACCCTTACACGGGAAATCAGCTCGTTGAGATCCGTCAAAGTGTCTTGATCCCTCCGAATGTGGAGGGCGATATTTCACACCTGGGGGAGCGACTCGCCATCCGCTGTTCGAAAGCGCGGATCAGTTTCGGGGGCGCGCCGTAATAGTGTTGCTGTTTTCGCACGCAGACCTGAACCAGGTAATCCCAATCTTCGACGAATATCTACTGCGTGCCGTTTCCATGCACCACCTGTTGCTTGGTCCATGTCCCTTGCAAAATACCGTTCGGATTTGCGTTCGGGTCGTTCGTCTGATAGCCGACCTTGCCGGTGCTATCCACCCAGGTGTAACTATACGAACTCGAAACCTTGTTGAGTTGCCCCGTGTTTGGATCGAGAACAGTTTGCCGGTCCAGCGCATAGTCCACCCAATCGGACGTCGCGGTCGATCTGGCGTTCATGTTCTGCTGCGTCCTCGCCATCGACATATTCGTGCCGCGCTGCATGGTGGATAGAAACTCTTCGTGCATTTGTTGACGAACCGCCTGCTGATGATTGAACTCCTGCGCTTGCGCTTGGCGCGCCGCTCCTTGCTGCGCGAATATCTGCTGCTGCGCCTGAAATTGCCGATTGCTGTTGGCGATGGATTGGTCTGTCAGCGCCTGCATCTGTTGCTGATTTCGCGCCACCCACGCGTTCTGCCATGCGTCGTCCGGATGCCCCATCATGCCGGGAGTTTCCCACTGCCGCATGAGCGTGGCGAACTGGCTCTCGGGGCTTGTGTAATAGTTCACGTGAGTCATGCATTTATCCATGATCGAAGGAACCGCGGGATTCATGTGCACGGGTTGGCCCGGCTTATAGGGCGCAACCGTCGCCACTCCAGGGTAGGTAACCTCCGTGCAAGTGATGACCGCCCCGAGCATCCCCTTTAAGGTGAAACTTCCGTTCTGATAGCGGACAATCGCGCGTGCAAGTTCCACCGTGGTCTTTGGTGGCGCCTGCTTCCTCGCCGCGTATTGCCCGGCAACGGACGCTTCGGCGTCGCGTTCTTGCTGTTGTACTTTCGCGTTGATCTCCGCTGGAACGGGCTCATCGGCGACGTACTCCACTTTCATCGTCGCGGCCAGGTACTTCAAGAACTCCCGGGCATGCATGGGCCCTTTCATCGGCAAGCAGCTATTTTTCTGCTTATCCGCGAACCCGGCCATGGGTCCCGAGCCCCACCGCCAGCCGAGCGGCGGCATCAGTTCCACGTAACTCAATCCGTCGGGACTCGACGCGCGCCACACCGCATACGGTAGTCCCACGCAGTCGTCGCCTTGCATCAGCACGCCCCGAAAGTGCCACTTGACGGGAAGCGTCACGGAGAACGCCTTCATATTATTCATCGTGGGATCGGTAAGAATCTCGTCGCGCGTGCCCGGGGGCGCGGGGATGGCGCCTTTCTGTGCAGCCGCGGCCGAGCTCTCCGGCGTCATAACGCTAAACAATAAAATTACGGCTAAAACACACGCAACTTGTATCCTTGCCAGCATAATCAATAAGCTCCTTTGTTTTCTCGATCCGGATTTCGCGGAATAAAACAGTAGGCGGGGTGAGTGCCCCAACGGCAGGCGAGAGCATCGGGATCACTATCCAGGGAGATGGTTGCGCCGGGTGTCACGGAGGCTCCGATCCGCATGAGCGCGGATGTTCCATTATGCAACATCCGCGATGGATGGACGGCGGAAGAGTGAACCGAATCGAGTTCCGGATGTATCGTCGGGCATCCGGAAGGTGGGCGTAGGGGAACGATGGGGCCGGGGCGTGGTCATGGCGTCGAGCGGCAAGCGTGCCGGAACGATGTTGGGAACATGCGGGCGCCTCCCGCGCCGCGCGCATCCCATCCGCGCGCCGGCGGTCGCGGCGACGGGCGGCGGGAACGTGCCGCCGGCATCGGGCTGCACGAAGCGCGTTATGGCAACGCGACCCCGCCGACTTCGGCCATCCCGGAAGTCATCGTCCGGCGCAACCGCGCCGCGGGCGTGCAGGCTGCGCGTCGGCATTCAGGCGAAAAACGACGCGGCATCCGCCGACCGGCTCTGCGCCGATCATGACTGCGGCGCCCTCCGCGCCGCGCGCATCCCCATCCGCGCGCCGGCGGTCGCGGCGGCGGGCAAGGGCGGCTGGTACGGAAACTGGCCGCCGGGACCAGGATGCGCCAGGAGCGCACCGCGCGCGGCTCGGCGCCGCTCCTCGCCCGCATCGCGTCCGGCGGCTGCTGGCGCGGCGATCCGGCGGTGCGTCAGGTGCGTAGCTGCATGGCGCTGGCGACCGTCCGCGGCAAGCGCCCCTCGCCGGCCGAGGATGGAGGCCTGCGAGGAATGCCTCGGATGGACGGGGCGGCAGGGCGCGGACTCACGATCAAGCCGTGGGGACGGAAGGCCCGCTGGTGATGCGGTACTCCCACTGGTTGCCGTGTTCGGTGAGGCGGCGCTTCTCTACGCAGTAACCGGTCACTCTGCGGAGTCGGCTGATGGCCGCCAATACGCTGCGCTTGCCGTCGAGCTTGGCGCCGATCGCGGTCCTGCTGTACCATTTGCCGTCGTTGGCGAGCTCTGCGAGGGTGTCGACCAGCGTTGCATGCCCTGATAGTGCCAGGGGGGCCGTCGGGTTCTCAGCCGTTACTCCACTTGTGGTCGTCCGGAACACCGCAGCCGCCAGTCCGCCGCCGCTCCTCGCCCGCATCGCGTCCGGCGGCATCGGGCGCGCTGGCAAATGGTGCCTCACCCACCCGACCGGCCCCGCGCCGATCATGGACGCTGCGCCCTCCGCGCAACCACGCGAAATCAGCGCAGGCACACGAACCCGCGCCAGCGGACTTCGGCAACCGGGAGTTATCCCCGGCTTCTTAGGATCGGGCCGCAACCCGCTTCGATTGCATAGCGACGCGCACAGTTTTGGTCAAGTCTTCGCCGTTCATCAGGAGAATTGGAGATTTACATGACGGGCGCAGCTTCAATATGCCATTTACGTCTTGATAGGGTTATGAATTCATTCAAGGTCGTGAAATAGAATACAATTCTATGCGATGACGGTATGGAATTCGGCTGGATCGCAATGGCATCGCTGGGACCCACACCTGCACGCGCCCGGAACACAGCTGGCTGATCAGTTTCACGGGGACTGGGAAGCTTACCTCGGGAAAATCGAGGCCTCGTCTCCTCGGGTGCGTGCCCTCGGCGTTACGGATTACTTCTGTATCCAGACCTATCGAGACGCCAAAGCCTACAAGGCGAGCGGAAGGATGCCGGACGTCGAGCTGCTATTCGCTAACGTCGAGATCCGGCTGGACATCAAGACCGACAAGACAAGACCAATCAACATGCACCTCTTGTTCTCGCCCGATGATCCGGATCACGAAAGGGAGATCGAGCGGCTGCTGGGGCAACTGCAATTTGAGTTCAACGAGAGGACTTATTTTTGCACGGCTGCACAGCTCATGGATTTAGGGCGTGCGTTCGATTCGTCCATCTCTGACGACCGCGCGGCACTCAGAACCGGAACGACCCAATTCAAGACAACGCTCGCCGACATTAGGAGGCTGTTCCGCAATGAGAAATGGCTACGGAATAACTGCTTGGTCGCCGTGGCCGGAGGCTCCAATGACGGCACTGCCGGGCTGAAGGACGATGATTCCTATGCAGCAACCCGGAGAGAAATTGAGAAGTTCGCCAATATCATCTTCGCCAGCACTCCGAAGCAGCGAGAATTCTGGCTTGGAAAGTCGCCGGCGGCCAATCAGGAATACATCGAAGAAACGTATGGCGCGTTGAAACCGTGTCTGCATGGCTCGGACGCGCACCGGATGGAGAAGGTCATCGCTCCGGACTGCGAGCGCTTTTGCTGGCTGTATGGCGATCTGGCATTCGAGACGTTGCGGCAGGCGGTAATCGAACCTGAGCACCGGGTCGCGATAGGATTGCAGCCACCGCCGGCGCCGCTCGCGTCGGAGATTATCGTGAGCTTTCGGCCGGCATGCGTAACGGCGAGCCGGCACCGGAAAATCTGGCTCACCCCGAGCCGAGATGATCCCGGTAGCACCACGGCATCCATTCCCGCGGGCTGGCAGCTACCTCAGTCGC
>Ga0224558_1003213_pt1 | contig 13876 bp, 11 predicted proteins | sample 714S32024metaG_FD_180682 | JGI IMG/M metagenome (GOLD analysis project Ga0224558, IMG submission 180682) | Peat soil microbial communities from Stordalen Mire, Sweden - 717 S3 20-24 | ecosystem: Environmental > Terrestrial > Soil > Wetlands > Peat | place: Sweden: Norrbotten County, Stordalen... | reverse complement strand
GCTGTATCCCGAAACCAAAGCACTCAAGTCGACGCGACCAACAGGGAGCGGCGACCTTCGTGGAATTTGTAAGGCTACACCTACTGTGGTTCCGCTCTAGAGCATTTTCGCTTCACATCTTTACATCAGAAAAGCATGGAAGATGGCTTTTTCTTGAGGAAAAAGCCACTCGGCAGCATGGATTCTGTAAACACCAGAATCGAAAATGCTGTAGCCGCAACATACTGCGGTAGTTGGTATTCCGAAAACTGGGGGAAAAACGATCAAGAGTATCCGGTATTCTTCAAATGAGCGGAACATAGGCTTGCCAAGGTACGGTTGTCGTAGAATTATTCCGAGGAACTTCCGATGTTTCTCTGATGGTCGCTTAGTAGCTGATTCTATAGAAGTTATAGGCACAGAGCGGCATCGAGCTAGTTTTGCTCGCTCGCGCCATGGTCGCCTTTTTCAGACAAGCCGCGTGAAAACAGTTCAGGGCTTGCTGGTTTTGATAAGCGGCAATTCCAGAGCTGCGGGCGCACATGGCGTGCTGCTGCACAGCGCTCCGGTAATTCCTTGACCCTCGGTGACGGTATAGATGCGGTTCACTGCGGGCAGCTTCACTGTTTCCTTGACGCCGGAGGGCCAGTGAATCTCGGCGACGCCGGCATCGGTTGCATCGTTCAGGCCGAAATGAACCCGCAAATCGTTGGACGAGAGATAGCTACCGCCGCTCAGCACGTCTCCGCGCTGGCGCGTGCCGGCTGCGGCCAGATAGACCGTGGCTCCGACCGCATCGCGGGGGCTCTTGGGTCCACCAATGAGCCTCAGCTCAACCCACTGGTGGTGGTCCGCATTCACGTTGCGCAGCAGCACCGGAACCCCATCCATGTTGTTCATGACCATGCCGATTTTGCCGTCGTTGAAGATGTCGCCAAACGCTGCGCCGCGACCGACGACGACCACCGCAAGTCCGGTTCCCTCGACAGCGGGCGCCAACTCGAACTTGCCATTCTTCAGGTTGTGAAAGAGCAGCGGGCGCTGGGCATAGCTCATGCCCCAGTCTGGATGTTTGTCCACTTCCGGGTAGACGTGGCCATTCACAATAAACAAATCCTTCCACCCGTCATTGTCATAGTCGAGAAATCCGTCGGCGAAACTGACAAACGGCATGGTAGGTTCTGCGATGCCAACATGATAGCTGATATCCGAAAAAGAGCCGGTTCCATCATTCTGAAAAAGGACAGTGTAGTCGTCGGAAAAGGTGGTGTTCACTAGACTCAAGTGGCCATTGTTCTCGTAGTCACCGGCGGCAATACCCATATTCGAGACCTCGCGGCCGCTCTCATTGAGCGCGTATCCACTCATGTAACTCATGTCCTCGAAGGTCCCGTCGCCCTTGTTCATGTAGAGATAGTTAGGCGTGGAATCGTTGGCCACCAGCAGGTCCGGTTTGCCATCCCCGTTCACGTCCGCAAACAAGGCCCCGAGGCCGTAGTATCCGATAGGGTCGTCCACTCCCAACTTTTTGCTGACATCCGTAAAGGTGCCATCGCCATTGTTGTGAAAGAGATGGTCGTGTTCGCCCTTCAGGCCGCGCGGGCCGCACATCACCTGCACGGCGCGGTACTGGCAAAAAGAGAAATTGACCGCTTTTGACCCGGAGAGCGGAGGGTTGGCAAGGTCAATCTGCGCGTAGCCATCCACAAAAAGGTCCAGGCTGCCGTCTCCGTCGTAGTCGCCAAAGGTCGCGCCAGCGCTCCATGTGCCGATCGTAACTCCTGCCTTTTCCGCAACATCCGTGAAGGTCCCGTCGTGGTTGTTGTGGTAGAGGCGGTTCTTTCCATAATTGGTTACATAGAGATCTGCCCAGCCGTCGTTGTCGTAGTCGCCTACCGCGCATCCGTATCCCCAGCGCTCATTGGCAACGCCCGCCTTTTCTGTCACGTCGGTGAAGGTGCCATCGTGATTGTTGTGAAAGAGAGCCGCATGGGGCGCAGGGGCTTTTCCGTCCAGCGCCTCGTAGTTCGAGCCGTTTACCAGATAAATATCGAGCCAGCCGTCGTTGTCATAGTCGAGAAGGCAAACGCCCGGGCCTTTGGCTTCCAGAATGAGGCGCTTCTCGGGCGTGCCAGCCGTGTGATGCCAGCTTGCAAGGCCGGCCTGCTGGGCAACATCCTGAAAGATGATGGGGCCGGTTTTTACAAAGCCGCCAGCAGTGATAGGGCGATGGAGGCTATCAAATTCGGCCTTCTGAGGACCGGCATTGGTCATCCCTCCCTGGGCCTGTGCTCCCGCCTGCGAGAACGAAGCTGAACCGGAAACAAACAGCGTAAAAGCGACGAGAGTGGCCAATAATCCAGAAATGTGCGGCAAGTGGGCTCCTTTTGCGACCTGAAAAGGGATAAATCAACAGCGAATTGAGTTTAGCTTCCCATCCATATCCCTGTCAGCATCCTGTAAGATGGCTCTCCGTCCACCGAGAAGAGAACCGCTATAGATGTTTCCGGTTGATCGGCGCGACGGTCTGCAACGCCGCATCGTTTTCGGCGACAATAGAGCCATGAAGCGCTCCGGCACAGCCGATCTTCCTCTCCATGGCGGGCATGTTCCGCCGTGGCTGGCCGAGCGCATGACGCTGCTCGGATCGGCCATCGTTGAACAGATTGTTCTGTCCTATGGGCCATCGGAGTTCCTCACACGCCTGAGCGATCCGTTCTGGTTTCAGGCTTTGGGCTGCGTGATGGGGATGGATTGGCACTCTTCCGGCATCACCACGTCCGTCATGGGAGCGCTCAAGCGCGGGCTCAATCCGCGTTTTGCCGAGCTGGGCTTTGCCATCTGCGGCGGGCGCGGGCGGCACTCGCAGCGAACGCCCGATGAGCTACGTGAATTTTCCAGTCGAACCGGGCTGAATGGCGACGAACTGGCCCGCACCAGTCGGCTTACCGCGCGAGTGGACAACAACGCCATAGCTGATGGCTTTCAGCTCTATCTGCATTCCTTCGTGATTCACAAATCCGGAGAATGGGCGGTCGTGCAGCAGGGAATGAATCCGGCCAATCACCTCGCTCGGCGCTACCATTGGCATTCGACCAGCGTGCGGGATTTCGTTTCCGATCCGCATACAGCGATTCTCGGCCAGCCGCAGGGAACGATTCTCAATCTGGTCGATGCGCGTGCAGGCAATGCACAGCAGGCGCTGCTGACAATTGCTCACGAGCCGGTCGCGTCATCGCTTCAGGAGGCGCGCAAGCTTGTTCTGCCTGCGCATCATGATGTTCGTCCTGCCGATGTAGATCTGAAGCGGCTGGGCGCTGTGCTGGCGGTCGCGCACGAAAGGGAACTGCGGGACTTTGCGTCCCTGCTTCTGGTCGAAGGCCTTGGGCCGCGCACCTTGCAATCGCTGGCGCTGATTGCGGAAGTGGTGCATGGTGCGCCTTGCCGATTTTCCGACCCGGCGCGGTTTTCCTTTGCGCATGGCGGCAAGGACGGCCATCCATTTCCCGTTCCGCTCAAGACCTACGATGAGTCGCTCGGCGTGTTGCGCCGCTCGCTGGACGCCGCGCGCCTTGGCCAGACGGAGAAGATAGAAGGCTTCCGTCGCTTGGACCAACTTACCCGCGCTGTCGAAGAAACGCGGCAGCCCTTGGCGGATTTCAGCGCCGCCGTCACGCATGAGCGCCACATTTCCGCATCGCTGGATGGAAGGACTGTTTTTGACGATGCCCGCCCCGCCAGAAAAAAACCGGCCAGCGCGCAGCTCTCGCTGTTCCCTGAGTGAGGACGAAGCGCCACATAGGCTTTTGCAGATGATTTCGCTTGAGCGGCGCACCATCAAAAAGGAGGTTGCACTCCAGCCAGCCCGCACATGCTGGACTCCCCCCTCCCCCCCCTACTGTTTTTTGAAACTTTGCAGATTCATTCACTTTTGTCACCGTCGTACACCGGCAAGACCCAACTGAGATCGTGCCCTGACGCAATCTATGGCTGAAAGTAATTTTGCAAGAGGCTCAAAAGCTGAGGATAGAGATCGAGCCCATATAATTGTGGCTGTGCGTTACAGGAGCCAGTAAATGAACCGAAAATGGGGCTTGGGCTGTAAATCGTTCAAGACTTTGTGTGTGTTTCTGGCGTTTCTCCAGGCGTTTCCTCTCTTCGCGATGCAGAACGAGAATGCTTCATCTCCCGCGTTGAATACTGCTGTTCAGAAGGTCATCAACCAAGTCAAGAAAGTGCCGGTAGGCGGCAAATTGACCGTGCTGAAGACGGACGGAACGGAGTATCACGGCCATCTTCAAGCGGTTGGCTCTCAGGACTTCACCTTCGTTGAGGTGGACCTGAAGCAGACGCTCACCTTCCCATACAACGAAGTTGAGAAGGTAAGCAAGGATTACGGCGGCAAAGGCATCAGCGGGAAGCGAGTCGATCCCAAGAGAAGTTTGATTGTCGCGACCGTGTTTGTCTGCGCTCTCTTTACAGTCCTTATCGTTGCTCTTGCAAAAGACAAGTCCTAGAGCATTTTCGGAATACATGTAGACTTTTCAGTAGCATTTGGAGGTGGCTTTTTCTTGAGGAAAAAGCCACTTAGCAGCCTGGCTTCGGCCTACACCAATTCCGAAAATGCTATAGCCAAGGGCTTCGCCCTTGAGCTTGTCTTAATTTGAAACGCAAGAATCCATGAAAACTGCAAATCAAATATGGGTGGCCCATCTTAACCAATTCGCAAACTATGCGAATTGGTTAAGATGGGCCATCTATTACAATCGTGATTCTCACTTACTGAAAATATTTCAGTCGATGGTCTGTTCAACGCGCAGATCGCGGCTGGAGGCGCCTACGTAGACCGTGCGCTTACCGTCGGCGGTCGCCCACTTACCATCTTTTGTGGACCAATACTGCAACTGGCGCGGTTCAACGTGCAGCGTCACGGTTTTGGCCTCGCCGACGGCCAGATGAATGCGGTCGAAGGCGGCCAGGGCACGGACCGGGAATTGCGCTCCAGCCGGGATCTTGCTGGGCGCGCCCAGATAGACCTGCGGAACTTCGTCCGAGTCCACGCTGCCGGTGTTCTTGATCTCCACCTTCACATCCAAGCCGCTATCCGAGGCTTTCTCGATCTTCAGCCCGGAGTAGGCAAAGGTGGTGTAGCTCAAGCCGTGGCCAAAGGCGAACAGCGGATCGATCTTCTCACGATCAAACCAGCGATAGCCCACGTTCACGCCTTCGCTGTAGGTTGTCTTGCCGTCCACGCCCTTGAACGAGCGCTCGGGGTGCTTGGGGTCGGTGGCTGGGTAGTCTTCCAGGCGCTTGCCCCAAGTGACCGGCAGACGCCCGGCAGGACTGGTTTTGCCCGCCAGCAGGTTGCCCGTGGCCCAGCCGCCCTCATCGCCCGGCCACCACATTTCCAGAACCGCCTTCGCCTTGTCCAGCCAAGGCAACGCAACCGGCTGGCTGGTGTTGAGGACCACGATGGTGTTGGGGTTTACCGCGGCCACCTCTTCCACGAGCTTGTTCTGCTCGCCCGGCAAGCCGAAGACCGGCTGAAGGCGCGTCCACACAAAGACGACCGCGACCTTGGCGCTTTTTGCTGCGGCAAGGGCGGCTTCGTGGTCGGCCTTGCGCTGTTCCGGGGTATACCAGTTGAGGCGCACCTGAACCGGCGCATTGGAGCTGTCGGGGCTGGTCGTGATCTCGATGGAGTGAGGCCCGGCGGTCAACTCAACCGCGCGACGCACGTTGTCGAGGCCATCGACGGTGGGAACGGCGTTGTCCTGGTTGGCTTGCAGGATGTCGCCATGCACGCCGCCCTGCTGAACGCCGGTGACGGCCAAGTGTTTGCCGTCAAGAGAGATCGCGGCATTGGTTCCCAGCGCCTGGAGATAGAGCCAGTACGTGCCGGCATGAGGCGCGGTCAGCGAGCCCTTCCACGCGACGGTGGAGTTCGGGTCCAGTGCTTTTGCGCCGGTGAAATCAAGCTGCGCGTCGGTCTGCGCAGAGCCCGAGCCGGTACGGAGCAGACCCGGCCCGCCTTTGTGGCTCAAGGCGCTGGCTGGCACGGGTGTGCCGGTCATGTCGTCGTCCACGGCAAACTTGATGTTCGCGTTGCCGGTAATCTTCTTGAGCGCCGCTAGCGGGCCAACCTGTCGCTGGGGCAGTCCGACGGAGCGTTCGCCGTTGATGCCAATCGCGTCCACCTGGAGAGCCGTGGGGCCAATCAAAACTACGGAATCCAGATCGGCGGCCTTCAAGGGCAGCGCGCCGCCTTTGTTCTTCAGCAGCACGGCGGCATCCTCGCCGGTCTTTTCGATGATTTTGGCGTTGGCCTCGATGGACTGCACGGTCACATCGTGCTTCTGCTGGCCGTCAAGATAACCGAACTGGACCATCTCATAGAGAACGCGTCCGGCGGCGCGGGTGATGGCGGCCTCGTTGACCGTGCCGTCCTTCAGGGCTTCGGCCATCTTCTTCGGGTCAAGCTTCACGCCGAAGTCGCTCGGATCATCGCGTTTCAGGGCCGGTTCCTCGGGAATACGCCCACCGAACATATCGGCACCCTTTTCATCGGCGGCAACCGGAGCAGGAGGAGGAGGCGGCGTGGACTGCAAGTCAAAGAACGATGGCATTTTCCAGTCGGCAGCCACCGCTATCGTGCCAGGCATTTCCATATCCAAGCCAGCGTTGATGAAATTGACGGCGTGAACAGCGCCCCAATCCGAAGTTACAAAGCCTTTGAAGCCGATCTCGTCGCGCAGGATCTTGGTCAGCGTGGACTCGTTGCCGCAGGCAAAGGTCCCGTTGATGCGGTTGTAAGAGCACATGATGGACGAAACGCCAGCCTTGACGGCCGCATCAAAGGGCGCCACATAGACTTCGTGGAGCGTCTGGTCGTCAATGTACGTGCTGGTGCCATTGGAGTCGTAACCGACATAGTGTTTGATCTGGGCCATGACCTTTTGCGACTGGATGCCCTTGACCTCAGCCACGCCCATCTCGCTCGAGAGGAACGGGTCCTCGCCGAAGGTGTTATAGCCGCGATTGAATTCGAGGTCGCGGTCGATATTCACGAAGGGCTGGAGGGCAACGTCGACGCCCAGCGCACGGGCTTCCCTGCCAATCACCAGCCCGTTTTCCTCGGCTGCCTTGCGACTGAAGGTCGCAGCCACGCCCATCGTGGCCGTCTCGGCCTGCGACGGATGGCGCGTCAGCACGCCCGGAGGTCCGTCGGCAAAGCGCATCCCCGGAATTCCAAGCCGCGGAACGCCGCCAAGGTAGCCGGCCTGGCCCTGGTAGACTGCTGGGGCTTCCTGCGCGCCTTGGATCAACGCTAGTTTTTCGTTGAGCGTCATCTGGCTCAACAGCTTGTCAACCCGCGCGTCGCCCGTAACCACCGGCACGCTCTGCCCAAGCACCTTGCCCGCGCTCAAGGCCACAGCAGCCCCCAGCACAACCGAAAACACCGTCCGCAATGCCTTTTTTGTTCGCAATGGATTCACCTTCTTGACTCTTTATCCTCTGACTGGACGAATAAGCTTGTCACAAAGACGCCGCCGTTTTCTTGCATCAATGGAAACGGCGCACGTGTCCGGCCCGAGCAATCTTGCAGCAAAAAGCAGTGTAGAACACGCGGGCATCCTTTGGCATTGAAGTTGCGTGAGATACGGCTGAGCCAGCGTCAGACGGGCAGCGGAAGCACTGCTTCCAGCCCTGCGGAAATTAACTGCTGGCGTAGCCGCTCCACGCTGAAAAATTGAATCGCCTGGAATCCCAGCGCCTGCGCGGCCTCAATGTTTTCCAGCTTGTCGTCGATAAAAAGCGTCTCTTCGGGGAGCGTGCCGAGTTGGGCCAGTGTGTGGCAATAGATGGCCGGGTCGGGCTTGGCAATGCGCAGTTGATAGCTCCAGACCAGCACGTCGAAGCGGCGAATCCAGTCGAATGTGCGCTCGATACTGGCCAGCGTACTGTCGCCCATGTTGGAGAGGATGCCGGTAAGCAATCCGTGCTGCTTGAGCGCAAGTTGCCATGCCACCATGGCAGGGTTCTGGACGGTCCAAAAGCGACAATCCAGGCGGTTCAGTTCCTCTGCCATGCCCTGATCCGGCGGCAGCTCTGCCTTGCGCAAAAAACTCTGCCAGAAGGTGACGCCGGTCAGCTTGCCTTCGTCGTAGGCCGCCCGGTCGGCCCAATAGAGAGGCTCGAAGCGCTCCTCGTTTAAGCCGGAGACGCGCAGCATAGCCGCCCACGCCGCTGGGTCCGGCGGCCCGCTGAGTACCATTCCAAAGTCGAAGACAACTGCGCGCAGAGCCAATTCCCCTCCCAGTACGCCCGTGTAATGTTGAAAGGGACGCCTGTTTCTATTGTGCCTGATCGATTTCGGACAATTTTTGGAGATCCGTCGCAGGCGGGACCTCGCAAGCAGGACAAGGACAAATGCGCTTTTCACGAAGAACAAACTGGGAGACAAAAGAAACCGAGTTGGCGCGGGCGCATCGACAGCGCGTTGAGGCCGGGCTTCCGCTGGCCGACCTGACGGCCTCGAACCCCACACGCTGCGGCTTTCGTTACGATCCGGGCCTGCTGGCAGAGCTCACGGATGCACGGGCTCTGGACTACAGCCCTCAGCCGCGCGGCCTGAAGCCAGCGCGCGAGGCTGTCTGCTCTTACTACGCGAAGCACGGCATCACTCTCCAGCCCGAACAAATTGTGCTGACGACCAGCACCAGCGAGGCCTACAGCTTCCTGTTTCGGCTGCTCTGCGATCCGGGCGACGAGATTGTCCTCAATCAGCCCGGCTATCCTCTTTTCGACTTTCTGGCCGAGTTGGACGACGTGCAACTCAAAGCCGCGTCGCTGATCTACGACAACGGCTGGCAGATCGATCCGGAGGGCCTTCGTCGCGTCCTCACGCCCCGCACGCGGGCCATTGTCGTGGTGCATCCCAACAACCCCACAGGCCATTTCACCAAGCCCTGGGAGGCTGGTGAGCTAGCGCGGCTCTGCCGGGAGTTCGATCTCTCCCTGATTGTGGACGAGGTCTTTCTGGATTACGAACTGGCCGAGCCGGCAAAGAGCTTTGCCGCTGGGCTCGAAGGCGTTCCAGTCTACGTGGTCAGCGGGATGAGCAAGATTGCCGGGCTGCCGCAGATGAAAGCTGCCTGGATTGCCGCCACCGGACCACAGGCCACCCTGGCGCTGGATCGGCTGGAGATTATCGCCGACACCTTCCTCTCCATGAATGCGCCGGTGCAGTGGGCGCTGCCAGCGTGGCTGGAAGGCCGCGAATCAGTTCGGCAGCAAATTCGCGCGCGCGTGGCAGCCAATCTGGCCGAGCTGGACCGTCAGCTTCCGCATTTGCCGGCGGCAAGCCGCTTGAAGGTCGAGGGCGGCTGGTACGCGGTGGTGCGCATTCCGGCGATCGAACCAGACGAACAAACGGTGCTGGCGTTGCTCGAGCGTGGCGTCTGGGTCCATCCCGGCTACTTTTTCGGGATGCCTGATTCAGGCTGGCTGGTGGTGAGCTTGCTGGGACCGGAGGCGGAATTCAGCCGCGGCATTGCTGGGCTGGTGGAATACCTCAAACGGCGCGAGCAGGCGGAAATTCTGACTCAGTTGGGTCTCGCCGGTGAATGACTGTGACAAAAGTGAATTAATCTGCAAGGTTTCAAGAAAATAGTAGGGGGGGGAGGGGGTAGTCCAGCATGTGCGGGCTGGCTGGAGTGCAACCTCCTTTTTCATGGTGCGCTGCTGGAGGGAGATAATCTGCAACCAATCAGGGATGATGAATATCAAGCTATCTCCGGCATCCATGCAAAAGTGTGAATACGCCGCCGTTTTGTGTCAGGGCACGACTTCAGTCGTGCCATAAACGCCATAAAATAAAGGCGGGCTTTAGCCCCTGCGGCATTTTCTCCTTTCGTCAGCGCCCTTTTTGTGGCCACTGACGCTTCGCCTGAGCAAGCTTGATATTCATCTAAGGGATAAACAGGCTGCGGAAAAAGGCAAATTCGGCGTATTTTGACGAAAGCCATTCCTCCGGGCCTAAAGGCCCCGCTGATTTTACGGCAGTTACGGCACGACTAAAGTCGTGCCCTGACACAAAACCTGGCTCCATCGGAGTTTTTCCGCAGCCTGTAAAGCCCATCGATTTTGCAAGAGGCTCTTTTTTATCGACCTTTTCTCGCATCCATCGAACCGCATTCCACGTCCGTTACACTTTTCTTATGGCTCTCCTTCTCTATGCCGCTACCACCAACCAAGGAAAGCTGCGTGATTTTCACACGGCCGCCGTAGCTTCTTCTCTGAAGATCGAAGCTCTTCCAGGACTGAAAGAAATCCCCGCGCCGGAGGAGGATGGCCTGACTTTTGCCGCCAATGCCACGCTGAAGGCCGTCTACTACTCGCGCTTTGCTCCCGGCGCGCTGGTCGTCGCCGACGACTCTGGCCTTGAGGTGGACGCTCTCGAAGGCGCTCCCGGCGTGCGCTCGGCCCGCTTTGCCTCTGACGCCGGAGTGAAAGACTCGCCGGACGCCAATGACAATACCGACGTGTGGAACAATGTGGTGCTGTTGCAGCGGCTGGCTGGCGTTCCCGCGGCCAAGCGCACGGCGCGCTACCGTTGCGTGCTGGTTGCCGCCCGAGACGGTCAAGCCCTGCACACCGCCGAGGGCACGGTCGAGGGAATGATTCTGGACTCTCCTCGCGGTACGGGCGGCTTTGGCTACGATCCGCTCTTCTACCTGCCGGAGCTGAATTGCACCATGGCGGAACTGGATCTGGAAACCAAGAACACGCTCAGTCATCGCGGCCGCGCGCTTCAGGCGCTGATAGATTGCTTGAGAGCGTGATTTGCAGTGCAAGATGTTCTTAATGTTAGCTGTATGGAATATAATTGCTGTTCAAATTCACTAAGAGGAAAAAGATACATGAAGGTTTCTATTAAGGATTTTTCGGTCAACATGGAGATCAAGGCCAAGGGGGTTGAGTTGGCCGTTTACAGCCCGGATAAGACAACGCATTACGGCGATCTAATCGTTACAATGACGGGATTGACGTGGTGCAAAGGCGCCACGCATGCTGCTGGAGGTAAAAAGGTTAAATGGATTGATTTTATCAACTGGATTGAGAATATCTAGGCGTCGGACAACCGCTATTCCTCGGTGAAGCCTTCGGCCGAACTAGATATAGGAGTGCCCGCAGTCCTTTCCATTGCACGCTCAGTCATCGTGGTCGTGCGCTTCAGGCGCTGTTGTCCATGCTTGGCGCCTGAGCGCAGTTACTTCTGGGCAGGTACAACCTTTTGATCCGAGTCAGCAGGGAAGATAAGTACCTGCTCCGGCGCGTTGACTTCCGTGCCCGGAGCGCTGAGTTTCAGCTTCATGGATTTAACCTCAGGCTTGCCGGTCAGGCCAACCGCAAACCTGAGTTCGTACTGATTCCGAAAGCGGCGGGTGAGTTCGTCGAGAAACGGCTCGAAGGAAACCGGATTTCCCATTCCAATCCAGAAGCTTTTGCCGCCCGTCGCCTCGGCCACTTGACCCAAGTAGTTCTGGCCGGCATTGGTCTCGTATCGGGTGCTGTTGAAGCGGCCCCTGTCTTGCCAATAAATCGAGTAGACGATCAGTCCCGCGCGAACGGAATCGCGAATCGCGGCTTGGACATACGGGTCGTCGGGATTGTATTGCCTGTTGTAATTGTCCACACCGTCGGTCACCATCAACACTTCGCGCCGGGACGCATGATTCGCGGAAGGCCAGTGATTCGCCAGATCGGAGAGACAGAAATAGGGGCTGGCATTGGAACCGGGAAAGCCCATGGTCAGATGCAGTCCGCGCAAGACCTGCGCCGGGTCCGCGGTGAGCGGACCGGCAAGCAAGGCTTGTCCATTCTGCATATAGGCGACCGTGGCCTTCGTGTTTGGCGGAAGGCTCTTGATGAAATGCGTGATGTCTTCAAACTGGTTTGCCAGGCCGCTGCGGGCGCCATTGTCGATCAGCACCACCAGTTCCAGGCTGCTTGCAGGGCTCTGGAGCGGCTTCCAACTCGTGACCTTGGCCTGTTTTCCATTCACCTTGACCGACATATCCTGCCCGGTGACGCTCGGAGGCAAAGCGCCTTCATGCTTTGGGAGAACGGTTACGACGGCCTGACCCTGCCCCATATGACTTTCGTTCTGGGAAAACCCCGATACTGAGCCAATCAGCGTAAAGGCGGCCACCCAAATGGCCATTTCCATATTCCTCATATTGTCCCCTTCAAAGCGTCTACGTTGTGCTGCACCGATTCTACGCACTTTGCCCGCCACTGTATTGGACGCGCGAACGGGGAAACTGCTGCAAGGCGGTAAAAGCATGGCTTCACGCGGACATGCTTCCAAGTCTTTTCAGATGGGCTTCGAACGGTCGAAAGCGGTACAATTCGATGCGACTGTAACTCAAAAGGAAAATTCAGGCTGAATTTTCAGGTTCGAGGAAATCCTGAATAAAACGCCCCAATCGGAGACAACGACCATGAGCTTTGGCAGTGAATCCCTGTCCAGCAACAGCATCATGAGCCGTGCGATCCATAGTTTGCAACTGCGGGTGAGTTTACAGCTGCGGGTGCTGCTCGCGATCCTGCTTGTCGGGCTGGCGTCTCGCGTTGCCGTCACGATTCATGGAGGATGCGCCGCGCCGCCCGTGCCCGGCTCGGATGCCAGCGAATACGACCAGTACGCCTGGAATCTGGTCCAAGGACATGGCTTCAGCGGCATCAGCCCCGACGTCAAAGGGCCCGACGGGAAGTCCTTGGAGCATCTGACCGCCTATCGCGTTCCTGCAACATCGGTGGCGTGGGCTGGTCTGTATGTGCCCTTTGGACATCGATATGGCGTCGTGCGGATCTTTCAGTGCGTTTTGGACACGCTGACGATCCTTCTTCTCTACGGGATTGGGCGCAAGTGCTTCAATGAGACAGTCGCGCTGCTGGCCGCCGCAATTTACGCCGTATGGCCGACAGCATTGCAGTATTCGAGTCAACTGGGATCGGAACCACTGTATACCTTCCTGTTCTGCAGCTTCCTCTGGCTTGCGCTGCGATTTGCCGATCATGCGACCTGGCTGCGTGCGATTGCGGCGGGCATTCTTCTGGGGCTCGCCATGCTGACGCGGGGAAACGCGGTGCTGATGGTGGCGCTGCTTCTCCCGTGGTCGGTTTGGCAATTCAGAAAAACGCCCCGGCTGATGCTCCGAGGCCTGGCCATTTCATTGGTGGCTGTGGCTGTGCTCGCGCCCTGGACCCTTCGCAACTACTGCGTGTTTCACACTTTGATTCCATTTGAAACCGGAGGAGGCGATGTCGCGCTCGGCAGTTACAACCGAATCGTAGCCTCCGACCCGCTCTATTATGGCTATTGGGTCTATCCGACCTCCGAACTTCCCGAGTACCGGGCGCAGATTATCGCTCCCAACAACGAAGTCGTCCGCGATCAGGTCGAAAAGCAGTTGGCTATGCAGTGGACGCGCAATCATCCTGAAAAGTGGTGGTACCTCGTTGAATCGCGATTCCGCCGTTCTTGGACTCCATTTTTGCAGCCAAAAAGCCCGAGGCTTTTTCGTGTTGGCATGTTGGTATCGTGGAGCCCGATTCTGATTCTCCTTGCGCTTGGCTTCTTCCCGAGCGCAATCTATTTTCTGAGGACAGGCAATCCGGGTTGGATTATCCACTTGGGCGTGCTTCACTTTGTTTTCACCGCGCTGATCTTCTGGGGATCTTCGCGCTTCCGTTACCCGGTCGAAGGGCTATGCATCCTCATCGCGAGCGCGACCCTCGTGTGGATTTGTCAGCTCATCCGCAGGCGATTCTTCTGCCAGCGCGTTCCCGTCGACGTCGCTCCGGCGTGAACTGAACGGAACAGCTAACA
>Ga0224558_1003212_pt1 | contig 13878 bp, 9 predicted proteins | sample 714S32024metaG_FD_180682 | JGI IMG/M metagenome (GOLD analysis project Ga0224558, IMG submission 180682) | Peat soil microbial communities from Stordalen Mire, Sweden - 717 S3 20-24 | ecosystem: Environmental > Terrestrial > Soil > Wetlands > Peat | place: Sweden: Norrbotten County, Stordalen... | reverse complement strand
TGTCTGTCAGCAAAGTGCCCCTTACGGTCCATCGCGAGCGGCAGGTATGGGGAGTCGGAAAAATTAGGACGTGAACATTGTCGAGCTTCAACTCATTTCTGGGCCAAGAGAGACCGGGCGTCCTGAAGCTCGGGTCGATCTCCATCGGCATTGCTGCAGATGGCCAGCAGCTTGGCGTAATAACCTTTCGCCTTCTCGCCGTCCCCGGACAGCTTTGCCGCATGGGCGGCACCTGACAGTGCGTTAAAACGGTTTGGGGCTGTGCGCAGCGTGGCTTCGAACTCAACCATCGCCTCGACTGGCTGCTTCAGTTCCAACAACATCTCTCCAAGAAGCTCGCGAGCTGGAAGAATGACTCCCGGGGTGACGTTGTGCTTGTCGGTCTTGTCTTCGTGGTCGGCGGCAGAACGCATCTGCTGCAAAGCGTCCTCGCGTTTGCCCTCAGCCAGAGTTATCCAGGCAGCTGCGATCTCGCGCTGGATGTCTACTTGGTCGGCCCAGTATTTGTTGTTCTCTTGGATAAGAACGTCCCGGATCGCTGCAAGCTGTTGCACGTCTTTTCGCGCAGCTTCGGTATCGCCGATGTGTGACGCGCCGAGAGCGCGAGCGAAATGCAGATTCGCTTCCGTCCAAGCATAGCGTTCCCGGGGAAACGTGTTCGAGGGCACAGGCAGTGCGGCCGCTTCCGACCATCGATGTCTTTCGACGGCGTAGCGCGCGGGCGAAGTACCCGTGGCGTAGAGCCAATTCATGTACTGCGGATCGTCTGACCTGCCGTGAAGCACTGCCTGAAGCGCGTTTTTCGCCTCGGAGTCCCGCCCTTCCTGCAGGTAGGCATAAATCAGGTAATCCTTCGCATGCAGTTCGTTACCCGGGGCGTCGTTCCTCTCCGCCGATGCCACGGAAGCCAGATTGGAATCAATCGACTCGTCCCACAGGCCAAGTCGGGTGAAAATGTGCGACGGCATGTGCAGCGCGTGCGGCGAATCTGGTGCGATCTTGGCGTAGCGCCGCGCCGCCTGCAAAGCCCTATCCGCGAGCGGTGGGTAGTCGTATGCGTGGATGATGTAGTGGGCCACTCCCGGGTGCTCTGGCTGCTCGACAAAAATCGGTTCGAGCATTGCGCCTGCCTTTCTTTGATTCACGTACGTCTTGTCGGTGGGAGGCGCGGTCGCGAGCAAAGCGAGGGCATAAAAAACGGCCGCCTCGCGGTCATCGGGATAGCGCGCATGCAGTTGCTCCATTGCCTTTTCATAAGCCAGGGCGCGGGTGCGATGGTCAAGTTTGTCGCTGTCCTTGTAAAACGTCTCGATGGCAGCAATGTAGTCGCGTTCGCGCTGGGATTTGGCGCCGACGGACTGTGCTTTCTCGACGGCCGCTGCACCTGCTTTCAGATCCGCCGGACCGGGTGCTTCCCAGATGGGATGGTAGTGGGTCATCGCAATTCCCCAATAGGCCATGCCGCACGCAGGATCTTTCTGAGCCACGGTAACAAAGGTATCGCTGGCTTTCTCGTACCAAAAAGAATGGAGCATGGCGACGGCACTGCTGAATTGCGGCTGGACCGCCAAGTCGCAGGAAACGGAAAAATTCACCTTGCCGAGTTTCCCTGGGTCGCCTGCGGGGTGCTCATGCTGGGCAACAGCTGGTGCTACGAATGTCGCGCAGATGGCGATTAGCACCATGGAAATCAAGGTGAATCGTTTCATTCTAACCTTCTTGGTAAGTAGCGGATCCTTTGGAAACCGAAAGGCCGAGTGATTAAAAGAAGTAGCCTTTACCGCATATTTTCATGCCTGGTAGCGAGGTTGAGGGTCAATGCAGCCACACACCTGCTTATACTCCCCTGCGTATCCCGCTGCAGATGACCAGCGATTCCGGCCGAACGTGACCGGTGATTCCGCCGGGTCGGCGCTACTATTGTTTTTTACTCCCGTCGGTCACGATCAGTCAACTTGTGCCGACTGTCGTGACCTTGGTTCGATTGGCCGGGAATCGGGGCGCCAAGTTTGGAGAGTTGACACTTTGAAGCTGCGGCGTGCCGTTAGACTTTGGTGGCTCCTTCTGAACCGCCTGCGGCGAGCGGACGCTTCACGGCGGTTATTTCAGAACCGCCAACGACGGGAATTGGCCGATCCGCGACCGATTTGCCTCTCCACACCCGTTCAGCGAGACGAACTCGGGATCGTCGGCATCCGGCAAATCACGACCTGTTCCTGTCCTCGGTGACCGTCGGCTATCTGGAACTAAAAAAATCGAAATTTTCCCTCACAAATCTCGGATGCCAACTCGCTGGGACCGCCTTCCAAGGCACGACCTACTTTGTCTGCGCGAGATGCACGATCTCCGGTCCACCATCACTCAGGTCATCGCTTTGAGCGAGTAGGCTGCGGTAGGTGCGCAAGTCGCCTTCGTCCAGGACACCGGTGGCGCGTCGATCCGATGCGGCGCGCGGGTTCGCGCCCAGATCCAGTGTCGTCCCCAACCCGGCGTAAAGGTAATGATCGCCAAACGTCCTTTGAAGTGCAGCGAAAGTAGGTTCGCCGGTACAGTGACCGGGAGCGATGTAGTCCACTTTGTAGGTGTCATGCAGGGTTGCGGCAACTTTTTCGATAGCCGGGTCCTGGGCCACCACCAGATGAAACCCGCCCGCGATGAAGTGGATGTGCGAATTGATCTTCGCGGCTTCGGCAACGATGCTCTCAATGCCCGGATGCGAACAGGCAACCACCAACACGATGCCGTCCGCCGTGTTGATGGCCAACGACAACTCCTTCAATTCCTTCGTTCCGGGTGCATCTGACACCAGAGCAATCAACGTAATGCCCGGTACTAGCTCCGTGGTCTTGTCGATTAACTGAATGTTGGCGCCGGGAAAGACCGTGCCGAATTTCATAATCTCAGGCGGTGTGCCGCCGTAATAGCGCATCTCGGCGGGCAGTGCTTCGTCCTTGCGATAGAACTTACTAGGCAGGTCGGAGCCAAAAATGCCAAAGCCTTCCTTGGGAGCGTAAATCTTAACCTTCGGGTTCACGCTGAGCAGATAGGAAAGTCCACTGACGTGATCGCTGTGGCGGTGCGATAACACCACGAAGTCGAGCTTGGTTAGATCAACGCCCTTGGCCTTAACGTTCTTCGCGAGAATCGCCGGGTCATCACCGGTATCGAACAGAATGCGCTTGCCGTTGATCTCCACCAGGGCGGCGTAGCCCCAATCCTTGGTCATCGCCACATTCTTGCCGAAGGCATCGTAGAGTATCGTGATGCGCGCTGTTTCGGCTGCCGCCGATGTCGGGGAAGTCGTCGCGCAGCTCGACAGTAGCCAGGCCGAGCCAATAGCAGCCATGAGGATAAAGCGCTGAGTTTTTCGCATGACTCTCTCCTTGATTGTTGTGATCGAATCGTACGCCGCATTCTGTTTCGCCCGCGAATCGCCGCAATCTAATCAGTTCGGCTCCCTGCGGCGCGAAAATCATCCGGCCCCCTCAAGTTGCGGTCACATTGCGGTACAGAGTCGATCGATTCACCTTGAACTGCGCCGCAATATCCTGATGGCCGATGACGAGTCTCCTCGACATGGTTAAGGAAACCGATCTGCGCCTCGGCTTCACCGACGCGCTGAAAAGTCCAACCGCGTACGAAACGCTGGAGCGCTCGGTGCTGCAGCCGCGCCTGCTGCTGTGTCTGCATGGGATCGGTACCAACGCAGGGTTGCAACGCATGGCGGGACTGGAATCCGGCGTCACTGCCAAGGATTTAGCCTATGTTCGCCGTCGCTATCTCAGCGTCGACCCATTGCGCCGCGCGATCGCGATCGTGACCGACGGTACCCTGCAGGCCAGAAATCCCGCCATTTGGGGTTCTGCCACCACAGCGTGTGCCTCCGATTCCAAACACCACGGCGCCTGGGACCAGAACCTCACCACGCAATGGCATGTGCGTTATGGCGGTCGCGGCATCATGATCTACTGGCACGTCGAGCGAAACTCGCTGTGCATCCACTCCCAGCTCAAATCGCCGTCCTCCTCCGAGGTCGCCTCGATGATCGAGGGCGTGATCCATCACTGCACCGAAATGGAGGTCGATCGACAATACGTCGACTCACACGGACAGAGCACGATCGCCTTCGCCTTCTGCCGACTGCTCGGCTTCCAGCTGCTGCCACGGCTAAAAGCCATTCACTCGCAAACACTGTATCGCCCGGAAGCCGGTAAGACCGGTGCGTATGCGAACCTGCAGCTGATCTTGGGCAAGCCGATCGACTGGGAATTGGTGCGTCAACAGTACGATCAGATGATCAAGTACACCACGGCGCTGCGCCTGGGAACGGCCGAAACGGAGGCCATTCTGCGACGCTTCACCAAACACAACGTGCAGCACCCCACCTACAAGGCTTTTGCCGAACTGGGAAAAGCTATCAAGACGATCTTCCTCTGCCGGTATCTGCATTCGGAAGCGCTACGCCGCGAAATTCACGAGGGTCTGAACGTGGTCGAACAATGGAACGGAGCAGTTGGGCTCCCTCGATTACCGCCTCGTATCGCATATTTGCCGGATTGTCGCCCTTGTACATGCCACCGTAACCCATGGCGATCGCCTGCATGTCCTTCGGTGCATTGACATCCAGGTCGCTCCAATCGAAAACGTACTCCTGCAGTTCCTCCGGCAGGAGATTGTGTGGGCACTGAAAGACAATGACCGGGCAGTTCTCGACGACCTCGCCAGATTGGAAGGACTGCAGGGCAAACACGCCGCGGCCCTTGGGTGTGTCCCTGATCTCGACGTTCGGCAGCCTTGGAAGCGTGGGCATTTGGAACCGCTAAAAACAGTGGGGCGATCGCCAAGGTCAGTTGGCATTCTATCTTGAAACAGGCCATCCTGAGGTCGCAAAGCCACAGCTTCGGCTCGCGAATTTCAAGGAACGGCTATTTGACCCCATCGCTTCTAACGGTTCCAATCGACAGCACTTCTCGATGTCTGTAACGCCAGCTCGATTCAAGCCTGCGACAATGTCTGGCAGACAGCATATCCATTTGATCGGCGCTCATTTTTGGATATTTTCTACGTCTTTCGGTTAACGATCCGGCTCATTGGGTGTTGTTTGATCAACTGGCGAGCTAGCTCACCAAAAGTGCCCGGTAGTTCACTCCAGATGTGCGCAGTACGAGGCGACATTGCCGGTCCCATAACCGAAAGAGGCTTCGGATACTTGATGATCTCCTCTCGAAATACGAATCCCGCATGATCAACGGCCGCGAGAACGAGAGCAATCTCACTCTCTCGTATGCGAGCGTATATATCTCGCTGGTCGGGCACGGTCGTTCGCTCACCAAGTGTCACAACCTTAATTGCATTTGTCGGAAGCCGTTGAATGAAAATCGGGAACCCGCGGGAATCGATCCCGATATTTTCGCACTCCGTGAGGTTGCGGATCACTCGGACTTCCCGCTCGTATGACCAATCCAAGGATTTTACACATAACTCGGATACCGGTATCGGCGTCCCGGCAAGGTAGGAATTCAAATGTCGCCGAGGGCGTTTCGGCAGGTACTCGATAGGAATTTGTCCTGCGAAGAAATCATGCGTACGGTCAAACCCAAGGACAGCGCCAGCGTACTGGTCTGCATAGTGTGACCACATGAGAAGGGAGTTCTTCACCTCGGAAAGACTCAATATCCCGATTACGTGATTGAGCTGTTGCACGATGTCGCGAGACATCGCATCGCTGGAACTGAATCCCTCAGGAATCGCCTCGCTCGTCTCTGTGGGTGCGCCGCTGCGTTGCGCGCGAATGTGAAAGGATAATGGAATCTTCCGTTCCTCCACCTCGATTGGCGCGATGATCTCTGGCAATAGCTCAAAAGGATCATTGAACGCGCTTGGCTGCGTGAACCGAATTGATCCCTCGAGTATTCTTCGCAATCCGATGATACTGACGTATTTGTACAAGATCGGTGAAGCCGATGAGTTGGCACTGTCTACCATAGGTTCCCTCTGCCTCCTGGCGTCTTTGATGCAAAAATAGCTGACCGTCAAGCGCCAGCGAATTGGGATAACCGGCGTCGGCTCTAGTTGATCGCGTCACTGGCACCAGTAGATCGTGTCACTGAAAAATCGCCTATCCCACTCATGAATTATTGTTCTCCGTTGCGAGATGCGAACACGGAAATGCGTGGAATTCCTCGCTTGGTGTCGACTGGAACCGTTTCGAATGGTGGGGTAAACACCCAAGACAGCTCGGCTGCCGGGGAAATATAGCCGTGTTGGGCCGCCAATCCAATGTTTTCCGCCGTGAATATCCGAGACCGACCTTTTGGACCCCATCAATCCTAACGGTTCCAAACGACAGCCGGTTTCACCGTGAGGAAGTACCGACCGCTGGGATCTGGTAATCCGGGTGTCATGCGCTGACGCTCCGTTTGCGCCAACCGGTCTAATGACTGCGCCTCGAGGGCTGTGACCTGCTGAAAATAAAGGACCCTCAATTTTGGTGTCTTGGTTGTTCCCGCTGGAGCGCTATTGGTCACGGTTGCTGCCAACGAGTTCATCGTCGCCGAGTGCCCTGAGCTGTCGAATCTCACAAATCGTGAGACCGCGGCCATCCTGAAGATCGATTTCGTAACCGACTGATTCTCATCGCAGCGACCGCGAAAGCGCGAGGCCAATTGGCGTCGCGTTCGCGCATGGCGAGCGTATGCCCGCCAACCTGCGGGAAAGTCTCACCATTGGTGAGACGACATCACCGGGAGAGCGTGAGGAAATGGCCCATTTTCTAGGCTCTTGCGTGCAACGCTCACGCTGCTCTTTCCAAATGCGCCCTCCTCCCGAATACGTCGCAGTCTGGCCGATTTGCCGAGAGCGAAACAAACCCCGCTCTCTAGACTCATACCCCACTGGAAAATGCTGGTACTTGCGCAATGATTCCACTCGGATTATTGTTTCGCTAACTTGCAATGTCATTTGCATTAAACGAAGAGTTCCGCTGTCGTGCCTACCGAAGAGCGCACCACTTGTCTGACGATCCTGATCAATCCGCATAAAAAAGTGGTGTTCGAGCGGCTGTAGCTCCCCGACAGTCGCGTTAAGGTCCGCGCGGCCGGCATCTTAAATATGCTGCCTACAAGAATCTCGAACCCACCTGAACAGTGCTCACGGAGGAACCCATCATGGGCGATGTACCGAACCCGCTGCCCCCGAGGGCCGTCATCTTAGGATTCGTCACAGGCATGTGGGCCGCTCAAGCCGTCGCCACCGTGGCGCGCCTCGGAATTCCCGACCAGCTCGCGCACGGTCCCTGCTCCGCATCCGAGCTGGCCAATGTTGTCGGAGCTAGTCCATCAGCCCTTTATAGGCTCCTTCGCGGTGTTGCTGCTGTCGGTGTGCTTCGTGCCGACGCTCACGGGCGCTTCAGCCTGACGCCGGCCGGCGAGTGTCTTCGCTCGGATGTTAACGAGTCGATGCGCTCGTTGGTAATTGCCGAGATGGCGCCAGATCATTGGCATCCGTGGGGGAACCTAGAGGACCGCGTGCGCAAGGACAAGCCTTCCTTCAAGAGCGCACTTAGCATGCCGCTGTGGGACAGGAAAAGCTTTCAGGAACAGCATTACTTTGCGGAGGCTATGAGCGGTGGGACTACGATGGCGATACAGAGCGTGATAACGTCCTACTCGTTCGCGGGAGCACGCAAAGTGATCGACGTAGGCGGGTCGCACGGAGCCTTCGTCGCAGCGGTGCTCCAACGGGAGCGGGCAGCGAGCGGCGTTCTCTTTGATCTGGCTGATGTGATAACCGGTGCCGGACCAACTCTTAAGGCCGCCGGCGTCGCCGATCGCGTCGAGTGCGTTGCCGGAAGCTTTTTCGGGATCGTACCGCCTGGGGGTGATGTTTATCTACTGAAGCATGTCCTTCACGAATGGAGCGACGATGAGTGCGTGAAGATTCTCCGCAATGTGCGCAAGGCGATGAGCCACGACGGTCGCGTCATCGTAGTCGAGATGCTGATCGTCGATGACGGACCGCCATCTGTCGCGCCACTGCTCGATCTTGACATGCTCGTGATGGGCGCTGGTAAGGAACGTACCGCCAAGGAGTACGGCGCGCTCTTTGCCAGTGCGCGATTGAAACTGACGAACGTAGTCTCTGCGCCCTCGGTCTACACCGTGCTCGAGGCGCGCGCCGCCTGAACCCATGGCACGCGCCACAGCGATCCCCCACCTGCCTAATAAAGGTGTTGGACAAGCAGTACGCGTATGTAGGCTATACGATTCGCGATCGCCCAACGACGACCGCCGGTTGGCAGGCGTACACTGATCACATGTCCCCGATTCATAATATTGGAGAATCAGGTGTGCGGTTGACGTTTCGGTCAACGGAGCCGTCGCGATGAGCGGGACAAATGAAATCCCTCTGCTTCTAGCCTATACGGCAGCGGCGTGCAGCTTGCTCTCCGGCATCGTCTCGGTGTTCGCGGTGCGCCGCCACCCGGGCTTCCTGCATTTCGGCTCATTTCTGTTCCTGTTCGCCGCCGGTGCAGCAAGCATCGCCGCAGGCGCCTGGACGCTGCTCGCCAACATCACCGTCACCGACCAGTTCGCGCTCGGACCGCCGTGGCTCAGCTGGCACCTGCGGCTCGATCCGCTGTCCGGCTACTTCCTGGTGCTGCTCGGCACGCTGGTGGTCGCCGCTTCGCTCTACGGTCCCAGCTACACGCGCGAGTTCGCGCGCCGCGGAGCCGCACAGCCCTTGCCTCCGCTCGGCGTGTTTACTGCTTTCTTTGTCGTCAGCATGCAGGGGATACTGCTCGCCGATGATGCGCTGATGTTCATGATCTCCTGGGAAATGATGTCGCTTTCTGGATACTTTCTGGTGGCGTATCAGCACCAACATTCCGCTAACCGCCATGCCGCTTTCCTCTACCTGCTGCTCGCCCATGTAGGCGCGCTGATCATCCTTATATCTTTCGGCGTGCTCGCTGCATTCGGCGGCGGCTTGAGCTTCGACCAGATGCGCTCCGCCAGCGTCACGCCGTTGTGGGCAACGCTGGCTTTTGCCTTCGCCTTCATCGGCTTCGGCATCAAGGCGGGCATCGTGCCGCTGCACGTCTGGCTGCCCGATGCGCACCCGGTCGCGCCCTCGCACATCTCGGCGCTGATGAGCGGCGTCATGATCAAGATGGGCATCTACGGCATCGTACGCGTGAGCTACGATCTGATCGGCAACGTGCGTTGGGAATGGGGGGTCGTGGTGCTAATCGTCGGCACCGCTTCTGCGCTGCTTGGCGTGCTGTACGCCATTATGCAGCACGATCTGAAGCGCCTGCTCGCCTATCACTCGATCGAGAACATCGGCATCATCTTGATGGGGTTGGGGCTGTCGATGATCTTTCTCGGCAGCGGTCACGCAATACTGGGCACGCTGGGTCTGGTGGCCGCGCTCTACCACACGTTCAACCACGCACTGTTCAAGGGGCTGCTGTTTCTCGGCGCCGGCGCGGTGCTCTACCGCACGCATGAACGCGACCTTGATCACATGGGCGGATTGATTCATCGCATGCCGGTCACTGCGCTGATGTTTCTCGTCGGCTGTGTGGCGATCTCGGCGCTGCCGCCTTTCAACGGCTTTGTTTCGGAGTGGCTGACGTTTCAAACGGCGCTGCAGGCGCCGGTGCTGCACAATGGCGTGCTGCGCGCGCTCATTCCGATTGCCGCAGCGCTGCTCGCGCTGACCGGCGCACTCGCCGCCGCCTGCTTCGTCAAGGTCTTCGGCATCGCATTCCTGGGCAAACCGCGCACGCGCCGGGTCGCCCACGCGCGCGAGGTCCCCGCGGGCATGCTCGCGGGAATGGGGCTCCTGGCGGCCCTCTGCCTGCTGCTCGGCGTGTTTCCGACTTCGGTGATCGAGGCGATGGCGCCGATCACGCGCTTATTGGTGCACGATGCATTGCCCTCGACTCTCGCCCAGGGCTGGTGGTGGCTGACGCCGATTGCGCCGCAAGTCGCCTCCTACTCTGCGCCTTTCCTGGTGATCGCGATCATCGGCGCATTTTTCATTGGCTACGTGTTCCTGAAGCGCCGCGCCGCGCCCTGGCGCACCGGGTATGCCTGGGACTGCGGCTTCGGGCGGCTCAGTCACCGGATGCAGTACACGTCCACAGCGTTCAGCCAGCCGATCAGGCGCGTCTTCGGCGCCGTGTGGAAGGTCGAAGAGCAGGTCGAGACGAGCGCTTTGCCCGGGCCGCTACCGCGCGCGAAGAGCATCCATCATCAATTGCACGTGCAAGACTGGTCCTGGCTCTTGTGCTATGTGCCGATCGGACAACTAGTGCTTGCAGCCGCGAAGCGCGTCGGTGTGATTCAGACCGGCAACATCCACACGTATCTTAAATACTCGTTCGTGACGCTGCTCATATTTCTATGGATAGTCAGCTGATCGCCTGGGCGCATGCTGCAGTGCAGGCTCTGCTGTTCGTAGCAGCCGCGCCGCTGCTGACCGGGTGGGTGAACCGGGTCAAGTGCCACCTCCAGAACCGCGCCGCGGCGCCGGTGTGGCAACCGTACCGTGATCTCGCGAAACTGCTGCGCAAGCGCATGGTGCTCGCCGAGAACGCTTCCTGGCTGTTCCGCGACGTTCCCTACATCGTGTTCGGCGCCATGCTGCTCGCCGCGGCCGTGGTCCCGCTGGTCGCCGTACGCCTGCCCACGGCCGCGATTGCCGATGTCATCGTGCTGGTCGGCTTCTTTGCGCTGGCGCGCTTTTTCACCGCGTTGGCGGGCCTCGACATCGGCACGGCTTTCGGCGGCATGGGCGCCTCTCGCGAGATGATGGTCTCCGCGCTGGCAGAACCTGCGATGCTGATGGCGGTGTTCACGCTGTCGATGACAGCGGCGACGACCAACCTCTCGATTGCCACCGAGTACATTCTTCAGGCCGGTCTGGTGCTGCGCCCCTCGTTTCTATTCGCGCTGCTGGGGCTTGCCATGGTGGCAGTGGCCGAGTGCAGCCGCATCCCGGTGGACAACCCGGCAACCCATCTCGAACTCACAATGTTGCACGAGGCCATGATTCTGGAATACAGCGGCCGCTACCTGGCGCTGATCGAGTGGGCGTCGCAGATCAAACTGATGATCTATGCGGTGCTCATCGTCGACTTTTTCTTTCCCTGGGGTATAGCCCGGGATTTCAGCCCTGCTGCACTCGCGATCAGTGCGGTGGCCGTCACCGCCAAACTTATGCTGCTCGGCGTTGTGCTGGTCGCGTGGGAGACGGTGCTCGCGAAGAAGCGGCTGTTCCGCGTACCACAGTTTCTCGGGTCTGCGTTCCTGCTCTCGCTGCTCGGTATGCTCAGCCATGTGGTGCTGGAGACGGGAGGCTAGACGATGCTTGCCGAGCTCAGCCTGTTCAGCCAGGCCATCATCCTGTTCGCCGCACTGGTGCTGTTGACCTCGTTCATCATGCTCGGCCAGATGCGGACCATGCCGCTCATTTTCACTTTCGCCTGGCAGGGTTTGCTGCTCGCGGTGGTGACCGTTCTTGTCGCGCACGTCTCGAAGCATCCGCACCTCTATGTGTCGGCCGCCCTCACCGTCGGCCTCAAGGTCGTGCTTATCCCGTGGCTGCTTCACCGCCTCAGCGTTCAGCTCAATATGCAATATGATTCCGAGGAATTGGCGCACCCGTCCTTGCTGCTGCTCGGCGGCGCCGCCCTCGTCATCTTCAGTTACTACGTGTCCCTGCCCATCGTGCACCTGTCGGGACTCGCCACCCGCAACACCATCGCTGTCAGCATCGCCGTCGAGCTCATCGGCATGCTGCTCATGATCGTGCGCAGAACCGCCGTGGCGCAGGTGATCGGCTTCATGTCGATGGAGAACGGGCTGTTTTTCTCGGCCGTGGTATCGACCTACGGCATGCCGCTCATCGTCGAACTCGGCGTGGCCTTCGACGTGCTGGTTGCGGCGATCCTGTTCGGCGTGTTCTTCATTCACCTGCGCGATTCGCTCGACTCTCTGGATGTCAACCGGTTGAACCGGCTGTCTGAAGCCGATGATGCGGTGCCGCTGCCTGAGACGATCAGCGCGCCGCCCACGGGAACGCATTCGTGACGCTGCTGGAAATCACCCTGCTGACGCCGCTCCTTGGCGGCCTGGTGCTCGCCTTTGTCGGCCACCGTCCATTCGGCGGCTGGATCAACGTGGCGATTTGCGCCGTGACCTTCGGCGCCTCGCTCGCGATGGCGCTCGATGTCTTCGCGCACGGCCCGCATCTGTCCCGCGGGCGCATGTTCTACATCGACGCCTTCAACGTGTACCTCGTCGCCCTGACAGCCTTCGTTGGCATGACATCGGCAATATTCTCGCGGCCCTATATGCGCCACGAAGTCGAACGCGGGCGCGTTACCGCGCTGCGGCTGCGCCTGTACCACTCGATGTACCAATGCTTCATCTTCACGATGCTGCTCGCGCTGTCGGCGAACAATCTCGGCATCCTGTGGGTGGCGATGGAGGCGGCCACCCTGTCCACGGTGCTGCTGGTCTCGCTGTATCGCACGCCGGAGGCGATCGAGGCGGCATGGAAGTATTTCATTCTTTGCGGCGTCGGCATCGCTCAGGCGCTGTTCGGCACCGTGCTGGTGTATTTCGCCGCTGAGCAGAAGCTCGGCGCCGAGCGCGACGACATCATGTTGTGGACGGTGCTGCACGGCGCCCAGGTGGGGGCCCTGGATCCGGCGGTGATCACGCTGGCCTTCGTATTTCTGCTGGTGGGCTACGGCACCAAGGTCGGCCTGGTGCCGCTGCACAGCTGGCTGCCGGATGCACACTCGGAAGGACCGACGCCGATGTCGGCCGTGCTTTCCGGGCTTCTGCTCAACGTCGCGCTGTACGCTCTCGTGCGCGTCAAGATGCTGGTCGACGCCTCGCTGCAAACCAACCTGGCCGGTCACCTGATGATGGGTTTCGGATTGCTGTCGTTCACGGTGGCGGGCCTGTTCCTGCATCGGCAGCACGACATCAAGCGCATGTACAGCTATTCGTCGATCGAGCACATGGGGCTCATGACGTTCGCCTTCGGCATGGGCGGTCCGCTCGCCACCTATGGCGCGCTGCTGCACATGACCGTGCATTCACTCACCAAGTCGGCGATCTTCGTCACCGTCGGCCACGCATCGCAGCTCGCAGGCACGCAGCGTATCGACAAGATCCGCGGCTTGATACGAACTCAGCCCGCGATCGGTTGGGGCCTGCTGATCGGCACGGTGGCGATCGCCGGTTTCCCGCCGTTCGGCGTGTTCATCAGCGAGTTCCTGCTGTTGATGGCGACCATGAAGGCTTGGCCGTGGCTGGCCATTCCGCTGCTCGTCGGCTTGGGTGTCGCATTCGCCGGCCTCTTCCGGCACCTGCAACCGATGGTCTTCGGCGAGCCGCCGCCGGGACAGAAACCGGTCGAAGCTAACATGCTGCCGGTGGCGGTACATCTGTTTCTCGTTCTGTGGCTTGGCCTGTCGATTCCAGCCTTTCTTTCGGGCTGGTTCGAGCAGGCCACGCTGCTCATTTCGGGAGTCTCGCTCAGATGACGACGACAGAAGCGTTCACGCCCTTTCTGCGGCGCCTCGAGGCTGCCGGCCTCACGTGCGAGGAGCAGGCCGCGCCTGGCCTCGTGCCGGCGCGAGTCGTCGCGGTTCAGGCCGACGATTGGGGGCGGCTCGGCAACGAGGCGAGCCTCTGGGGTTGTCGCTGGGTCGCGGGCTGGGGCGAGGATTTGGCCGATACGATCCGCGTCAACGCCTGTTTCGAAAAGGCCGGTGCTTACCTGGTAGCGCGCACCGTGTTAACCCGCGGCAGTCCGGCGCTGCCGTCCCACGCGCCGTCCTATCCCGGCGCC
>Ga0224558_1003211_pt1 | contig 13885 bp, 11 predicted proteins | sample 714S32024metaG_FD_180682 | JGI IMG/M metagenome (GOLD analysis project Ga0224558, IMG submission 180682) | Peat soil microbial communities from Stordalen Mire, Sweden - 717 S3 20-24 | ecosystem: Environmental > Terrestrial > Soil > Wetlands > Peat | place: Sweden: Norrbotten County, Stordalen... | reverse complement strand
TGTTAAAAATACACGACTTAATCGCAAAGTATTCAAACATTGGGACTTAGGTGTAGGCATTCTCGGATTTGGCGCGGTTCTCGAAGAAACGCAAGGTTGTCAAAGAGCGCTGAGAACAGCTTTTCCGCAGCTTAGGATTCGGTCTCTGGAGACGTGATCCTTGTCGATGCTGCACGCTCGAAGGATTCTCGCAGGGTTGAGGGTTGGGAGTCTGTGATGGCGGTACGGGAAAAATGTGATGAAAAAAGAGGGTCGCATTGGTGCGGCGTTCGCACGAGCCCCGACTAGATGCGCCAACGCTCCCGTCCAGCAGTTCCAGACGATGCCGCTGTGGTCGAGAATCTTCTGAAACTCGGCGGCGGCAGCATGGACGTGATGTTTTTGTCCGAGTCGTCGGCAATCCAGAAACTATCCGAACGCAGTCCATCACCAGACCCGGCAAGCGTTCTCCCGCACCATGGCCTGCCCCTTGTGGCATCCGAAAGCCTTGGCGAATTCCGGCATGTTGGACACCACATTGTTGACCCGGTACTTGTCTAGCGGATGTGGGTTCGCGAGCAGGACCGTCCGCATCAGTTCCGGACGTAACTTGCTGCACCAGATGTTGGCATAGGATAGAAAGAAGCGTTGCAGTGCGGTCAAACCGTCTTCTCCCTTGGTATCGAGGCTCTGACCTTTTCCTTTGAGGTCCGCATTAAGCGCGGATAACGCCAGATGTATTCCGCCGTTGTCGGCCGTGTTCTCGCCTTGGGTCAAGCGGCCGTTTTGCTGCACGCCAGCTTCGGGGACGAATTCGGTGTACTCCTCGGCAATGCAGTCGCCTCGTTTGTCATACGCTTTAGCATCGTTAGCAGTCCACCAGTCACGCAGATTTCCGTTCTCATCGAACTTGCGCCCTTGGTCGTCATACCCGTGGATAGTCTCGTGCCCAATCACCGCGCCGGCGGCAGCATAGTTGACCGAGTCGTCTTTAGTGGGATCAAAGAAGGGCGGTTGCAGAATCCCGGCCGGAAAGTTGATGGTGTTCGTCTGGGGATCCTCATAAGCATTCACGGTGGGTGGCGTCATTCCCCACTCACTTCGGTCCAGCGGCTTCCCAATTTTCTTAAACTGGCGGTCCATTTCGAATGCTGCGGCGCGCTGCACGTTGGCCAAATGATTGTCAGGACGAATCTCCAGAGCCGAGTAGTCGCGCCAATGGTCGGGATACCCGATCTTGTCAATCTGGGCAGCAAGCTTCACACGAGCCTGTTTCTTGGTTTCTGGGCTCATCCAGTCCATGGAATCGATTTCCTGGCCCAGTGCGACTTTGAGCGCGTTCACCATCTCCTGGACGCGCTCTTTGCTTTCAGGCGGAAAGGCCCGCGCTACATAGGCCTGCCCCAGCGCTTGTCCGATGTCGCGGTCTTCCTCCTTAATACATCTGCGCCAGAGAGGCTGAATCTGCTTCGCACCCAACAGGGTTTGAGGGACAAAGGTAAAATCCTCGTTTACGAAATCCTCGCTCATGGATCCTGCCAGACCGTTCAGCAACTGCCATTTCAGATATGCCTTCCAATGATCGAGAGGCTCGCTTTGGATCAGTTGCTCGGTTCCACGAAAGAAATCCGGCGAGGTCACGATAAAGCTAGTCGTCGCAGGAGCGTGTACCAATTGCAAATAGCGGCTGAAGTCAAAGGATGGAGCCAGCTTTTTTACTGCATCCAAACTCATTTCGTTGTCGAGGTTCTTCGGATCGCGCCGTTTGACGATGTCCATCGCGGCCTTTGCCATTATTGTTTCCATTTTGAGCACGACAGCAGCATCCACCTTTGCTTGAACCGCCGGTATTCCAGAAAGCTCGAACATGCGGGCGATGTGGACGACGTACTTGGTTCGGATCTCGACGGACTTCGCGTCATCGTTTAGATAGAACTCACGCCCGGGAAGCGCCATGCCGCCTTGATCGAACTGCGCGATTACATGGGTAGTATCGTGAAAATCAGGCTGCGCGCCAAAGCCAAACAAGGCCGCATACGTCTCGGCATCAGCGGGATTCCAGGCGCCGGGAACCGAACGATGGAGATCGGCCACCACATCCGCGATCTCGCTCTTATTGCGCATGGTCTCGATCCGCTGCAATTGAAGCCGCAAGGTGGGGAGGGAAGTGCCATTTCTCTGTTTCTCATCCGTGCAAGCAGACCAGTAATCGCCGACTTTTTGCTCGACCGACGTGAGCTCCGCGGCTGGCTTGGCTGCGACTTCGAGTACCGTTTGATGAACGAAGGTCTCGTTCCACAGCTGCAGCTTCCCGAAAGATCCCCAGAACACTTCATCTGCAGGTACGGGATTTTCAGCGATCCATCGATTGCACGAGTATTGATAAAAATCGGTGCAAGGATCGACCGAAGGATCGACCTTCTTCGGATCGAAGTGATCAAGCTGAGGGGCTGGTTTGTTGGAGTCTTGCGCGGGCGTGGTTTGGGTGAATCCAAGGTGGGCAAATCCAGGGAATAACCAGCTCAACAGGAAAATCGGTAATAAGGGCGATCGCATGTTGACTCCTCTCTGAGTCCTCGTTCACGGGGACGGACACAAAGCTTACCACGTGCATTTCACGCTGGCATCTGATCAGTACAGCCAAAAACAAGCGATGTCATGACAAAACACCGCCAGACAGCCTTGCCCCTGGGTGATGGGTTAACCCAGGAATGTCTTCTCGTAGCCCTGTCCGATGTCGCGGTCACGGCGTTTTGTTTGGCCAGTTGGCAAAATATCGCGATTACACTCACAACCCAAGAATCGTCCGGTCACAGGGCGACTCGGTGTGACCATCTGGGAACTGCCGCACTGGCGGTGAAACGCGGGCGAGGGCGCCCGCGCCACACACACCCAAATCGCTTACAATTCCCCTTCCATGGCTATCGCGGTTCGTTCCTTTGCGAAGATCAATCTCGGGCTCTACATCGGGGCCGCGCGCGCGGACGGATATCACGATCTGCGCACGGTGTATCAGACGATCGCGCTCCATGACGTGATCCAGGTGAGCGTCGCGCGCGGCAGCGGAATCGAGATCCTCTGCAAGGATAAAGACCCGCGGGTTCCGCTCGATTCGTCGAACACCTGCTACCGCATCGCCGAGCGAGTGCTGGATGAAATCGGCGTGAAGGCTAGAGTCAGTATCGAAATCGAAAAGCGGCTGCCGGTGCAGGGAGGGCTGGGCGCGGCGTCTTCGAATGCCGTGGCTACTATGATTGGGCTGGAGCGGACGCTTAAGAAGAAACTGTCTGCGGCGGCGCGGCTGCGTATTGCTGCTGAGATCGGATCGGACCTGCCGCTGTTTCTGGTGGGGGGAACGACGCTGGGCGTGGGACACGGCGAGGAGGTTTATCCGCTGCCTGATTTGCCTTCGGTTGCGATGGTCGTCGTAACTCCGGAGGTTGGGGTCTCGACAGCTCAGGCCTTCGCCGATTGGGATGCTCTCATGAAAGACGGCCCGTGTGGTGACGGGGCTTCGCCCCGTCCCGGCGGGGCAGAGCCCCGCCTCCACACAACCGTCCGGCAATTGACGCGGCCGGGAGCCTCCGATAGACTGTTTGAGGTTGGCTGCGCGCTGTCGGCGTGGCTGAGTGGTTCACCCAACACCGGTGCTCCTGCAAAAGGCGGGAGCCGGGCCGGGAGCTTGCTTCTCGACCTTGTCCGTACCGGGATTGAAAACGACTTCGAGAAAGTCGTCTTTCCTCAATATCCCGAATTGCGTGACATAAAAGGTGAGTTGGAGCGCGCGGGGTCGCGGTACGCTTCGCTTTCCGGGTCAGGGTCAACCCTGTATGGGCTGTTCCGGCCGCCAGCCGACGCCGCGAAGGCGGCCAGCCGCCTGCGAAAGCGGGGGCTGAAGGCGGTGGTGAGCAGTACGTTGACGCGCCAGAAATATTGGAAAAGAATTCTTGATGGTTGATTTCGATTGTTGAACGCCATTGTTAAACGACAATAGTTGAACGACAATTGAAGAGCAATCCGCCATTCCGATCGTTTTACTGGGCCGTCGACTAATGGTAGGTCAAGTGCCTTTGGAGCACTTTGTCTAGGTTCGAATCCTAGCGGCCCAGCCAGAAAAGCAGGTCTCAGGTGTTAGGTCTCAGGAAACCCTAACCCCTAAGCCCTGAGACCTGAGAACTAAGACCTGAGAACTAAGACCTGAGACCTCAACTATGTCCACAGTTGCAACCACGACTGCCGAAAAAACGACCGCGGAAAAAAAGCCGATCACGGACGAGAGGCCGGAGCGCAAGCAACAGCGCGCCCGGGTCGACGACAAATTCAAGGTCTTTTGCGGAACCGCCAACGAGGCGCTCTGCGATGAGGTCTGCAGCTTTCTGGGCCTGACGCGCGGCCAGGCTCTGGTCACGCGCTTCAAGGACGGCGAAGCGTATGTGCAAATCCAGGAGAACGTGCGCGGGTCCGACGTGTTCGTGATGCAGCCCACGTGCCGGCCGGTGGACATGCACCTGATGGAACTGTTGTTGATGATGGACGCGCTCAAGCGGGCTTCGGCGCGGCGCATCACGGCCGTGATTCCGTACTTCGGGTACGCGCGCCAGGATCGCAAAGACAAGCCGCGCGTGCCGATTTCGTCGAAACTGGTGGCTGACCTGCTGACCACCGCGGGCGCGGATCGGGCGCTGGTTGTCGACTTGCACGCGCCGCAGTTGCAGGGATTTTTTAATATTCCGGTGGACCACCTGTTCGCTTCGCCGGTGCTGGTGGACCACTTCAAGAAGTTGAACTTGCCGAACCTGACGGTGGTTTCACCCGATGCAGGCGGTGTGGAGCGCGCCCGCTTTTTCGCGAAGAAGGTGGATGCAGCGTTGGCCATCGTGGATAAACGTCGCGTCGAAATGAACGTGGCGGAAGTGATGCACGTGATCGGCGACGTCAGGGGCCGGACTTGCTTGATCATTGACGACCTGATCGACACGGCGGACACGCTGGTGAAAGTGGCGCAGGCGCTGATTGAGAACGGCGCCAGCACCGTGTATGCCTGCTGCTCGCACCCTGTCCTTTCCGGGGCGGCGGTGGAAAATCTGGTGAACTCTCCGATCACCGAGGTGGTCGTGACCAACACCATTCCGCTGGCGGAAGCGGCAAGGCAAGTCTCGAAGATCAAGGTGCTTTCGATCGCGGGTCTGATTGGGCGGGCAATTCAGTCCATTCACGAAGAGACTTCGGTCAGCAAACTTTTTATCTAGAAGGACGGAAGCGGAATTATGGCGACAGCAACGGATATCAGCATTCTGGAAGCGCACAAGCGCGAACCAGGCACCAAGAATGCCGCCCGGCGTGTGCGTGCCGGCGGAAAGATTCCAGCCGTGGTATACGGCGCGGGCAAAGACGCGGCTGCGGTGGCGGTCGATCCGCGGCAGATCCTGCGCATCCTGAAGTCGGAGAGCGGGCACAACACGATCTTTGACCTGGCGCTCGACAGCGATCGCTCGAAAGCCATGATCGTGGACTGGCAGTTCGAACCCATCAAGGGAACGCTGCTGCACGTGGACCTGCAGCGCATCGCCATGGACCAGAGGCTGACGGTCACGGTTCCGGTCGTGCTCAAAGGCGAGGCAGCGGGCGTGAAGACGGAGGGCGGCATCCTCGAGCAATTGCTGCGCGGAATCGAGATTGAGTGTCTTCCGGCGGATATTCCGAAGTCCATCGAAGTGGACATCAGCCACCTTGTGTTCGGCGTCGAAGTGCGTGTGAAAGACCTGCCGCACAGCGAAAAGCTGAAGTTCCTGACCGACGAGAACCAGATGATCGCGCACATCACCACGGTGAAGGAAGAAGTGGTTGCGGCTCCAGAGGTGGTGGCGGAGGAGGCGGCAGCGCCGGCTGAACCTGAAGTCATTAAGAAGGGCAAGCAGGAAGTCGAGGGTGAAGGCGAGGCCGAGGGCGATGCCAAGGCCAAGGCCAAGCCCGAGAAGGCCGAAAAGGGCGAAAAGGCCGAGAAGAAAGAGAAAAAATAGCTGCTGGCTGCTGGCTTCTAGCTTCTAGCTAAGAGCCAGTAGCTAGAAGCCAAGAGCGAATCTGCGTGAAACTGATCGTCGGTTTAGGCAACCCAGGAATCGAGTACCAGTTCACGCCGCACAATCTCGGGTTCTTGACGATCGATCGGATCGCCAACAACCTCGGGATCGAAATCAGGAACCGCCAATGCCGCGCGCTGACCGTGCGGACAACGATCGCTGGTGAGCCGGCGGTCCTGGCCAAACCGGAAACCTACATGAACCTGAGTGGGCTTTCGGTGCGGGAACTGGCGGCGGAACATCAGGTCGATGTAAGCCGGGACCTGATTGTGATTTACGACGAGCTCGACTTGCCGCTGGGCGCGATTCGCATACGGCAGCGGGGGAGTTCGGCGGGGCACAACGGGATGGAATCCATCCTCGGCGCCCTGGGTACCGACGAGTTTTTGCGGATTCGGCTGGGAATTGCGCCCGATCGCAAAGTCGCGGACAGCGTGAAATATGTGCTGACGCCGTTCCGCAGGGCGCAGGAGAAGGTTGTGGACGAAGTTCTCGACACGGCGGTGCAGGCGCTGGAGATAATTTTGAAAGAAGGACCGGCGGCGGCAATGAACCGGTTCAATCGCAAGACGGAAGACAGTGGTCAGTGATCGGTGGTCAGTGGCCAGTAAATTCGCACCGGGATTGTAAGAAGTTTGGGTAACTGGTCACTGATTACTGGCCACTGCCCACTGATTTTTGGAGATAACGAATGAATCGTAACTATGAATTGATGTTCATCGTCCGGCCCGACATGGTGGACGAGGATCTGAACAAGCTGATTTCCACGCTCGAGTCTTCGGTGACCACGGCGGGAGGAACGGCCAAGAGCGAGATCTGGGGCAAGCGCCGTCTTGCTTACAAGGTAGGCAAGTTCAATGATGGCATCTTCGTGCTGATGATGATCGAAGCCGCCGGCGCCGTCGTGCACGAAGTCGAACGCCGCCTGCGTGTAACCGAGCCGGTGATCAAGTTCCTCACCGTGCGCACTGACGAAGAGCTGAAGCGGCTCGACAAGATCAAGAAGATCCGCGACTCGAAAAAGAAAGCCAGCGCCGCACCGGCCGCATCCGCGGCTCCGGTAACTCCGGCGACGCCGGAAGCGGGGACGGAAACACCGGCCTCAGCACCGGTTTAAGTTAGCAGGTTGCGGAAAGACTCGGGTTTCGCGTATTAGGGTATCGCCTTAGCGATACCGCAAAATCTTCGAAATCAAATGCCCCTTTAGGGGCCGGGCATCTCGCCCGTCCGTTAACGAACTCTTAGAAAGCAGGAGCACTATGGCAGAAGAAACAAAAGCACCGACCGCGGGATCAAGCCACGGCGAAAGTCGCCCGGAGCGTAGTGGAGGCGACCGCCCCGAGCGCAGTGGTCCGCGCGGTCCCCGTCCCGGCGGAGGCCCCGGCGGTCCCCGCGAAGGCGGCCGCAAGTTCTTCCGGCGCAAGAAGGTTTGCAAGTTCTGCGTGGAGAAGATCGAAGCGGTCAATTACAAAGATGTGCGTCTGCTGGCGCAGTTCGTGGCGGAAAGCGGCAAGATCACTCCGCGACGCCTGACCGGGGTGTGCACGCCGCACCAGCGCCGTCTGTCGAGGGCCATCAAGCAGGCGCGCAACATCGCCCTGCTGCCGTTCGCGGGACGCGCGCAGTAAATTCAAAATCGTCATTGGTCATTGGTCATTGGTCGTTAGTCGTTCTCAGTCTTTGCCAACGACCAACGACTAACGACCAACGACCAGGGAGTCATTCATGGAAGTCATCCTGAAAGAAGACGTGCCCAAGCTGGGCAACCGCGGCGAGGTGGTAAAAGTCGCCGAGGGATACGGGCGGAATTTTCTGCTACCCAAGAAACTGGCGATTGAGGCCACCGTCGCCAATAAGACTGTAATCGAGCAGATGAAGGCCGCCGCGGTGCGCCGCTCCGCCAAGGAAAAGACGGAAGCCGAAGCGCTGGCCAAGCAGTTTGACGGGCTCGAGGTGAAGTTCCTTCGTAAGTCAGGCGAAGCCGATCAGTTGTTCGGATCGGTTACGGCTGGCGACATTGCCGAGGCGCTCGAGAAAAAGAGCTTCCACATCGATCGCCGGAAGATCCAGCTGCACGAACCGCTCAAGACCGTCGGCGAGTTCACTATTCCCATCAAGCTGCACAAGGACGTGACCACGCACTTGAAGGTAGTTGTCGACAAAGAAGCCGCGGCGGCAGAGTAGTTTTGAAACCCGTGTGGGGACGGGGCTTCGCCCCGTCCCGGCGGGGCGAAGCCCCGCCACTACACAACCTCCTCAGGAATTCGCCCCGAAAAATTCCTCCACTTTTCTCAAGTCTGTTGTCCTGCTATATCGCGGCAGACTCTCCACAAACACGCGGCCGTACTGCTTCTTCAAAATTCGATTGTCTAGCAGCGCTAACAATCCGCGATCGTGCAAGGACCGAATCAGTCTGCCGAACCCCTGCTTCAGCGTAATCACTGCGCTCGGCACCTGATACTCGAAGAAGGCGTTGCCGCCGCCAGCATCGATGGCTTTCACCCGCGCCGCCACCACCGGATCGCTCGGTACGGCAAACGGCAAGCGATCAATAATGACGCAGCTCAACTGTTCGCCTTGCACGTCCACTCCTTGCCAGAACGATGATGTCCCAAACAGCACGGCGTGGGGCGTGCGCCGGAACTCCTCAAGCAGCGCCGACTTCGGAGCGTCGCCCTGCTTGAACATCGGAAAATCCAACTGGCCAAGCAACCGCTCATAAATTTCGTTCATCTGCGCGTAGCTGGTGAAGAGCACGAATGCCCGTCCGCGGGTAATCTCCAGCAGTCGCCTGACAAGGACTGCAGCCTCGCCGGCAAATTGCGGCGTGCGCGGATCGGGCAGATCGGGCGGGACGTAAAGGATCGCCTGGCTTTCATAATCGAAGTGCGAGGCGACGATCAATTCGCGCGCGTGGTCGAGCCCGAGCCGCTGCCGTATGTAATCGAAACCGCCGCCGACGGCCAGCGTTGCCGAGGTCAGCACCGACGTCTCCAGCTTCGACCACAGGCACTCGCGCAGAATCTGGCCAACGTCGATCGGAGTGGCCTGCAGAAAAACATTCGTTCGCCCGCCCGCGTTTTTTTCTTCTGCGGTAAAGGATGAAGACTTGCGGCGCGCGCCTCCGGGCCCGCGAAAGCCGCGCCGCTCGATCCAGAAGACCGTGTTCGGATCCTCGTTTTCCATCACGAAGCGAAGTTGCACCTGCAATTGTTGTGCTCGACGTACAAGCGTGAAGACTTCTTCCGGCTTCTGCGGAAGTTGCTCCAGTTCCGCGCCCAGCCGGTACAGCGCTTGATTGAGCGCGAGAAATTCTTCGCCGTTTTCCTCCAGGAATTCGCGGCGAGAGTCGAAGGCAAACCGCCCTTCGCTCGCGGGCAGCAGCGAAAAAAATAACTGCGAGCGCTCCCGTACCGACTGAATCGCTCCCGACATCTGCGACGTGTAGAGGCGCTCGCGCTGCAACAGGTGTTCGACGTCGCGCGTTAGTTCGTCCATCCGCAGGTTGCTGACCGAAATTCCAAAGTAGTTGCCCGCGACTTCTTCCAGTTCGTGCGCTTCGTCGAAAATCACCGCACCGCATTCGGGAAGCACGCCGGCGTCGGGCGCGCCCTCGGCTTCGAGTTTGATGGAGAGGTCGGCGAAGAACAGGTGATGGTTGACGATGATGATGTCGCTCTCCGCCCCGCGCCGTCGCATCTCGGTGATGAAGCACCGCTCCCATTCCTTGCATTTCTGGCCGAGACAGGTATCGGCCCGCGCGTCGAGCTTGTGCCAGAGGGCGCTGGCCTCGGGCAGTTCGGCGAGTTCGGCGCGATCGCCGGTCTGCGTCGTTTTCTCCCACGCGGCGATGGCGCGGTAGTGTTCGATCTCTTCCAAGCCGCTGAGCACGGGCTGGTCGGTGAGATCAAAAAGCTTCTTGCGGCAGAGATAGTTGCTGCGCCCCTTCATGTAGCAGACGCTCAGTTTGCGATCCCCGTCAGGAAACAGCGCCCGCTCCAGAGCGGGAACATCCTTAAAGAAAAGCTGCTCCTGCAGGTTCTTCGTTCCGGTCGAGATGATGACGCGTTTCCCCGAGCGGATCACCGGCAAGAGATAAGCCAGCGTTTTGCCGGTGCCCGTGCCGGCCTCGACGATCAGGTGCCGCTTTTCTTCGAGCGCCTCTTCCACGACCTGGGCCATCTGCAACTGCCCGCGCCGAAACTCGTAGGCGGGGTGGGTTTTGGAGAGCACGCCCCCCGGCGCGAAGAACTGGTAGAGCGAGAATCCCGCAGGCCGATTTTCTGCAGGGGACACGGGATGGGATGAGGGAGGCACGGAGTCTCTATAATAGCTAACCAGTCGCCAGTTGCCAGTAGTTCAATCAAAAGCTGGGACGGGGCAAAGCCCCGTCACCGCACGAGCATCCAACTCTCACATACCATCATCGACTTTGATTGCGAGAAATCTTTGAGCAAAAAGAAGATCGCCCCACTCGTTGCCATCGTCGGCCGGCCCAACGTCGGCAAATCGACACTCTTCAACCGGCTGACCGGATCGAGGCGCGCCATCGTCGGAGACGAACCCGGCATCACTCGCGACCGTCTCTATGGCGAGGCGGAATGGCGCGGGCGCGGGTTCCGGGTGGTGGATACGGGCGGCATCGTTCCCGACGACAAAGACTTCATTCCAGCGGAAATTTTCCGTCAGGCGAAGGTCGCGTTCGAAGAAGCGGCGGCCATCGTCATGGTCGTCGATGCTCGCACCGAGATTGCGGGACCCGATCGCGAATTGGCTCGACTTTTGGCGCGCACTGGCAAGCCGCTCTTCCTCGCCGTCAACAAGATGGACACCGACAAGCAGGATTCGTTGCTCGGTGAATTTCATTCGCTTGGGATGCGGAACGTGTTTCCGGTTTCGTCCGAGCATGGACGGGGCATCGACGATCTGCTGGACGCGATACTTCTTGTGCTGCCTACGGTCAAAAAGCCAAACGCAGAGGACGCTGAGGTCACCGGGGAGAACGCAGAGGAAGGCTCACCAACTGCCGAGGAGCCGCATGAAATCAAGGTCGCGATCATCGGGCACCCGAACGTGGGCAAATCCACGTTACTGAACCAACTCACGGGAACATCGCGCGCCATCGTCTCGTCCGTTGCGGGTACTACGCGCGATTCAATCGACCAAGTCATCCAGTATAAAGGCCGCAAGATTCGCTTCATTGATACGGCCGGCATCCGCCGCAAAGGCAAGACGCGGCTGATGGCCGAGAAGCTTTCGGTGGTCATGGCGCGCAAGAACATCGAAGACGCCGACATCGTGCTCTTCATGGTGGACGCCACCGAAGGCGCCAGCGGCCTCGACGCGAACATCGCAGGTTATGCGCACGAGAGCGGACGCTCGGTGATTATCCTGGTCAATAAGTGGGATCTCGTGGCGAGCGGCGAAAAGCGCGCCATCAGCCAGTCGAAGACGGCGCGCATCCAGGACGCCAAGCGCCCCCAAGACCGCGCTCTCTACGAAGAGCGCCTGCGCTACGGACTAAAATTTCTGGCTTATGCCCCCGTGCTTTTTCTTTCCGCGCACACCGGCAAGGGAGTGGAAAAAATTCTTCCACTGATCGAGAAGGTGGCCGCCGAGCGCCGCAAACGCATTACGACTGGTGAGATGAACCGCTTCCTCCGGACGGTTGACTTCGATCGCGCCTCCGTTCCCGTCAGCAAGCGCGTGAAAATCTACTACATGACGCAGGCCGGAGTGGCGCCCCCGATGTTCGTGCTCTTCACCGACCGCGCCGTGAAGCTGCACTTTTCCTATCAGCGCTTCCTCGAAAACCAGATCCGCGCTGCGTTCGGTTTCATGGGCTCACCTATCTGGATCAAGAACCGGGCGCGAGACTAGCGTGGAAGCGGGGCTGTGCCCCGCATGGACGGGGCAAAGCACGTCCCCACACAGGAGAGCCTCTCCGGCACGCGCGTGTCTGATGGCTTAAACAGCGCACTGCGCAACAGCAGTTTCTAGCCGATGGGCTCCGCCGACGGCGGCAACGGAGGCGCTTCGAACGGTGGCGGAGACTCCGGAACTGGAGGCAATTCCGGCGCAGGCGGCGCAGGCGCCGGATGCAGCAGCGCGTCGAGATTCGGATATCGAGCAGCAAGAAAATGCAGCGCGTACGCAGGGAAGAAGACAGTGGCGGGCACGCTCACCAGAGCGATCAGGTAAGTCAGGAGGAGCAGCAACAAGGTTCCGAAGATTATCGCCAGACTGATTGTCGTCACGCTCCATCCCATCCCCGCGGCTCTGCCCACCAGCACGGCAACCACAGCAGGGAGCACGACGAACAGCGCCGGGATGATCGCGATGATGCTGAACAGGATGGCCGCTGCAAGGGAAAGCACCAGTTTGAGCAGCAGGTAAACGGCGTATCGTCCCTTCTCGGGCCGGATCATCGCTAGCAGACGGTGCCAGCCGTCGGCAAAATCGAGATCCTCGAGCGCCATAATCGGCACCAGAAAATCTTTCGCCAGCACCTGAACCACTGCGGCGGCGAGCACGAACACTCCGCACAGGCCCACGAGCAGAATCACTCCGACAATGAACCGCCCGATGTGTTGCCGCAGATCTGTCGCCCAGCCCGTGGCCAGAGCCAGGGCGAGCGGCACACCAATCAGAACGAGGAGAAACAGCCAGGCTGCAATCTGGAACACAATCTGCCACAGGAAGAATCGGCCGCCGGCGCGACGCCACTTTCCCCATCCCTCACCGATCGAACATTCCCTTCGCAGAACCGAGTCGAACAGGATGAATCGGAACACGCTGTTGATGTACAGGAAGACGAACCACAAAACGATTGCGGCGAAAATCCCCACCACGATCAATCCGATGAACGGCCCAATGTGCTCGGGAATGTGCGCGTGATTGAAGGGAACCAGCCAATGCGGCACGCTTGACTGCAAAAACTCGTTCTGATTCTTGTGTGGGATGCGTGGCCAATTGCCCCCGAAGTTTCCGAAATTGCATCCGCCGGCATGCAGTTCTGCCGCCAGAATTCCAACCAGCGCCAGGCGAGACCATTGCCCGAAGCGGAAACGAGTGAAGAGTTGTTCCCGCGCGTGCTGCAAGGCGGGCTGGACGCAATCAACGGCAGAAACCGGCACGAGACGGACCTCACTCTGACATCAGCACCCTAAAGCCAATCTACCGAAAAAACAATCGAGAAGTTGTAGAGCGGCTCTTGGCTTTTCGCTCTTGGCTTTTCGCTAAAAGCTAAGAGCCAACAGCTAAGAGCCCCGAAATTGTCATCTCGCACGCAGCGCCGGATCTGCAGTTTGCCCGATGCACCGGCTGCACCATCCGTCGAACTCGCGCAATGCCCGTTCACACTGCTGGCGGTGGCGTTCCTTCCGATCGCGAACGCGGGTTTCGAGCGCAGGCAAGAGGTCGAACGTGATATTCGCAGGCTGAAAGTTTTTGCTCTCTACCTGCGTGATGTAGTGGACAAGCGAACCAAACGCCGTCGCTCGTGGTGGAGGCGCCAGCTCGCCGCCGGTTGCAAGCGCGGCCGCATTGATTCCCGCCATCAGCCCGGTTGCAATCGATTCGACGTAACCTTCGACTCCGCAGATTTGTCCCGCGAACAGCACATGGGGATGCGCCTTCATCTGTAACGTCGGGTTCAGCAGCGCCGGCGCGTTGATATACGTGTTGCGGTGAATCTGTCCGTAGCGCAGAAACCGCGCGCCTTCCAGTCCGGGGATCAAGCTCAGCACGCGCGCCTGTTCGCCAAATTTCAGGTGATTCTGGAATCCGACCAGATTGTAGGAATCGGCGCGCAAATTTTCCTGCCG
>Ga0224558_1003207_pt1 | contig 13897 bp, 6 predicted proteins | sample 714S32024metaG_FD_180682 | JGI IMG/M metagenome (GOLD analysis project Ga0224558, IMG submission 180682) | Peat soil microbial communities from Stordalen Mire, Sweden - 717 S3 20-24 | ecosystem: Environmental > Terrestrial > Soil > Wetlands > Peat | place: Sweden: Norrbotten County, Stordalen... | reverse complement strand
CACAACAACAACCGGCAAGGCTGAGGGAGCAGTGTGCTTGAAACCAGGTTCCGGCCTCCTGGATAGCCTCCATGAGGCCGTAAAAGCCGAATCAACACAGCACAAACCCGCATTTCAAACCGATTTTCACTTAACAATCGCTTGAAACGTCAATGAATGACGGTGCATCAGGCGAATTTCAACAAGTTCCTAGGGAAGAAATCCAAACTTGACGCAAAGCGATGACGTGCGGCGGATTAGCGCGAATCACCATCGCGTGTGGGAGAGACCACCACGAAAGAGGCTTCCTGGTTGGCCAGCGAACTGCCTCCGATCCAGACCGTGTAATGGGTGGTTTCGATCGTAGGGGTACTCTCGAGGTTGAAGAAAGAGAGTTCGTTGAAGCCCAGAGGGAAGTTGACTTGTCTCGATTCGCCTGGAGCTAGAGTGACTCGCTCGAATCCCTTGAGGCTTCGTACCGGCTGCTCGATGCTTGCGCCAAGATTGCGCACGTAGCACTGGACTACCTCGGTGGCCGTACGCTCCCCGGTATTGGTCATGGTTGCCGTCGCTTCAAGCAGAGGCGTACTCCGGTTCGCGAGGGCCCGCAGCAGCGGAATGCTGGTCATTGACACCTTGACATCCTGGTAGGAGAAGCTGGAGTAAGAGAGTCCGTAACCGAAGGGGAAGAGCGCGCTGTTAGGCACATCGATGTAGCGCGAGACAAAGCGCGCCTCGCCGGATGGCGGCTGGGAGAGGTCGATCCCTGTGGGCGGGCGGCCGGTTGGAAGCTGGTTGTAGTAGAGCGGCTCCTGGCCGACAGCGCGAGGAAAACTCATGGGCAGTTTGCCGCTGGGCGACACATCTCCGTATAGAACGTTGGCCAGGGCGTGCCCAGCCTCAGTTCCGGGAAACCAAACCTCCATGATTGCGGGAATATGTTTGGCTGCCCAGTTGAGGACCAAGGGTCGGCCGGAAAAGATGAGCAACACAACCGGCTTTCCGGTAGCGACTACCTCTTCCAGAAGCTGCTGCTGGTTGCCGGGCAGATCGAGGTTGGCGCGTGAGCCTCCCTCGCCGCTCATGCGGCCGGATTCTCCCAGCGCGAGCAGAACGACATCAGCCTCCCGCGCGGCCTTGATGGCCTCAGGGAAACCAGCTTGCGAAACATCGTCGATTTTGGTTCCCTTGGCGTAAAACAAAGTGCCTCCCAATTGTTGGGCGCGCTCTGCCAGCGCCTGCCGGAGGGTGATGATGTCGCTCTCTTCACCGGCGCTACCCCAGCCGCCTACCATATCTCCTGCGTCGTCGGCGAGCGGTCCGATGAGAGCGAGCCGTCTGCTTGCAGGTGAAAGCGGAAGCAGCGGCGCGCCGCCAGCGAGTTTGTCGTTCTGTAGCAGGACGAATGATTCTTCCGCCGCTCTGCGGACCAGCGGCCGGTGCCCGGCGACAGCAGCCGTGACCTCCACGCCTTCGGCGTAGGGATGTTCAAAGAGTCCGGTTGCGAACTTTACACGGAGCACACGCCGCACCGCCTCATCGATTACATCCATTGAAACCTCGCCGGAGCGGATGAGCCCAGGCAACTGGGTGTCGTAGAAGTGCGACATCATGTCGACATCGACGCCAGAAGTGATCGCCTTGCGCGTTGCAGTTGCGGGATCGAGTGCAATGCCATGGTAAATCAACTCCATCACGGCAGTGTAGTCGCTGACAACAAACCCATTGAAGCCCCACTCTCCGCGCAGAATCTTATTCAGAAGGAATGGATTGGCGCTGGCAGGTACGCCATTGAGGGAGTTGAAGGCGCTCATGACGGTGGCGGCGCCCGCATCGACAGCGGCCCGATAGGGAGGCAAGTAGACCTGACGGAGCGTGATCTCGGACATGTCTGTGCTGTTGTACTCTCGACCAGCCTCGACAGCGCCATAGGCTGCGAAATGCTTGACCGAAGCGGCGACGTTGCCCGGCTTCGAAAGATCATCGCCTTGGTACCCGCGGATATAGGCACGTGCCATAACGGCGCCGAGATAAGGGTCTTCGCCGGCGCCTTCCACGGATCGGCCCCAGCGAGGATCGCGGCTGATGTCAACCATGGGGGAGTAAAACCAGCGTATGCCCGCAGTGGAAGCCTCTTCGGCAGCCATGTTGGAGACGGCGACGATAAGCTCCGGATCGAAGCTCGCTGCCAAGCCCAAGGGCACTGGATAGATAGTGCGAAAACCGTGAATGACATCCGCGCCGAAGAGCAGAGGAATGTGCAAACGGCTCTGGTCTACCGCCAGATGCTGATAAGTGTTGGTGCGCTGAGCGCCAACAGTGTTGAGCATTGAACCAAGCCGGCCTGTTGCAGCCAGTTGCATGGCATTCACATGATTGGCGGAGACAGGGTTCAGGGCGTCCATTGCGCGTGGCTTGACGACAGCCGGCGGCGCTACGCTCGTCTGTACGGCAGAGGCATCGCCGGTATCGTTGTATTGAACGAGTTGCCCAATCTTTTCTTCGATTGTCATCTGGCGGAGCAGGTGCTCCACGCGAGTCTCGATCTTTGGATCAGCGAGCTGGACGTTGGATGGATGCTCAACTCGATTCGCATTTTGCGTAGAGGCAGGCACGGCTGCTTGTGCCGCGGAATACGGTTCAAATCCAACCAAAGCCAGGCAGAGCGTGGCGCCAGCGAGGATGGAGCGGATGCAAGAATGCGCCCTGAGACCGGCGGTGATCATGATGTCGAGATCAACAGCATTGCAACCTATCGAATTCATTCGCAACACAAGATATCTCCGCGGCATGGTCTGTGGAACGTGCACCACTTGCAAGCCGGCGTACTGTGCCTAAAACTTACGATGGTGCTCGTGCAATTCCGGCGGGCAAACGGTCTACGCGATGGTCTGGAGCAGGAGGTTACCGACAGTAGCGCAATCGTTTGCGCTTTGAATATTTTGTATCACTTGCAATCATGATCAGTCAAATTGGAGCACTGCGTCCTGCAATCGCTTAGCTTGATCGGGCAAGCAGCGCGTTATATTTTCAATAGCGGAATATAGCGCGGTTCTGGCTTGACAAGCAGGGCGTGGATGGTAGAGATTACCAATACGCAATCGATTGCGCTTCTTAGGGAACTTGCTTGGCTACTAGCGCTTTTAGCATTCCTGAGATGTTTTCTTCAGGATTCCCCGGCTTTTGACTTGCGCAGAATATCCGGGGGTCCAAATCCGGCAGACCAACCGCCATTCAAGAAAACGGGAAGAAGGCGTGTAATGGCTTGCGTTGCCGGTGAATGAACTGGCCGTGATCGACGTTCAGGTCCATATCCCGAAGGAATAGAGGAGAGGTCAATGACCAGGAGAAGCAGCATTTGGTACCCGTCTCCGTCTTCCGGGATGTCGTGGCTGAGCCGGCGCCAGGCGCTCAAGTCGATGGCCGCGGCAACAGGTTGCGCGATGGCGGCATCAGTGGGATGCGGCGGGGGTGGACAGACGACGACACCTCCCACTACGCCCACGCCTCCCTCTTTGCCTGTGGGTGTTTTTAACCCGTTCGCAGCCGACCTGAGTTTTCTGGATGCTTTGGAGCGACAGGGATGCCTCTACTTCTGGGAACAAGCCAGCCCCGTAACCGGGCAAGTACTGGACCATGCGGCCAACAATCTGAGCGGACAGATCGACCCCACCACCACGCAGGCCAACATTGCCGCCACCGGCTTTGGACTTACCGCGCTTTGCATTGCCGACCAGCGCGGCTACCTGACAAGCGTAACCCATGCGCAGATTGTTGCGCGGGTGCGAAGTACGCTGAGTTTTCATCTGAATAATATGCAGAATGAAAACGGATTCTTGTACCACTTCAACGATGTGAACACCGGCGATCCTCTTTTCGGCTCAGAGGTTTCCTCTATCGACACGGCGTGGCTGATGTGCGGTGTTCTCACGGCTCGCGCCTATTTCAACGACGCGACGATTACATCCTTGGCCACGCAACTTTATGAGCGCGTGAACTGGCCGTGGATGTTGAATGGCGGAGAAACTTTAGCACAGGCCTGGTATCCTGCCACGGCCACGACTCCCGGCTTCTCCTCTTCTCGCTATGATACTTACTGCGAGTTGATGGCACTTTACTTGCTGGCTATTGGTTCACCCACTTATCCCATTACGCCGTCGTACTGGGCGAACTTTGCGCGCCCAATTCTCACCTACCAAGGTTACAGCTACATCAGCAGCGGCAGCGATCCGCTGTTTACGCACCAGTGGTCTCATGCGTGGTTCGACTTCCGCTCTAAGACCGATGCCCATGCCAACTACTTTACGAATTCCATCTACGCGACACAGGCCCACGAGACGTTTTGCATTATGACTTATCCAAATTGGTATACAGAGGATTACTGGGGCATAACTTCTTCGGATTATGTGGGTGGGTATACCGCCTGGGGCGGACCGCCGGCGCAGGGGCCAATTAACGGGACCGTTGTCCCGTGCGCCTCTGCCGGATCGCTGGTTTTTTTACCCAACGAGTGCCTAGAGGTTCTGGAAGCCTTGTTGGCTAACTGGGGCGCGCAGGCCTGGGGGCGCTATGGCTTTGTCGATGCTTTCAATTCCAATTCCTCTCCAAAGTGGTATAACACGGATTGTCTGGGAATCGATCTGGGTATTTCGGTTCTGATGGCGGAAAATCTACGCTCCGGACTCGTGTGGCAAACTTTTATGAGTAATCCAGAGCCTATGAACGCAATGCAGCTGGTGGGATTTCATTAGGTTCCGCATCCGAAGGCAAGGAATGGAGAAGTTTCGATGAGCAGGCGGTGCGATGCGTGGATGATGGACCGGCGACAGGCGCTCAAGACAATGGCGGCAGCAGCGGGTTGTGTGATGGCGCCCGGAGTTTTTGCATTCGCCAGCGAGCCCTGGAAGCTATCCAAAGAGGATGAGGCATTCCTGGACGACCTGGAACGGCAAGGATGCCTGTTCTTCTGGGAGCAGGCGAGCGCGAAGACCGGGCAGATTCTCGACCGGGCGCGCAACGATCTAACTGGCGCACTCGACCCGCGGCGTCAAGCCAGCATCGCCTCCGCTGGTTTTGGCTTGACCGCGCTCTGCATCGCGGACCGTCGCGGCTATCTGCCTCATGCGGAGATTGTGGAGCGCGTGAAGACAACGCTGGAGTGGCACCTGAACAGTCTGCCAGAGGTGCATGGCTTCTTTTATCACTTCACTGATATTGAGACCGGCAAGCGATTCCATGGAGCGGAGCTTTCCTCGATCGATACATCACTACTGCTGTGCGGCGTCCTGACCGCGCGAGCGCACTTTGAGGACGCACGAATCCAGTTACTAGCCCAACAGATATACGAGCGCGTGGACTGGCCGTGGATGCTGAATGGCGGCGAGACGTTTTCGATGGGATGGAAGCCGGAGACGGGATTCCTCCACTCGCGTTGGAAAACCTATTGCGAGCTGATGATGATTTATCTTTTGGCCATCGGCTCGCCCACGCACGCCGTAGCGCCGGAGTATTGGAATCACTTTTCGCGCCCTGTGATCCATTACAAAGGGTACGACTATATCAGCGGCAACGACCCCCTTTTTACACATCAGTACTCGCAGGCGTGGTATGACTTTCGCGACAAACGCGACGCATACGCCGATTACTTTGCAAATTCGGTGACCGCGACCCGCGCCCACAAAGCGTTTTGCCTCTCGTACCCCGAATGGTACAGCGAGGATTACTGGGGCATCACAGCCTCTGACTCAGTGCATGGCTATACGGCCTGGGGCGGACCGCCCGCACAGGGACGGTTGGATGGGTCGGTCGTTCCAGCGGCCGCGGCTGGCTCGCTGGCTTTTCTGCCTGCTGAGTGCCTTTCAGTTCTGCGCGCGATGCGCTCGAAATGGGGGAAGCAGGCCTGGGGACGCTATGGCTTTGTGGACGCCTTCCATCCTACCGTCAACTGGTATGACCCGGATGTGTTGGGAATCGACCAGGGCATCTCGGTATTGATGGCTGAGAATCTACGCTCCGGGCTGGTGTGGAGTACATTTATGCACAACCCTGAGAGCGTGAGTGCGATGCAGCGAGCTGGTTTCCATGGGATGGGGCTTGTGGAATGAGCTGATTGCGCCTGACCGCGGCAAGCATTTTGGGACCGAAGCGGTTTTCAGTGCTCAATGTTCATGGGTGCGCAACCCATTGCGCTATCCTTGGAGTACACCCACTTGATCAAACGTACCTCCAAGCCGGTCACTCTGAAAGAGCTTGCGGCCATCCTCGAGCTCTCGCAGTCCACGGTTTCCCGCATCGTCAACGGCGCGGGTGCCGCGCATCGCATCGCCGAGGAAACCCAGCAGCGCGTGCTTCACGCCGCGGCTCTGTATGGCTACTCCGCCAATACGGTTGCCCGGAGTTTGCGCCAGAAGCGAACCTACACTATCGGCGTCATCGTTCCGGAGATCAGCGAAGGTTACTCGACGGCGGTTCTCAGCGGAATTGAGGACGAGCTTCTGAAGTACGGTTATTTCTATTTTGTGGTCAGCCATCGCCATCGCGCCGATCTGCTGCTGGGTTATCCGCGTATGATGCTGGCACGCTCCGTCGAGGGCATTATCGCCGTCGATACGCCCATCGAAGAAGAGCTTCCCGTGCCGCTGGTCGCCGTCTCCGGACACGAGCGGCACGAGGGCGCGATCAACATCGAATTGCACCATGAGCAGGCAGCGCACCTGGCGCTCTCGCATTTGCAGGCGCTGGGTCACAAACAAATTGCCTTCATCAAAGGGCAGGCCTTCAGCTCGGATACCAACCCGCGGTGGCAAGCGATCGTAGATGTGGCCAAGAGCCTGGGCATCGAGATAGATACGCGGCTGGTCGTGCAGTTGCAAAGTCCGGAGCCGGGCACCGGCCCTGGCCTTGAAGTAACAAGGAAGTTGCTGGAGACCAAGCAGCCATTCACGGCAATCTTCGCCTTCAACGACGTCACCGCGATCGGGGCGATCCTCGCATTGCGCGAAGTTGGGTTGCGCGTCCCGCGCGACGTTTCGGTACTTGGCTTTGACGACGTGCTGGTTGCTTCGACAAACAACCCGCCGCTGACCACCATCCATCAGCCATTGCGCGCCATGGGGCAAGCCGCGGCCGACACGCTGCTCAAACTCATCCGCGATGAGATACCCCATCCGCGCCCGGCCGTCATCACGGTCTATCCCAAACTGGTAGTGCGCAAGTCCACCGGACACGTCTCCACACATCCCGCGCCAGCCTCTCCAAGCGCCGAGGACTGAGGCCCGATCTACACCGGACATTCCCACAGGTGCTGAAGCCCATCTTCATTATTGCGGCAATTGCGGCATCCTTCGATCAGCCTTCTCGAAAATCCTGAGTTGGGAGAGTTCACTGGCTTGTAAAAAGCAAAAAAAGAGGTCATTTTGGGGTTAAATCGGCCCTTTTTGGGGATAAAAAGGGGCAAAATCGAGGGTTTGCAGTTACTGATTAGTCAACAGGGCAAAAATGCAAGTCATTGATTACGTGCATGTTACAAGATATTTTCGGGCCGAAAAATGATTTCCACAGGCAGGGGGGGGTGGGGGGTCAGGTGGATTTAGAAGAAGAAACGGAGAAAAAGGGACCAGGGACTGAGGGACCAGGGACTAGAATTGCGCGCGTTGGAGATTGGACGGTGGACCTATGGGCCTCGCATTTACGACTGTTTCCATTGTGCGCCAAGGGAGGGAAATTATCTGCAAAAAGGATAAGCGGTGATTTAATAGGCTGCGGAAAAGGGCCTGTTTTCAAGCGGAGCCCACGAAAAGAATCCCTCAGAGGCTAAAGCCCAACATTTGTTTTATTGCATTTACGGCACGACTGAAGTCGTGCCCTGATACAGAGAATGAGGAAATAGCGTAGCGTCTCTGCCGGCATAAAAAATGCTCTGCATGGAGCTTACATTCCACGCAGAGCAGCATATTGTAGAACAAAATTAGACTGGCCAGGGCCGTGAATTCAATCGCCGGACCCGTTAGTTATTCATTGAAGGAACTGGAACTAGAGCTGGTTGCATAAATACACTCCAGCCAGTGAATGGATGTTCCTCAGGGGCTGAAGCCCTTTATTTTCCGGCTATTTTCGGCACGACTGAAGTCGTGCCCTGACACAAAGCCGATTTATGCAACCAGTTCTAATGTGGTGAATCAGAAGTTGATTGAAGAACAACCACAGATCCTTCGACTCACCACCCCCAGGCTGAAGAGTACGCCTGGGGCCCCGTTCGCTCAGGATGACAGCAGTTTTTGTGCTGCGTATTTCTGACTCAAGACACTGCCGGGGAGCATCGTGATCGACGCTCCCCGCCCAGGTTAGAAGTTGAAACGCGCCTGGAAGCTGACAGTTCGCGATCCAAGGATCGCAGTGTCTTGCCCGAAGTTAGAGGCAGTAATGTTCTGCTGAATGGCGCGCGCATCGAGATTCGTGATGTTGAAGAAGTTGAAGAAATCGGCACGGATCTCAAGCTTCGCTGCATCGCCCAGCACCCGCATATTCGGCAAGCCGAATGCTTTGGTCAGCGAAGCATCCAGGTCCTTATAGCCTGGCCCAACGAAAGAGTTACGCGCGAGTCCCGGCACCGGAGGGAGCCCGGCATTGGCTACCGGGGCTGTTCCGAGGGAGTTGTAGGTAATTGCCTGCTGGAAGTTCGGAACGCTGAAGTACTTGTTGGTATACGCAACGACTGTTCCAGCATTCCCGTTCACCGTGGCTGTCGTAGAGGTTTGTCCCGTCAGAATGTTCGCAAAGTTGCTTCCGGATTCGAAGGCAGCGTTGCTCGTAGAGTTACCCCCGCCTCCAGAGTAGTTAGGACGCAGGTTGTTGTAGCTGCAAAGGTTGCAGTATAGGTTGCGCCCAGTTCCAAAGTTCGGGGTCCAGCCAAAGCCGGTGTGGAAGTTGGCGATTCCGCTCAGCGACCATCCGCCAACTGCCTTCTCCATCCAGTTCTGGCTTCCGTGGAAGATCACCGGTTGCCAGACCGCAATGAGTTTGAGCGACCTGCGCACGTCGAAGTCGGAACGCCCCCAAGATTTCTTTGAATCGAAGAGGAAATTGTAATTCTCATAAGGGCCGGAAGCGTTGTCCATGCTCCTGCTCCACATGAACTGAGCGTCGGCAGAGAAATGATGCGCCATCAGGTGCTTCATTTCCGCCAACATGGCATTGTTGTTCGAACTGCCGCCATTCGCATAGTAGTCCACCTTCTGGACTAGCGGGTTCATGGCTATCCCCTGAATCGCCGCGATTGCATTGTAGTTGCGAATCTCCGCAACCATATGCCGCGTCGAACTTCCTTGATACCCCAGGGACGCCACCCATTGGGGGCCGACAGTGTAATCGGCTTCCAGCGAGTAGTGATAGGCATATTGCGTCGGGATGGAGCTCGGATAAGCGGTCACCGTACCGCCTCCGTTGACCGGAAGATTGTTTGAGTTGTAGGTGGTTTCGGTATTGGGGTTGGACGGAAAGCCAGCAAGAGAAGTGGGACTGCTGGAAAGCTTATACAAGATTCGATTGTCGATCGTGTTGGGCGCTGAAGAATTATTGAAGTCGCTCCAGGCTCCGGCTGGAGGATTACTTGCCGAGTTCGCTGTTAGAGCGATCTCCTCCTGGTTGAAGACCATTCCAGCGCCGCCACGCACCACCATCTTGCTCTTGAAGTAGTCGGGAGACCAGTTGAAACCTAACTGGGGTCCGAAGTTTCCCTTCTGGGGAGTCCAGATGTTTCCGCCTGCCTTGATGGACATTCCGGTAAGCAAGGCGGCCCCGCTGCCAAAACTCGATACGCCAATATTGCCCTGCTTGTCATAGAGCGAGCCGAAGTAGGAATAACGCAGGCCTCCATTGACCGTGAGATTCGGGCGAAGTTTCCATTGGTCCTGAACGAATATACCAAGCATGCTCTCCCGGTCATCGTCGCGTGGCCCGCCGGGAAATCCCGTGACCGCGTTGAAGTTCCCGTATTCTTCCATCGGAGCATCATTGAGAAAATCCCAGATATCGTAGAAGTTGTATCCGGGGGCGCTTTCTGTCTGGTCGTTGAGATAATACAGCCTTGTGTACTCGCCGCCGGCTTTGATGGTGTGCCGGTTCATCACCTTGGTCAAGACGTCTTTGTAGCCATAGGTCCATTGATTGAGGTGGCTTCCAGGACCGGCGCCAAACGACTGAAGTCCAAGTACATTGATTCCGTCTCCAGGCAGACCAATCGGCCGCTGGGGATTTTGGGTAAGTTCGTTCCAACGCCATCCGGCTGCATTGACGCGAGCCTCATTGAGCAGTGTCGGATTAAAGGTATGGTTCCAGATCAGAGAAGTCGCCTGGTTCACCTGATCGTGATGGAAGAAATTGTAGGCGCGCGCCGGTCCATTGTAAGACGTATTGCCCTGCGGTATCCAGTAAATGGCGAACGTCAAATGATCCTTGCTGGTCACATCGGCATCCAGGCGTCCGTTCCAATGCCTATAATAGGAGGTGAAGGGCGTGGACGTGGTATATTCCGCAATATCGGCAACAGTCGACAGGCCGTTACCGATGCCGGGACTGGCAAGCGTATTCTGCGCGGTCGGATCCTGCGCACCGCTCACGTAGGTGAGTGGCGAACCAATGTTCAGGCCCCCCGTGACGGCATGGCAGTTCGTACCTTCCACGAGACCAATGGCGGCACAGGTCGTGGTGATAGTGGCCGTTGAGGCGACTGCCGATCCCGCGTAAGTCAGGTACTTATAAGCGATGCTGCCCGAATTCGCCAGAGCATCGAAAGCCGGAGTGTCGTACCAACCGGTACCGACGTTGTTCGAGTGATTTGGCACGGACTCAAAGTCGAAGAAGGCAAAGACCTTGTTCTTCCATATTGGACCGCCGACGCTTCCGCCATACTGATTGAAGTCTTGCGTGTCCCTGTTCGGATTGGTAGTGGTATCCGGTTCTACGAGCCTATGCTGGTACGCATTCAAACCTGGACGGTGAGCGCCGAAGAAGGCGCTGCCATGGACTTGATTGGCACCGCTTTTGGAAGTAACCACCACCTGGGCGCCGCTGAAGCGGCCATTTTCAGCATCGTAATTGTTGGTCACGATGCGCACGCTGGCCACGGAGTCAGGATCTGGCGTAATGATGCTGGTTCCACCCCAGACTGAACTGACAACATTGATGCCGTCGATGGCTACGCTGTTTGTCGAGTACTCGGCGCCATTGGCGTTGGCCAGGATGCCGTTTTCCGTTGGGGCCACGCCATTATTGCCCGTGCCGTTCGGTCCCTGCCATGTCGTGGAGGTCGTGTTGTAGGTTCCGCCGCCGGAACCCTGCGATCCATCGCTCACCGCCCCCGGGGCCAACTGGACCAGCGTGAATACATCGCGCTGAAAGGAGGGCATGTGTTCGATATCGTTGCTGCTGACAGTGCTGCCTGTGTTCGCGGTTGATGTATCGATGGCCGGCACGTACGAGGCATTCACGGACACCGTCTCAGTAACAGCGCCCATATCCAATTGGATGTTCAGAGCATTGGCCTGCTCGGGGATCAACTGCAAGTCGCTGAGGACCTTTTTCTTGAACCCCTGCGTTTCGACCGTCAGAGTGAAGCGGTCGGCAGGCAGTGCGTTGAAGTTAAAGATGCCCGCATCGTTGCTTATGCGTACAACCGTTTCGTTGGTTGCCATATTTTTGAGGGTGAGGGTAGCGCCCGGAACGACGGCCCCACTCGGGTCCGTCACAACACCCTGAATGGATGTGCGGTATTGGGCCAGAGCCGGAACGGCTAAGAAAGCCAGCAGCAGCACGGCTGTCCACCAGGAGGCCAGGGCTGATAGACGCCATGAGGCCTTCATATATTTGCAGGTAACATTTGTTGAATCAATGAGTTGCATCTTAACCTCCACAAGAATCGGTTACGGGTTGGGGAGTATCGCTCGCTTTTTGGAGCGCGGAGGGAAGTTGGCACCCTGCGCAATCGATTGCGCCACGGGGTAATTTTACACTCCCAATATTTTCTGTCAATTATATTTTTTAGGGGTCGGCAGGCTGCTCGGCGCTTCCGCGCTGGAAGCCCATATATATATTGATACTAATGGACCTTTACCCGTACTATACGGGCTGCGCGCTCTTTGAGGAGCAACTGGGAGGCATGCGCGATCCCGACATGCCGGAGGCCAAGCCATGAACCGCCTGCGCAAGGAGGTAGGAGTCTTCCTTGGCTGCCCGCGCTCCATGCGGGTCTTGATCGTGTCCAACATGATCTATGCCCTGGTGTTGCCGGTGATCGATGTTTTTGTGGCGGCCTACGTAATGCGGAATTCTCACTCCGTCGCCAGAGTCGTCACCTATCAGTTGACGGTGTATGCAGCCACGCCCGTGGCGTTTTATCTGAACGGCATTCTGCTGGGTCGCGTCGCAGCGAAGCATTTGTACGCCGCCGGGATGCTGCTGTCGGGGATGGCGATGATGTTGTTAATGCGATCGGGCATCTTGACGCCCATTGACATCGCGACCTCGGGCCTGGCCATGGGCCTGGCCACCGGCCTCTTCTGGGCCAACCGTGAATTCCTGGCGTTGGCCACCACCAACAATGACAATCGCAACTACTACTATGGGGTTGAGCTGTTCTTTGCTACTTTGACGGCTGTCGTAGTTCCGGCATTGATCGGCTGGTTCATCAGCGGTTCCACTCACTACGGCTGGCAGGATTCGACCGCCAACCACGCCTATCGCATCATCGCGATGGCCGTTATTGGCCTCACCGTTTTATCCGCCGTTCTGCTCGAAAGAGGCAGCTTCCGCAATCCAGACCGTACACGCTTCGTCTTCTTCCGATTTCATGCACTATGGAAGCGGATGCTCGAGTTGACTATGCTCAAGGGCCTGGCCCAGGGATATATGCTTACGGCGCCGGCCATGCTCATCATGCTGCTGGTCGGTCAGGAGGGAACACTGGGCGCAACGCAGGCCGTCGGCGGTGTCTTCTCCGCTTGTCTCCTGTATGCTGTTGGGCGATTCACAGTACCTTACCATCGTAGGATCGTCTTTGCCGCCGGACTGGTGTTGTTTCTTATAGGTGCAGTCAGCAATACATTGCTTTTTAACGCTGTGGGTGTGCTGATTTTTATAGGGTGCCTTGCGCTTGCCAAACCGCTGCTAGATCTTGCCTATAATCCGATTGAGTTCCAGGTAGTGGATGTGGTCTCGCGCCTGGAAGGACGAAATGAATATGCCTACCTCTTCAATCATGAAATCGGACTCTTTACAGGACGTTGCTTGGGATGCGTCTTGTTCTTGGCCATTGTCCACTGGTGGTCTGGAGTCGCGGCACTCAAATATGCCTTGCCAGTGGTTGCGCTGTTGCAGTTATTTTCCATCCGGGTAGCGGGTCAGATTTCTCGGAGCTTGCAAATGGAGAGACGTACTCCGCTCTCTGGCTTCTGCGGACCTATTGAGGAATCCTGAGAACAATCTTGAAGAAGATAAACGCAATGATTCATGCACATCCCACTGCACCATGAACTGGTAGCCGAAGTGTTCTATTCCTGAGAGGGAGGGTCCTACAGCGGCTCCCAGTTCCTTTTCGTAGTAGCGGCGGAGCTTTGGTGTGGGACCGTCTCGAGTACATACTCATCGTGTAATTCAATCAGCGCAGCTCTGGATTTACTTGACGGAACGCGTTCATCAGATGTAATGTGTATATGAGTATAACTTTTCACGTTCAAGACGACCCTCGCCAAGCCAGCAGCCTGTTCTGGGGCGGGATCTTCGGCTTGTCTATCCAGGGCGGCCGCAAGAAGAAAGCCTACACGGTCGAGGAGGCAACTCGTCTGGCTGGCATGGAGCCGTCGGCATGGCTGGCCATCGAGGCGGGCCGGGTTCCGGAGAACGCCGAGCAGTTGCGTTCAATGGG
>Ga0224558_1003206_pt1 | contig 13900 bp, 13 predicted proteins | sample 714S32024metaG_FD_180682 | JGI IMG/M metagenome (GOLD analysis project Ga0224558, IMG submission 180682) | Peat soil microbial communities from Stordalen Mire, Sweden - 717 S3 20-24 | ecosystem: Environmental > Terrestrial > Soil > Wetlands > Peat | place: Sweden: Norrbotten County, Stordalen... | reverse complement strand
GCCGGTTTTTGCCCATGACCGCGCCGCTTTCCAGGCACTCGGCCAGACCAATCTCGATTTCCGCCGCATCGTCGTTTTGCCGCTCGAAGCGCGCGCGAGCCTCACCGCAACTCAGCAGACCTCCGCGCACGTTCTGGATGCCAAATTTGCCAACCAAAGCATCTCCATTCAAACCGAGGCGCCCGCCGCCAGCCTGATCGTCATTTCGCAAAGCCATTATCCGGCCTGGAAGGCTTATGTAGATGGCCGGCCCACAAAGATCTGGCGCGCCAACTATGCCTTCCAGGCACTGGAGGTGCCTGCGGGACGGCACCGAATCCAATTGGTTTACGAAGACAAGATGCTGCTGGCCGGGGCGGTTCTTTCTGGCATGGGGTTGCTGTCTTGCGCCGGACTCTGGTGGCGAAAGTCAAGCGCACCTGCGGCGTAGCGCTGATTTGTAATCTGCTGTATCGCGGATTTGCAATCCGCATGGCGCACCCAGTTCCTGCGCGCTCCGGATAACCTGCGCTCTGCCGAATCCAATTCGGCGATACAGCAGATTACAAATCTGCGCTACGCCGCAAGCCCGCTAGACCGGACGCAGCCCCACCAGGCACCGCCCGCCAAGCACCCGCGGCCACCGGGAAAGTTTGACTTCTATCCTCCGCAGCGCCCCCAGCCACCCTGGTGGGTAACATGCTGGTTTGCTGTACCCACCCGACAGCAGATAGTGAAAGCAACTGAACGCCTCTGCATGAAACACCACCCAACCCTTCGGCCAACTGGGGATTTCCTTCCGGATGAACAAGCGCGTTGCGTTCCCTTGCGCGGCATAGTAATCGCGCGGCCGAGGCAGCGAACTGGCGCGGTTGATCGGTTCCTTCAGCGCCACCGGGTCATGATGCAATAGCCCGCAAATCGGGTAACTGGTCCAACTGATATAAGGCTCGAACAGAATCAGCCGCCCGGCGGGATCCAGCACGCGCCGCGCTTCGAGCAGAAAGGCATTCGGCGCCTGGAGATGGTGGAAAACGTCGAATAACACCAGGTGCGAGAGGCTCGCCGGTCGGAACGGCAGTTCATAACCGTCGCAGGCCGGCACGCGGATCCGCTATGCCTCCCCGATGAAATCGCTAAATGGGCTTGCGAGTCAACGGGAGGCAGCGTAAGTACTGGCTATGACATGGGCCGAGATTTGTGAAGACAAGCTTTTGGCGGCGCTGCCGTATCGCATTGAAAGTGATCGCTGGGGGAATGTCGTGATGAGCCCGCCACCACGCAGCCGGCACGCCGAGTACCAGACCGAGATCGCTATGCTGCTGCGGTCAAAGTTGCGCGGCGGACGGAGCATTACCGAATGCCCGATTCAAACGGAAGAGGGCGTCAAGGCGGCGGATGTCGCCTGGGTTTCCAATGAGCGCCGGCTTTCGCGCCCGAATGACCCGGTGTATCTGATTGCGCCGGAGATTTGCGGGGAGGTGCTGTCGGCGTTCAACTCCGAGGAGGAACTGAACCAGCGCAAGCGGCTCTTCTTCGGCCAGGGCGCGGTCGAGTTCTGGCTTTGTGATTTGGAGGGGCAGGTCAGGTTTTTCGATCCCGCTGGTGCGCTAACCCAATCCCGTCTCTGTCCCGATTTCCCCACGCGAGTGGTCCTGGACTGACCGGGGCCGCCTGAGACGATCCCTTTTTGGCCAGCACGTGGCCATCTTGGAAGACCGGGCCTAATGCTTTACTTCGATACGGCCTGCCTTGTCCGCCTGTACATGGGTGATCCCGGCTGGGAGCGAGTGCGCGCCCTGGCCAAGACTGGCCGCGTGGTCTGTTCCCTGCACGGCCAGGCCGAGCAGGCAGCGGCCTCCAAACGCCCGTGGGCAGCGGGAGAGTCTGGCCTCAAATCTCCGAATGCTTTCCAGCCATCGCGCCGGGTAGAAGGCGGGTTTGCTGTAGCCGCCCGAGAGCAGGTAGTAGAAGCAACTGAAACCCTCTGCGTGAAATACTTTCCAGCCCTCGGGCCAGCCGGGGATTTCGCGCCGGAAGAACAGGCGTGTCGCGTTGCCTTGGGCGGCATAGTAATCGCGGGGCCGGGGCAAGGATTCGGCTTGGCTGATCGGGGAGCGCCAGGCCACCGGTTCGTGGTGGAGAAGACCGTAAACGGGGCAACTGCTCCAACTGATGTAGGGCTCGAACAAAATCAGCCGCCCGGCGGGGACCAACACGCGCCGGGCCTCGCGCAGAAACGCATTCGGTGCGCGCAGATGATGGAAGACATCGAACAGCACAAGGTGCGAGAGGCTCGCCGAGCGGAAGGGCAGCTCGTAGCCGTCGCAGGCCAGGTCCAGCCACGGGTTTGGAAATAGATCGGTCGTTACGGCGCCCGGCAGGTGCGCCTTCAGATTGCCGATGCCGGAGCCGATCTCGACGATGCGCCCGGGGATGGTCGGGTCAATGAGTGCCAGGATGCGCCGATAGAAGCCCGCGTAGATGTTCCTCAGCAGCGGCTTGTCATTCCAGGCGCGCAGGTTGCGCTCGATCTCCGCCTGGTGCTGCGCGAGCGGGGCCGTCATGGGTGGCTATTCAGGTAGTGGGGCAGGCGTCTCGCCTGCCGGAACGGGCGTCTCGCCCGTGTTGCGATAGGGGGCGAGCCGCCCCGCATGACAGGCGAGACGCCTGCCCCACTATCTTGCGGCGTGGTCATGGGATGAACTTGAGACGACGGGCGGCGAAGATCACCATGCGCAACAGCAGCCACCCGTGGCTCCAGCGGTGAATGTTCGTCTGCCCGTAGGTCCGCGCGTGATAGCGAATCGGCAAATCCACCATCCGTAAGTTGAGCTTGGCTGCCCCGAAAAGCAGGTCGAAGTCGCCGAACGGATCGAAGTCGCCAAAGTAAGCGCGGTTACTGGCGATGGCCTCGTAGTCGGCGCGGAACAGCACTTTGGTGCCGCACAGTGTGTCCTTGATCTTCTGGCCCAGCAACCAACTGAAAGCCAGGCCAAATGCCTTGTTCGCCAACATGTTAAGGAACTGCATCGCCTGCTCTTCCATTGGATAGACCAGCCGCACGCCATTAACGAACTCGGCGGTGCCGGAGCGCGCCACCTGGTAGAACTTGGGCAATTCTTCCGGCGGCATGGTCAGGTCTGCATCGAGAATGAACAACAAATCTCCGGTGGCAGCGGCGAAGGCCTCCCGCACCGCACCGCCTTTGCCCAGGCTTTGCTGTTTCAGGGCTCTAATGTTCCGCAGTGGATACTTCGCGGCCACGCGCTGGATCTCGCCCCAGGTATCGTCGGTCGAGTGCCCTTCGATGAAGATGATCTCGGTCCCCTGCCCCATCTCCGGTGTGCGCCGGACGGCTTCCTCGATGTTGCCGGCCTCGTTGCGAGCGGGAATGACGACCGAGCAGCGAAACTGGGATGCCGGCACAGATTGCGGTCGCGGGCGCGCTACCACCCCTACCGTGAAGCATAAAGGCGGCAGCAACGGCGCCAGCCAGCGGTTGCACAGCCAGCTCCACAAAGGGGTGCGCACCGGCCACAAAATGCGCGCCTCGGTCTTTATAACCTCCCACCCCGCCAGGTGCAGCAGGTTCGTCACGTCGTCCTTTGAAAGCCAGTTTTGCAGAAGCGTGGGCGATTTGAGCCCGAGCTTTGCAGCCATCTTCAGCACTGGTCGCCAAAGGTTGTTAAAGAAACTTACGACCAGCCGCGTGCGCGGTTGGGCTGCCGATTGCAGCCGCTCAAACACCGCCTGCACGTCCGGCAAGTCATTTACCAGGTCGGCCAAGAGGATGTAGTCGAAGGCTGACGGCTCACTTAGTGGGGCGGGCGTCTCGCCTGCCGCACCGGGCGTCTCGCCCGCGTCGCTAAGGCCGAGGGCGAGACGCCCTCCTGGCAGGCGGGACGCCCGCCCCACTACCTTGCCAGTTCCACCGAATGTCTCCGCCGCACCCACTTCCGCAGCGTCGGCCACATGAAATTCCAACTCCGGATGGCGCTGGCGCGCCAGTGCGATCATAGCCGGGCTAAAGTCCACCCCCACACCGCGGGCCGGCTTGACCGCCGCCAGCAAATCACCCAGGCCGCAGCCCACCTCCAGCACCCGCAACCCGGGCGGGACCCAGAAGGCGTACTGCTTGCGCAGCAACTGCTGGTAGTAGCGATCCGTTTCCCGCACCCGCAAGAGCGCCCGCTGGTCGTAGAATGCACGCCGGTCGATCATCGCGGCAAAATCACCCTTAACTGCTCACCCTGATCTGCCCCTGGCGATGCCGGCGCAGCAATTCCACATCCGCATCCACCATCAGCTTCACCAAATCCACAAACCGGGTCTTCGGCTCCCAGCCCAGTTGCCGCTTCGCTTTGCCGTAATCGCCAATCAGCAAATCCACCTCGGCGGGCCGGTAATAGCGTGGGTCATTCTCCACATGCTTCTGCCAATCCAGCCCGGCGTGGCCAAAAGCCGCTTCCAGAAACTCGCGCACCGAGTGCGTCTCGTTCGTGGCAATGATATAGTCGTCCGCCTTTTCCTGCTGCAACATCAGCCACATCGCCTCCACGTACTCCTTTGCGTAGCCCCAGTCGCGCTTGGCCTCCAGGTTGCCCAAAAACAGTTTGTCCTGCAGCCCGGCCTTGATGTGCGCCACCGCCCGCGTGATCTTGCGCGTCACGAACGTCTCCCCGCGCCGTGGCGACTCGTGGTTGAAGAGGATCCCATTGTTTGCGTGCAGCCCGTAGGACTCCCGGTAATTCACTGTAATCCAGTACGAATATACCTTGGCGCAACCATACGGGCTGCGCGGGTAAAAGGGTGTCCGTTCCGTTTGCGGCACCTCTCGAACCATGCCGAACATCTCGCTCGAAGAGGCCTGGTAAAAGCGCGGCCGAATGCCCGTCTCGCGAATTGCCTCCAGTAAACGCACCGTGCCCGTTGCCACAATGTCCGCCGTGTATTCGGGGCTGTCGAAGCTCACCCGCACGTGACTCTGCGCCGCCAGGTTATAGATCTCCTCCGGCTCAATCTTGCCGATCAGCCGGGCCAGCGCGCTCGCATCGCTCAAGTCGCCGTAGTGCAGGGACATGCGGCTCTTGCCCGAGTGTGGATCATCGTAGATGGGGTCCAGCCGCCCTGTGTTGAAGGTGCTCGCCCGCCGGATCAGACCATGCACCTCATAACCCTTCGCCAAAAGCAGCTCCGCCAGATACGAGCCGTCCTGCCCGGTAATGCCAGTAATCAATGCCTTCTTAGCCATAGTCAACGACCGACAGCCTCAGCAACTTCAACCCCCAAAGCAAGTCAAGAGACGGCCCTCTTCGCTCCCGGCGAATGGAGCCAGTTGTCGGATTTGAACCGACGACCCGCAGTTTACAAAACTGCTGCTCTACCACTGAGCTAAACTGGCTTGACGATGTATATAACCGCAAGCGTCGCCCGGGTCAAGCCAGCATGGTCATCCCTTCTCAGAATGGCCGAAACAGAGAGTTCCAATGGCGGAACGCGTTCTATGAAAAGGCCGACGAGCCGAGCTGCTCCCGGCAGGTTTAGTGTAACCGTTCTCTGAGGTCGAGCGTCTGGAATGACAACGAAAGTCAATAACGATATGAACATTACCTTTTTCCGCTCCTTCGTCGGTTTGGCCGTGGTCTGCTCGGTGCTCTCCTTCGGCCCGCGTCTTATGGCCCGCCCCGCAGCTTCCGCGGATTTGCTGGCCCAGGCTTACACTACCCTTGAGAGGGCCGACCATGATTATCAAGGCCATCGCGTTGCGGCCATGAAGCAAGTCGCCGCAGCCGGGAAGCTGTTAGGGGTAACCATCCGAGGAGAGGGTAAAGGGCATGAAAAGCAGGGCCTTTCAGATGACCAGCTCCGCAGGGCGCAAGCATTGCTGCAAGAGGCACGGTCCGGGTTAAACGGCAAGGCGCTTAAACATGTGAACAAGGCCATCCAGCAGATCTCCATCGCCCTGACCATAAAGTAGCGACCACCGGCTCGTTGGTGTTAGAGTCTCTAGGGCGGAATCGGAGCGGCCATCCTCCGCTTTCGCGTCTTGAGCTGCTCACGGAGCCCCGATAAGTTAACATCTACTGTTGGGTCTGTTCGCCCTGGCGCAGGCCTCGAAAACGCGTCCATGAATCTAACGCTCCTCCTTCCACCGGCGCATGCCAGGAAACGCTTAATGCTCAATCTGCTTGGTGTGCTGATTCTCCTTGGTGGCTTGGGCAGCGCCACTTTTATTTGGTGTGCGCAAGACCAAATTGAGCGGCAAGCGCTGGCCGCACAAAAGAACGGTCAAGGCTCCGGAACCAGTGCACAGCCCCTTTCACCAGAGGACTCACGCCGCTACACCCATGATATGGAAATGTACTATGGCGAGACCGGGCTCCTCATGGACAAGTGGTCGCGGTGGTGGAATGAATTGACCCACGGAAAACCTCTTGCGGAAATGATCGCAGTCGCCTCGCTCGTTGTGGCTAGCGCGCTTCTCTATGCTGCGGCACCGCGTCGTCCTGCATAGCGCCGGTAATTGCCCCGCGCACACGCCCCACCCCATCGCTAGATCAGCGTGACCCCTTGCGCGTGGCCGCCGCTTGCCCGTCCACCCCGGGCGGCGGCTGCTCGTAAGCGAATTGGTCATCATCCTTGACCTCCTTCTTCAGCCGATAGAGTTCGGCCTTGAGTCGTGCGACGACCTCCTTTTGGGCTGGATCGCTGTAAAGGTTATGCAGTTCGTCCGGGTCCTTCACCAGGTCGAACATCTCCCACTGATCCTTCTTCCAGAAGTAGATCAGCTTGTGCGTGGTCGTGCGCACTCCGTAATGCGCGCGCGTGTTGTGGTCGCCCGGATCGTGGTAATACCGATAGTAGTAGCTGGTCCGCCAATCCCCCGGGCGCTCGCCTTTAAGCAATGGCGCCAGGCTGCGGCCCTGCATGTCCGCGGGCACCGCCAGCCCCGCCAAATCCATGAACGTTGGCGCAAAATCCGGATTGATCGCCATCGCCTCCTGCACCGTGCTGGGCTTGGTCGTGCCCGGCCACCGGACGAGGAAGGGCATCCGCACCGAGGCCTCATACATGAATCGCTTGTCATACAGGCCATGATCACCAAGGAAAAAGCCCTGGTCGCTGGTGTAAATGACCACCGTGTTCTGGCTCAACCCACTCTGGTCCAGCCAGTCGAGCAGGCGGCCCACGTTGTCATCAATGGACTGCACGCATGCCAGGTAGTCCTGTAGGTACCGCTGGTATTTCCAGGCATTCAGGGCCTCCCCGGTCAGTGTCTGCTTCTTGCCGTTGACCTCGACCACCACTTCCGTCGGTTTGACGTTGAGCCACTCATTGCGGGCCGGGCCTTCGAGGTCAGCAGGCGGCTCGAGCTTGAGATCGCGCCGCGTGAGGTCGGAGAATACCTTCTGCATGCACTCCCGGATAGCGTCGGTGCGCGTCGCATAATCGTCGCGCAGCGTCGCGGGTTCGGGTATGTGCCTTCCCGCGAACATCGCCCGGTGTTTCTCGTCAGGCTCCCACGACCGGTGGGGCGCCTTGTGATGGCACATGAGGAAGAAGGGCTTATCTTTCGGCCGGTTTCTAAGGAAGTCGAGCGCCAGATCGGTGATGACGTCCGTGACGTAGCCTTTGATCACGCGCCGCCCACTGGGCTCGATGAACGCCGGATCGAAATAGACCCCCTGCCCCGGCAGAATGCTCCACTTGTCAAACCCCGTTGGATCACTCCCCAGGTGCCACTTGCCGATCATCCCCGTATAATACCCCGCGGCCTGGAGGTACTTCGCGACCGTCGGCTGCGAGCCGTCGAAGCGATTGAAGGTCGGCACACCGTTCAAGTGACTGTACTTGCCCGTCAGGATCGTAGCCCGGCTGGGGCTGCAGATTGAATTCACGCAAAAGCAGTTCTCGAACCGCATCCCCGCCTTGGCCAAACGATCGAGGTTGGGCGTTTGATTGACCCGGCTCCCATACGCACTGATGGCGTGCGCGGCGTGGTCATCGCTCATGATGAAGAGAATGTTGGGCCGGTTCGGAGTGGTTTGCCCGAACGCAAGCGCAAGCGGGAGAAGGAAGCCAGTAATCAGGGCCAAGAAATGCTTCATAGATCGGATTTTGCCCAATTAGTTAGCCGAAGCAACTTTGATTTGCCGTCCCGGGCTGCGCGGCCTTGTCAGCCCGCCAGCGCGTCGGTGTGAAAACCCGGCGCCCAAGAGCCGAATCCAGAAAGAAGGCCGGAATCCAAACCACGAACTAGCTAACCTGCGCCTTCCGGAATCGGCCCATCCGCAGCTCGGAGCCGCCAAACCACAACGTTTCGCGACCGGTCGCTCCCTCGGCAGCGATCGCTCCGGCGACTTCACGCTTCGGTTTTCGGATTTCCTTCGGATTTCGGATTTCGGATTTGGCAGCGCGCCTCCTCGGCACCCATCAAGTAACCCCTGCTTGAAGTCGCCCGCCCCTCACCTGTCGCGCTGCGTCGCCGCTTCCGCCGCCTCCTTGGCCGGCGCCGGCCAAACCGCATCGCGCCCCGTCCAAAGTCCGTTGGCTTGCCCAGGCCCCGGCTTCGGATCGCCCCCATCGTCCTGCCCATCCTCACCGACGGAATAAATCACATACCTCCCATCACTCCCAACGCGATAGCGCAGCGGCTTCGCGCTCATGTAATCATACGGCACCGTCGCCAGGAACTCCGGCACCAGCGCCTCCAAACTCGACGGCAGCTTCCCGTGCCGCAGTTCAAAGCGCTTTAACGCGATAACCGCCAGCGTCATCTGCCTTTCGGTTTCGACCTGGACGGCCCGTTCGCCAGCCCGAGCGAAATTGGGAATGGCCATCATGCTGACAAAGTAGCGGTACCGGCGGGGTGAACTGCTGGCCCTGTTAAGGCGGGCGATGGCCGCGGCTGACCCTTGTTTCGCTTCCGCCCAAGGCCGGTGCGCCTTGAGCAACCGCAGTGGCACGAGGCTCTCTTGCATGCTTTTCAGAAAGAACAGCTCATCCTCGTCAATGCAGGTCAGCTTGTAGGCCGGCAAATACAAGTAATCCATCCCAGCGTCCTCGAAGGTCCGCTTCAGGGGTAACGAACCTCCGCTGGTGAGAGTCCGAATAAATCGGCCTGTCTGCGGGCCGCTGTAGCGCCGCAGCAGGGCAAACAACTCATGGCCTTGCACCCTTACCCCCACGAACCCCCTCTCCACCGCCTCCACCAAATCCACCGGCTCCCAAGCCCGCTGCAATCGTTCGAGTTGCGGCTCCCTCCAGCCGGGCGCCTGTAACGCATCCCATGTCACCGACAAGCCGAGGCCAGCCACCGCGACGCGGATCATCTGCGCCACCAGCGTGCATTCCTCGCGCTCCATCCGCGCCAGCGCCCCGAGCGCCTCCAGATTCTGCAACGCCTCTTCCAACCGCCCCTGGTGCAAATCGTTCTCCGCAGCCCCCACCAACCACTGCGCCGCCTTACGAATAGCCGCGTAGTCCAACCTGCGCCCCACGAACACATTGGTGAGCGGCCCGGCATCGAGCGCAGGCTCCTTCAAGGCCTCGCGGATCTCCCGCAAGCTGCTTTCCGCTGCCAGCATCTGTGCATTGAATTCTTCCCACGTGCCGCCCCTGCCCGATGCACCCACCGTTATCCATTTCAAATCGGGCTCCCTCCATGTAACGATTGCTTGCCCCGACCGAAGGAACTTCCGGGGCTCCAGTAAGCCGGGGTTGAGTCGCCCGTCACCCAGTCTCGCCACTGCGTTGGTGATGACCGAATGCGAGTCCAAGGCGTGGGTATTCCGCCCGTGACCAAGTTCCGCAAAGGTGAGCCTCTCCCCATTAGCCCGGAGCCCCGCCTCATAGCTCCGCAAGGCACCCCGGCTAGCGGAGCGCGCCCCGAGGAGCGCAACCACCCCCAGCACGAGTCCCAGCAGCCCCACGAGAACCAGACCTCGCAAAAGCTTGTTCATAAACCTGAAATCCCGCTAGCGGCTCGCAAAACACCGCCGATCCGCCATAGTTGCGCGCCCTCCGACCGGTGGCAACCCCCAACCGAATGGAGCAATAAAGGCCCAATCACCTCCCAATCAGATGGCTATCTGGTGACTTACTACCTGGTTAGTACCTGGTCTATACTTGGTTTCTACCTGGTGACTACATGGTTTATACATGGTAAATTACTGGTCATCACCTTGCAAATACCTTATGGTATCACCAGACTGGGTGGCTAACAGATGCCTGGCTGGAAGCGGGAGCATCGCTGGCGGCGCTGTGCGGGCTGACAAGCCCGCACCAACCTCCTGGGGTGCCATCGGGGGCAATCGCCGCCTTGCGCCGCCGACAAGAACCCAATTGCCTCCGGCACCGGACCGATCTCACCCTGCGCTCTCCAGAACCGCCACGGCAGCGGCGTAGTTCTGCGTGTGGCTCAGGCTGATCAACACATGCCGTCCTCCCCGGGCCTCCAACAACTTCTGTCCCCCGCCATGCAGGATGACATACGGCTCGCCGCTTCCTTTACGTCCGACCTCCATGTCCTGCCAGCCGATCTGGGCGCCTATTCCCGTGCCGAACGCCTTGGAGATAGCCTCCTTCGCCGCGAATCGCGCTGCCAGAAACGGCGCCGGCGCCTTGTATGAAAGGCAATAGTTAATCTCGTTCGGACGCAGAATCCGGTTCAGGAACCGCTCGCCAAACTTCTCGTGCGAGCTCTGGATGCGCGCCACCTCGATAATATCAATACCGATGCCGAGGATCATGCCGCCAGTCTAAAGTCTAGAGTCCAAAGTCCAAAGTCCTAAGTCGGCGGCTTGTTTGACTGGGGACTTTAGACTCAAGACTCCAGACTGATTTCGCTCAGCCCCGATAGTCCGCCATCAACCCCAGCATCTCCCTCACCGCCGCTCCCAGCCCCACCGTTACGGCACGGCTAACGATGCTGTGGCCGATGTTCAGCTCGACCAGGTGCGGCACCTGATGCATCACCGGCAGATTCTCGTAATTCAAGCCGTGCCCGGCGTTGACCTTCAACCCGAGCGCGTGCGCCTGTTTTGCGCCGGCGATCAACCGGTCCAACTCCGCCTGGCGTCTGGGCTCGTGGTCAAACGCCTCGGCAAAAGCGCCCGTGTGCAGCTCAATGAACTGGCTCCCGGTGCGCGCCGCGGCCTCAATTTGGGCCGGATCGGGCGCGATGAACAAGCTCACCTCGATCCCGCAGTCATTCATTCGCTTGCGCGTCTCGGTAATCGCCTGCACGTTCCCGGCCACATCCAACCCGCCCTCGGTAGTGACTTCCAGCCGCCGCTCCGGCACCACGCAAACGATGTCCGGTTTGAGCTTGAGCGCGATAGCAACAATCTCGGCAGCATTGGCCATTTCCAGGTTCAGCCGAGTCTTGATGACCTCGCGCAGCTTCCAGACATCCCGGTCCTGGATATGGCGCCGATCCTCCCGCAGGTGGGCCGTAATGCCGTGCGCGCCAGCCGCCTCGCAGTCCAACGCGGCGGCCACCGGATCGGGCTCGCCGCGCCCGCGCCCGCGGTAGCGCGCCTCACGCAACGTGGCTACATGGTCAATGTTTACACCCAGCTTTAACATGCGCCCTTAATATGCTTCAACGTTTCAGGCAGGTGCAACCGAAACCTTCGGGTTGCCCGATGTCGTGGCTTGATTCAGGCCCATAAAGCCGAAACCTGAGACCGAAGAACCCAAAAGCACCCAAAAAACCGCAACCACTCGCGTCCCTGCGACCGCAGGAATAAAACCGGCGGCCGCCCCTTGACCTCGCGCATCCTCACCTCGCCAACGCCGCGTTCCACCGCGAGCAAGCGACCGCCTCAAGACTTCGATCTTCGGCCCTCTTTCGGACTTCGGACTTCGAACTTCGAACTTCGGCCTTCTTTCGGACTTCGGACTTCGGACTTCGCACTTCGGATTCCTGGTCCCATTGCTAAAGCTCCCGAAGCGCCATTTATCGTTGCCGCCGCCCGCTGCCCCCTGCTTCCATGTCCCGTGCTCAAACCACGGTTATTTCTTCGGTATTGGCTGCCTATCCTGGTCTGGATGTGCGTTATCTTCTCCGCCTCCAGCGACCAGATGTCTTTCCAGCACTCCTCGCGCATCATCGGCCCATTCCTGCACCGGCTATTCCCGCATTTGTCCGACGAGATTATCCATAGCGCCGTCGTAACCGTCCGCAAGTGCGCGCATCTGACTGAATACGCGGTGCTGGCGCTCTTGCTCTGGCGAGCGCTGCGCAAGCCAGCGCAGCCAGGCCCGGCCCCCTGGCAATGGTCCAAGGCAGGCCTCGTGTTGGCCCTCGTGGCGCTCTACGCCGCGAGCGACGAATTCCACCAGGCCTTCGTCCCCTCGCGCCAAGCGTCGGTCTGGGACGTCCTGCTGGACACCACCGGAGCGGCAATCGCCTTATTGTACCTCTGGGCCGTTGGGCGCCTGCGAAGGCCCCGATCCTGAGCTGAATATAGGTTGCTAACGCCGACGGTGACGTTCCCAACCTCGATCCTGTCGGGGTGCGAGAGAGCCGGAATTCTTGTCAGGTTTCCTCGGTTGCGGCTGTATAATAGGTGAGATGCAGATCAAGTCTGACGCCCAATTGCTCCATGAATACGCCGAACATGGGTGCGAGGCTGCGTTCACTGAAATCGTATCTCGACACATGGACCTCGTATATTCCGCCGCAGTGCGCCAAGTGGAATCACCTGATCTTGCCCATGATGTCGCCCAAACCGTCTTCACCGATCTCGCCCGCAAGGCTGGGCTTCTGATCCGCGACGCAGACCACAATGCGTCGCTGGTTGGCTGGCTTTACCGCAGCACGCGCTTCGAGGCGCTCAACCTTATGCGGGGTAACCGCCGCCGTCAGGCACGCGAAAGGCAAGCTATGCAAGACTTGACCCCCGTTTCAGAGACGTCCCCGGACTGGGAACGCATCCGTCCCGCGCTGGACTTCGCGATGGCTGAGCTGAGGGATCACGACCGAGATGCGCTCTTGATGCGCTTCTTCAAGAACCAGGACTTTCGATCCATCGGGGCCGCCTTCGGCGTCAGCGACAACACGGCGCAACAGCGTGTTATCCGCGCGCTGGAGACGCTTCGCAAGAGCTTGGTGCACCGTGGAATCACGACCTCTGCCGCCGCGCTTTCAATTGTCATCTCTGGCAATGCCGTTCAGGCCGCCCCTGTTGGACTCGCCGTCGCTGTTTCCACATCTGCCATGCTGGCCCGAGCCGCTATTGCCACTTCAACCGCAGCCGTCGCCAAAACCAGTGCTATGACAACACTACAGAAAACGCTGATCACCATCACCATCGCCGCCAGCGCAGGCACAGGAATCTATGAGGCAAGCCATGTCGCACATCTGCGGCACGAATTCCAAACGCTCCAGCAACAACAGACCCCACTGGCGGAGCAAATCCAGCAATTGCAGCGCGAACGTGATAGTGCAACGAATCAGCTCGCTGCGATGGCAGACGAGATATCAACCGTTGACCGCGACCGTGCCGAGTTGCTGCGACTGAGAAGCGAAACCGGAATGCTTCGACAGCAAACGAACAGACTTGGAACCCTGGTTCAACTGTTGACAAGAGCCCCATCCTCAACCACCCTGTCCGCTGCCCCCCTTGTGCAAACCAATTTCCCTAGAAGCTCGTGGGCATTCGGCGGATATACCACGCCGGAAGCCACGCTTGAGTCGTATATGTGGGCGAAGAGTCGTGGCGATGTGAAAACCGCTTTCGCCGCGGCAACTCCGGAAATGCAGCAGGCGGTTAGAGAATCCTATTTCAGCCTCTTCAGGAATGTTCTGGGGGTTTTTCATTGAGCGGGATAGAGGTCTAATCCACCCAGGTGGAAAAAGATGTCCGTCTTGAAACGCTCCTTGTTGCGATAGCCATAGGCCTTTTTGATC
>Ga0224558_1003205_pt1 | contig 13904 bp, 8 predicted proteins | sample 714S32024metaG_FD_180682 | JGI IMG/M metagenome (GOLD analysis project Ga0224558, IMG submission 180682) | Peat soil microbial communities from Stordalen Mire, Sweden - 717 S3 20-24 | ecosystem: Environmental > Terrestrial > Soil > Wetlands > Peat | place: Sweden: Norrbotten County, Stordalen... | reverse complement strand
ATGGTGATGTCCACGCCCGCCGGCAGGTTGAGCTTCTTCAACTCGTCCACCGTTTTGGCCGTCGGTTCGATGATGTCAATCAGCCGCTTGTGGGTGCGTTGCTCGAAAGTCTCCTGTGATTTCTTGTCACAATGCGGCGAGCGCAGCACGGTAAATTTCTCCACGCGGGTAGGCAGCGGGATGGGCCCCGCGACTCGGGCTCCCGTGCGCTTGACGGTGTCCGCAATATCGCGGGCGGATTGGTCAATGACCCGATGGTCATAGGCCTTCAGTCGGATACGAATTCGTTGTCCAGCCATACAAAGAACAATTGTCTGTTAATGGTTTAATTAAAAATGTTCGCTCCCCGGCTTCCGGGAAACGGAGCGCGGAATATATCAGACCCAATATTCAGCGCAATACCTTTCTGAAAGAATTTGTAAGGACCGGGGTGGACAGGGTGGAGGCGGGCAGGGCGCGTCACTCCGTGCGCGCCGTTGTGCCCTGCAATTGTTCGGCGCCCACGGAGTGACGCGCCGTACCCGCCTCCACTGGGGCATGACATCCGCGAGTGTTATCTCGCCGCCGCCTCGCCCTTCCGGCCCAGCGTCGAGAGCAACGCCGCGGTGGCCTGGACCATCCCCGGCTCGTAGTGGGTTGGGTCCCGCACCTCGAACCGCCTGACCTTCTGCGAGCCTGGCCCTTTTTCGTAGCTCACCACGCCCGTGTCGCTGACCGTCACGTCCACCTCGGAAAATCCGAACAACGGCTCCCGTGTGGCGACTGCGGTAGCGCCGCCGCTTTGCGGCAGCACGGAAGTCCATTTGCTCCCGTCTAAGATGACCTCGCGCCCCGACATCACTCCCAGAACCGCGGCACACCAGAGATTCCGTGTGCCGGCGAACAGCCGCGCCTGGCGCTCCGGTTCGACTGGGCGCGACAGAAACGCCAGCGGTTCCGAAGTTTCCTTTTCGAGCGCATAGATGAAATATTGTATCACCTGCGGAGCCGCCCCATCCAGCAGCGCCCGATGGCTGGCGCGCCAAAAGGACGCATGCCCCCGGTTCTGCCATAGCCCGCCGTCAAAGCACGGCACCCAATAGACCGGCAAACCCGACCGCATTAGTCCCACAAACGCCTGCGGATCAAGCCCGACGTTATACTCCTGGTGCTTGGGATCCGAAGCCTCGCCAATAAAGGCCAGCACCATCGCCACGTTGGTCCGGAACAACCTCGGCTCGCGGTTGAACGCACACACCACATCGCGCACGCTGCCAAGCGTCGCGATACACACCGGCCTGACCGAGGCGCGCACGGTCTGCACGATGAATTCCACACCCCCCTGGAATTGCGACGGCTGATTGAGCGCTTTGTCGTCCGGGCTCTTCAAGGGATCTGACAGCCCAATCACCGCAGGCACGCTGCGCCCGGTGATTCTGTTCATCTGCGACATCGGGATGCGGCCCGGGCGTTCCAGTTGCCTCCGGCCCTGGTCGAGCACCACCCCTTTGATGTCCAACTCCGGCATCGCGTTTACCGTCGCCAGATCAAAATGGTCGTCTGGATCAACATGCGGGTGGAACAAGTCAGTGCAATAGATCACCGGCACCGAACGCGCGGCCTCCGCAGCCCCACCAGCCGTCACGCTGTAACCCAAGACAACCCCCAGTATTCCAATAAACAACCAAGATAGCCCGGTGACGCGGATCATGCCCCATTGAGCCAACTTCGACATCCCCTGACAAGCAGAAGCCGGTGGGTCCTGGAAGACTGCTAGCGTCCTGCGCCACTGCTACGCTCGCAACACCCTATCAGGTGGCTAGTTCCCTGATGGTTCCCTGATAGTTCCATAATAGTACCATGATAGTTCCAAGGTAGTTGCATGATACATACACAAGTACTGGTGGCTCGATTGTCCGAACGCGCTTCACGGGAATGCCCCTCATCCACGCGGTATTCTAACGGCTGGACATTAGAAAACCTTTATCGCATTCTCGTCTCGTGCCCTGTAGGGCCGTGATCGTTTCTGATTTCATTGTATGGAAGAACCTCCGCCGGTCCCGGATGTCTCACGGGACGCCACGCCGCCGCCGCCCACGTCTCTCGCGGCCCGGCTGCTGAATGTCTTTGCGGTTCCCGGGCAGGTGTTCGCCGAGGTCAAGGCCGGTCGCGTCTGTATTGGAAATTGGCTAGTGCCCGCCTTCCTGTCGGCACTGGTCGCTGTGTTTACCGCGGTCGTGATTGTGTCGCACCCGGCCTTTCAACGTCAGATGCATGACCTGACAGAACGGCAGGCCAAGGTGGTGGACCAGCAGGTCAAGGCCGGCAAAGTCAAGCAGGACGATGCGGACCGCGCCATGGGATTCGTCCGGGCCATTACGCAGCCGGGCACGATCAAAACCCTGGCGAGCATGGCCGTGGCCGTGATCGGTTTCGCCCGCGTGTTCTGGTGGGCATTTTTGCTTTGGCTCTTGAGCCGGCTGTTTCTGAAAGTTCGGTTTGGTTATCCGAAAGCGCTCGAAGTGGCCGGGCTCGGGCTGATGATCAGCGTGCTGGGCACCATCGTGACACTGCTCTTGATGGTGAACCTGCCCAGCCTGTTTGCCACGCCAAACCTGGCGGTGGCAGTCAGTGACCTTGACGCCATCCGCAAGAGCCCCCTGCTGCTGGTCGCCTCCAACGTCTTTGCGTTCTGGCTGATAGGCGTCTTCTCGGTCGGCCTGGCCAAGCTCGCCAGTGTGCCTTTTATTCGTGCCGCATGGTTGGTGTTTGCTGCTTGGCTTATCCAGGAATCAATCTTCGTCCTCCTGGCAGGCGTGTTCGGGCAATTTGCACTGTAGCTGGACAACCTGAAGCGGTTCTGACATTATTGGCGCTAAGGCATTGGGCCCCGCTCAAACCAGAACTAATTATATGGAAGAACCTCAGTTGACGACGGAACCTCAGCCGGAAGTTCCGCAGCCGCCTGCCATGTCGCTTGGGGGCCGCTTGTTGAATGTGTTCGCCACCCCCGGGGATGTATTTCAGGAAGTCAAGGCCGCCAAAGTCTCAACGGCCAATTGGCTCGTGCCGGCACTGATCCTCATCGTGGTGAGCTGGCTGTCGTCCTTGGTGATCTTCTCGCAGCCCTCGATCAACCATCAGTTGAGCGAAATTACTGAACAGGCCATCCAGAAGCAGGTCGAGCGCAGTAAGATGAGCGAACAGCAGGCGGAGCAGGCCCGCGCTATGGGCGAGAAGTGGGCGGGCATTAGCGCCAAGATTGGCGCCGCCATCGTCCCAGTGCTCTATGGCTTCGTCACCCCGTTCTTCTGGGGCCTGATTGTGTGGGGTGTCGGCGTCGGACTGCTGAAGGCCAAATTCCCCTACATGAAAGCAGTGGAAGTCGTGGGCCTGGCAAATATGCTCAGCGTATTGGAGGTCATCTTAAGGACCTTGCTCGTCGTGGGGCTGGGTAACCTCTATGCCTCCACCAGCCTGGTTCTGTTTGTGAAGCAATTCGATCCGCAGAACACCGTTCATTCGCTGCTGAGCGTTGTCAATGTGATGACCTTCTGGCTGCTGGCGGTACGTGGCATCGGGTTGGCCCGGCTCAGCGGCGCGTCGTTCGCCAAAGCGGTCGCTTGGGTCTTTGGCGTTTGGGTCGCCTACACCGGCTTGTTTGTCGGCTTGGCGTTCCTGGCCAAGTCCGCTTTCAAGCGGATTGGCGGATGAAGCCGCGGGCGGGCACCGCCGCGCACCGTCACCCTGCGTCGGCGACCGGCTCTTTCTGTGAAACAAAACCCTTCTAACCGTGTCTGAATAACTAACTGCCATGGCAAAGTCTAAAAAGCGCAGAAAGGTCCTTGTCTTCTCGATCATCGTGGTCGTGCTGCTGGGTTTGACGGCACTAGTGTTCCTCAAGAAGCGGGACATCGTCCTCACCGTCCAAACCGAGAAAGTCACGCGCCGCAGTTTGACCGAGCTCGTCCTGGCCAATGGCCGAATCCAGCCCGTCTTCCAGGTCAAGATCAGCGCCGAGGTCAGCGGCGAAATCATTGACTTGCCCGTCAAGGAAGGGCAAAAAGTCAACAAGGGCGATCTGCTGGTCAAAATCAAGCCGGACGTTTACATTGCTGCGGTCAACCAGGCCAAGGCCCTCTATGAATCCGCGCAGGCCGGCAAGGCGCAATCCGTGGCGAGCCTCGAAAAGGCCCAGGCCGATTATATCCGCAACAAGGACCTGTTCGAACACAAGCTGCTTTCAGAAGCCGACTTTATCGGTTTCAAGGCCTCTTACGATATCGCCAAGGCCCAGTTGGAAAGCAGCCTGCACCAGGTCGAAAACGCCAAAGCCCAGGTCGCCAGCGCCCAGGATGCTTTGGACAAGACAATCATCAGCTCGCCGCTCACCGCGACCGTGAGCAAGCTCAGCCTGCAATTGGGCGAGCGCGTCGCCGGCAACACGATGATGGCCGGCACCGAAATCATGACCATCGCCGACTTGAACGAAATGGAGGCCCGGGTGGATATCGGCGAGAACGACGTGGTTAAGATCGCGCCGGGCCAAAAGGCGCGGCTGGAGGTTGACGCCTTCAAGAAACGCAAGTTCACTGGCACCGTTACCGAGATCGCCAACTCGTCCGAAGACGCCGGGCAGGCGAGCACGGGGGCCAGCCAGGAAGCCACCAAGTTCCAGGTGCGAATTCGGATCCTGGAAAAGGAACCCTTCCGGCCTGGCATGTCCGTGAATTCCGAGATCGAAACCTGCTACCGCTCCAACGTCCTAACGGTCCCCTTCGCCAGCGTCACCACCCGGCCGCCCAAGGAAAAGGAGAAGAAAGGCCTCACCAAACTCGCGGCTCTGGATGACCCGCCCGCGACCAACTCACCGAAATCCGGGACCAATTCAGCGGCGGCAAAGTCAAAGCCCGCAACGGCCGAAACCGATGCGCCGTCAGTCGCCACCAACGCTCCCGCCGCCGACGGGACCAACGTCGCGAAGTCCGACAAGAAGTCTAAGGAAGCCGTCAAGCAGATCGAAGTCGTCTTCGTGCTCGATGGTGACCATGCGAAAATGGTGCCGGTGAAGATCGGCATTAGTGACGATAATTACTGGGAAATCACCGAAGGTCTCACCGAGGGGCAGGAAGTGGTTTCGGGCGGCTTCAAAGCCATCACTCGGGAGCTGGAGGACGGCAAGAAGATCCACAAAGGCCCGGCCGCCTTTGACAAGGAAAAGTCGGGCGAGAAGAAGGAAACATGAAATCCGAAACCCGTAACCTGAGAGCTCAAACCCTGGGCCGCAGAGCTGCCCCCCAGAATCTCCTCTGGCCCTTCGGATTTCGGCCTTCGGCCTTCCTTCGGCCTTCGGATTTCGGCCTTCGGATTTCCCTTTCCCTGCCATGCCCATAATCCGGCTCCACAAGATTTCGCGCCGTTACCAGATGGGCGCCGAGACGATCCACGCCTTGCGCGAGGTGTCGCTCGAAATTCAGCGCGGGGAATACGTCGCGATCATGGGGCCGTCGGGTTCTGGCAAATCAACCCTTATGAACCTGATCGGCTGCCTGGACACGCCAACCGGTGGCGAGTACGTGCTCAACGGCGTCCAGGTCAGCCAGATGGACGACAACAAACTGGCCGAGATCCGCAACAAGGAAATCGGGTTCATCTTCCAGACCTTCAACTTGCTGCCGCGCTCCGACGCTCTACGCAATGTCGAATTGCCCCTCATCTATTCCGGCATGCCCTCCGAGGAGAGGCGCGACGTGGCGCTGGAAGCCTTGCGCCGGGTTGGTTTGGCTGACCGGATACATCATCGGCCCAACGAATTGTCCGGCGGCCAGCGCCAGCGCGTCGCCGTCGCCCGCGCGCTGGTTAACCGGCCTTCCATCCTGCTGGCCGATGAGCCGACCGGCAATCTCGACAGCAAGACCGGCACGGAAATCCTGGCGTTGTTTGCCGAGCTCTCGAAGCAGGGCAACACCATCATTGTCGTGACGCACGAGGAAGACGTGGCCAAACATGCCCGCCGCGTCCTTCGTATCCGCGACGGCCTGATCGCCAGTGACGAACAGCAAGTCGAAAGTCAGGAGTTCAAAGGTGACGCCCCGGTTGTTGCCAGCGCGTAGGCAATGAAATCCGAAACCCGAAGGCCGAAGCCCGAAGGAAGCCCGAAATCCGAAATCCGAAGGGGCCAAGCGCCTCTCCGGGAGGGTTGCCTTTTTAGGAGCCTGGACTGGCTGGGTGCGGCGCGGCCATGTAGTGTGACAAGAAGTTCGCCACGGGTTGGCTGGTTTCGGCCTTCGGAATTCGGCCTTCTTTCGGCCTTCGGAATTCGGCCTTCGGACTTCGTCACCTCCCTCCTCCGCCGTCCTCCGCCCCTCCCCCCCCCCGTCCCATGACCCTCCTAACCGAGCTCAAAGAGGGTCTGGGCATTTCCTGGGGCGCCATCTGCGCCAACAAGATGCGCTCGGTCCTGACCAACCTCGGGATCGTGATCGGCATCGTCACCGTCACCTTGATGGGCACGGCCATTGAGGGATTGAACGGCGCTTTTCTCAAAGCTATTTCCTCCATCGGCGCCGACGTGCTCTATGTACAGCGCGAAGACTGGTCCGGCGCGGAAACCGAGGAGGAGTGGCGCAAAATCCAGAAGCGACCCCATCTCACCATCGAGCAGGCCGGCGCGCTCGAGCGGGATTTGACGACAGCCAGCGCGCTGGCGCCGGTTGCCTTTGATCAGCGGATGCTCAAATACGACAAGCGCAACGCCACCGGCGTCCAGATTGTCGGCGCAACTGACCAGCTCTTGCAGACGGGTGGCATTTCGATCGCCGATGGGCGGTTCCTTTCCGCCGCCGACTCCGAGGGTGGCCGGCCGGTGTGTGTGATTGGCTCGACTGTGGCTACCAACCTGTTTCTGCGGGAGTCGCCACTCGGGAGGAAGATTACGATTGGCCAGCGGCCCTTTGAAGTGGTCGGCGTGCTCGAGAAACAGGGGGATATGTTTGGGCAATTCGATAACCAGGCGATCATCCCTCTCCGGCAATTAATGGGCACCTTCCGTCACACCCGCGAGATCGAGATGATCCAGGTCAAGGTCAAGGACGTCGCCGATTTGGTCAACGCCAAGGAAGAGCTGCATAGCGCCATGCGCCGCGTCCGGCGCCTGGCGCCGGGCGATCCGGATGATTTCGCCATCAACCAACAGGAGCAGATCCTGACTATGGTTCACAGGATAACAGCCATCATCGGCGGCATCGGTTTATTCATCACCGGCCTGTCGCTCTTCGTCGGCGGCATCGGTATCATGAACATCATGTTCGTCTCGGTCGCCGAGCGGACACGGGAAATTGGCATCCGCAAAGCCATTGGCGCCAAGCGGCGAACCATCCTCTTGCAGTTTCTCGTCGAAGCCGCGACGATCTGCTTGATCGGCGGAGCCATCGGGCTCGGCATCGCTTGGCCAATCACACTCGTGTTGCAGCATTACATGCCGGCCAGCATGTCCCCGATGGTCGTTAGCCTGGCCCTGCTCGTATCCCTGGTGACCGGAGTGTTATCCGGCTTCGTCCCGGCCTGGCGCGCCGCCCGCATGAACCCGGTGGACGCGCTAAGGAATGAGTGAGCCGTGAAACGTGTTGCGTGATACGCGAATGCATTTGAAAGCAGTCATGAGCTACGAGATGTGGGCAACGACGGTCCCGGCGGAGATAACAGGCGATTTCCTGTGGAAGATGGAAGCCTATGCATGTTTGCTCCTCGCGATGGTCCCGGACCAACGAACCTATGGCTCGTTCCTAAAAGACGACAGCCCCGAATATGAGACCCCGCAGAATGAAATCACGAGGATAAGCCCCCTTGAGCCTGGCCCCGATCCTAAAGCACCCTCACGCTCACTCCACGATATCTCCATGCCCTAATCACGCATCACGCATCACGCATCACGCTCCACGCTCCACGCTTTACGTTCCCCCCTCCCCAATGCTCCCCAAACGCGTCATCATCCTGCTAGCCGAACTCCGCGAGAGCTTTCGCATGGCGGTAACCGCCGTCGCCGCCCACAAGCTCCGATCCATACTGACCCTGCTTGGCGTCCTGGTCGGCGTGTTTTCGATCATCGTTGTCATGACGGCCTTGCGGGTGATGCAGAGCTTCGTCGAATCCGAACTCAGCCAACTGGGCGACCAGACATTTATGGTCCGAAAGTTCCCCGCAATCTTGTTTAACCAACCGGAAGGCCTGGAGAAGATCCGGCGGCGCAAGAACATCACGCTCCAGCAGGGGTTGCGCCTGCAGCAGGCTGCGACTCTGCCCCGATCCGTTGGGGTGGAGGCTAACTTCTGGGCCGGCCAGATCCAAACACCCTACAAGCGCACGGCGCCGGATGTCCGCCTCTATGGCGAAACCCCAGGCAGTTTCCCTGCCCGCAACTGGGTCGTCCAGGACGGACGCGGCATCGCCGACGCCGACGTGGAGGGTGCGCGCGACGTGTGCGTGCTTGGCAACACCCTTGCCAAGACCATTTTCCCCACCGGCCAAGCGGTTGGCGAACGAGTAAAGATTGACGGTTTGAACTACACCGTCGTCGGCGTGCTCCAATCCAAAGGCGGCTCGCTGAACGGGGATCAGGACAAGTTCGCGGTTATCCCCATCACCACCGGCCTCAACCGTTTCGGCTACATTTGGCGCACCCTTACCATCCTGGTGCAGGCCCCTGGCCGAGCCGGCTACGACGCCTGCGTCGAGGAAGTGCGCGGCCTCTTGCGCCTCATCCGCAAAGTGCCACCGGGTGAGCCCGATAGCTTTGACATCGCTTCCAACGACTCCTTGATCGCCCAATTCAACGCTTTCACGCTGACGGTGCGCCTCGGAATGACAATCGTCAGTTCGATTGCGTTGCTGGCCGCGGGCATCGGCATCATGAACATCATGCTCGTCTCCGTCACCGAGCGCACCCGCGAGATCGGGATTCGCCGTGCCGTCGGCGCCAAGAAACGCAACATCATGACCCAGTTCATTATCGAGGCCATCGTGCTCTGCGAGATCGGCGGGGTCATTGGCGTGGGCTGCGGCATCCTCGGCGGGAACGTGACCGCCTACCTATTCAAGCTGGACCCCGTAATTCCCTTGGACTGGATCGTTCTGGGCCTGTTCATCTGCTCAGTGGTAGGCGTGATTTTCGGGACCTACCCCGCGTTCAAAGCCGCCAACCTGGACCCGATAGAATCCCTGCGCTATGAGTAAACTGAACTGATAGGAATTTGCTTTTTGGGCACGCATCTGTACTCTGCGCTGCGCGGGTGAACAAACCTGCTGAAAATATGACGATCTCACGAACCGACTCCCTTCAGGGCCAGGGCGGTGGTTTGTTCCTCTTCACGGACCGCGCTTCATTCCTGGAGAGCCATGACCCGTTATGTCACCAAATCTTAGATGGCCGTGGCGAGCTCGCCAGCTTGCTGTAATCTGGCAATTCGCACGCACCAGGCACCTACGTAGTTAGATTTGCGGCGATTCTTCATGGGGCCGCGGGAAATGCCAACCGGTAGAACGCGGCGAGGGAATCGACGTTGATCGTGGTGGAAATAACCGCGCCGTTGGTTTCTAGGCCATTCGTGACGGCGGTCCACGGCAGATTTGAAGTCAGATCGTTGCGCGTTTGCAAGATGAACCAGTAGGCCGACGCCGGCCAGGAAACAGAAATTCTGTTCGATAGAAGGGTGATTTGCAGGAAAGGCACCGGCCCGGTACTGACGCTGACCGACTGCGTAACAACGGGAGCCGCGCTGTAATTGGTGTTCCCAGCCTGCGAAGCTTGAATGACAACGGTTCCTGCGTTGGTCGCCGTGATAACGTTGCCAGACAGACTCGCCGGACCGCTCAAAAGAGCAAAACTCACGCTCAATCCCGAACTCGCCGTGGCGGTGAGAGGGAAGGAAACGCCCGCCAAGGCGTTCGTGACCGGCGCGAAAGTGATCGTTTGGCCGGCCCTCTCCACATTTAAACTCACCGTGTCGGTTGCGCTGCTGTAATCCACCGTGTCGGTCGGAACAAAGATGACGGAGAGCGTATTGGTACCCGCGTTGAGTACGGTGCCGTTGGTTGGATTGTAGGCAAAGCTGCCGGCCACGTCCGCCGTGGCGTTCAACTGGTTGGTGGTGAGGACAGCGCCGTAAATGATGGGCCTGGCGCTGGTCCACGTAATGACCGGAGTCGCCTGGATAACAATCAGTGTGCCGTTGACCAAATTGACTGTGTAGTTGGTCAAGCCGGTACCGACTGCCGCACTGGGGACAATGGTATATGGCGAATCTCCCACCGTCGCGGTCCCCGCCGCACCGGAACTGGTCAATGTCACGCTGGTCACGGTATCGCCGTTCACCAACCCGCCGGTGGTAAACTCCGTGCCCGCAAATGTCAGTGTCTGGCCATAAGTCTTGGTTTGATTGTTGGCCGTCACCGTCAAGGACGCGGGCGAAACGACCAGACTCACCGTCTCAATTGCGCCGCTGTATTCCACCGTGTCGGTCGGAAAAAAGATGACGGAGAGCGTATTGGTGCCCGCGTTGAGTACGGTGCCGTTGGTTGGATTGTAGGCAAAGCTGCCGGCCACGTCCGCCGTGGCGTTCAACTGGTTGGTGGTGAGGGCCACGCCGTAAATGATGGGGCTGGCGTTGGTCCACGAAATGACCGGTGTCGCCTGGCCCACAACCAGTGTGCCGTTGACCAAATTGACCGTGTAGTTGGTCAAGCCGATACCGACTGCCGCACTGGGGACAATGGTATATGGCGAACCTGCCACCGTCGCGGTCGCCGCCGCACCAGAACTGGTCAATGTCACGCCGGTCACGGTATCGCCGTTCACCAACCCGCCGGTGGTAAACTCCGTGCCCGCAAATGTCACTGTCTGGCCATAAGTCTTGGTTTCATTGTTGGCCGTGATGGTCAGCGCCGCCGGGTTGACCGTCAGCGTGCCGTTAGCGTAGGCAATCGTGTAATTGTTCAATCCCGTGCTCACGGACGCACTGGGAACAATAGTGTATGGTGGCCCCCCCACCGTCGCGGTCCCCGCCGCACCGGAACTGGTCAATGTCACGCTGGTCACGGTATCGCCGTTCACCAACCCGCCAGTGGTAAACTCCGTGCCCGCAAATGTTACTGTCTGGCCATAAGTCTTGGTTTGATCGTTGGCCGTCACCGTCAAGGACGCAGGCGAAACGACCAGACTCACCGTGTCAGTTGCGCTGCTGTATTCCACCGTGTCGGTCGGAACAAAGATGACGGAGAGCGTGTTGGTGCCCGCGTTGAGTACGGTGCCGTTGGTTGGATTGTAGGCAAAGCTGCCGGCCACGTTCGCCGTGGCGTTCAACTGGTTGGTGGTAAGGGCCGCGCCGTAAATGATGGGGCTGGCGTTGGTCCACGTAATGACCGGAGTCGCCTGGCCCACAATCAGTGTGCCGTTGACCAAATTGACTGTGTAGTTGGTCAAGCCGGTACCGACTGCTGCACTGGGGACAATGGTATATGGCGAACCTCCCACCGTCGCGGTCGCCGCCGCACCAGAACTGGTCAATGTCACGCTGGTCACGGTATCGCCGTTCACCAACCCGCCGGTGGTAAACTCCGTGCCCGCGAAGGTCACTGTCTGGCCATAAGTCTTGGTTTGATTGTTGGCCGTGATGGTCAGCGCCGCCGGGTTGACCGTCAGCGTGCCGTTAGCGTAGGCGATCGTGTAGTTGTTCAATCCCGTGCCCACGGACGCACTGGGAACAATGGTGTATGGTGCCGCCCCCACCGTCGCCGCTGCCGCCGCACCGGAACTGTTTAAAGTCACACTATTCACCCTGTCGCTGTTCAGCAGTCCACTGGTGGTAAACTCAGTTCCGGCAAATGTGACTGACTGCCCATAGGTCTTGGTGCGGTTGCTGGCGGTCACGGTCAAAGACGCCGGGCTCACCGTCAGCGCGCCGTTGGCATAGGCAAGCGTGTAGTTGGCCAAGCCAGTTCCCTCGGCCGCGCTCGGCACTATGTTGTAGGGCGAACCTCCCACCGTCGCGGTCGCCGCCGCACCAGAACTGGTCAATGTCACGCTGGTCACGGTATCGCCGTTCACCAACCCGCCAGTGGCAAACTCCGTGCCCGCAAATGTCACTGTCTGGCCATAAGTCTTGGTTTGATTGTTGGCCGTCACCGTCAAGGACGCGGGCGAAACGACCAGACTCACCGTGTCAGTCGCGCTGCTGTAATCCACCGTGTCGGTCGGGGTGAAGATGACGGAAAGTGTATGGGTCCCCGCGTTGAGCACGGTGCCGTTCGTCGGGGTGTAGGCAAAACTGCCGGCCACGTTCGCCGTGGCGTTCAACTGGTTGGTGGTGAGGGCCGCGCCATAGGTGATCGGGCCGGGCTTGGTCCACGTCACCAGCGCCGCGGCGTTGGAATAGAGGTCCAACACCTGAACCGGCGTGAGCGCGGAGTTGAAAACAGCCACTTCGTCCATGATGCCGTTGAAAGTCCGTGAACCGTTGTTGCCGTCGAAACTATCACCGCCGATCAACGTGCTGGCGTTGAAGGCCTCAGCGGTGTGGGCGATGGCGTTGGTGGCAGAGTGGACTCCCTTGGCATTGCAGAGATAGATTATGGCCCGCGCCGGCGAGATGACCAGGGCGACGAACGACCACTGTTGCAAAGGCGGCACCAGGCCGGAATGCCAGTTCCAGGTGTCCGAATTGTTTTGGTTCCAAGTGTAGCCCAATTGCCCGCCCGTGGTGAAGTCGAGACCCGAGGCATCCCCGCCTGGCCGGCAAAATACCAAACCGCAGTTAGCCGCGGGAGTGCCGATCGGGTAAATCCACGCGCTGATGGCGACGGTGTTCGTGTTCAGGTTCAAGGCCGGAAGGGTGAGAAATGAATTGGCTATGCCGTTCGTAAAGCACGCCGCGGTGTTGGAGTTCTCAAAACCAGAGAAGCCGAGGGATGCCTTCGGGCCGGGAACCCCATCCGCCGAGGCACGGCCGTAATTCCCGTTGAAATTGTTCATGGCGTCAACCGCCACCACGGTCCCGCTGGAAGGATTGTTGGTCTCGTTGAGCCTCCAGTAACCCACCGGATTTGCCGCCATCACCGCGCTGACGAACGGGGGCGCTGGCAAAACGATCAGGCTTACAGTGCCGGTTGCGCTGCTGTAATCCACTGTGTCGGTCGGCGTGAAGATGACGGAAAGCGTATTCGTGCCCGCGTTGAGTACGGTGCCGTTGGTTGGATTGTAGGCAAAACTACCTGGCACGTTCGCGGTCGCATTCAACTGGTTGGAACTCAGGGCGGTGCCATACGTGATGGCAAGCGGATTGTTCCAAGTGAGGCTCAACCCTGACGCCACGACCCCATAAAGCGTGACCACGCCATAACCCGGGATGCTCACGTTCGCGCTGCCGTTTGCGATCGGAGTCGTCGAAATCTGCCAGTAGTTCGCATCGCTCGAAGTGAACGTTTGCCACGACGGAATCCCGGCGGGTTGCGCGGGCGAGGTGACGACCGCCTGGATCGGGCTGTTCGTGGAATTAATGAGCACGACCGTCATGGTGCCATTGGTAGCGTGCAAGAAGGCGCTGGCGGTGAGCGCCGTCGAGCCGGTGACGGTCGCGTTGACGCAGATCGAGTTGGGGCGGATGTAACGGAAGAAATGTTTCGCCGCAACGTATTTGGGCGAGTTCTGGAGCATCGTTGAATCGGTCAGAGTGTCGATGCTGACGGGGTTTCCGTCCGTCATGTCCAAGTAAGCCCAGGCGCTCTCCTGGCCCACTGTGAGCGCCTGCTGAATTCGCAGCGCCAGGCTCCAGGCCCCATTGCCCGGAAAGCCGCTGCTGGGATTTAGCCACGCGGGATCGTCCCCAGAATGCTCCGTCTGCCAGGATTTCTTCCCGTAATAGGTGAAACCGTGG
>Ga0224558_1003203_pt1 | contig 13908 bp, 12 predicted proteins | sample 714S32024metaG_FD_180682 | JGI IMG/M metagenome (GOLD analysis project Ga0224558, IMG submission 180682) | Peat soil microbial communities from Stordalen Mire, Sweden - 717 S3 20-24 | ecosystem: Environmental > Terrestrial > Soil > Wetlands > Peat | place: Sweden: Norrbotten County, Stordalen... | reverse complement strand
TCGAAGTCGATCTCCTCGATCACGGTCGCCCGGTCGACACCGAGCACGCGACGCCATACGTTGACACCGAGCACGCCATCCTCCTTGCTACGAATTCGAACCTTTGAACAGTCCGAAAACGTAGAGGGGGGGCTGGCGTTGCTCGCGTCAGGTGGTGGTCAGGGCCCCCACGGATATGTCAGTAGAGCCTGAAAAGGGCGCACTTCATCCAGCCCCCGCCACTCGGGGACCAAAGCACTCGCAACTCTGACAGCTGATGCCACCCCCGTGAACGGGACTTCAGCCCCTCGAACGGAGAGGGTGTGACCCCTCGATGACGTCCACAACTGCGGAAGCTGACGGTGGTGACGTCGTCGGATTAGTCTCAGCCCGTGACCATCACGCCCGAAGGCGGCCGGGTACTCGGGTGCCTCGTGGAGAAGCAGCTCACCACGCCCCAGCAGTACCCGCTCACCAGGAACGCCCTGTCGCTGGCATGCAGCCAGGCCACCAACCGCGAACCGGTGATGACCTTGGACGACGAGGCGGTGCAGCGAGCGCTCGGTGAGCTGAAGGAGCTCCACTTGGTGCGGTTCGTCCTGCCGTCCCACGGAAGGTCGGTGACGCGATACCGCCACGTGCTCGACGAGGTGTATGGCCTGGACGTTCCCCGGGTCGCGCTGTTGGCGATCCTGTTGTTGCGGGGACCGCAGACCCCGGGAGAACTTCGGGCGCGGGCTGGGCGTATGGCTGAATTCGACTCGGTGAGCACGGTGCAGGGGGAACTCGAGGTCCTGGCTGGCCAGCCCGAACCACTGGTACGGCTACTACCCCGACGGCCGGGCCAGAAGGAAGACCGCTGGCAACAACTGTTGGCGGCGGAGTCGGGCTGGGCGGGTGGGACTGGTGGACCGGAGTCAACGATCGCCGTGGAGTCGGACACCGTCCTCCAGCGATCTCTGCCAGTGGACACCGCTCGTCACGACATGCCGACTGAAGCGGCCGGCATCGAGGACAACGGCCATTCTCTCGAACATCGTGTCGAAATGCTCGCGGCCGAAGTACAAGTGCTCCGTGACCGGATCGTCGAACTCGAAGCCTCACTCAGCGCCCTACGCCACAGCCTCGGCGAGTGAGGTCGCTGGACCATCCTGCCCTGCTCAGTGAGAGACCGCCTACGGATTGGATGTGGTTATGGCGCCGCTGCCTCCAACGGATCACACTTCGTCATGCTCGCCTCAATCTCATCGGGTTGGCGGCACCTCCGACCATGTCGAGATTGAAGGTCTGAGAGTCGTGCACTGGAAGAAGTTCGCACACGATCGTCCGCATGCCGCTACTGCCGACGGACAACTTGACAGCTGGTTCGATCACGACGCCAAACAGGCCTTCCTCGACCGAGCCGACACGAGGATGAACCCCTGCGGGTGCTGAGATTCCGTGGCTCGACCTCAGCCGAAGTCTGCCTGGCCGAGAGGTCAGTGAGGTGGCAGACGCAGAGAGACAGAGTCCGCTATTTGGTGCTGGTGAGGCGGAACCCAAGGCGGATCCGGGATCCCGATTCCCGTCCCAGACGCGCTTCCGGGTCGCTGTTGCAACGCTCAGCGGTCCCTCGTGAAGGACCCCGTGGATTCTGAAACCCCGGGCACATCCGACGCTCAAGGAACGCGTAGGTCGTGGTGCTCGTGGGCCAGTTGGATCTCCGCGTCCGTCAGATCTCCTTCGCGTACCGGTTTCACGAGGGTCCAGTGCTTGCCAAGGGGGCAGTACTGGAACCTGACCGTGCCGAGCTTCACTGCCTTGATCGATGCCCCAGGGATCCAGATCGTCGTGAACAGATGACCTTGGCTGCAGCGAACAACCACATCGCCGCCAACCTTGTAGCCACGTCTGCGAGCGATCAACGTCCCGATGACGAGGAGGACGACGACTACCAGCAGTCCCTTCGCGCGGCTTGAACGCATGTTCATGAGTGTGGCTCTCCGATCCGAGTTTGGGTAGAGGCGAATGGCCCTGTCTGCAGTTTGCTCGTCCGGAGCCGCCAGCTCATGAGCATGTGGTGACTGGCTGTGGTCCTCAGCCAAATGGTCTGAGATTCCTCATCAGCGAGCGATGTCCTCAGTTCAGCCAGCTGAGAACCGCGCCTTCACTTCACAGCGTCGCCCTCCAGATGCCTTGGGATGATTGACACTGCTGTCGATGCTTCAGTGGTGTGCCCGGTGATGGCTTGGACGAAGAGTTCCTCGTGAAGCGAGTAGAGCAAGGTATCGGTGACCGCGGTTACCGACGCCTTGCGAAGAACGTCACGGATGAGGGCTATTTCGCCAAAGCCATCACCTCGCGAGACCACGTACAGAAGTCGACGGTCACGCGAAATGGGGAATCGCGAGTTCTCCCTCCGCGACAGCGGAGAAGCAGTCCCCGCGATCGCATTCTTTGATCACGACCGCTCCTGCCGGCACCGTCGCCGGATCAAGGTCCCCGCGCGATTCATTCGATCGAAAGCGCCGGTAGAGCGGCGAAGATGGCAATCGTACGCAACAGTTGGACCTCCACTTGGGGCACCGTCGCCAAAGCGTCGATCTTCACCAGCCGTCGCCACAGTCCAGCGATCAACACGAGGGCGACGGCGGCAGGGGCGACCGGCCTTGCCTTCACGCCTCCGATCGCCATTGTCACACGCACGAGGATGGCACGACGGTGAGCCCGAAATCCATGAGGGCTTCGGGGATCGAGAACGAACCAGCGATCGCGTTTGACGGAGCCGCTCGCTGCAAGAGGATCCGACCCGTGGTGTCGAAGACAGCACGGGCCAGACCAGCGGTGCCGATGAAATTGCCGGTCCCGTGCGGTGAAAACAGATAGCCGCGAAATGCGGTGGGATAGATCCGGACGGCATGGCACCCAATTGTCGGCTCAATCGATGGCTCTCGATCTCGTTCGCTTCACCATGGTCAGCGTTGGCCGACGGTGAGAGCAATCAAGGCTCCCTCGCCGCACCGCACTCAAGGGCCCGCCCGTAACGACCAGCCGATCAGTTGTTCACCCGCTCGTCGCAGCAGTGCGCCCGGGGAGCCTCGAGTCCCCCAGGCCAGACCGGCGATGCCGCCCCTACCGGAGGACATGGGAAGTGAAAGCTGTTGGCGAGCTGAGCCAACCAGCTGGCTGACGGACAGCCGTCCACTACTCCGACTCGTCGCCCAGAGCCAGGGCCGCAGCACCGGACGTGATCGCCTCGTAGAAGACACGGAGCTCCTCGGTGATCCGATCCCCGTCGGCGGCGAGGGGTGACGGGTCGAGTTGGCGGAGGACGAGATCGGGGGCGACGGCCAGGCGGGGCCGGGTCTCGATGGCCGCGACATCGGCGTCGACCCCCCACAGCGACATCGAGTCCGCTGCCTGCCTTGCCGCGGTGCGGTCGCGATCGGCGGCAGGCCATCCGAACGGCCCGGTGTCGGCCGGCCCCGCCGTGGCGCCTGTTCCAGGATCACGGCTCGATTCCGATCCGCGCCGGCAGGCTCGCAAGCCGGTGAGCAAATCCGCCTTCGTCCGTCCACGCCAGGCGAAGATCAGGAACGGGTCGGCGTCGAACGCCTCCGCCAGGAGGTAGTAGACCGCGGCGATGTGCTTGCACGGGTTCTCCCAGTCCGGGCACGAACAGGCCGAGTCGAGTTCATCTGCCGAGGCCGGGAACAGCGAGACCGACGAGTCGGCAAAGGCCTCCTCGATCTCCTCGGGCATCTCGTCCGCCAGGAGTCTGGCCGCGAAGACCGCGCTCGAGGCCATGACCGACTCGACCGCCTCCCACTCGGGCGCAGTCAGCACGTCCGTCTCGATGAACACCCGATAGGGCTTGGACCGCGACCCCTGCACCGAGGCCTTCACCTGGCCGGCAGTGACCTCCATCGCCAGCACATGACCGGTGCGGGCATACCGCTTGCCGCGCTGCAGACGGCTGCCGATGCCGAAGGTCTCGAGCACGGCGATGAAGCGCTGCGACCACCAGGTGTCACCGATCCGTCCCCGTTGGCTGCGGGCCTGCAGACCGCCCTCGACAGCGATCGGCGTAGAAGGGGGTGGCCACCACCCGTCGGCAGGTGAACGCGAACGACCCATGGGGCGGCGAGGGGTCGGGCGACGCGGAGCCATCAGTCCTCCCCGACCGCGTCGGCCGAGAGGGCCACGACTTCGCGGAGCTGGTCAGTGGACAGTTCGGTGATCCAACCCTCGCCGGAACCCACGATGCGGTCGGCCAGGGCGCGTTTCGCCTCGATCATGGTGTCGATCCGCTCCTCGAGCGTCCCTCCGCACACGAACTTCCGCACCTGCACATTGCGCTCCTGGCCGATCCGGAAGGCCCGATCCGTCGCCTGGTCCTCCACTGCCGGGTTCCACCACCGGTCGAAGTGCACGACGTTGGTCGCCGCAGTGAGGTTCAGGCCGGTGCCGCCGGCCTTCAACGACAGCAGGAACACCGGTGGTCCCTCCGCTCCTTGGAACTGCTCGACCATCGCGTCCCGTGCCTTCTTCGACACCCCACCGTGGAGCCACAGGACGTCACAGCCCAGCCGGTGACTCAGGTGCCGCTCCAGCATGTCCCCCATCTGGGTGAACTGGGTGAAAACGAGGGTACGGTCACCTTCGGCCACCGCCTCTTCGAGCACCTCGACGAGCCGTGACACCTTGCCCGACCGACCCGTGATCGAGGAGCCGTCGGCCAGGAACTGCGCCGGGTGATTGCACACTTGCTTCAGCTTCATCATCGTGGCGAGGACCAGCCCGCGGCGTTCGATGCCCTCGGCCTCGTCGATGCGGACAAGCATGTCGTCGACGACCGCCTGATAGAGCGTGGCCTGCTCGCGGGTCAGATTGCAGAACTCCTTCATCTCGAGCTTGTCGGGCAGATCGGCGATGATCGACCGGTCGGTCTTGAGGCGGCGGAGCACGAACGGGCCGGTGATCTGCCGGAGTCGGGCTGCGGCCTCGTCGTCACCGTCGCGCTCGATGGGAAGCGCGAACCGCTCGCGGAAGGCCTTCTCGGAACCGAGCATGCCCGGATTGAGGAAGTGCATGATCGACCAGAGTTCGGACAGGCGGTTCTCCACCGGCGTACCGGTCATGGCGATCCGCCGCCCAGCCGGGATGGCCCGCACGCTCTGGGTGGTACGGGCTGCACTGTTCTTGATCTGCTGCGCCTCGTCGAGGACCACCCGCCGCCACGGCACCTTCGCCAGCAGCGGCTGGTCACGGGTGGCCAACCCGTAGGTCGACAGCACCAGGTCCGTACCGCTGGCGTGGCGGACGAAGGCCTTGCCGTCGAGTCGGTCCGACCCATGATGGACATAGACCGACAGTTTCGGGGCGAACCGGGCGGCCTCGCGCTGCCAGTTGCCGACCAGCGACATCGGGCACAGGACCAACGTCGGTCCCAGTGACGGCACGGGAGCCCGCCTCTTCGAACTGGCGGCGGTCCCACGTCGCGTCGGTGGTTCGACTTGGCGGCTGCGCTCATCGACCAACAGTGCGAGGAGCTGGGCCGTCTTGCCGAGCCCCATGTCGTCGGCGAGGCACGCCCCGAGACCGAGGTCACCCAGGAAGGCGAGCCAGCCGAGGCCACGCTCCTGGTACGGACGCAACTCCCCGGCGAAGCCGTCCGGGGTCGGAATCGACCGCAGGTGCCGGTCGTCGGCACCGGCGAGAAGGTCCCCGAGCCACCCGTCCGCCTCCACCGCGGCCACCGGCAGGCCACCCGTGTCCCCTTCAAGTCCGAGTGCCGTGCGCAGAACCTGCCCGGCCGGCATCTGTTCCGCGGTCGCGCCCTTCTTTCCGACTGCGGTGATGGCTGCAGCGAGATCCTCTTCATGCAACTCGACCCACTGGCCACGCAGCCGGACGAGGGGTTGTTTGAGCCGCGCCAGTTGACGTAGCTCGGTGAGTCCCAGTTTGTCGTCCCCGAGCACCGCCTCCCACCGGACGTCACAGAGACCTTCGAGCCCGATGGTGCCCGTCGATCCGGCGATCTTCGAGCCGGTCCTGGCCTTGAGCCGCAAGCCAAGACGTGCCTTCGAGGAACGCCACCAGGGCGGCGCCAGGACCCCGAATCCGGCCTCCTCTAGAACCGGGGCGCCGTCGCGGAGGAATGCGAGGATGCCGGTGGCGTCGGTCGTCTGGCCGGAAGGTGCCATGTCGGTCAGGGCTGGACCGAGGGAGGGTACGAGCCGGGCGGCCCGGCCGAGCCCACGGAGGAGCTGTTCGTCGGGATGCGCCACATGGCGCTCCAGGGCGGTGAGCTCGGGACCATCGGCCCACACGGTGGTAGCGGACACGAGCAGGCTCGGGTCGTCCACCGCCTGCAAGGCGAACTCGATCTGCCATTCGTCGGTGCGTTCGGGCCGGCCCTTCGGACGACGACGCCCGTTCCGCTCGACGACGTCGTCCGCGCCTCGCAGGACGTCCTCGCCTTCTTCGACAGGAGGGATGATCCGGAAGCATGTCCGCACCGGCTCGGCGAGCGTGGTCGCCGTCGCCTGCCAGGCATCGAGTCTTCCGGCGAGTACGGCCAGCTCGTCATCATCGGCCTCCACGGATCCGTCGGGCGAGATCAGTGCGGCCAGCCACGCGTCGACCGGGCCCCTGGTCCTCGGTCGGCGCCGTCGGTCGGCCGGCGGACGGTCGGGGGCGAACCGGCGGGCAAGTGCATCCGTGAAGCCCCACATGAGGGAACGGAGCGCATCGCCAGGTGCCTCCGGCTCCGGATCGCCGCGAACGGGATCCTGGCCCCCGTCGGGCGCGCCCGCAGCCAGGAACGCGGCGGGGAGCGACCACGCCAGTTCCTCGATCCGACCACGGTCGGCACCGTCGATGAGCGGACGCCACCGGGCCCGCCATCCGTCGGCGGTGAGTTCGAGTGACGGAATGACGCGCCCCCGGGTGGTCAATTCCAGAGCCATCTCTGCCGCCCGGGCGGCAAACCGGAAGTCGGCGGCAAGAGCGATGCCGGACTCGTCAGTGGTCGACAGCCCGACAGTGTCGCCAGCCACGGCCATCAACGTGGAGAGGACGTCCGAGGCATCCGTCCACTCGACCATCAGGCCCGGAACCGTCCACAGGGGCAGCTCGGGTGAGGCCGACGGTTCGGACGACGGTTCGGTGCGTTGGTTCTCGAGCCACGGGGAGCCGACTGGCCCTCCTCCCGCGTCGGGCAGCCGGAGCATCAGCTCCGTCTCGCCCCATCTCTCCGGCCCTCCGATCGACAATTCGCCGAGTTCGGTGACAGCCAGTCGGATGCCATCGGCGTCGAGGGCGAAGGGATGGGACTTCGGACGGGGTCGCCGGGGCGGGCGCCCGCGACGGGCCGGTGCCGTTCGAGGCAGGCGACCATCCTCCGCCCACAAGGCGAGACGGCCGGCATAGGCCAGCCACACGGCGTGGAGGACGATCATCTTGGAATACTGCCTCGTCCGTGTGACGCTGCTGTCCAGCCCCATCCAATCGGTTCAACGGTGGCGGTCATGAGGGATCGGCCACACACTACGGGACGGTTGGTTGACGCCCGGTCGCGCTCCCAAGAGCTCTTTGATACGTGATTTGATATACTCGCGCAATGGACGGAAGGTCACTCTCGAGCGCGCTGGTGCGGAATCTTCGGAAGGACCTGGGTCTGACCCAGCGCGACCTGGCCCGACGCGCGGGCGTGCCCCAACCGACGATCTCTGCCATCGAATCGGGAAGTCGGGAGCCGTCGCTCTCCCTGCTCACGAGGATCACTGAGGCTGCAGGTTTGGCTCTGGACGTCCGCCTCTTGCCCGTCGAGGCCCACAGCGCCCTGGCCACGGCCAACACGATTCGGGAGCGGTTGACCGGTCGGGCGGGAGGGCCACTCCCGCTCAGCATCCGGCAGGACGGTGCCCTGCGGAGCGTTCTCGATCTCAAGGACGCACTCCGGCGATCAGATCGTGGAGGATTCCAAACGTTGGTAGCTCAACCACCGAGTCTGATCGGGGACAGACGGTGGGATGCCATCGTCGCCGCGGTCGTCGAGGACGAGGCCGCTTTCAGAGACATCGCTCCCCCCCGGTGGACCAGCGACCCACGGCGGTTCACTAAGCCGTTCTGGTACCTCTCGGAGAACTCCAGGCTGCACGCGTGGGAACGGTCATCGGCACCAGCAGCCTTCGTCCGCCACGGTGTGCTGGCCGCCAGGGAGGAGCTGGAAAGCGTCTGATGAACCGTTCCGAGATCGAGGGCGCGCTCGATGAGCTGGCGAGTGAGCTGGACCGTCGCGGGGTCACCGCGAGGATCTACCTGGTCGGCGGCGCGGCAATGGTGCTGGCCTACCTGTCCCGGTTCAGCACCGAGGACGTGGACGCCAACGTCTATCCGACCGAGGACGTCCTAGCCGTCGCCGAGGAGATCGCAGATCGGCGGGGACTCGGTCACGGATGGCTCGACAATGCGGTGCAGGTGTACATCCCGTCCGCCAGGGAGCCCGACTGGCGTCCGGTGTCCCGAGTGGGTTCGGTTGAGATCGCCGTGGCCGACCAGCGGATCATGTTGGCCATGAAGCTGCGTGCCAGTCGTGGCCGCCGGGATGAATTGGACATCGAGTACCTGCTTCGCATCTGCGGAATCGCTAGTGAGCATGAAGCCCTGACCCTGTATGAGGAGTACTTCCCCGACGACGAGCTCCCAGTGCGGGCTCGTCCGATGCTCCAACATGCATTGGCCAAACTCACCGATGAGTGAGACGCGCCCCCCAGAGATCGGGACGGTCGGCTCGGATGGCGTCCCACCGTGATGCAGCGTGGGATGGCCACGGTCACGAGGCAGGTGCATGAGTAATCCTGATGTTGCTCAGGATTCGGTGAGCCCACGTCTCCTGCAGACCACCTCCAACTGGCTCCAGCCCGGAACATCCCAGTTCAGCCCCCTCGTCAGTGGCCCGGAAGGCACAAACTGATCAGATGACACCGTGCACCATGGTCGCGCCAGAAAGCATGCCTCAGACTGAATCGGCCACACTGCGCCGGAAGTCACAATGTGTCAATTGGCATCGAGTAGCGAGACCTCACCCGTCGTCGTCGGACCGTCTAGTTTGAACGGCACGGATCGATCACCTATCGGAGCGGAGCTGCGGTGGCACGGGTCACGTTCGACGGTGTGAGCAAGAGGTTCGATGAGGTCGCCGCCGTCGATGAGCTCACGCTCGAGATCGGTGACGGAGAGCTCCTCGTTCTCCTCGGACCGTCCGGGTGCGGCAAAACGACGGCGCTGCGGATGGTGGCGGGCCTCGAGGACGTATCCGACGGCACGCTCTCGATCGGAGGCACCGTCGTCAACGACGTCGAGCCCAAAGATCGCGACGTGGCGATGGTCTTCCAGAGCTATGCGCTCTACCCCCACATGAGCGTCCGGAGGAACATCGAATTCCCGCTCAGGCAGCGGCGCATCGCCGCCGCCGAGCGAGGGCGCCGGGTTACGGAGGCCGCCGTTACGCTCGGACTCGAGGAACTGCTGGATCGCAGGCCCGGACAGCTCTCCGGCGGCCAACGCCAGCGTGTGGCGCTGGCCAGAGCGATCGTCCGCGACCCGAAAGTGTTCCTGATGGACGAGCCACTCTCCAATCTCGACGCCACGCTCCGGGTCCAGACCCGGGCGGACATCGTCTCGCTACAGCGCCGACTGGCTACGACCACGATCTACGTGACCCACGACCAGGTCGAGGCGATGACCATGGGTCACCGCATCGCCGTCATGCGGAGCGGACGCCTGCAGCAGGTGGCGGCACCGCAGGATCTCTACGAGCGGCCGGCGAACACGTTCGTCGCCTCGTTCCTCGGAAGCCCGGGTATGAATCTGATTCCGGCATTGGCCGACGGCAGCACCGTGGTTGTCGACGGCACCGACATCGACGTGTCCGAGCAGTTCGGCACGTTGCCGAGTGGGCCGGTGACCCTCGGCGTGCGCCCGGAGTCAGCATCGCTCTCCTCTACAGGGTTCCGGGCCGAAGTGACGCTGGTCGAGCAACTTGGTGCGGAGACCCACGTGATCTGCACACTTGTCGACGGGACCCAGTTCGTGGTCCGCCAGGCCCATGGGTTCTCGCGTCCGGAGCTTGGCGGAACGGTGGCGATCTCGGTGGATCCTTCGAGCCTCCACCTGTTTGATGCCGAGAGCGGCGAGCGTCGGGAAACTGCGAGGTGAGCGTACGGTCGGCTCGGCGCCGCAAGGAGTGGGTCCTCGCGTACCTGCTGCTGCTTCCCGCCCTCGTCGTCTTCGGCGCGTTCACCTTCTACCCTTTCCTCAAGAACTTCAAGCTCGCGCTCTACCAGAACCCGCCCTATCCTGGCCTCCCCTCCCGCTACGTGGGCCTCCACCAGGTCGGCTCCGTCCTCGGCTCCACGGCGTTCCACCAGAGCCTCGTCTCGACGCTTCTGTTCGTGCTCATGGTGGTCCCCATCGGGCTCTTCGGAGGACTGCTGCTTGCGCTGGTGGCGCATCGACAGATCAAGGGAATGGCGATCTACCGGACGATATTCTCCTCGACGGTGGTGAGCTCGGTGGCTGTGGCCGCTGTTATCTTCGGCACCCTGATGGACCCAGTGGTCGGTCTACTCCCGTGGCTCGGGCTCAATCCCCATCCCGCCATCCTCGAAAACCCGACCTGGGCGCTACCGGCAGTCTCGCTGATCGCCGTCTGGCAGTTCCTGGGCCTCTCCTTCATCATCATGACGGCAGGCCTCCAGTCGCTTCCGGAGGAGGTCCTCGAAGCCGCCCGGCTCGACGGTGCCGGGAGCTGGACGATGTTCTGGCGGGTGACCGTCCCCCTCCTTTCACCGACCCTCTTCTTCGGGTTGGTGGTTGGCACGATCTACGCCTTCCAGAGCTTCGGGCAGATCGACATCTTGATCGGGCCCCAAAATTCGGGGTTCACGCACACCAATGTGCTGCTCTACTTCATCTACCAAACGCTCTCGATTCAAGACGATCCCGGCGTGGCTGCGGTGCTCTCGATCGTCCTATTCGCGATCCTGCTGACGCTGACCGTGCTGCAGCTCCGCTTTCTCGAGCGGAGGGTCCATTATGCGGGCAACTGACCAGGCCCGGGCCCACGCTCGGGGCCGGCGCCGCACGCTCCGTCTCGTGGTCCGCTACGTCCTCTTGACGATCGGGGCGATCCTCATCCTGTTCCCGCTCTACATGGCGGTGGTCAACTCGTTGCTGGAGCCGAGCCAGATCGCGCACCAGCCCCCTCCGCTGGTTCCACTCCATCCCCAGTGGAACACCTACCCGACCGCGTGGTCCACGGGAAATCTCGGGATCTATCTCCGTAACTCCCTCGTCCAGACGGGCATCATTGTCGCGGGCCAACTTACGACCTCCGTCCTTGCCGCCTTCGCATTCGCCTTCCTCGACTTTCCCCTCAAGCGGACCCTGTTCCTGGTGTTCTTGATGACTCTCATGATCCCCTTTGAGGTCACCATCACGACGAATCTGGCGACGATCTCATCACTCGGCTGGTTCAACACGTTCCAGGGGCTCACCGTGCCCTTCCTCGCTACCGGATTCGGCACGTTCCTGCTCCGTCAGGCCTTCCTCCAGATCCCGCGCGACCTCCGCGAGGCGGCACAGCTCGACGGCTATGGCCACCTCCGCTTTCTGTGGAACGTGGCCATCCCCCTGGTCCGTCCGGCCATCGCCGCGCTGGGGGTGTTCAGCTTTCTGGCGGCGTGGAACCAGTACCTCTGGCCGCTGCTCGTCACCGGGAACAACGACTCCGTCCGCACCGTGCAGATCGGCCTCAAGCAGCTGCTCGACACCCAGCTCGACCAGCTCAACGTGTCGTTGGCCGGCACGGTAATCGCCGTTGTCCCCCTCGTGGTCCTCATGGTGGTCTTCCAGAAGCAGCTGGTTCGGAGCCTCACTGCGGGGGCCGTCAAGTAGCGCTACCTCCACTAGGAGCCACGTGCTACAAAGGGCCCATGCTTCTACGCCGCCTCATCTCGGCTTCGGTTGTGATTTCGTTGGGCGCCACGGCGGTGATTCTGAGCTCCTGTTCCTCGTCCTCGAGCCCTTCCACCACGTCCGCGCAGACCACCGCGTCGAGTTCGTGCTCGCCCAGTGCCCTGGACAAGGTGACCTCGCCGGTGACGATCAACTTCTGGGAGTCAATGCCTCGAGCCAACGGCCAGACGCTCGCCACCCTGACCCAGAAGTTCAACAGTTCCCAGGACAAGGTCCACGTGAACCTGGTCGCTCAGTCGAGCTATAACGACACGTGGCAGAAGTATCAGGCGGGCCTCGGCAACGGTGAGCTGCCCGACGTCGTGCAGCTTCAGGACACCGACACCCAAGGTGCCATCGACAGCCAGTCGGTCCTGCCCGTTCAGGACTGCTTCGCGGGGTTCGACTACTCGGTGGGCGACCTGCTCCCGAGGGCGCTCGCCTACTGGAATGTGAACAAGACCCAGTGGGCCATGCCCTTTGCCGTGTCGGGACCGGTGCTCTACTACAACAAGCTCGCATTCCAGAAGGCCAGGCTGAATCCGGATCAGCCACCCAGCACGTTGGAGCAGATGGTGGCCGATGCCAAGCTGCTCAAGCAGTCCGGTCTGGGCGGCATGGGCCTCAAGCTCGACCCCTGGCACCTCGAGTCCTGGCTGGCCACCGACAATCAACTGTTCGCCAACAACAACAATGGACGGACCTCTCGGGCGACCAAGGTCGTCTTCGACAACCCGGCAGGTCTCCAGATCTTCACCGAGCTCGACCAACTGGTGACCAGTGGAGCCGCTATGACCAACTCGGCGAACGGCGCTGACGACTACGACAACCTCCTCGGCGTCGGATCCGGCAAGTACGCCATGACCATCGACACCTCGGCGGCGCTCGGGACCATCCAGGAGCTGCTGGCCAGCGGCCAGTACCCGAACGTTGAGCTCGGCGTCGGTGCCTTTCCCACGCTCAACGCGAACTCAACGGGGGGCGTCGAACCCGGTGGCAGCGCCCTCTGGATCTCGAAGAGGAGCTCAGCCGCCAAGCAGGCAGCGGCCTGGGAGTACATCTCGTTCCTCGACTCCACCGACTCCCAGGCCACCTGGGCAGCAGGAACGGGCTACATCCCGCTCCGTACTTCGTCGGCCCAGTCCTCGGTGGTCCAGACCGTCTGGGAACAGACCCCGGAGTTCAAGGTCGCCTACACCCAACTGACCAGCGGAACGCAGTCCTACGCCACAGCCGGTGCCGTCCTAGGGCCCTACGATGACGTGCGCACGGCGATCGCCAGCGCCGAGTCGTCAATGTTCGTAAGTGGTGTCTTGCCGTCGGCTGCGCTATCTGCCGCGTCGAGCGCCAGCAACAAGCTCTTACAGAGCTACAACCAGCGGCTCGGGGTGGGCTGAGACTCGGGTAACGGCGAGATCGAGTGAGCATCCTGTCCGTTGGATCTGCACCTCTAGTTCGCTCGCCCTGTCGAAGCGCAACTCCATCACTTGTCCGTCAGTAGGTTGGGCTGAAACAACCACGTCGAGCTCGAGTCCCTCTCCACACAACGATCCCGAAGTGCGAATCCGCTGGTCAACAGCACCGTCGGTGACGGGCAACGCCCGACTTGCAGAGTCGAGTAGCCGGGGGGATCGCACCCCCCGGCCTTCACATGACCGGACGTGAACCTCTCGGTTCATCCGGCTCCTGCAGATCGGTCGGGGGTGAGCGGGAGAAGGTGCCCATCGTCGTCACTCCCCTTTCCGGACACACGGATCCGGTCAAGCCACGTCTCTCGGCCCATGCTTCGCGTGCCTCCGTTCACCTTCGTTGGCTGGTGTCGTCGACAAAACCCCAGGTGGGGTGGCCTGGATGGAGTATGCGGCGTCCCCGGTCAACGATTGGGCAATCGCCCGGTTGTCGCACGCTCAAATTCGGGCCTTCCAA
>Ga0224558_1003202_pt1 | contig 13914 bp, 11 predicted proteins | sample 714S32024metaG_FD_180682 | JGI IMG/M metagenome (GOLD analysis project Ga0224558, IMG submission 180682) | Peat soil microbial communities from Stordalen Mire, Sweden - 717 S3 20-24 | ecosystem: Environmental > Terrestrial > Soil > Wetlands > Peat | place: Sweden: Norrbotten County, Stordalen... | reverse complement strand
GCTGGTGAGGCCCTGGACGAACTCCAAAGATGCCCTCGACGGTATGCGCCGCTTTGCCGATCAGATCCTCCCCGATATTCAGGCCTACTCAGCAACCCCGGCCTGACGCCACGGCTCCGACTATGAATGAGAGTGGCTCAGGCGCCCCGCGCGCCCAGGACCTGTCGGGGGTCGACCAGGATCTTGCTGTCGGTCGCCGTTCCGGCAAGCGACGCGAAGGCCGAATCGAGCTGCTCGAGGGCGACGATGCGGGTCACAAGAGGGTCCGGATCGATCTGGCCGGTCTCGAAGGCGTTGATCACGAACTCGAACTCCTCCGGTCGGTAGTACACGGAGAAGGAGATAGTGAGCTCTTTCAGCAAGGCCATAATGGGGAGGTAGGGGTCTGGTTCGGCACAGACCCCGGCAACGACGACCCGCCCCTTGGTCACCGCAGCCGCGACACACTTGTCGAGAAGCCCTGGCTTCCCCACGCAGTCAATGACGACATTGAAACCCTGGCCGAGCTCATCCGTTGACGGGTCGATCGCCCGGGTGGCACCGAATTGCGCGCTCAGTTCGCGCCGGGCGGCAATCGGGTCGGACACCACAACGTCTTTCGCTCCGAGGACACGGACCCACTGAGCCGTGGTCAAGCCCACCGGGCCGGCGCCGAGGATCAGGACCGAATCGCCAGAGGTGATCCCTGCCACGCGAGCCGTGTGCAGACCCACGGCGAAGGGCTCGACCAGCGCACCATGGGCCTCAGGCAGGCCCTGGGGGAGTGCGAAGGAGAGGTCGGCGCTCACCGCGGCAAACTCCGCGAAGCCGCCGGGACCACCACCCAGCCCGATCAGCCGGGCGAGCTCACAATGCGCCACTTCACCGGCCCGGCACCAGGGGCAATCCCCGCATGACATCACGGGCAGCACGGCAGCACGGACCCCCTCCCTCCAGGGTGCGCCGACGCCCTCGCCGACGGCCACTACCTCACCGCAGAACTCATGACCCATGACCGTCCCCATGGACATGGCCGGTCGCGCCTTGAGATCAGAGCCACAGATCCCGCAGGCGGTAACCCGGACAACCAACTGACCCGGCTCCGGGGTCGGGTCTGCGACCTGGTCCACTTCGAACGCGGAGTCGCTACCTATTACGGCTGCACGCACAGTTCCTCCTGATGGTGCGAGTTCCGGTCGCCAGCGGCATCGAACGTTGCGGTTTCTCCCTCCCGCGCCTAAGGTCTAACATCTAGATATTTCCTACCACGGAGACACCGCCGCCGCAAATGGAATTTCGCCTCTCTGATGATCAGTTCGAGCTGCAGGACGCCGTGCGCAAATTCTGCGTCGCCACGCGGCCGATCGGAGGCGTCGCCGAGCGCGTGGGTGGGCTCGGCGACCGGTCGTCATGGCGCGCCCTCGCTGATCTCGGGGTCTTCGGGCTTCTGGTCCCTGTGGACCAGGGCGGCTCTGGGCTCGGCTGCGTCGAAGCGACGGTGGTGTTCGAGCAGTTGGGTGCCCATCTGGTGGAGGGGCCCGTCGTGTGGTCCACCATCACGGCACCTCTCGTGACGGGGGCGGTGGACGGTTCACGAGTGGTCGCCGGTCTTGAGCTCGATCTCCGGTCAGCCGATCCATTGGTTGTCGAGCACGGCGCCGAGGCGGACACTGTCGTCGTCTTGCACCAAGGAGGTGCTTTCGCGCACGAGCGTGACGAACTGCCGGATCCCGTTGCCCTCGATCCGCTCGACCCCCTGACCCCCGTCACACGTTTTTCGCGGTTGCCCGAGGGCTCCCAGATCGGCGACGGCGGGACCAGTCACCACCTTCGGTTGCTCGGTACGGCGCTCAGTGCGGCCTTACTCCTCGGCATTGCCGGCCAGTCCCTCGAAGTGGCCCGCGATTACGCTTTGACACGTGAACAGTTCAATGTCCCTATCGGCTCTTTCCAGGCCCTGAAACATCTCATGGCCGACATGTTCGTCCGCGTCGAGCTGGCCCGGAGCGCGACGTATGCGGCCGCGTCCGTCATTGACAACCCGCGAGTCGGTGACCCCGAGCGCGCGGGGCGGATCGCGAAGCTCCTGGCCGGCGAGGCAGCGCTCGCCAACTCCCGTGCGGCCGTGCAGATCCTGGGTGGGATGGGATTCACCTGGGCGATGCCCCCCCATTTCCTACTCAAGCGTTCCTGGGTGCTCGAGAACAGCTTTGGCACGACGGAAGATCATGCTCGTGCTCTCGGCGCCGGCCTCGAGCACGTCGTCACATGACCGGATCCGGGCCGGCCTCCGAGGTCGAGATCGAATCCCGGAACAACGTCCTCTCCATAGTGCTCAACCGTCCCGATCGCAAGAACTCTCTGAATCCCGTCGCGGTGCGCACAATTGTCGCCGCCCTCGAGGAAGCAGCCACCGAAGACTCGTTGCGCGTGATCTCCATAGCGGGGCGGGGCCCGGACTTCTGCTCCGGGGCCGACTGGATAGCGTCGAATTCCGGGAGCGAATCACGCCCTCGAACCGGCAGTGTGCAACGCCGAACGGCTCTCCAGGCCCACCGCATGATCGACCTGCTGATGGAGATCCAACTCCCCGTGGTCTGCACCGTTCGCGGTTGGGCGGCCGGACTGGGCTGCCAGATCGCTCTCGCCTCGGATTTTGCCGTGGCGTCCGACACGAGCCGGTTCTGGGAGCCTTTCGTGTCCCGCGGCTTCACGCCGGACAGCGGGGCAACGTGGATGGTGCCTCGATTGATCGGTGTGGCCCGCGCCAAGGAGTTCCTCCTACTCGGGCACGAACTGTCGGGGGTGGAGGCGGCCGCCTGCGGCCTCATCTACCAGTCTGTTCCGGACGCCGAACTGGAAGCGGCCGCCTCCCGATTGATCACCGAGTTGTCGGGCGCGGCCACCGTGGCCATTGGGCTGACGAAACGGTGCATCAATCGCTCGCTGGACACCGGCCTGACCGAGGCGATGGAGAACGAGGCATTCGCCCTTGAACTATCTTCGCGGACCGGGGACTTCAAGGAGGGCATGCTCGCATTCAAGGAGCGCCGGTCCTCCGGATTCCATGGCCGATAGTCCAGCCGGTCCGTCCGACAGAAAGACACGACGAACGAAATGATGCAACGCACCGTTCATGACCGGGTTAGGGCCACTCGATGAGGCACAGCTACGACACCATCGGCTACGAAACCTCAGCCGACCGTGTGGCAACGATCACGCTGGAGCGTCCTGAGGTGCTCAATGCCTTCGATCGCCAGATGTGTGAAGAGATACGGCACGCCTGGGCCGACATAAAGGCGGACCCGGACGTGCACGCCGTGGTCCTCCGCTCGGCGGGCGAACGAGCCTTCTGCGTCGGTCTCGACGTGAACAAACCATTCGGGCAACCCGACGACGTGTGGAACCACGTCGATCCGGGTGAGCTACTGAGCCCCAAGTGGCAGAAGGTGTGGAAGCCGGTGGTCTGCGCCGTTCAGGGCATGTGCACCGCGGGCGCCTTCTACTTTGTCAATGAAGCGGACATCGTCATCTGCTCAGAAGATGCGACGTTCTTCGACTCGCACGTGACCGGTGGCATGGTCTCGGCTCTGGAGCCCGTCGGCTTGATGCGCAGAATCGGCCTGGGGGAAACACTGCGCGTCGCTCTGATGGGAAATGACGAGCGAATTTCGGCCGCCACTGCCTTGCGTATCGGCCTGGTGACCGAGGTGGTGGATCGGTCGGCGCTCTGGGCGCGCGCACACGAACTGGCCGCCCTCATAGCCGCCAAGCCCTCCTCGGCGACTCAGGGCACCGTGCGCGCCATCTGGGAGTCCCTCGACCGACCTTACCGAGCGGCAATGGAGCAGGGGCTCATCTACACGCGGTTGGGCAATCCCATAGGTATGGCCGAGGTGGCCGAGGGCACGCCCGAACAACGACCGCCGACGATCCGCTGATGTCCGAGGGAAGTGCAGGTCTCAGCCGACGGATCGGGGCCATCCTCTCACTCGACCCGACCGCACCGGCTCTTGAGTTCGAAGGGCGCTGGAGTACCTGGGGCGACCTCGCCACGACGGTGGGGGCAGTGGGCGACCAGATCCCGGTCGAAGGGACGCAGGTCGGTATCCTTCTCCGATCGCGGCCGGTCTCGGTCGGACTGCTGTTGGGCGTGCTCCGCGCCGGCGGATGCGCGGTGGCGATCAATCCCCAGCGGGGGGTCGACCGCACAAGGCAGGACATTGCCCAGCTCGAGCTCCCGTTACTAGCCGGAGAGCCTGACGACATTTCGACTTTCTTCGACGAATCGTCCTCCACAACCGTGCTGGAGACGAACGACGTCGGCCAACCGCTTGTCATGAGAGCGGCCGGTGGACCGGTCGCCGAGTCGACTCGACCGGGTGTCGCCGTGCGGATGCTGACCAGCGGTACCACGGGACCGCCGAAGCGGATCGACCTCGGCTACGACACACTCGAACGGGTACTGGCGGGTGCCAAGCACTACGAATCCAACCGCGCCTCCGACCTCCGCCTCCGATCGGGCGTCGCCGTAGTCAACTCCCCTCTCGTGCATTTGGGAGGTCTGTTCCGGGTACTCCAATGTGTCAGCGACGGACGCCCGTTCTCCCTACTCGAGCGGTTCACCGTCGAGGGATGGGTGGACGCCGTTCGCCGCCACCGGCCCCAGACGGTCAGTCTGGTGCCGGCTGCGCTGCGCATGGTCCTGGAGGCCGACGTGGATCCCGACGACCTCCGTAGTGTCCGCTCGGTGGTGTCCGGAACGGCGCCCCTCTCCCCCGACGATGCCGACGCCTTCACGACCAAGTACGGGACACCCGTCCTCATCTCCTACGCGGCGACCGAGTTCGGCGGGGGCGTGGCGGGTTGGAACCTTGCCGATCACGAGAAGTTCTGGAGCTCGAAACGGGGCAGCGTCGGGCGGGCTCACGCCGGGTGCGAACTGCGCATCGTGGAACCGGAGTCCGGAGCGATCATCGGGCCCGACGAGGAGGGCATCCTCGAGGTGAAAGCGGGCCAACTGGGCCCCGGCACGCCGTGGATCCGTACTACCGACGTGGCTCGGCTGGATGGCGACGGGTTCTTGTGGATCCTCGGCCGGGCCGACCAGGCCATCATTCGCGGCGGCTTCAAGGTCCACCCGGACGACGTGCGGGCCGCCCTGGAGAGCCACCCCCAGGTCCGGGGAGCCGCCGTCGTCAGCGTCGATGACCCGCGATTGGGAGGAGTACCCGTGGCCGTCGTAGAGCTCCGCCCGGGTGAACCATTGACCTCAGCCCAACTTCTCGCTCACGCGTCCACCCGCCTGGCCCGCTATGAGTTGCCGGCTGAGGTGATCATTGTGGACACCCTTCCCCGCACCCCGTCCGCCAAGGTGGACCTCCTGGCTGTACGGGATCTCGTGCTCAACCGACCGAGAGGCTGACGTTGGATCTCGAGTACAGCGCGGCCGACGAGGTCTTCAGGGCAGAAATCCGGTCATGGCTGTCTCGCGAGGTGCCGGCCCACGGCCCTCCCCCGCCCCCGGGGGGCCTCCTCGTGCGGCGCGCCTACGACACTGCCTGGCAACGCAAGCTGTACGACGCGGGATACGCCGGGTTGGCCTGGCCGCAACGGTTCGGAGGCCGCGGGCTCCCCGCGACGCAGCAGCTCGTGTATCTGGAGGAGTACATGCGGGCTGGGGCGCCCTACATCAGCACCAATTTCGTGGGCATGATGCACGCCGGTCCCACGCTGATCGCGGAAGGAACCGACGAGCAGCGGTCCTTTCACTTGCCGCGGATCCTCAGAGGCGAGGACATCTGGTGTCAGGGGTTCTCCGAACCGGGAGCAGGGTCCGACCTCGCCTCTTTGCGCACCCGTGCCGTACTGGACGGCGACGAGTACGTCGTCACAGGCCAGAAGATCTGGAGCACGCGCGCCCACGTGGCGGACTACTGCGAATTGCTGGTTCGCACTGACCCTGATGCCAAAAAGCACCAGGGCATCACGTGGTTGATACTCGACATGCACCAACCGGGTGTCGAGGTCCGTCCGATACGGACCATCGACGGGGAGAGCCACTTTTGCGAGCTGTTCCTCAATGAGGCACGCGTTCCACTCACGAACCGGGTCGGTGCCGAGAACGACGGGTGGCGGGTCACCAACGTCACCCTCCGGTTCGAACGGGGAACCGCCTTCGCCCAGCACATCATCACCATGCGCAGCCAGATCCACCGGCTCGTCTCCTCGGCCCGGCGTCGAAAGACAGCCGAAGGCACGGCATGGGACGACGCCGGACTGCGCGGAGCGATCGGTCGCCTGGATGCGAACGTCGAAGCGCTCTGGCGGATGACACAGATGAGCATCGCAGAGGCTGAACACAACGACGCTCCCGCCGCGATCGGCTCCGTGGTGAAGTTGCGTTTCAGCGAGCTGAGTCAGGAGATAGCCGAACTTGGTGTGCGCATCATCGGCCGACCGGCAATCGGCATGGTCGATACGGATGAGATCGAGGTCCAGTCGACCGTGGCCGAGTATTTGTGGTCTCTCCAGTACACCATCGCCGCTGGCACCTCACAGATTCAACGGAACGTCATTGCCGAACGAATCCTCGGCCTGCCGAGGGGCGCGTGATTCGGTGGCGTTCGGTGGCACCGTGTCCGCCGTCTCCGCACTACCCGTTCCCCTCATCCCACGCGCTTACACGATCGGAGCGCCGTGGCTGCCTACCGGTCTTGAGTGGGCATAAGGGTGCATCGATCAAGAGAATCCTTCGCGTCGACGTTGTCACCGTGCGCGCCAACTCGTTCCACGAGGCCAACGCATCATCATTCCGTTGCGATTGCTCCAGGGAGGCCCAATCCTCCCAACTGCGAATGGCCCACAACAAGAAGCATTCTGACTCGTCGGCCATGGCGCTGTACCAGGCACCGGCCAGGGTCCAGCCGCGGGCGGCATACACTGACGCCGCCTCCTCCCGCACGAGTTCGAGAAACTCCGGTGCCGAACCCGGGCGTACGGCGATCTGGTCGTGGGCATACAGCTCGCCGCCCATTTCGGCCTCGCACGCCTCGTTGATGGACCTCATCCAGGGAGCAGGCACGAGCAACCGATCATTTCCGCCCGAACGCATGGGTACCGCTGCCGACCACCATTTGGCCATCCGTGGATCCTGCATGGTGGCGCCGCTCACTTCGAAACGGAAATAGTCTGCCGCGGCGTCGAACCCATCCAACTCCCAGATGTTCACGACCTCGGGCCACCTCCCGGTGCTCCCCAGGACTCCCCACACCCCATAACAGAGTTGGTTCCGGTCCTCCTGACCCATCGGCGAGAAATTGGCCGTCATGTGGTACATGTACTCCGCGCGGTGATGACCGACGATGTCGATGTACTCGTGGATGTACAACTTCTCGTTCTTGCTCATTCAACCCTCCGGTCCTGACGTCGCGACCTTGGCGCTCACTCGTGGGGCACGCACTCCCAAGCGTGACGAGCCCGACCTAATATAGCTCTACATCTTTTGTCGACGCCGGCACACGACGCGTGCGCAGGTCTGAGGAGCGCTCATAGAGTGTCGCTGTGACCCGACCCCTTCCCATGTTGGTGCCCGAGACAGAGTTCTTTTGGACCAGTGGCGCCGACGGTGTCCTGCGTTTTCGCCGCTGCGCCGACTGCCGTTCCTTCCAGCACCCTCCCGGGCCAGTCTGCCGCACCTGCGGTTCAGCGACCCTGGAACCTGAACCGGTTTCGGGCCGGGGAGTGCTCGTCGGCTTCACGGTGAATTGGCATACATGGACTCCGGAGCTGCCGCCCCCGTACGTGATCGGCATCGTGGCCATCGACGAGGATCCCCGGGTTCGGTTGACCACCAACATCGTCGGTGTTCCGATTGAGGACCTCGCCGTCGGTCGTCGGGTCGAGGCCCGCTTCGAGCAGATCGAGGACATCTGGCTCCCGATGTTCTCCTACGCCTCCGACGGCCCCGGGGAAGGTCCGCTCCCCGAGGACGAGCCGGTGGATCAGTGGGTCCGCCCGATGGTACGGACGGACAAGTTCGAAGAGAAGGTGGCGCTCACCGGCATCGGGATGTCGCGCCTCGGGCGGCGCCTCGGGGTGGACCCTCTCGGCCTGACCGTCGAGGCCTGCCGCAACGCGGTGGCTGATGCCGGATTGAGCATGGCCGATATCGACGGACTGTCGACGTACCCGGGTGGCGCTGCCGCGGGCGGGCACTCCGAGGGCGGGGTGACTGCGCTGGAAGAGTCGTTGCGTCTGCGTCCCACCTGGATCAACGGCGCGAGCGAGACGCCGGGGCAGGGGGGCTCGGTGGTGGCCGCCATGCTGGCTGTCGCGGCAGGTCTGTGCCGACACGTGCTTTGCTTCCGGACCGTGTGGGAATCAACGTGGGCCGAGCGGGTCAGCCGCCGGCCGACGCCACCCACAGCACGGGTCGAAGGAGATTTTCTGTCCTGGCGAGCGCCGTACGGGGCGCTCAGCGCCGCCAATTGGATCGCCATGAATGCGTCCAATCACTTCCATCGTTACGGGACTACCCGCACCGCACTGGGGACAATCGCGATCAACGCCCGGCGAAATGCCGGGCTGAACCCCCAGGCGATCTATCGCGACCCGATGACCATGGACGATTACCTTGCCGCACGCATGATCAGCAGCCCCTTCGGCCTCTACGACTGCGATGTGCCGTGTGACGGCTCCATCGCCCTGGTGGTCTCGGCCGTCGATACCGCCCTCGACCTTCGCCAGCCGCCCATCTTCGTCGAGGCGGTCGGCACCCAGGTAATCGATCGCATCAGCTGGGACCAGGGCGTGCTGAGCCACGAGCCCCAGACACGGGGACCCGCGGCCCATCTGTGGACCAGGACCGACCTGCGACCCGACGACGTCGATGTGGCCGAGCTCTATGACGGCTTTACCTTCAACTGTCTCAGCTGGATCGAGGCGCTGGGATTCTGCGGCGTCGGGGAGGCCGCCGATTTCTTGGCTGATCCGGGGAGGATCGCCCTCGACGGTGCGCTACCACTCAACACCTTCGGGGGCCAGCTCTCAGCCGGGCGGACTCATGGGTACGGCTTCCTCCATGAAGCAGTCGTCCAGCTCCGCGGAGAAGGCAACGCACGCCAGGTGGCAGGCGCGCAGGTTGCAGTCGTCAGTACCGGCGGTGGCACTCCCGGCGGCTGTTTCCTCCTGACCAACAACCACTGAGGCGGACCTTAGGCCAAAAGACCGAGCCGGCCTCTCGAGGAGGTGGACTCGATTGCATCCCGGCGGGACGCCATCGTAGGGTATAGCTCTACATGTTTGCTACTCTTCGTCTGGTGCTCGTCACGCAACATGGGGAGGGATGAGCAGGATGGATTGCCCCTCCCCCGCTGCCGCCTGGGTATTCGGCAACCAGCCGCTCCCCCAGACTCTGGCGCTTGCACCGATCCTGCGTCGCCTGACGGAACGGGCCCTGTCGCTCGAGCAAGAGGACGAAGGCTTCGCCAGATTCATCGAGGAGCTCTCCGCGACGGAGCGAGCCCTGGAGCAGCGGGGTCCCCGCGACCCCACGCCGCGGATCGGACCAAAACCGCGGCCCGATCAGCGTGTCTACCTCGATCACGGGCGGGACATCGGGAAATACAACCCGTGCTTCCCCGAGTACGAAATCCGCGTAGAAGGCGAGCGGGCCTCCGGGACGGTCTCGTTCCCGCTCGTTTTCGAGGGGCCCCCGGCGATTGTTCATGGCGGGTTCTTGGCCGTGTTCTTCGACTGCGCCATCCAGCACCACAACTGTGATTACGGCACTGCCGGCAAGACCACAGCCCTGAACATCGAATACCTACGTCCCACGCCGATTCTCCGGACGCTGCAGTTCGAGATCGAAAGGGCGTCGGATGCGCGCCGCATCACTTCGACCGCCTGGATCGAACTCGACGGCTCGGTTCTCTGCCGGGCCACCATGGAGGCCGTGGTCGGCGACCGGTCTCGCCTTCCCGAAGTGTCACCCCGCCAGAACCGACGGTGAGCCTCCCGTTGCCGTCGCCGCTCACTGTCGGGGACCTACTGGACGCCAGGGCGAAGACCCGAGGGGACCACCCTTTTCTCATCTGCGACGAACAGACTCTCAGTTATGCCGAGGCGTCGGAGCGGTCGGCTGCGCTCGCTCGCGGCATGATCGCCTCGGGTCTGGGTCACGGCTCGCGTGTGGGAGTCCTTCACCCCAATGGACCCGAATTCGTCGTGGCGGCATTGGCGACGGCCCGCATCGGCGCGGTCACCGTCCCCCTCAGCACCTTTTCGACCGCCTCCGAACTACGGACGCTCTTGCGCAACGCGGACGTCGAAATGGTCCTCGCCGCCTCCGGGTACCGACGCCACGATTACCTCGAGACTCTATCGGAGGCCGTCCCCGAGCTCGATTTGCGTGCCACCGCCCCGTTGTTGTCGCCATCGGTTCCCACCCTCCGACGGGTTGCCTACGACAGTCCACCACGCCCCATCGACCAGAGCTGGACGGTCCCGTCAGTGCAAAATGCCGGGCAACGCATCAGCATCGAGGTCCTCCGGGCCACCCAGGAGCAGGTCAAGCCGTCGGACCGTCTGGTGATCGTCCACACTTCCGGTTCCACGGCGGAGCCCAAGGGCGTCATCCACACCCATGGTTCCCTCATAGGTCACCTGAACATCCTCAACGTGATGCGGCGATACCACGAGGACGAGATTCTCTTTTGCAATGCCCCCTTCTTCTGGATCGGGGGGTACGCCTACGCCATGCTCGGGAGCCTCGAGGCCGGAGGGACGCTCGTCTGTTCCAACGCAACCGAGGCGTCAGACGTGCTCGAGGTGATCGAGCGGACTCGGCCGACCATGGTGAACGGCTTCGCCCAATCGGTCGCCCACCTCCCCGCCGACCCTTCATTTGCTCGCCGGGATCTGAGCTCCATTCGACGCGGGAATCTCTACCCGATCATGACCGGAGACGCGCGCCCAGCTGATCCTGAACTCCTCCACAACATGCTCGGCATGACCGAAACGGGAAGTGTGTGTCTGGCCAGTGACGATGAATCGGTGCAGCCCGAGCACCGCCGGGGCTCGTTCGGCCGCCCCGTGTCAGACGTCGAAGCCAAGATCATCGACCCCGAATCCGGAGCCGAGATTGGCATCGGTGAGGTCGGCGAACTGTGCCTGAGGGGCCCCGCGCTGATGGAGGGCTACTGCGGACGGGAGCGCCACGAAACCTTCGACCGAGACGGGTGGTACCACAGCGGCGATCTCTTCCTCGTTGATGCGGAGGGCTTCTTCTACTTCAAGGGTCGATACGGTGAGATGATCAAGACCGCCGGAGCCAATGTGTCCCCCCGGGAAGTCGAGGCCGCGATTTTGGACGAAACCGGATTCGTCGCTCATGTGTTCGGCCTGGACGATCCGGCCAGTGGCCAGCTGGTGGCCGCTGTTCTCCGCGTACCAGCGAGAGCGACGCCTCCGGACATCGAACAGGTGGCCTCGAACCTGCGGTCCCGCCTCTCCGCCTACAAGGTGCCGAAGCGAATCTTGGTCATGGATGAGAAGGACGTGCCCATGATGTCCAGCGGCAAACTGGACCTCCGGGCCTTGAAGGAGCGACTGAGTGACCACTGACCCTCTCACGCTGCCCGCTCTCCTTCGGCGCAACGCCATGGTCCGCGGTGATGTGCCGGCACTCATTTCCGAGTGGGGCTCCCTTTCCCATGTCCAGCTGGACGCCGATAGCGCGGACGTCGCACGCCGGCTGGTGGCCGCTGGTGTGGACAAGTCGTCGCGGGTCGGGCTTCTGATGGAGAACGGGATCGAATGGGCCGTACTCGCCAGCGCGATCATGCGCGCAGGGGCGGTGTTGGTGCCCCTCAGCACGCTCCTCAAGCCGCCCGAGCTGCACCATCAGCTCCAGACGGCGGCTGTAACGGAACTCATCGTCACGCGGGAGTTTCGAGGGCGCAATTATCTCTCCGACCTCGAAACCATTGCGCCCGGCTGCGCCGAGCTGACCGCGGGTGGTCAACGGCACGTCCGGCTTCCCAACCTCCGTGGGATCTGGGCTGCGGACGGTCTCCCCGCTTCGCAGGTTGACCCATCGATCGTCAGCGCCCTCGAGGACACGGTGCGCCCCGCCGACGACCTGGTGATCTTGTTCACCTCTGGAAGCCGGGGCGCCCCCAAAGGGGTGATCCATACACATGGTGGAGCGATCAGGGCGACCGCGGCCGGTCTGCCCAGCCGCTGCGTCGGTCCCGATGAGCGGCTCTACATACCCATGCCCTTCTTTTGGACCGGAGGATTCTCGGGTGGTCTGATGACTGCTCTCGTCGCCGGCGCGACCCTGCTCACCGAGGCCGTCCCCGAGGCAGAGGCCACACTGAGACTGTTGGAGCGTGAGCGGGTCACTCTCTTCCGCGGATGGCCGGATCAAGCGGCTCAGTTGGCCTCACATCCGAAGTTCGGCGACACAGACCTGACCAACCTCAGAGCAGGCAGCCTCTCCGCGGTCCTGCCGCCGCCTCTGCGCTCGCAGGCGGGTGCCCGAGCCAACCTCTTCGGCATGACGGAGACTTTCGGGCCCTACTGCGGCGATCACCTCGATGCCGATTTGCCTCGCACCAAGTACGGGAGTTGTGGACGGCCCTTCGAAGGTATCGAGGTGGCCGTCTTCGATCCTGAGTCGGGGAGCCTCTGCGCTCCCGGTATCGACGGGGAGATCGCTGTCCGCGGGCCCAACGTCATGCGTGGTATCTGCGGTCGCACCCGGGCCGAAACCTTTGACGTTGACGGTTATTATCACACTGGAGACCTGGGTAACCTGGACGCCGATGGGTACCTGTGGTACCGCGGCCGCAGCGACGACATGGTCAAGGTCAAAGGGGCGACGGTCTATCCCTCGGAGGTTGAAGATGCCCTGCGAGTCATTGACGGGGTACGCCAAGCCTTTGTCGCCGACGTACAGGGCCCGTCGGGCCGACAGGTCGGCGCATTGGTGGTGACCGGAATGACGGCGGAGGCGCTCGACGCCGAAGTGCGAGCCATCCTCAGTAGCTTCAAGGTCCCTTCCCTTTGGTATGTGACCGAAACCCTGGAGGATGTTCCCCGGACGGCCTCCGGCAAGGTGGCCCAGCCAGCGCTTCGTGCGCTCATCGAACTCGACGGCGTCACCATCAGAAATGGCATTGCGTTGGAGAAGAATTCTACGAGAGGCACGTCATCATGACCTACGAAACCATCCTGTACGAGGTGGCCGACCGCATCGCCACGATCACATTCAACCGCCCGCACCGGTACAACGCCATCAACGAGCAGATGGCCAAGGAGCTCGAGGACGCCTACGGTCGAGCCGAGAGAGACGACGACGTGTGGACGCTCATCGTCACCGCCACCGGAAAGGCATTCTGCTCGGGCGCCGACGTCGAGAAGATCCCAGAGGACGGGAAGGTTCCCCACGAGGGCCGCTACCTGTCGAACTACCGTGAATGGGAAGCACCCCAGGAGGCGACCCCACCCTTTCGGACAATGGCGAAACCCATTGTGGTGGCTGTGAACGGCATCTGCTGCGGGGCAGGGATGGACCTGGTCACCACCGGTGACATCTCGATCGCCGCTGAAGATGCGACCTTCTTCGACCCGCACGTCAGTATCGGCCTGGTGGCGGGCCGGGAGATGGTCCGGGTGGCCCGGACTCTGCCCCTCAACGTGGCCATGCGCATGGCCCTGCTCGGCAAGCACGAGCGGCTGAGCGCCCAGCGCGCCTATGACCTCGGGTTCATCACCGAGGTGGTGGCGCCTGACGAGCTCGGGAAACGAGCGCGTGAACTGGCGGAGACAGTCAACCGCAACGCGCCGCTGGCCGTCCGGGGCACCCGGCTGGCCATCCGCAAGGGACTTGGACTCCCCCTCTACGAGGCCGAGATCCTGGCCGAAACC
>Ga0224558_1003201_pt1 | contig 13915 bp, 24 predicted proteins | sample 714S32024metaG_FD_180682 | JGI IMG/M metagenome (GOLD analysis project Ga0224558, IMG submission 180682) | Peat soil microbial communities from Stordalen Mire, Sweden - 717 S3 20-24 | ecosystem: Environmental > Terrestrial > Soil > Wetlands > Peat | place: Sweden: Norrbotten County, Stordalen... | reverse complement strand
GTCCTGCACCGACGAAGGCAGCAGCAGCATCTGGTCGGGAACGTACGGGCGGAACGTCTTCGGCATCCCCAGATTGACTCATATCCGCCCCTCCCCCCGCCAGCGGTTACCGGGACGGGCTGCTAGCCGAGCTGGACCCCGACGATATATACATGCTCCTCTTTGAGCTGGAGCCGAGGCCGCACGAGGAGCGACACGTCGGCGGCGGCGGGCTCAGCATTGAAACCCTTCGATCCACGCAATACCCGGACTGCCATAGTTGGAACTACGGCTGGGAGGCAGAGGAGCGCGAGGGCGTCCGAGCAGCCCTGCAGTACTTGGCCGAACACTGCCGTCCCAAGGTCGTCTGGGCAGTGGTTTGGGCGTGGGTCGGTCTCATCACACTCGCTGTCTTCGGCCTGTTGGCCCTGGTCACTGGCTTGACGGCCGTAACCCTTCATAATCAAGCGGGCAGAGCCCTGGTGGTGGGAGGCACCCTTGCCCTCGCGCTTTCACCCCTGTTCGGTTTCTTGCTCGCCTCCGCCCCCAAGTCCAGGCGAGCGATCCGCATTTATCCGAACTATCGCTCCGAGCGCCGCTCGTTCTGGAACAGGAACAAGGATGCCGTGGCCACAAACTTGATCGTCGGAGTGATCAGCGCGCTCGTGGGCGGTGTCGTCGTCTGGCTGCTCAAGTAGGACGGTCGGTCCGAGCAGATGCTAGCTGAGGTTGGAGCGACATTCGACGGCTATCACCGCAAGTCGGAGGTCTGAGGACACACACCCTTATGAACAGGCAGGAGGTGGGCTACGGCGCACTTGCAGGTGCCCTGGTCATCGCCGGAATCGTCGTCGGTATCGTCTCCGACAATGTCGCCGTCGCAGCGGGACTCGTTGCGGCCGGAACAGCACTCGTGATCTTCTATCAGTCGTACCAGACCCGCAAGGCCGCCGAGGCGACCCAGGCCGACGCACTGGCATCAACGAAGATGCTAGCGGAGATTCAGCGAGACCGCGAGCTGGGTGTGCAACCAGTGCTCGTGCTTCTTCAGGCGTCCCCCGAACCGGTGGCCATCCCCGTCGCATTAGCACCCGTCGTGATGGTATCGGAAGCCCCCGCCGTCCAGGTGCAGAATGTCGGACGCGGTCCTGCAATTGGACTACGGATCGTGAAGTGGCACGCCGGGGAGATCTTCTGGTCGGAGCCGGTAACGATCGCTCCCGGTCAGACGGTGCCCGCTCAATTGGAGAGAGACTCAGGCGTAGGTCTGGGAATGGTTCGGCAGTGGTTGTACCTCGGCGAAGGGCACGAAGGTTTCACCGCCGTTGATCCGAGGTTAGCTCAGCGTGACAAGCCCAATGATCTCGTTGCTTATTGCCTGGACCTGCTCGGGAACGGCTTACGCTTCCGGTTGCGCGTGGGAGAGCCGCCTACGGTCTGGCATCCGGCTAGTGAAGTAGAGCCGCCGTGGGCACCGGCCCTCAAGGAGCCGTTCGACTGGCGACCCGCCAACCTCCGCGCGTCGTTGCCCTTCGACGAAGTGAGTCAACCCTAGTGGACGCTCGCCCACCCGGACCACCCGGCGTGCCGTTTCTCATGAACGAGGAGAACGCCGATGTCTTCGCCTGGTTTGGTCAGGCGTGCGCGCTCGCCCAGTTCCTTGAAGCCGCGCTGATGGGGTTCATCTCGGTGCTCCCCGCTTCGAGCAAGGAAAGGCGGCGAGACGAGACGCGACAGCGCGCGTATGTCGAAGGGCTCAGCAAGCAAGGACTCGCCGCCCTGAAGAAGGAGTTGACGCGGTTCCCGGCCCTTGTTGAAGCCGCCAATGAGCTCGGTGATCTAAACATGCTACGTGTTGAGCTTATCCACTACTGGTTTGCGCGTTCGGAGCGACTGGAGAAGCTCGATACCGTTGCAGGGCGACGCGAACTCATCGGCGAGCTGCAAGCGGTAGCGAACCGTTTAGGGAACACCGCTGCGGCGGTGGCTGCCGTTTCGTTCTTCGTCTGGTACGCCAGAGGCTGGGCTGCTTTGCATCAGGGCAAGGCAGAGCCGTAAACGCTCCGCCTCCCCGGTGGGCAGTTGCCCACGGCCACAGACTGGCCACCGGGGAGGCGACAGGCGCGTATCGTTCCGCTTAGTCCCGTGAGGACTACACGCGAGCAACGAACGAGGGCACACGATGACAATGGACCCCACCCAGACGGCGAGCCAGGTGGAGAATGCAGGCTGGCAGCGATATGGTCGAGCCCTTCTCCACTCGATGGCGGAGGTGCGTGCGGAGACCTCCGAGGAGATTCACCCGCTGCTGATGGAGACCGCCGACTACTGGCTATCGCTGGGGCTCGCCATCGGCACCGAACTGCCGGAAGCGGCGGCGCAGCTTCTTCGCCTCATCGAGATCGAGGAGCCGGAGCGGGCCGAACTCACCACGGACGCCAAGCACTTCGTGAGGGAGGCCCTCGGGTGAGACGCCGCAGCCTGGTCTCCAACCTCTACCGGGCCGCGCGACTCGCCAACGACGTCTCAACCCTGGCGTCGGGTAACCCCCACCGAATCGCCCGGCGGGCCAAGAACAAGATCATCGGACGGGCGGCGGCGCGGGCCGGAGTGTGGCGGGCGCTCTGGCGCTGAGAGCATCGTTCACCACCGCGCCCTCAGGGACGCGGCGCCACCCCAGCGGTGTTAGTCGTCCTCCTTCCTCGTCAGCTTCGCCAGCATCGTCTCCATTCGATCCAGCCGTTCAACCAGGGCAGCGTTGCCCTCGTCGGCTTTCTGCTCGACGAAGTACGAGGCCACGGTCGCCGTCAGCACACCAATGAGCCCGATCCCAACCAGCATCAGGACGACGGCCACGCCCCGCCCACCGGGAGTGACAGGGAAGCGATCTCCGTAACCGACCGTGGTTACAGTGACAATCGCCCACCAGATGGCGTCGCCGAAGTTGTGGATGTTCGATCCCGGAGCGTTGCCTTCGAACGAGAGGACGAGCCCAGCACAGGCAAAGACGATGAGCCCTACGGCGAGGAGCACGAAGTGCAGACCGCGATGGGTGAAGACGTCTTTGGCCCGCCGGAGGGCGTTGACCAACACCACCCCGACCCGACCCAGATTCAGCAGCCGGAGGAGCCTGGCCGCCCTTAGGGGCCGGAGCATCGGGAGGACGATGACGGCCAAGTCCACCAGGTGATGAGTAAAGAACGTCCTGCGAGCCGGTGTTAGCCAGAGCTTCACCAGGTACTCGATGACGAAGGCCGCCCAGACTGAGTAGTCGATGTCTTCGAAGGTGGCGGTCAGACCCGGCGGCAGCTTGATGATGAGCGGGAGGACGAGCACCGGCAGCCAGAGCAGGGCCAGCACCATCATCGGCACGTCGACCGCCGCTGAGAAGCGCTCGTAGGCGTTGGGGGAACGGCCCCGCATTTCGGGCGGAGTCTGCCACGTTCCCCGACCCTGCCGTCCGTCGGCGTGCCCACAGGCAAGAGCGGAGCGGATCGGAACGACTCAGTCTGGCAGACCAGATGAACGGCCCGATCGCGCCACGGGTAAGAAACAAGTTCGCCCCGGTGAGCCGCCCGGCCCCCACAGAGGGTCAGTCCACCTGCTACGGTCCGCCCTGTGAGCGACCTACCGCCTCCCCCACCACCCCCACCGCCTCCGCCTCCGCCACACTCCTTCCCTCCGGCAGGCCAGCCGTTTCCACCACCTCTATCGGAGATGTACTCGCACCCGGTTGTGTTTGCGGTCGCCGAGAGGTCCGGGTACCCCTGGTATCAGCAGAGCTGGTTCGTCATCCTGTCCCTCATCGTCTTCTTCCCAGTTGGCCTGTGGGCGATGTGGACGCGCAAGCCAGGCTGGCGCCCTCAGACGAACGTGATCGTCACCGGACTCGTTGTGGTTGTTGTTGGCCTGTTCGCCCTCATCGGGGCGACCGCTCCCACTCCGCCCAGCACGCCCGTAGCTGCGCGGACAGCGTCACCCACGTCCAGTATCTCGACGCCGACAGCTACATCGCGCCCAACGCAGACGCCCAAACCCACTGCCACACCAGCACCGACGCCAAAACCCACGCGCGCGTCCACGCCCGCCTCGACCCCAACACCTAGACCAGCGACACCGACGCCGCTTCCGACGGCAACGCCTATGCCGCCTCCGACCCCCACACCCGTGGTGCAGGATCTATGCGGAGCACCATCCAACCCTTGGGGCTACAACTTCTGCTCGGGTGCAGTCATCGACAGCCCTCCGTCCAACTTCTGCGACTATTTCGATTGCATCCCGTCGTTCTGGGAGTCGACGAATGGTTACGTCGACCAGTGCGTGGACGGCACGTACTCGCACTCTGGCGGGGTATCGCACGCATGCTCATACCACGACGGGGAGAAGCGGCCCCTGTATCAGTAGGACAGGCCGGACACCGCTCACCGTGTCCGGGACTACCCTGATCCTCGCGGTGACCCCTGTACCGCCAGCGGGGCAAGCTCCTCCTCGGGTGCCATCACCCGCCAGCGGGCGGTTCGGCGCCGCTCGGCGACCTCGGCACGGGCCGCCCCCAGATGGCGACGGCGAAAGTGCCCGCGCTGCCCCGGGGAGGCCCGCTGACGGGCTCCACGCCGCTTCCCGTCCTGGACGGTGAGGCGTGATGCCAAGCCGCAGGCAGGGCCTCCCCGTCACCCGACGGGAGTTCGTCGAAGAGGCCTCGGCAACCTCCAGGCCATAGCCCGAGGGTACCTCTGCTGGTTTCCCGGTTAGATTCGGACCAGAAGCACCAGCGCTGTGGACATGAGCCCCAGGATCAGGGTGGAAGTCAGCAGGCACGGAAGCCCGCAACAGGCCGTGGTCGCTCCGGCCCTGACCACCTTTCGCTTTCGCCGCGCCGCGTTCTTGTGGCGGTAGTACTCGTCAGCCTCGCTTTCGTCCTTGTGGGGCATCGGGGACCATTCTTGCATTCTCTGTGGACGGGTCGGCGTCGAGCAGCAGCCCCGTCAAGACGACTACTCTGATGGTGACCTTGGCTGCCGGATAGGGATTGGTAGCGAAGGAGAGGAGAGACAGGAATGACGAGGGTCACCGGCTTCCTCGGTGGGGTCATCGGGCTTCTGATAGTCGGGTGCGGATCTGAGGGCGGCCCGGTCATCGCCCCCGCAACTAGCGCAGCCACCCAAGCAGTCGCCACCATCGCGTCCACCCCGGTCTCGACACCCACCGTGGTCGTGACATCCACCGCCGTCGCGACGCGCGCCCCGACTCCGACCCCGGCGCCGGTTCCTATCTCCACGCCGACGCCCGGTCCGGCATACAACGGCATGAACTTGGCTAGTGCCATTTCGACTGCGGACAGCGCAGGAGAAACGCCACATGATGTTGGCGGGGGCGTGCTCGGGATAATCGACCCGAGCGACTGGACCGTTTGCTTCTCCACTATCGACGGCAACTCCGTCACGTTCTACGCGGCGAAGGGCTGCACGCCAGATGCGAACAGCCAGAGCGGCTCCACACCATCGACCACGACGGTCAGCGCGCTTATTGGCCAGAATCTGCAAAATGCTGAAAGCAGCTTAAGGGCAGCAGGCTCCGGCTACCAGGAGATCGGTGGCGGACTCCTTGGGATTATCGTTCCGGCCGACTGGACCGTGTGTTACGCGACCGTCGCCTCCGGGGCCGCGCAATTATTCGCAGCGAAGGACTGCTCTAGCGCGTCAGCCGGGTGACCGGCCTCGATCGTCCGGTCCTTACCACGCTGAGACGGAACCGCGACTGGCTGGCGTCGCCGTGACGAGCCACGCTGGCTGCCGAGTAGGCGGGGCTGAGGCCCGCAAGGGAGGCGCGCGAAGAGCCGCACCACCGTCGTCACGCACCCGGACGGGGGTCAAACCACGAGCCGCCGGTCAAGCGGGTGCAGCGGGTGCTTGACGGCCTTCGCCGTGCTGGCCGTCCCGGGCGGTCCCGCGGCCTGGTGTCCCGGCCCGTTAGAGGTCCTGGCCTACATCGCCGAGGGGCTCGTGGTCCTCGTCTGGGGCCTGAGCAAGCTTGGCCAGCGGAGCCACCCTCAGGCCCCCTGACGGGTCAGAAGGGAGGCAGCCGGTGCACCCAGGGGGCAGGAGAACGGCGCCGGTACCCAGGTGCCGCTCTCGGCTGCGCTGATGGCCCCGGCACTTCGCCTCGTAGCGGCGTAGAGTCCTCGCAGCGTCGCCGCTACGCCCCTACAGCGTAGGAGGAGCACCCAAGGACGGGAGCGTCACTCGTAAGCACCAAAGCGGCTTGACTAGAGGTTCCACGCCATGATCCAGTGGGCCTACGGCACTATCAGTATCGAAGGCGACGACCTCATTGTCCGTCAACCGGTCTGGCGAAAGTCGGCCTTCGGCAAGCGAAAAGACCTACCCGATGCCGTAACCATCTATCAGATTGCCAATATCACCCTCCTCGAAGTTTCCAGGGACTCGGGTGGTAATTGGCAGCTCCGAGTGCGCGCGAGGTCTGCCCCCGGCGGGGTAATCTATGGCGGCATAACTGATTACCAGGGCCTGCGGGACCTCGTGACGCAGTTCTCGGACTTCCTGCCCGTCATCTGGGAAGGGGAGAGCTGGACGCGGGCTCCGATTGATGTTCGGGTGGTAGCTTCCATCAGCGCCAGCGGCGAACGGCAGCCGATCAAATGCGGTGGTTGTGGTGCGCCTGTGACCAGTTCCACCCGATTCTGCCCCCACTGCGGCAGTTCTCTCGGCTAGGAAGGCCGGGATTGTGCGCGTGGTCCGGATCACGCGTGGTTGGCTCTGAGTGCTGTCAAGCCGATGGGAGTCAAGGCATGATTGGGGGAAGATGGACACGCTGAGCCTCGCCACTGCGGTCGCCAGCTGCGTACTGGCCGCCGTGGCGTGCCGAGCCGATGAAGCTGTCCCGACGAGCTTCACCAAGGCCCTGACCGAGATTCTGAACGAGTTGAAAGCCCATCGAGCCGCCCTTGCTGCGATTCGCCAGGGCATCGAGACGGGCTACCCGACAACCTAGGACGATGCCGTGCGCCGCCTGCTCATTCTGCCCTGCGCCGCCGTCGCCGTAATCCTCACAGGGTGCAGCGCCCTCGATACAGCCGACCAAGCGTGGCAGACGGCGGTCCAAACCCGACAAGACTGCTATGACAGCTCAACCATCGCGAGCGAGTTCCCATCGGCTGCCTCGGAGGTTGCGACCGGCCAATGCGACAGCGCCTTCGCGACGGCCCTCGAAGCAATCACATGGCCTAACGACCAACTGTCTGGCGAAGCCCTCACATTGGAGAACGCCGCGACGAGTTCCGCTGAGACCGAGGCGAGTGGTGGCGTCCCGTCCATCGCGCAGACAGAGGCGTACGCGAGCGCAAAGCTCGTGCTTGACGACGACCTCGCGAACGAGATGCTGTCGGAAGGCGGCGGCTAAGCTCGGATCATCTGCCGCTGAGGTAGGCGTCCGGTCCGCCCTCGCGCCTTCCACGTCGGCCTGGGACCTCTACCGCGCCTGACGCACGTGGTCCGCGAGGGCGGCCGCGGCCCTCGCCAGCCACCGTTCGATGACACCGAACTCCGGGAACGCCAGCACGGCGGCCTCGAAGTCGCAGCCGTCCACGCGGGCAGCGGCCTGGTCGCGCCGCGCCCTCAGGCCAGCGACCTCTGCGGTGAGGTCGGCCCGCTTCTCGGCCCACTCGCGCTGACGCCTCTGCTCCGCCTCCGCTTGCCTGCGCTGACGCTCCTGAGCGGCCTCCGTGCGGGCACGATCCTCGGCTGCACGCTCGGCCTGGAACCTGGCCTCGTCCGCGTCCTCGTTGGCGTGACGCTGGCGCCAGTACGCCACGACGGGATCAGGACCCGGACCCGGACCCCCCGTCGGCGGGTGGGTGTCGACGGTGCTACTCCTGCCGAACATCAGATGATTCCCCGCTTGTGCGCGAGGGACAGCTTGGCCAGGGTCAAGTCCTGGCTCGCCCGATCAATCGCCAAGGGATCGCCAGACTTCCTCGCCTCTCCAAGTGCCGTCGTCGCCGCGAGGATGCGCTGGTAGTTGCTCATGCCCTGACGCTGCCCCGAGGTCATGGTCTGCGCCGGATTGGGACTCAGCCGGTCGTAATCAGCCGTCAAGATCGCGCGGAGCTGCTGATCAGCGCCCATCCGTCCTGCGGTGGCAGGCGCCCCAGACGCGGTGACCTTCTGCTGGGCCATCGCCTGGCCGTTCCGCGCCGCAGCCAGTTCCTCGGATGCGGCCAACTTCTCGGTGAGCAACGACGCGACGAGTGTGCCCATGCCCGCGTCGAAGGCGCCGTTCCTCCCGACTCCGTTCTTCTGCAGCCGAGCAACGCCCTTCTCCAAGATGGCGATGCGGTGAAGACGCCCCGGCGACACCCCCGGCAGTTGGGCGGCTGCCTTTGTGATGTCCGCCATACCCTTGTCCTTGCTCTTCTTCGGCGCCTTGGGCTTGTTCTTGAGACCGCCAGCGGACGCCTTGGCGACGGGGCCGTAGCGCCCGACCGCGAGATACTCAGTGGGCTTCATGATGTGGCTCCTTGATTGCGGGTGGTTGAGGCGCCCCCGGCCGCGCGACGATGGATAGACACGCGGCCCGAGTGGGGCGCCCATGAGTAGCTTGGGAGATGGCAATTCAAAGGACGAAGATCTCCGCTATGCCTTCGGCCTCTTCGCGAATCCGAGCCTCGCTCCATGCAGGCGCTTCGCCATGTGGCAACCTGAGCCGCAGCAGGCCCTGGACGATGAAGTAGCTGTAGTTGTCCTTGCTGTCGGCGATGGCGCGGCGCAGCACGTCCAAGCGCTCGATCTCGCCCTGGACCTCGGCGAGGGGGACCGCCATAACCCTGCCCATGACGACATCGGCCGCCTGCCGGGGCGTGTAACCCATCGGGAACGCGCACCTGTCACCCATGGGGGATACCCCACCTGGCCATGGTGCCCTGGAGGTCGGAGGTGCTGGTCGTCATTCCACGCTCCAATTCGATGCGGAGACGACGGCGGCTTCCCTCAGTGACCAACAGGTCCGCCTGCGCCGCTACGAAGATCGCCGACGCCTGTGCCGATGGCCGCGACTGTGAGAGGTTGATGCTCTCCCGCGCCGCCAGGTAGTAGGCGAATCCCCAATCCGACTCGACGTAGAACTCTCTCGTCTGGGGCGATGCCACCAGCGCCTCCCACCACTGGCGGATGACCGGGTGCCAGTCCGGGTCTGCCACAGGTGCCCCCGGCCTCCCCGAAACCGGCAGCTTTACCAGCGTCGGCCCCACAGCAGGGGTGTGCCTGCGCCGAGTCGCAGATGGCTTCGGCATCGGTCCCCGAGGGCCTCCGGCGGCCTTCGCTATCCTCGGCACGTCACACCTCCATCGGGGGACAAAACCGGCCCGATTTCAAGTCGCCCGGGCACATGTGCAATTGAGGAGGCCCGATCATCGACATGTCTGACCTCGGCGACGTGGCCGACGTGGTAGTACGCGCAGAGTGGGCAGCGGAACCCGTGGACGGGGAGCCCGTCATAGAGCGGGGTGGTGGTGGCGAGGGACCGGGCGGCGCGCTTGGCATCACCCCGGGTGAGGTAGAACCGCTTGGGGCAGCGCGGGAGCGGGCTGGGGATGCCGTTGACGGTCGCAGCGGAGGCCATGCACCGACAGTACCGGCGATCAGCGAGGATGCGGGAAATCCATTCGCACAACCGCGTATAGCTTGTCGATCACCCGTGCCCAGGCGAGCCAGACCGAGCGTGGCTGAATACCCATCGCCTCGGCGATCTGCTCCTTGGTGCTCCCGTGTGCCCACAAGGTCGCCAACACGGCCTGGCGCGGGGTGAGGTGGGCCAGCTTCACCAGGGCACCGATATCGACGCCGTACGGGCCTCCCAGGGCGTCCGGGATGAGGCCGTTGAGCAGGACCTTGAAGAGGCGACAGCGAAGGCACTGTTCAGCGGGCACGGACAGGGTTATGGAAACCCCCGGCGAAGTGGGCTCGGTGTATTCGCGCAGGGCTCCGGACGGCCCGCGAGACACCTCCGCAGACACCTTCGGGGGCTTTGCGGGGCTCATGTTCTGGCCTTCCGCTGGCGCTCGGCCAGAAACCTCGTGGCCTCGGCGCGGAGAGCCGGGTCGGCAGTGGTGGCGACGATGCGCTCCAGCCAGGCGTCGAATGTGGCGCCACCGCCCCAAACAGTCGTCGTCCAATCGGGCGCAACGGTCTCGGCCAGCGGACGGCGCTGTGCGCGTCCAGGACGCCCAGAATCCGAGGGCCTGGTATCCTGCGACCCCTGGGCGGCCTGACCCGCCACACAGGCGCTCACGTCGTCTTCCGCCGGGGGAACGGGGTTGCCGCTCATCGCGCAGCGCCGTCAGTGAGCGCGACCGACCCATCGGGGAGGATGGCGGCCTCACCGCGATCGAGGAGGTAGTCCAGACCGTCGTCGAGGGTGGTGCCGCCGAGTTCTGCCAACGGGAGCGGCCCCTCGGCGAGGACACCTCGCATCAGATCGGCTCGCTTCAGCACGAGCCCCCATCGGTCCGCACGCCTCCAGCCGATCTTGACGGAGGGAAGCCGCCCGTCCCCGAGCAGCTCGTATGTGAGGCTCCGGCTCACCCCGAGGGCGGCGGCGGCTTGTGGAACCGTGAGCAGAACACGGACAGGTGGATTGTCGAGGACGGCGCTGGACATGGGTCAATTAGACCTCTTGGCCGCCGGTCCTGTCAACGTTACGGTCGGGTATGACGCTAACTACCGAGTGGGTATTGCGTGGGTATTACGTGGGTATTCGAGTGGGTATTACGTGGGTATTGCGGGGGCAACGCTTGCCGGAATTGCGGGATTCTCACCGAGCACAACAACGTGGAAGCCCCGGGGATCATCCCCCGGGGCTTCGTGTCGGAGTGGGTCTCGGCGTTACGCGGCCGGGTGCCGCTTCCCCCACTGCTGGTGGAGCCAGACGCCGAGGACGGTGGCTTCGGCGATGTAGGCCAGGATCGCGCCCCACAGCGGGAAAGCGGCGGCGGGGTAGAACACCACAAAGACGGCGAGGGCGAACCAGAAGCACCCCCCGCACCCCGAGGTCCGGGTGATGACCGTCTTCGATCCGTCCGGGGCGGTGACGACGATGCGGGACATCAGGCGTCCGCCTGGCGACGGGCCGCCCGCTTGCGGGTGATCTCCTCCACGGCCTCCCGCTGCATGGTCGGGGTCACGTGGGAGTAGAGGTCGAGGGTGATGCCCACGCTGGCGTGGCCGAGCCGTTCGGACGCGATCTTCGGGTGCAGCCCGTGGGCGAGCCAGTTGGTGGCGGCCGAATGCCGCAGGTCGTGGAACCGGATATCGGGCAGCCCGGCCCGGCGCAGGATGGAGTCGAGGTCCCTCGTCAGCGTCGTGGTGCTCAGGTAGCCGCCGAACCGGTTGGGAAAGACGAGGTCTTGATCGACCCACATCGAGCCCACCACGAGCCGCTCCTCAAGCTGACGGCCACGGTGCGCCCGGAGGGCATCGACCGTCTCGGGGAAGAGGGCCAGGCTCCGGCGGGAGTGCCGGGACTTGGGCTCGCCGATGGTCAGGTTCGACCGCCGCGCGCCCTGGAGCGACCCGGTCACCGCCAGCGTTCCACCGTCGAGGTCAACGTCTCGCCAGTGCAACCCGAGAATCTCCCCCTGCCGCAGCCCCTCCTTGACGGCGGCGATGTAGAGCGCCTCCAGCCGCTCGCCCTTCACCGCCTCCAGGAAGCGGTCGAAGTCGGCGTCGGCGAGCACCTTCATCTCGGTGTGATCGACCTGGGGGCGGGCGTCCTCATCAACGAGGTCGGCGACGTTGCGGACGACCTTCCCCTGCCGGACGGCCTTCCCGAGCGCCCGGTGGATGACGGCGTGGAGGTGGTGAGCCGAGGTCGAGGAGAGCCCCCTGTCGAGCATCTCGCGGTAGAGCTTCTCCAAGTCCGCCGCCTCCAGCTTGGCCAGGGCCTTGGCGCCGATCTCCGAGCGCATCACCTGCTGGGCGTAGCGGGTGTAGTAGTCGAGCGTGCTGGGCTTGAGGCCCTTGCGGCGCTCTCCCGTGACCGGCAGGCCGTCCAGCCACTCCTGGAGCCACACGGCAACCGTCAGCTTCCCGTCCGGGAGCGGCAACCCGGTTCCGGTGATCCGAAGGGCCTCGGCGAGCCGGGCCTCCACCTCCGCCTGGGTCTTGCCGTAGAACCAGCGGGCGCTCCCGTCCGGCTGCCGGAGCTTGCCTGCCCAGCGGCCGTCACCCCGCTGGATCACAGCCCCCTGGCCTGCGAGGCGCCGGATGCGCCGCTTCGCTGACACCTTCGCTGACACCCGCCGAGGGCGCCTCGGCTGATCGGGGCGTTCCCCCTCGGGTCCAGTATCCTTTGCCATGTCAGTCCTCCTTACAGGGCTGGCCGTGCCCCCGGCCGTTCACGCGGCGCGGGGGTTTCACATCAAGGACATGGTACCTCGAAGGTGTCAGAAAGGTGTCAGGCCAGACACCTTAGAGGGCCTTTCCGAATACAGCGGCGACGTAGCCAAGTGGTAAGGCACGGGTCTGCAAAACCCTGACCGTGGGTTCGATTCCCACCGTCGCCTCCAAACGCTCCACCTCCGTCGGGACGGTCGGAGTGCCGGCCGGTGCGCCGGAGCCCGCCACCGGGGCGACCGTGGGTCAGCTGCCGACGGCCGTCTGAGCGGTAAGGACGGTCTCGATGCCCTGGATGGTCGCCGAGGAGCAGACGGAGGACGGCTGGTTGTGGCCTGCGAGGCAGATCGCCGCGGTGAGCCAGTTGGCGTTGCCGACGATGGCGCGCGTCACCGGGCTGTCCGCGCTGCCGAGGTCCACAGCGATCTGCTTCCAGCTCAACCCCTGAAGGATGGCGGGGTCGAAGCTGGTCTGGTAGAGGACGTAGTCCCCGCCGATGTCCAGGAACGGCAACGCAGCCTCGGCGACGGACGAGTTCGCGTACGGCTCCTGGTTGTAGGTGGTGAAGACCTGCTGAACCGCGGAGCTCGGCGTCTGGAGCGGATTCTGGTTCTGGTCCTCCTCCTCCACCGGCACGAAGTCGACCCACTGGCTCGTGTAGCTGCTGTCCACGAAGGTGAAGCTGCTGGTGCTGGGATCCACGTCGGTACTGCTCGACGACATCTCCTTGAGACCCGTGAAGGTGCCGAACCGGGAGAGCGCCGTGATCAGGCTCCACCGCTCGGCCGCACAGAAGGGGCAGTACTCGGCCCCAACGTAGATCACCTCGGTCTTCCCAGCGGTGTCGGTGAGCGGCTTGGTCCCGGTCAGGCGGCTGAGCTCCCCCGGCTGCCCTCCCTCACCAACCGTGGCGAAGGTGTGGTTGCCGGGGTCCGTCACCGCGGTCAGCACCGCCGCCGGGACCTTCGTCGGCGTCGACACCGGCGTGAACCCCAAGCCCGGAGGCAAGAGGAGCACCACCAGCAGGACCACGACGAGCACCACCACGGCACCGCCTCCGGCCCAGTAGAGGGGCTTCTGCCACCACATCCGGACGCTCTGCTCGGGCGCCTGTTTCACCATCCGCCGCCGCTGTTTCTTGGTCGGGGGACGCCGTCCGGCCGCGGACTGCGCCTGCCCGCGCGACTTCGACGGCGGCCATGGGGCGCGTGGGGGCGGGGTTGCCTGGGGCATTGAATCCTCGGTTCCTATCACCTGTCAGGGGGCGAAGGTCACTCCGCCCCGACGGGGAGCAAGCCGGGCCATGGTAGCGAACCCCGCTCCCGCCGATCCCCTCCGCATCTCGCACAGGGGTGTGCGCACACGGGGTGGGCACCTCCGGGATCAGCGGAAACGCTCCGGCCGGCGCTACTCGCCGCGCAGCCGCCTCCGGATCTCCGCCAGCCGCACCGCGATGGCCGCCTCGGCGCCCCGCTCCCCGGGCTCGTAATACATCCGGCCGGCGAGCCGGTCAGGGAGGTACTGCTGCT
>Ga0224558_1003200_pt1 | contig 13916 bp, 11 predicted proteins | sample 714S32024metaG_FD_180682 | JGI IMG/M metagenome (GOLD analysis project Ga0224558, IMG submission 180682) | Peat soil microbial communities from Stordalen Mire, Sweden - 717 S3 20-24 | ecosystem: Environmental > Terrestrial > Soil > Wetlands > Peat | place: Sweden: Norrbotten County, Stordalen... | reverse complement strand
CTACACATGTAGCAGCAAAAACCACCCAAATCGATTAGCGGAAACGGGTTAAGTCACGTTAGATGGCGGAAGATCCGTCCGAGCACCGCCGCCCCCACGCTGAGCCCCGCTGCCTTGTGCGCCCTCGGCTTGCTGCTGGCCGGCGCGGGCGCCCTGCTGGTGCGGCGGCGCGCCCGGGGTAGCGCCGGGGCGTAGCCAGACACCGGCCCGGCCTGTGCGAACCTGATGGTGTGAGCGATCGCCAACTGTCCGATCCGCTGCGGTTCCTTCTGCGCGCGCTGGTATTCCTGGCGCTCATGCTGGCGCTGTGGTGGCTGGTCCTCCTCAATCCACTGCTGGCCGGCTTGCGCCTTTCCGCGGAGCTGACGCTGCGGCTGCTGCCCGGCGGGAGCTCGGTCTCGCACGTCACCATCGGCCCCGACCGGAATTGGACTTTCCAGGTGCCTGCACCCGCGGCCGTGGTGAACCAGGAGAGAACGCAGCAGATGTTGGCGGCCTCGGCTGGGGGTTCCGGACGCATCAAGATCCGCTCGATAAAGGTGGAAGGCGCCGGCAGATTCCCGGTCCTGTTTACGGTCTCGCTTCCGCTCTATTGGGCAATCCTGCTGGCCGCGCCGGGACGCCGGCGGCTGTTACGGATATCATGCGGAACGGCAGTGCTGGCGGCCTTCGCGCTCCTGTCCATCGCGGTTTACGCCATCCGGCTCGTCGGCGGATACTTTCACTTGGCGATGGAGGGCCTTCCCGGATTCCTGATGGACTCCGCCGCGTACCTGGCCACGGGTGTGGTGCCGTATTTTGGTCCGGTGCTCGTCGCCCTATCGCTGAATGGGGAACTTCGCGGTCTGATCCTGACCGGCGAGGTTGCGCCGGCCGCGGCCGCGTTCGTATCGGCAGGATCACGCCGCCGCAGGAGGCGTTGAAGCCATGGTATTCTGGCGGATCGATGGCACGTAAACCCAGCCCCAGCCATACTCGGGCCGTGCAGGCAGAGAAGGCAAGCGCGCCGCCGCGGAAGAACCGGATGCTCCGGTTCCTGTTGCTGTTTCCTATTTTTCTCGCTCTGGGGTTTTGTGGTTTGCTGATACCGTTCCTGCATCCAGCGGTCACGGGCTTCACTCGCGGCCTGGTGGAGATCTCCGCGATCGTGATTCGCCTATTCGGAGGCAGCGCGACCGCCCACCAGGTGGTCCTGCAGAGCCCTTCTAACGGCTTCGCCATGGAGGTGATTGACGGCTGCAACGGAGATGATGTCGTGGTCCTGTTGTGGGCGGCCATTCTGGCCTACCCGGCGTCCTGGAAGCAGAAGGGCAAGGGGCTCCTGACCGGCACCGGGGCTATTTACGTCATCAACTTTCTGCGCATCATCAGCCTTTTCTACCTGGGCCAATATAACCGGCAGTGGTTCGAGTTTGCGCACCTCTATGTGTGGGAGAGCGTGTTTGTGCTGTTCACGCTGACCATTTTCTGGATGTGGGTGCGGCGCACTGCGGCGCCGCGGGGGATTTGACGGCGACGAAGGGTTACCGCTGGGCTGCGGACGCCCGCTGCGATCTTCGGCGCAGTTCGAGCCCCGCGGCGCCGGCCGACAGTCCGGCGAGCAGGAGCATGCCCCACTGGGAGGGCGTGGGTACCGCCTGGGGATCGCGACTAAAGCCGAACTGGACCGGTCGCCGTTCCTCGGCGCCCTGTTCGAAGGATATGTGGCCGCGGAGATCCTAAAAAGCCAGGTCAACCAGGGCCGGCGGAAGGAACTTTACCACTTTCGCGATCAGCAGGGTCTCGAGGTCGACTTCCTCTTTCCCAGTGGCCATGGCGGTCTGTGGATGGTGGAGTGCAAAGCATCCAAGACCGTCCATCCGTCCATGGCCGGGCCGTTGGGGTCTTTGCGGCGCGCCATGGGCGACCGGGCATCGGTCCGGTCGAGCGTGGTCCATCGCGAGTCGCCAAGCTCCCCGCCGACCCGCGCGCTGGCGCCGGCGGTCGAAGCGCTCGATGTGCGGGCTTTTGTGGATGACCTGAACCGCGGGTCCGGCCGATCGCCGAAGGCCGCGCGGCGCCGCTAACCCGATTTGCGGCCGGCCTTCCAACGCGCGATTTCCGCTACGCCCCGGATGGCGGCATCGATATGCTCTTCCGTATTGAAGGGACCGATGGAGAACCGCACGGCCCCATGGATCGCAACCGTTCCGAGTTGGCGGTGCGCCAGCGGGGCGCAGTGCAGACCCGTGCGAGTGGCGATGTTGTGGTCCACGTCCAACATGGTTCCCAGGTCCCTGGCTTCAAACCCATCGAGATTCATGGCGATGGTGGGCAGGTGATCCGCCATGCTCTCGCAGCAGTACAGGCGCACGCCAGGGATCGCGCGCAAGCCATCCACCAGCCTGGCCGCAAGTTTCATCTCGCCGGCGTGAATACTCTCCAACCCGCGGCTGTCCAGCCACTCCTGCCCCGCCCACAGCGCGGCCACCCCCACCATGTTCGGCGTGCCGTATTCCAGTCTCCAGGGGTACTCTTCCGGGTGGTAGGGATCAGCCGACCGCACTCCCGTTCCGCCGCTGCGAACCTGCCGGATACCGACGTGCTTGCGGACCGACAAGCCTCCGAGGCCCATCGACCCCATCAGGCACTTGTGGCCCGTGAAGACCAGAACATCGATGTTCATTTCTTTCATGTCGATGGGAATGGCGCCCGCGGTTTGAGCCGAGTCGACCAGGAATGTCACGCCTTTCTCCCGGCACATTCCGCCAATCTCCTTGACTGGTTGAACGGCGCCGGTCACATTGGAGCCATGGTTCACCACCACCAGCCTGGTATTGGGCCGGATCGCCTTGGCGATGTCGCCGGGGTCGACGAACCCGGCGCCGTCGAACGGAACGAAGGTCGCTTCGACGCCGCCATCGCGCACCAGGTGATTGATCGGGCGGATCACCGAGTTGTGTTCCAGGTTTGTGGTAATCGCGTGGTCGCCGGGCGCGAGCAAGCCGGGAATCGCCAGGTTCAGCGCATCCGTGGCGTTGTAGCCGAAGCATAGGCGCTCGGGCGCGTCTTCATCGCCGCCGAAAAACCGCGTAAGCCGTTGGCGCAGGTTATCGAGGAGAACGCCCGCTTCCAGAGCCAGGTCGAAGCCGCTTCGTCCGGGGTTCACTCCGGTGCTGCGGTAAAAGTCGATCATGAAGCGGTAAACGCTCTCCGGCTTGGGCCAGGCGGTGGCGGCATTATCCAGATAAATCAACTGATTGTCGAGGGACTCCAATTTCAGGTCCTTTCCCCCGAACAGTATATCTCCGTGCGGCAAAGCTTCTTTCGGGTCCGTGTAACCTCTTTCCCGCAACTGCATCCTTAAGAGTAGAGACTCCTCATGGCTGAGTGGCTGCCCTACGCGATCTTCCTGCTCGCATATTTCGTGGTGATGAAGTGGGTCCTGCCCCGGTTTGGAGTCCCCACTTGAATGGCCAACACCTGCGACGCCGCGGCGCGGCGTGAAAAGACCACGAAGGAGCCCCCTGTCACCTAGAGCGTTCTTTTCGCATCTAGCGTTTGAGGCCGCGATTCCGGTCCCAATCCTATGCGAAAGACACTCTTCCTTTTGTGTTCCGGGTACCTATGGGCTCAGGACCCGCTCTCGCTGCGCGACGCAGTACGCCTGGCTATTCGCGAAAACAAGGCGATTGCAGCCACCGCCGCGGGAATGCAGGCCTCCCAGGCGCGCATTCGAGAGGCACGCAGCGGGCGGCTGCCCAAGGTCAACTACTCCGAGTCCTTCGCGCGCAGCGACAACCCCGTATTCGTGTTCAGTTCTTTGCTGACCCAACACCAGTTTGGCGCGGAAGACTTCAACATAGGCCCGCTCAACCGTCCCGACTTTCTGAATAACTTCCAATCGCAAGTCACGGTAGACCAGGTGTTGTACGATGCGGGCCAGACTCGCAACGCGGTCAAATCCGCCCAACTGGCGAGTCAGTTGACGGGGGAGGAGCAGCGGCGCGTCGAGATGGAAGTCATCTCCGGAGTGGCCCGCGCTTACTACGGAGTGGTGCTGGCCGCGGAGAGTCTCAAAACAGCGGAGCAGGCGGTGCTTTCGGCGGAAGCCGATCTGAAACGCGCGGAGTCGGTTCACGTGGCGGGCATGTCCACGGATGTGGATGTGCTGTCCATCCGCGTGCACCTGGCGGGCGTCCAGGAGCAGCGCATCACACGCGCGGCCGATCTGGATGTCGCCAAGGCCGCGCTTAACGATGCCCTCGGGTTGCCGCTCGATACGCCCCACACATTGACCACCGCCCTGGCGCCGCTGGCCCCGGCCGGTTCCGCTCTCGCCGGCCTGGAGCAGGCGGCTTCCACCGGCCGTCCCGAAACGCGCGAGATGCGGCTGGCCAAGGATCTGGCGCAGACGCAGGTTGACGCGGCGCGCGGCGCGCTGCTGCCGCAGGTGAGTTTCCGGGGCGGCTTTGAAGCCGACCGGCAGCGGTTCGTCACCCGCGGCGGCGCCAATTGGATGGCCTCCGTTTCCCTTCGATGGAATCTGTTCAACGGTTTCGCCGACCAGGCGCGCATCGCCGGGAACAGCGCCCTGTTGCGGCGCGCGGAATCCGATGCGCAGCGCACCGAATCCGCCGTCCGGCTTCAGGTGCGCCGATCGTCCGCCGGCCTCGAGGCCGCCGTCGAGCGCATCGGCGTCGCCAAGGCCGCCGTGGTGGAGGCGGAAGAGAGCCTGCGCATCGTACAGAACCGCTATGAGGCCGGCATGACCAACGTGACGGAGCTGCTGCAGAATGAGACGGCGTTGCTGGAAAGCCGCACGCGCTTTCTGGCCGCCGTGCACGACCAGCGCGTGGCCGCCACCATGCTGGAGTATGCCGCGGGGCGTCTCTCCGCGGATTCGGAGGTACTGAACTGATGGACCGTCGATGTCATTTCGTTACCGTCCAGAGTGCCGAGACGCCCGGCACGGGTCCGCAAACCGGAAATCTCGGCACGGCAGGCACGAGTGCCCGCGCCACGTTGTGGCGCACGCTTCAGCGTGCCGCGTCGGCACTCATGCCGACGCTTGGGTTTTCCTTGGTGTTGCTCACGTCCTGCGGGAACGAACCGCCCCGCCGCTCAGCAACTTCACCCACGACGGCGGTAGCGGTCCAGGTCTCGACCGTCTCGACTCAAGAGTGGCCCGCCGTCTACGAGGCCACGGGCACGGTTCGGGCCCGCACCGCCGGCACCATTTCCAGCAAGGTGATGGGCTACGTGCAACAGGTGAGCGTGCAGGTGGGAGACCGCGTTCGGGAGGGGCAAACGCTCATTACCCTGGACGCCCGCGAGCTGGAGGAAGGCGTCCGCGGCGCCGAGGCCGGCCGCGCCGAGGCCAGTAGCGCCATCCCCGAAGCGGAGAGTGCGGTGGCCGCGGCCAAGGCCAATCTCGACTTGGCGCAGACCACATTCAAGCGCATCGAAGACCTGGCCGCGAAGAAATCCATCTCCAACCAGGAGTTTGACGAAGCGTCGGCCCGTGTGAAAGCCGCGCAAGCCAACTACGAAATGGCGCGATCCAAACGTGCCCAGCTCGACCCCAGGCTGGCGCGCGCCGAGCAGGAACTTCGCTCGGCCACCATCATGCGGGAGTACGCCAAAATCGCTGCCCCGTTCGCGGGTATCGTCACCGCAAAATCGGTCGAGCCTGGCAATCTGGCCGCTCCCGGAGTTCCCCTGCTCACCATCGAACAGGACGGCGTCTACCGCCTGGAAGCGTCCGTGGACGAATCCAGGCTGCCGTCCGCGCGGGCGGGTGCAACCGTCGAAGTGGCGCTGGAAGGGGTGGAACGCAGGCTGAACGCGCGCGTCTCCGAGGTTGTCCCCGCGGTGGACGCGGCTTCCCGGTCCTCCATCGTGAAGATCGACCTGCCCGCCGTTCCGCAACTCCGCTCCGGCATGTTCGGCCGTGCATTCTTTCCCCTCGGCAGCCGGAAGGTTGTGGTGGCGCCCGCGTCGGCCATCGTCGAGCGCGGTCAACTGCAATCCGTCTTCGTGGCGGAAGACGGAACCGCTCGAACGCGCCTCATCACCACCGGCGAGCGTGTGAAGGACTCCGTGGAAGTGCTCTCCGGACTGAACGCCGGAGAGAAAATCGTCGCCCCGATTCCAGCGGGGCTTCAGGACGGCGCCCGGCTGGAGGTGCGGCCGTGAGCGCTCCCCGCCGCCTCGGTCCGGCGGGCCGTTTCGCCCACGCGTGGATCTCGTCCAAACTGACGCCGCTTCTGATTGCCGCCGCTCTGTTGGTGGGGGCCTTCGCGGTCTGGAAGCTGCCGCGCGAAGAGGAGCCGCAGATCATCGTGCCCATGATCGACGTCATGGTCCAGATGCCCGGCGCCTCGGCTCGCGAGGTGGAGGAGCGCGTCACCAAACCCATGGAGAAGCTGCTGTGGGAAATTCCCGGCGTGGAATACATCTACTCCACCTCAAGCCCGGGCAGTTCCCTGGCCATCGTGCGCTTCTATGTGGGGCAGGACGAAGAGAAGAGCCTCGTTCGCCTCAACCAGAAAATGCAGGCCAACTTCGACCTGATTCCCCCGGGCGCGTCGCAGCCGCTGGTAAAGCCGCGCTCCATCGACGACGTCCCCATCCTGGCACTGACCTTGTCCAGCCAGCGCTATGGGGATTTCGAGCTGCGCCGCATCGCCGCCCAGATCGATGACGCCATCAAGCAAGTGCCCGACGTTTCCGCGGTGAGCCTGATCGGAGGGCAGCGCCGCGAAATCCGCATTGTGCTCGACGAGTCCAAGTTGGCGGCTTACAACCTCTCGCCGCTCCAGGTGGCCGGCGCGCTCGGCATGTCGAACCGCCGTCTGCCTTCCGGCCAGTTCTCGAGCGGCAACCGCGAGTACGTGCTCGAAACCGGTGAGTTCCTGCGCACCGCCGAAGATGTGCGGGGCGTGGTGGTTGCAGTGGCCAACGACAAGCCGGTATTCGTTCGCAACGTGGCGGAGGTGGGCGACGGCGGAGAGGAACCCACCGAGTACGTTCGCACGGCCGACGCCCGTTCCCGACAATTCCTTCCTGCCGTGACGCTGGCGATTTCCAAGCGCAAAGGCACCAACGCCGTCAGGGTCGCCGGCAACGTGCTGAAGAGAATCGAGCCACTCAAGGGGACCGTGATTCCATCGGATGTCAAGGTCGACATTACGCGCAACTACGGCGAGACCGCCGCGGAGAAGTCCAACGAGCTGCTCTTCCACATGCTGATCGCGGTGGTGTCGGTGAGCGTCCTGATCGCCATCACGCTGGGGTTTCGCGAGTCCTTGATCGTCTTCATCGCCATCCCCGTCACTCTGGCCCTCACGCTGGCGGTCTTCTATCTCTACGGCTACACCTTGAACCGTATTACCCTGTTCGCCCTGATCTTCTCCATCGGCATCCTGGTGGATGACGCCATCGTAGTGGTGGAGAATATCGTCCGCCATTGGCGCATGCCCGCCAACCGCGAACGGCCTCCAATCGACGTGGCCATCGAAGCCGTCGACGAAGTGGGTAACCCCACCATCCTCGCCACCCTGACGGTGGTTGCCGCAATCCTCCCGATGGCCTTCGTCGGCGGGCTGATGGGCCCTTACATGCGGCCCATCCCGATCGGGGCCAGCGCGGCGATCGTCTTCTCGCTGCTGGTGGCCTTCATGGTCACACCGTGGGCGGCGGTCCGCATTCTGAAGCCCAGCCACGACGCGTCGCACGGCGAACAGGAGGACCGCCTCACGCGCCTGTATCGCCGGGTGATGGGCGCCATCCTGCACCAGCCGGCTTTGCGGTGGGGCTTTCTGGGCGGCGTCGTGTTCCTGCTGCTCGGCTCCATGTCGCTGGTCTACTTTCAATTCGTCAAAGTCAAAATGCTGCCGTTCGACAACAAGAGCGAGTTTCAGGTGATCGTGAATATGCCCAACGGCACCACGCTCGAAGAGACCGCGCGCGCCACCGATGCGCTCGGCCGCGCCGCGCTCGAACAGCCGGAGGTGGTCAATCTGCAGACCTATGTAGGCACGGCCTCACCGTACAATTTCAACGGCCTAGTGAGGCATTACTATCTGCGCCGGGGGTCCAACGTGGCCGATTTGCAGATCAATCTTCTGCCCAAGGACCAGCGGAAACTGCAAAGCCACGAGATCGCCAAGCAGGTGCGCCAGCGCCTGGTCCCCGTTGCCAGCCGCTACGGGGCGCGCATCCAGGTGGCCGAAGTTCCTCCGGGCCCGCCGGTGCTCGAAACTCTGGTGGCCGAGGTCTACGGGCCAGCGCAGAGCGAGCGGATCGCCATTGCGCGCCGCATTCGCGATCTCTGGAAGCGCACCGATGGCGTAGTGGATGTGGACTGGTACGTGGAAGACGACCAGCCGGAGTTTCGCATCCTGGTCGACAAGGAGAAGGCCGCGCTCGACGGCATCTCCGAGGACGACATAGCCCGCACCATGCAGGTGGCCTCGGCCGGGTACGAGGCCGGCCTGCTGCACGTGGATTCCGAAAAAGAAGACGTGCCCCTCAACGTGCGGCTCAGCCGCGCCAGCCGCTCCGACCTGGAACGAATCGAAGACCTGAAGGTGGCTGGCCGCAACGGCAAGCTGGTGGCGCTGCGCGAATTGGTGCGGGTGGAACCGGCGGTTGTCGATACCAGCATCTATCACAAGAACCTGATGCCGGTGACCTACGTGACGGCGGACATCGCCGGCGTCATGGAAAGCCCGGTGTACGCCATCTTGAAGCTGGGGCCGGAAATGGACAAGTTCAAGGCGCCCGAGGGATATGCCATCGAGCAGCACATGGCCGCCCTGCCGTCGGATTCCGAGCACTATTCCATGAAGTGGGACGGGGAGTGGCAGATCACCTATGAAGTCTTCCGCGACTTGGGAATCGCTTTCGCGGCCGTGCTGATTCTGATCTATGCGCTGGTGGTGGGGTGGTTCCAGTCTTTTGTGACGCCCCTCATAATTATGGCGGCCATCCCGTTCTCGCTGGTGGGCATCTTACCGGCCCACGGCCTGATGCACGCCTTCTTCACGGCCACGTCCATGATCGGCTTCATCGCCGGAGCCGGGATCGTGGTGCGGAATTCGATCATCCTGGTGGATTTTGTCGAGCTGCGGCTGGCCGAAGGCATGCCTCTCGAGGCCGCCGTCGTCGATGCCGGCGCGGTCCGCTTTCGTCCCATGATGCTGACCGCCGCGGCCGTGGTAGTGGGGTCCGCGGTGATCCTCTTCGACCCCATTTTTCAGGGACTGGCCATCGCGCTCATGGCTGGTGAAGTCGCTTCCCTGGCTCTCTCGCGCATGACTGTACCGGTTGTTTATTTCGTTGTGAATCGAAAGAAGAAACTGGCATGACTGTCGAACGATATCTCCGCCTGATCGCCGGATTCTTCGTGATGCTCAGTGTGGCTCTGGGCTACTACGTGAACCCGGCGTGGTTTCTGTTCACCGCATTCGTGGGGCTGAACCTGTTTCAGTCCGCGTTCACGAACTGGTGCCCGATGATGACGATTCTCCGAAAGCTTGGCGCCGGCTGATGTGGCGCAGACTCTAAGTCTGCCGGGCCCAGATGAGTCGGGACGCGTTTTGGAGCGCGCCCGGCAGGCGTCCCGATGAGTCGGGACGCGGCAGGCACGAGTGCCTGCGCCACGGGGGCCAAGCAGCCAAATGTGAAGTTATTCTTGCGTGGTCCCTAAGCCAAGGGACCGAAGAAATTCGTCCAGCAGCCTGCGATCTCCGGCGGCGATCCGTTGGATCGCACCGTCTCGATAGATCCCGGCCAGTGTCTCGCGGATGCGCCGGCCGTCCCAGCCCAGCTCGATCATTTTTTTTCGCAACTCACCGAACAGGCCGACCAGCTCGGAGTATTCCGGCCCATATCGCTCCTCGAGTTCCTCCCGCAGGATTCCCGCCAGAGCCGGACAACGCCCCTCGGTCGAAATCGCCAACGTCAGGTCGCCGCGGCGGACAGTGGCGGGAACGGTGAAGGTGCACAGCGCCGGACGGTCCACCACGTTGACCAGCACGTTCGTCGCAGCCGCATCTTTAGCCACGCGGGCGTTGAGGTCCTCGTCATCGGTTGCGGCGATCGCCACAAACGCGCCGGCGAGATCCCCTGTGCGGTAGGGCCTGCCATGCGCTACGATCCGTTTCTCATCGGCGAGCGCCACAATCCCCTCACAAAGGTGGGGGGCGATCACGGTGACATTGGCCTTGGCCGCCAGGAGATCCTGAACCTTCCGGGCGGCCACCTCGCCGCCGCCGATCACCACCGCCGCTCGGCCTTCCAGGGCCAGGTTCACAAGGTAGCTCATGTCGGTACTATCACCACCGAGTCGATACGCAAGGGGATTGCAGCCATCGGACTCCTGTACGCCAGATTACACCACACAGTTCCATGCCGTAACGTAATGGCGTATCCTCTCCCTATATGCGGACCTTCCTGCTTTTCCTCATCGCCGCCAGCCCGCTCGTGGCCGACGACAAGAGCGCCCTGCTCGAAAAGATGGACGCGCGCGCCGCGCACTACGGCGGCGTCTCGCGGACCATCTGGGAGTTCGCCGAAGTCGGTTACAAGGAACACAAGAGCGCGGAGCTGCTGAAGCGAGAATTGCGCTCCGCCGGATTTGCCGTGACGGAGAACGTGGCCGCCATCCCCACGGCGTTTACGGCCACCTGGGGCCAGGGCCGGCCGGTGATCGCCATCATGGGCGAGTACGATGCCTTGCCCGGCCTGTCGCAGGAGGACGTCCCCGAACGCAAGCCGCGCGTCAACGGCGGTCCCGGGCATGGCTGCGGCCACAACCTTCTGGGCGCCGCTTCGCTGTTTGCCGCCGTCACCATCAAGGAGTGGATGGCCGAAAAGAAGATCCCCGGCGTCATCCGGTTCTATGGCACGCCCGCCGAGGAAGGCGGTGGCGGCAAGGTGTACATGATTCGCGCCGGGGTGTTCAAAGATGTCGACGTCGTGCTGAGCTGGCATCCATCCGATGAGAACGGCGCCTCGCTCAAGAGTTCGCTGGCCATCATTTCCGCCAAGTTTCGCTTCCATGGGAAACCCGCGCATGCCGCCGCCGCGCCGGATGCCGGCCGCTCCGCCCTCGATGGCCTCATGATTATGGCCAACTCCATCGAGTTCCTGCGGGAGCATGTGCCGGATTCCACCCGCATACACTACATCGTCACCAACGGCGGCGCGGCGCCCAACATCGTGCCCGATTTTTCCGAGTTGTTCCTCTACGCCCGCCACCCTTCCATGCCCGTGCTCGACGGAATCTGGGACCGCATCATCAAGTGCGCGCAGGCCGGCGCCCTGGCCAGCGAAACCAATATGGAGATGGAATTTATCGACAGCTCTTATAACACGCTGCCGAACGACGCCCTGGCTGCGCTGGTGGATAAAAACATGCGCCTCGTCGGCGGGGTGACGTATAGCAGGGAAGAGCAGGCCTTCGCGGAAACCATCCGCCAGACGCTGCTGGACCGCACGCGCCCGCTCGGCAGTCAGGAGAACGTCGAAGCTCCCAGCGAAGGCGTCGGCCCGGCTTCCACGGATGCGGGCGACGTCAGTTGGACGGTGCCCATGGCGGCGCTGGTGACGGCCACGTTCGTTCCGGGGGTGCCGGCGCATAGCTGGCAATCGGCGGCTTGCGCGGGCATGAGCATCGGCCGCAAGGGTATGGTGGTGGCCGCGAAATCGCTGGTGCTGACCGCAGTCGATCTCTACACCGACCCCCAACAGGTGGCGGCGGCCAAGGCCAGCTTTGAAAAACGCCGCGCCGGGTATGAGTACAGATCGCGCATTCCCGCCGATCACCAGCCGCCGCTTACTTACCGCGACAACCCGTAGGGGCTGGGCATGCCGTAGGGGCCGGGCATGCCCAGCCCCTACCACTGCTATTATCGGAATCGGAGGTCTTGATGCCCGACGAACTCAATCGCCGTGATTTCCTGAAGGCCGCTGCGATTGCCGCGGGACCGGTAGCGCTTCCCGCGCGCGGCGCCAACGAAAAGGTCAATATCGGCTGGATCGGCGTAGGCACGCGCGGTTATGCCGGCCTCGACTGGCTGCATTCCGCATCGCCCGACGATGTCAAGATCACCGCCATCTGCGACACCTATCAGGGCTACATCGCGCGCGCCAAGGATCGTATGCAGACCATCTGGGGGAACGCGCCCGCCACCTACCTGGACTACCATGACCTGCTGGCCGACAAGTCCGTCGACGCCGTCTTCATCATGACGCCCGAGCACCTGCACCACGATATGACCATCGCGGCGCTCGAGGCCGGCAAGCACGTCTACATCGAAAAGCCCCTGGCCCACACCATCGAGGAAGGTTTCGATATCGTGCGCGCCTGGCAACAGTCCGGCAAGATCGTGCAGGTGGGCACGCAGAACCGGAGCTCGTCGCTCTACAAGAAAGCCAAGGAACTCATCCAGCAAGGTCTCATTGGCGACGTGCACTACGTGCGCGCTTTCTGGTACCGCAATTCGCTGGCCGACGATCCCGCGTGGCGCTACGTGATTCCGCCCGACACAACCCCCCAGAACACCGACTGGAACCGCTTCCTGGGCACGGCTACCAAGCGGCCGTGGGATTCGCAACGCTACTTCCAGTGGCGCCTCTACTGGGATTATTCGGGCGGCATCTCGACCGACCTGCTGGTGCACCAGACCGACATCGTCAATTTCATGCTCGACAAGACCGTGCCCCGCTCCTGCATGGCGTCCGGCGGCATCTACCGCTGGACCGACAAGAACGACGACCGCGAGGTGCCCGACACCCTCAGCGCCATCTACGAGTACGCCGGCAACTTCCACATCAACTACTCCTGCTACTTCGGCAACGAGCGCTACGGCTACGGCGAGCAGGTGTGCGGCAACGAAGGAACCATCGAGGTGATGAACCGCCAGGACCTGTATTTCACGCCCGAGGCGTTCAAGGGCAAGCCGCCCGCCAGCGTCAAGGCGCGCCAGCCCATCCACCTCAACGGCAGGAACGATTTCCACGAAGGCGACGGCGCCATCAACCACTTCCGCAATTTCATCCAGTCGGTGCTGGGCAACGAAAAGCCCATCGCGCCTCCGCCCGTGGGACAGCAGGCGGCCATTTCAGGCCACATGGCCACGCTCTCGTTCAAGAACCAGAAGAGGATTGTCTGGGACGAAGCCGCCAACACGTACCACTTCGTGTAATGCCGGCGACCTTGTTGCCGGCGCTTTGAGGCGCCCGGCACCGATGGCGGCCGCCGCGCCAACCGCAACTCCGCCTGGCGCAAACCGAATCGCGGTGCTAACCCGCTACCACACTCTGCACGCCTGCTCCCTCGCCATCGGCTGCCCCGGCTGGCACGAGAACGCCTGGCGAAACTCGGGCAGGTTTGAGACTACGCCATTGATGCGGTACTCGTCCGGCGAATGCTCGTCGGTGATGGCGGTTAAACGCTTGTTCTCGGGGCGCTCGAAGCCGCAGGCCCATTGCGCCATGCCGATAAAGAAACGCTGCTCGGGCGTGAAGCCGCCAATCGGTTTCAACTCCTGGCCGCTGGTGGCGTCTTTCCAGGCCATATAACCCAGCATGGTGCCGCCCAGGTCGGCCACGTCCTCGCCCAGCGTCAGCTTGCCGTTGATCTTGATGTCGTCGACCACGGTGTATTGCGAGTACTGGTCGGAGACGCAGGCGGCCCGCTTCACAAATTCGGCGGCGTCCTTTTCGGTCCACCAGTCCTTGAGGTTGCCCTTGACGTCGAACTGGCGGCCCTGGTCGTCGAAACCGTGAGTCAGCTCGTGCCCGATGGTAGCTCCGGTGTTGCCGTAGTTGGGCGCGGCGTCCATCTTGGGATCGAACAGCGGCGGCTGGAGCACTCCGGCGGGGAAGTTGATGTCGTTCATCTGTGGGTCGTAGTACGCGTTCTC
>Ga0224558_1003199_pt1 | contig 13920 bp, 8 predicted proteins | sample 714S32024metaG_FD_180682 | JGI IMG/M metagenome (GOLD analysis project Ga0224558, IMG submission 180682) | Peat soil microbial communities from Stordalen Mire, Sweden - 717 S3 20-24 | ecosystem: Environmental > Terrestrial > Soil > Wetlands > Peat | place: Sweden: Norrbotten County, Stordalen... | reverse complement strand
GACCAGCGTGCTGGCGATGTAGATGCTGGAGTAGGTGCCTGTAATGATGCCAACGAGGAAGGTGAAGGCAAAGTCGTTAATCGCGCCGCCGCCAAAGATATAAAGCGACAGGGTTGCCAGGAATACGGTGCCGGAGGTGATGATGGTGCGGCTCAGGGTTTGGTTGATCGCCTGGTTTATCACGTCGCGGAACGTGCCGCGGGCGCCCAGCTTCAAGTCCTCGCGGATACGGTCAAAGATAACGATGGTGTCGTTGGTGGAGAAGCCGATGATCGTGAGGATGGCGGCGACGGTCGTGGCGTTGAACTCGCGGCCGGAGAGGAAGTACCAGCCAATCGTCATCGGCACGTCATGTACGATGGCCAGCACCGCGCCCACGGCAAAGGAGAACTCATACCGAATCGCCACATAGACCAAGATGCCAAACAACGATAGCAACCCCGCTATGACGGCTGACTTCTGGATCTCCAGACCCACTGTGGCGCCGATGTGATCCTGGAGCCGTTTTGTGAAGTCCGCGCCGGGTAGTTGCGTCACGATCGAAACCACCGTGTTGCCCGTGTCGGTAGCCGAGTCCACACGCAGCGTCTCGGTCCGGGTGAGCAAGTCCTTTTGATACTGGATGAGGGGGTCTTTGATGCCGGCCTTGGTCAGGGCCGAGCGCACGGTGGCCTCGTCCGTTTTCTTGGTGAACGCAAAGATCGTGGTATCGCCGCCGAGGAAATCCACGCCGAATGCTGACTTGCCGCGATGCAAGCCGTAAGCCAGCCCAATGGCGATCAGGAGCCAGGACGTTATGAACGCAGGCTTGGCCACCTTCATGAAGTCGATCTTGGTGGCCCGGATAAGATGAAACATCGGCAGCGACTTGAGCCAGCCGCGGTCCACCAGAAAGTCAAAGATCAGGCGAGTAACGACCAGCGCGGTGAACAAGCTGGCGGCCACGCCGATGGTAAGGGCGACGCCGAAGCCCTTGATGGAACCGGTGCCCATGTACATCAGGATGATGGACGAAATCAGTGTCGTGATGTGCGAGTCGAAAATGACGGTGAAGGCCCGGGCGTAACCAGCGGCAATCGCCCCGCGCAGCGACTTGCCCTTGGCCGTCTCTTCGCGAATGCGCTCGTAGATGAGGACGTTGGCGTCCACCGACATGCCGACCGTCAGCACGATGCCCGCGATGCCCGGTAGGGTCAGGGTCGTGCCGATCGAGCACATGACGCCCAACAGGATGATGATATTGGCAATGAGCGCCACATTGGCCACCATGCCGGCGGCGAGGTAATAGATGAGCATGAAGGCCGAGACGGCCAGCGTGCCGTAGATGGCCGCATTGATGCCGCTGCGGATGGAGTCCTTGCCCAGCGTCGGGTCCACTTCGCGGGACTGTATAATGTGCAGCGGCGCGCGGAGCGGGTTTTCCAACACGTTGGCCAGCTCGAAGGCTTCGCGGTTGTCGAATTGGCCTGTGATCTGGCCGCTGCCGGTCTCGATGGGGGTTTGGATGACCGGCGCGGAATAAAGCTCCTTATCGAGGATGATGGCCAGGCGCTCATGGACATGCTCGCGGGTGATCTCAGCAAAGCGCTCCGCCCCCTTGGAATCGAGCGTGAAGTGAATTTCCGGCTCGCCCAGGGTGCCGCGCACCACCATTGCGCTCTTTATGCCGCTGCCGTCCATCTCCGCGCGCTTCTTCACCTCGACCTCTTCCGTGCGTTCCTGGCCGGTGCGCGTCCGCTCCTTGCGCTTGAAGATTTCATAGCCGGGCTGGACGACGCCCTCTTTGATGTCCTGATCGCTGGTCGGACTGACCAGGCGGAATTCCAAAAAGGCCGCCCTCTGAATGGCAGCTTTGGCGCTCTCCTGGTCTGCGGCCGACAATCCGGGTAGTTGGACCAGAATGCGGTCATTGCCCTCCGGCTGGATGAGCGGCTCGGCCACGCCGAACTTATCAACGCGCCTGCGGATCACTTCCACAGCATGGATGATGGCGGTGCTGGCATCGGAGGCATTGGCCAGCCGGTTGGTGTCCATTTCAACGAGGAACGAAGTGCCGCCCTGCAGGTCAAGGCCCAGGTGGATGCGACCCGCGGCTTCACGCTGCAAGCGGTTCAGGATGTATGCCGTTGGGTGCAACTGGTCCTTCGCGCCGAAGGAAGGGAAATAGCGGACAATGTCGTTGGTGCCAATGGCCTCCGTCAAATCCTCGTAGGGTCTTTCCGGTGTGGCCTTTTGTAGGGCCTGGGCCTTCTGGAAAATGCTGGAAAACGTAGGGTCCCGGCCCACCGCCTTCTCGCGGAAGACCACCAGGAGGTCGCGCCCACGGGGCGGATACAGCTCATAGAGCGACCAGAGGATGACGAGGACAACGAAGACAAGTCTCCAGAAGTTATTTCGGTTCATGAGAGCAGATTAGGATTCGCTGGGCTCACCGCTACGTTCGGTGATTTCCGCAATGGCGGACTTGGTGATTTCGAGTTTGGCGTCCGCCGAGCGAATGTTCAGGGTTTTCTCCTTCACGGTCACCACGACCGCTACAATGCCACTGGCGGTTACTATTTTGTCGCCCGCCCGCACGGCCTTCAGGAGGGCGGCATGTTCTTTGGCCTTCTTCTGCTGGGGCCGAATGAGGGCGAAGTAGAATACCGCGACCAGCAGGGCGAGCGGCACCATGTTCACCCACGCCGGTGGGGCCTGCTGCCCGGGCTGCGCCGACGGCGCCAACGCCAAAAGGGCGTATGGACTGAATAATTGCATATCGTTAAATGAGCGGCACAATCTAGGGATGCCAGCGCATTTGGCAAGCTTAACCATCAGGAAGTTTTGGGGCGCCGGACAAATCCCCCAGGCTGTCGGGCCGTTCAGACCGCACAAATCGGCGCCAAATCGGCGTATTTATCACTTTGCTCCCTATAAACCATTCGGTTACACTGCTCCGATAGCGAACACCTGAAGACCGTATGACCAGTTTCTCCAGCTTGCGGTTTCGGTTGGTGGGCACCGTCTTCTTGGCCGTCGTGCCGGCCTCAATAGTGATGTACTTCACCGACAAGTACTGCGCGGACCATTATGGCACTCGTCTTCCCTGGACGGAGTTCGTGGTGGGGTTGCTGGCCTTGGCGGCAGCGTGGTTCGGGGGTGAGCGCTTCATCCTCCGGCACGTGCGATTGCTGTCCAGGGCTGCCAAACAATTGGCAACCGGTGATTTAACCAGCCGGACGGGCTTGTCGCAAGAGGGGGGTGAACTTGGCGAATTGGCGCGAACGTTCGATGCGATGGCGGCTTCACTTGAGTCGCGCGTCAAAGAACGTGAGGTGACCGACAAGACCCTCCTCAACCGTTCCTTCCAACAAACGGTTGTTGCCGCCTTGGGCCAATTCGCCATGGTAACCAAGGACGTCTCTGCGCTGCTGAATCAGGCCGTGATGCTGGTCGCCCAGACGCTCGAGGTCGAATACTGCCATGTGCTCGAACTGCAACCCGGTGGCAAATTCCTGCTGCTGCGGGCGGGAGTGGGCTGGAAAGACGGTTGCGTCGAAAAGGCATTCATTCCAGCCGACCCACAGACCGAGTGTGGGTTCACGCTTGCTGCCGGCGAAGCGGTGACCTTCGAGCGCCTGCCCGGGGAGACCCGTTTCCGTGGCTCGTCTTTGCTCACCGACCATGGCGTCGTAAGTGGGATAAGCGTCGCGATCGTTGCCGGCCGTGGACAGGCCTTCGGCATCCTGGGCGCGGGTACCTCCAGCCCGCGGAAGTTCACCGAAGACGAGCTCCACTTCCTGTACTCCCTAGCGACCGTGCTCGCCATGGCCGTGGAACGGATCCGGGCGGAGAACGAATTGCAGAAGCTCGCTGCTTTCACCCAGTTGAATCCCAACCCGGCCCTGGAACTGGACCGTGACGCTGCCGTCACCTATTTCAACGAGGCGACGCGCAAGCTCTGCCAATCGGTTCACCAGGACCATCCGCGCGCGCTGCTGCCGCCCAACATTCAGGCCATTGTCCGCGACTGCCTGACTACAGGCCAAAGCAAATTCAACTTACAGACGGTGTTCCAAGGTCGCTCCCTGTTGTGGTCATTCTGTCCAGTGGCCGCCAGCCAGGTCGTACACTGCTACGTCGAAGACATCACCGACCGGCTTAATCTGGAGTCCCAGTTGCTCCAATCGCAGAAGATGGACTCAATTGGCCAACTCGCTGCGGGCGTCGCGCACGATTTCAACAACATGCTCACCGTGATTCAGGGGCACTCGGGGATGTTGCTGGCAAGAACCAACCTGCCGACCGGGCTGGTGGATTGCGCCCAGGCGATCTATTTTGCCGCCGAACGCGCCGCGGGACTGACCCGGCAACTGCTCATGTTCAGCCGCAAGAACATCATGCAGCCCAAACCACTCGACCTGCGTGCGGTGGTCGGTAACCTATCCAAAATGCTCAAGCGCGTGCTCGGCGAAATTATCACGCTTGAATTCAATCCGCCCCCCGAGCTGCCCCAAGTGCACGCCGACACTGGCATGATCGAGCAGGTCATTATGAACCTGGCCGTCAATGCCCGCGACGCCATGCCCAAAGGCGGAACCCTCACCATCCGCACCGACCCCGTCACGATAAACGACGCCTATGTCCAGAGCCATCCCCAAGCCCGGCTCGGGGCCTTCGTTTGCCTGCGCGTCACCGATACCGGCTGCGGCATGGACGCGGCCACCATGGGCCGCATCTTCGAGCCCTTCTTCACAACCAAAGAGGTCGGCAAAGGCACCGGCCTGGGTCTCGCAACGGTGTATGGCATCGTCAAACAGCACGAGGGCTGGATCGAAGTCAGCAGCGAGGTCGGCAAGGGGAGCGCTTTCAACGTCTTCCTTCCCGCCACCAGCGCGCCAGTCACTGCGTCGGCGCCGATATCCCCCCTCACCGCCGCGGTGCGAGGTGGCCAGGAAACCATTCTGGTGGTGGAAGACGAGCCGGTGCTGCGCGACATGGCGCATCTCATCCTGCAGGATTGTGGCTATCACGTGTTGGAAGCCGATTCTGGCGCGGAAGCCTTGCGAGTGTGGGAACGTAATTCGGATGCCATTGACCTGGTGCTGACGGATATGGTCATGCCGGGCGGCGTATCAGGCCGCGATTTGGCGACCAGACTCCTGGCCAACCATCCCGAGCTTAAGGTCATCTTCACTAGCGGCTACAACATCGAGGAGGTCAACACCGATTTCTTCCACCGTCGGGGCGCTGCGTTCCTCCGCAAGCCCTATACCCGCGTGGATCTGGCCAAAGTCGTGCGCGAAAGCCTGGACAAGTAGGGCGGGAGCGGCGCCTAGCCAGCTCATTTGAAGAGAAGGGTTACAGCCGGGTGAAATACCGCCCTGGTCCATGCTGAGAAGGAGATAAACTCCGAGGCTGGCGCCAGACGACTTGAGGGATTGTGCGGCTTAACCCCACCCTCGCAGCAGCAGCATGAAGCCATAGGCCAGCAAGCCGCTCACGGGGATGGTCAGGACCCAGGCCCAAACCATATGGCCGACAATGCCCCATTTGACGGCGCTGAATCGTTTGGTCGCGCCGACACCCATGATCGAGGTGGAAATGACATGCGTAGTAGACAAAGGGATCCCCCAATGTGTGGCCACTTGAATGATCCCCGCCGCAGTGGTCTGAGCGGCGAAGCCATGGATCGGCTGCATCTTGACTACCTTGTGGCCGAGCGTCCGGATGATGCGCCAGCCGCCGATGGCGGTGCCCGCGGCCATGGTCAGGGCGCAGGCTACCTTAATCCACACATACACTTTAAACTCCGGCGCTCGCAGGAATTCCAGCCACGCCGGCAGATGCTCAAACGCGTTGGTCTTTGTCGTGGCCGTGAAAAGCGTCAGCGCGATGATGCCCATGGTCTTTTGCGCGTCGTTGGTGCCATGGCTGAAGCTCATCCAGGACGCGCTTAGCAACTGGCAACGGCCGAACACTACCTTAGTAAGATGTGGACTCCAGTTTCGTAGCAGCACCATGAGCAGCGCCATAAACGCGAACCCGACAACAATCCCGCAAGCGGGTGAAAGGAACATCGGCCCAACCACCTTGGGCCACAGCCCCTCCAGTTTGTGCGTGGCCGGATTCAATACCGACCATCTGATCACCGACCATTCATTGCCGGCCGAGGCGAAAGTGGCGCCGCAGAGCCCGCCGATCAGCGCATGGCTGGAGCTCGAGGGTAAGCCGAGCCACCACGTTAACAGGTTCCAGACAATCGCCGCGAGCAAAGCGCCCAACAGCGTGGTCGCGGAGACAAAGTGGGTATCTACCAGGCCTTGGCCAATTGTGGCCGCCACCGCCGTGCCGCTCAGCGCCCCAAGCAAATTGAAAACGGTGGACAGAACGATGGCCTGACGCGGGGTCATGACCTTGGTGGAAACTGTCGTGGCGATGGCATTGGCCGTATCGTGGAAGCCGTTGATGTACTCGAAGATCAACGCTACGAAAATGACGGTCAGCCAGAGAGTCATATGCCGCTAGGATATCAGGAGAGACTCGCCGCCACGCGTAGTCCCGTTGCCCTTTCCGGAAACAGTTGCCGAACGCCAACCACGCTGGCGCGCAGCGCAACCCGTGTATCGCCATCCGTTCATATCGTCCCGCCGAGCGCCCGGAACAAACGCATCAGCCCGTAAGCGATGAGGCCGGTCGCGGGCAGCGTCATGAACCACGTCCACATAATGCTCTCCACCAGGTGCCACCGCATGGCCTTGTGGTTCCTTGCCGCACCCACACCCATGATCGCAGTCGAAACCGCATGAGTGGTGGAGACCGGCATGCCCAGCCGCGCGGCAACCATCAGCACCGTGGCCGCAGTGCTCTCCGCTGCAAACCCGTTCACCGGCTGAAGCCGCGACACTTTGCGTCCCAGGGTCTTGATGATTCGCCGTCCGCCGGTCGCCGTGCCCACAGCCAGTGTCGCCGCGCAGAGGACCTTTACCCAAAGCGCAATCCGGAATTCTGGGGTATGCAAAAAATGGAGCCAGGGAGGGAGGCATGTCAAATCGCCGGCGCGCGTGGCGGTAAAAAGCGCCAACGCGATAATTCCCATGGTCTTTTGCGCGTCGTTACTGCCATTGCTGAAGCCCAGGTAACCGGCGCTAAAGATTTGCAGCTTCCGAAACACGGTGTTGACGCTGGACGGCCGGCAGCGTGCCAGCAGGATATAGAGAACCGTCATCCAGAGGAACCCGGCCACAAATCCAAGAATTGGGGAGCTGAACATCGGGATGATGACCTTGTAGAGCAGCCCGCCCCAGGCGTACCACGGCTTGCCGGGCACCGGTGCCGACCAGATAACCACATTCCAGTTATTGCCCGCCGAAGCAACCGCGGAGCCGACCAGGCCGCCGATTAGGGCGTGGCTGGAGCTGGAAGGCAAGCCCATCCGCCAGGTGAGGAGGTTCCAAAGAGTCGCCCCCAACAAAGCACAGATCAGCGTCACTCCCGTCACGCAATGCGCGTCCACCAACCCTTGACCCACCGTCGTCGCCACCGCCGTCCCCGCTAGCGCGCCGCATAGCACCGTCACTGCCGCCAAAGCGATGGCTTGCGTGGGAGTGAGGACCTTCGTTCCGACCACTGCCGCTACCGAGTTGGCGGTGTCGTGGAAGCCGTTGATGAATTCGAAGGCCAGCGCTACGCCTATGACCGTCAATAGGAGTGCCATTGCGCCTCACGAATGCTTCAGGGCGATATGGGCGATGACATTGCCGGCGTCCCGGCAGCGATCAATGACTTTCTCCAACAGCTCGTAAAGGTCCTTCAGCATGATCACCTGCATCGGATCATGTTTGCCGCTGAACAGATCCTTGTACAGCGCCATCATGTGGTTGTCGGCTTCGCTTTCAAGAAACTGCAGCTTGTCATTGAGGTCCTTCACCTTTTCCAGATGCATGCCTTTGCGCAGCGACTTGACCAGTTCGAGCACGATGTCCGTGGCCCTTTCTAGCAGGCTGATCTGCGTCGAAAAATCTATCCCCCGCACATGCTGCGGCGACGCCAGGAGGCGGGTCGTGAATTTGTCTATCATCTTCGGGATCTTGTAGAGCGCGTTGGACAGGTCCTCGATGTCCTCGCGCTCCAGCGCGGTAATGAAGGTCGTGTAAACGGCGGTGCTGATCTCCCGCGTAATCTGTTTGTCCTTATGCCGCGCATACGCGAACTCATCCACCGCCACCGGTTTGTCGAGCGTCTTGCTCAGCTTGACCAGCGCCTGCACGCTGGTGCGTGCCTCCTCCGCGCTCGCCTCGAGCAGCGTAAAGAACTTGTCCTCTTTGCCCAATAGCCTCTGAAGTGAAAACATGCGACCCCTGTTCTACCTGAATTGGCCAAAATTGCACGCAAAAAAGCTTCCCGAGGTTTTGAGCAAGTATGGACGCGCCTGGCGAAAACCCGCCCCACAAGGCCCAAATCCGAAATAAACCCAAAATCAGAAACCCGAAGCGTGTAACCATCGTTGCTGTAGCGGTGCCCTTTCAGCCCCGCAGGCTGGCCAGCAGTGGTGCGGCACATGCATCAGGCCAGACAGTCGTGCGTGAGCCTGGTGTTTTCTGCCTTCGGACTTCGGATTTCCTTCGGGTTTCGGCCTTCGGGTTTCGGATTTGCCAGCCTGACTCCGCCAGAAATGTCGAGCTCTCCAAAAACACATCTCAGCCGCCTCGCTGGCTGCCTCCGCGAATGAATTCGTCGTGTAATCGGGCATAAACGCCCCCTGCCGCCAGCAGGCTGGCGTGGGTCCCGCGCTCGACGATCCGCCCCTGGTCCAGCACGAGCACCAGTCCAGCCTTGCGGATCGTGCTCAGCCGGTGGGCGACGACGAAAGCCGTGCGCCCGCGCAGGAGAATCTCCAATGCGCGTTGCAGCCGCGCCTCGGTGACGCTGTCAATCGCGCTGGTCGCTTCGTCGAGCACCACGATCCGCGGGTCCGCCAGCAGCGCCCGGGCGAAGCAGATCAGTTGGCGCTGGCCCAGCGACAGCGCCGCGCTCTTTTCGCCCACCTGCGTCGCCAATCCCCCCGGCAGCGCCTCGATCAAGTCCAGGCAATCCAGCGACCGCAAGGTGGCGCGCACGTCCGCGTCGGTCGCTTCCGGCCGCGCAAACCGGATGTTGTCGCTGACCGAACCAGCGAACAGGAAATTGTTCTGCTGCACGCTCCCCATCTGCGAGTGAAGCGAGTCGCTGGTCACCTGGAGCAGGTCCTGGCCGTCCACCAGCACGCGCCCGCGCGTTGGCAGGTAGAGCTTTTGCAGCAGGCCGACGAGCGTAGTCTTGCCGCTGCCGGTGTGGCCGACCAGCGCAACCGTCTCCCCAGGTTCGGCGACAAAGGTAATGTCCGCCAACACCGGTCGCCCCCGCTCATATTCGAACTGCACCTCCTCGAATTCTACCCGTCCCCGGATCGGCGGCAGCGCTTTGGCGGTCGGCGCGTCCTTCCATTCGGGTTCAAGGTCTATTAGTCGGAAGTAGCGCTCGGCGCCTGCCATAGCGGAAAGCGCCTGGTTATACTGGTTGCCGATGACCTGGACCGGCTCGAAGAAGAAATTGGCCAGGAAGAAGAACATTACGAGATCGCCGACCTCCATATGCAACCATCCGTGCCAGCGCAGCGCGCCGAAGCCGCTGAGCAGCGCCACCGCGCCGAGGAACAACTGGCTCTTCATCTGGAGCAGGGGAATGAACACCGCCGTGGCATGAGCGACGCCCACGTTGTTTTCACCGTGCAGGTTCACCAACTTGCGGAAGAACCCAGCGTTAATTTCCTGCCGCACAAACGCCTGCGTGACCCGGATGCCGCTCACCGATTCGGCCAGCGTGGACGTCAGCCGGCTCCAGGTCTCTTGCACCTTACGCAACCGGTGGCTCACCTCGCGCCGGTAATTCTGGTTGACCAGCCATATTCCCGGCACTAGCACCAGCATCAGCGAAAACAGCTTCCAATTGTACCACGCCATCAGCCCCGCCGCGACCACCATTTGCACCGCTTGTATCGTCACCACGAATGCCACGTCCTGCACCGCCACGCGCACGCTATCAATGTCCGACGTCATCCGGCTGATGATGCGCCCAAACTTGGTCTTATTGAAAAACGACATCGGTAGCGTCATCAACTTCCGGAACAGCTCCAGCCGCATGTCATGCGCAACAGCCTCGCCCAGTTCAAGCGCGAAGAGCTGGCGAAAGTGCAGCGTCACTACCATGAAAAGCACCAGGACCAGGTAGATGCCCGCGTGCAGGTAAATGCCGGGGAGGTCCCGTCCTGCGATCGGCCCGTTGATGGTCTGGCCGATCATCCACGCCAGCGCGGGCAACTGCAGACCGCGCGCAAAGGTCAGGATGAACAGCCAGTTCCGCCGCGCCGCGTAACGCCGGGTATACGTGAACATGCGCCGGATAAGCTGGACGCTGAGCGGCGCGTGGTCCGCCTCCCGATCCTCCATCGGCCGGAAGTACGTAATCGCCTCGCGCCCACTGCCGAGCTTGTCGCCCGTCAGTGCCGTTGCCAACTTGGTTGCGGGAGGCCCACTCATGTTTCCGCTTTGCAATTGTCCCCTCCCTCGGCGGGGCTGGGCGATTCCAGTGCCAACTGGTCTTGAACATCTTCATCCCGGAGGGATGGCTGACAATAGCCCAGCGTTTCAACGCTGGGTGTCAGCGTCATGCGATCTGAGTCCCGAAGGGACGACTGAACTCGCCGCAGAGACCGCGTCACACTAACCTCCCTTGTCGTCCTACTGCCTCCTCTAATGCCTTGCTATCGTGTCCACTCCTCACGGCCTCGGGAACTCCCGCGCGCTCCTCCAGATCCATCAGTTGCAGTAGCGCCGTCTCCCTGTAGATCCCCGGCACATGCACCAATTCCTCATGCCTCCCCATCCGCGCCAGCCGTCCCTTCTCCAGCACCAGGATCACATCCGCCCGCCGCAACAAACTCAGGCGGTTCGCCACCACAAACGCCGTCCGGCCCGTCATAGCCCCCCGCAGCGCCGACACAATCTCATGCTCCGTCTTCGGGTCCACCGACGCGGTCGGGTCGTCGAGGATCAGAATAGGCGGCTGCAGCAGCAGCGCCCGCGCCAGTGCCAACCGCTGCCGCTGCCCGCCCGAGAGATCAACCCCCGATTCCCCGAGCACGGTCTCGTAACCATGCGCCAGCTCCATAATAAACTCATGCGCCGACGCCGTCCGAGCCGCCTGCTCGATCTGCTCCTGCGTGGCACGCGGGTTGCCGAACGCGATGTTCGCCGCCACCGTGTTCGAAAAGAGGAAGCTCTCCTGATACACGATGCCGATCTGGTGCCGGTAAGCGTCCAGTTCGAGTTCACGCAAGTCCTGCCCATCTGCTAGGATGCGCCCGCGCTGTGGATCATAGAACCGCGGAATCAGGCTCAGCAGGGTGCTCTTACCGGCTCCCGTCGCCCCGAAGATGCCAACCACCTGCCCCGGCTCGGCCTCGAACGACACCTCCTCCAGCACATTCGCCTCCGGCAAGTAGCCGAATGTCACTCCCTCGAACGTCACACGCCCCGTCAACTGCGCCGGCACTATGGCGTTGGGCTTGTTCTGCACCTCCAAAGGCGTATCGAGCACCTCGAACACTCGCCGCGCCGCCGTGAAGCTCTGCTGCACCGAGTTGGCGATGGTCGTAATGTTGGCCACTTGCCCATTGAACTGCTGCATTAGCCCCGCGAACACCACCAGCCCCCCGCCCAGCGGAATCCGCCCCTGCACATAAAGCCATCCGCCGTATGCGAATAGAATCACCAGGCTCAATTGCGACAACACCTGCGTGATCGGCGTGAAGTGCGATAGATCGCGGAAAATCTGCTTCTGCTGATCTGAGACTTGCCGGTTGGCCTCCTCGAACCATCGTATTTGATAGGGCTCCGCCGCAAAGCCCTTGGTTGTCTGCATGCCGCGGACGCTTTCCGTGAACAGCAGCACCAGGCCGTCGAACAGCTCCCGGTTGCGCAGGTAACCCGGCCGCAGCCGCCCCGAGTAATAGTGCGCCACCCACCACAGCCCGATCGTCACCGACAGGCACGCCACCGTCAGCGACGGATGGATGCGCCACATGAACACCAGGTACACCGCCAGAGTCAGCACCATGTTGACCCCCTGCAACACCACCCCATCCACAAACAGCCGCGTGTTCTGCACGTCCCCCGTCACCCGATTAAAGATCGAGCTCGAGCCGTGCACGTCGAAGAACCGGAAACTCAGCCGTTGCAGCTTCGCATACACGCGGTCCCGCAGGTCCGGGACAATCTTCCCCTGCGTCAACCGCGCTGTGGTCATGTTGTACTGGTAGGTCAGCACCGCCCGCAGCATCGCCTGCACCACAATCGCCACCGCCATTACCGTGACAACGTGAAGTGGCGTCCACCCCGCCGGCGGCGTCCAGCCAAACGGATACATCGGTGCCCGCTGCGTCGGATCGAGCGCGTGGCGGATCACGTCAATGACCAGCCCCAGCAACTGCAAGCCCACCAGCCCGAGCAACAGCAGCATCAGGCTCTGCGCTAGCGACCGCAGGCAATCCCCGCGAAACTGCCACGCCAGCCCCAGGAGCCGACGCACCAGTTCGCCGGTGGAATACCGGCGCTCGTAGTGCTTGCTGGACGGCGAATCAGACATAATGAGCCCAACAACATGCCGCCGACCGCGCCGCCGCGCCAGAGGAAATAGGGCGCGCCACGACGGGAAGCCTGACGGAAGCCCGAAATCCGAAACCCGAAATCCGAAAGAAATCCGGACCTCCAAAATCCGAATACTGCGCCGCCACAGAGGTTCAGTCACCTGCCCGCTCCCCTCTTCTTCGGCCTTCGGCTTTCGGCCTTCTTTCGGCCTTCGGTCTTCGGTCTTCGGATTTCCTCGCCCCTGTCCCCACACTTGCTATGATCACCCTGACCTATGAAAACCGGCCCCACCCTTCAGACCGGCGCGCGCGGCGACATGGTCGCCAGCAGGAATGCCTTCGGCAATTACATCCGCAAGCGCCCCGCCCGCACGAAGCTCCGCAACAAGGTCCGCACGCCAGGCACCGATCGTGCCGAGGCTGCGTGGCGTGCCATCTCGGCATCATGGAACCGCCTCACCGAAGAACAATACCGCGCTTGGGCAATCGCCGCCGAGGGCGAGCGCACCCGCCCGCGTGGAGGCCAGTCAGGCCGCATGCCCACGCGGACCCTCTTCTTCAAAGTAAACATGTCCCGGACCAGCCTCGGTCTGCCGCTCGTCTCTGTCCCGCCCGCGCCTGTGGATGCTAACCCGAACCCTGTTCGGCAGCTCCAGATCGCCAACCGGGGCGACCGTGTCGTCATGAGGCTCGAACTCTCGGAACCTGTTTCCAACACCATCAAACTCTACGCCACGTCGCCGCAAAACCGCGGCACCACGCGTGGCCGTGACTACCGGGCCCTCGGCTGCCTGCTTCCTCCTCGCCACGGCGAGTGTGACATAACCCAGATATACGTGGGGAGGTTTGGCGTGCCCGAGCCCGGCAAGCGCGTCTTCGTCCGCACAGTGGTCGAGGTCAATGGCAAGCAGACCAGCCCGCTGGAAACTCAGTGCCTTGTTCCCGAAAGGCGACGCCCGACCGGCAGCCAACTGAAGCCAAAAGCCCTCTGGGTGGACCCCGATGTGTAACGGACGCTTAACGGAGATGGAACGGGTTTGGAACGGAACTGGAACCGAATTTAAACCGACTGCTACGCCATCCCCATTCTCGCGCTTGCCCATAACCCTCCTCCCAGCGCCGGACGGGGAAGGGATCCTGGACCGGGCGCGAACCAACCTCGCCCACCTAGTATTACTCTGTTACGTGGAATCCACGAAAACGTCATCGAATTTTCGCCCGCAACAGTGGCAGAAGCCGATCCACCGTAGCAACCA
>Ga0224558_1003198_pt1 | contig 13928 bp, 12 predicted proteins | sample 714S32024metaG_FD_180682 | JGI IMG/M metagenome (GOLD analysis project Ga0224558, IMG submission 180682) | Peat soil microbial communities from Stordalen Mire, Sweden - 717 S3 20-24 | ecosystem: Environmental > Terrestrial > Soil > Wetlands > Peat | place: Sweden: Norrbotten County, Stordalen... | reverse complement strand
CCCACTCCTCTGTGCCGGTGTTCAGGATGATTACAACATTACGTTACCACGAGCATTACATCACGATGACGCGTCCGGTGGTTCGTCCGCCGCCGCGGCCGGATGCTCACCTCGAGAGGGCCGAGACAACAACCGCCCCCACCTGGTCGGTCTCGAGCAGGAATCCGTCGTGGCCGAACACCGAGTCGATCACGGTGACCGGGCGGTCGCCGGGGAGGAGACGGGCCAACTGGTACTGGAGCCCGAGCGGGTAGAGGCGGTCGGACGTGATCCCGGCCACGGTCACCTCCGCCCGCACCCCGGCCAGGGCCCGGGCCACGCCGTTGCGGCCCCGGCCCACGTCGTGGAGGTTCATGGCCTCGCTCAGCGCCAGGTAGGAGTTCGGGTCGAAGCGCCGTGCCAGCTTGTCCCCGTGGTACTCGAGGTACGACTCGACCGCGAAGCGCCCCCCCTTCAACGGGTCCTCCTCCGCCTGGGCACTTCGACCGAAGCGGCTCTCGAACTCGAGGTCGGTCCGGTAGCTGAGCTGTCCGATGCCACGGGACAGGGCCAGGCCGGCCTCGGGACGGGCTCCCGTGGCGTAGTAGTCACCTCCGGCGAACGCCGGATCGGTGCGGATGGCCCGCACCTGCAGCGAGCACAGGCCGATCTGCTCGGCGGTGGCCGCCGCGCCCACCGCCAGGACCACTGCACGGCTCACCCGGTCGGGGTGGCCGACGCACCACTCGAGCACCCGCATGCCCCCCATCGAACCGCCGACCACGCCGGCCCACCGGTCGATGCCCAGGTGGTCGGCCAGGGCGGCCTCCACCCGGACCTGGTCGCGGATGGTCACCACCGGGAACCGCGACCCGTACGCCATCCCGTTCGGGGCGGCCGACGCCGGGCCGGTGGTGCCTTGGCAGCCACCGAGCACGTTGGGGCAGACCACGAAGTACCGGTCGGTGTCGATCGGGGCACCCGGGCCGATCAGCGCATCCCACCATCCGGCGGTGGGGTGGCCGGACCCAGCCGGGCCGGCGGCATGGGAGTCGCCGGTCAGCGCGTGCAGGACCAGGACGGCGTTGCCGCCGTCCGGCGCTGGCGCGCCCCAGGTCTCGTAGGCCACCGTGACCTCGGGCAGTGATCCACCCCCCTCGAGGTCGAGGGGGGGCCGGTGGCCGCCGAACACCGTGGCGAACTGGCGGCCACCCGGGTCGTCACCCGGCTGCCAGACCCCGGGGTGCGGGGTCCGGGTCACGCCCCTTTGACAGCCCGGAACCCGGCCTCGAGGTCGGCGAGGATGTCCTCGATGGACTCGAGGCCAATGCACAGGCGCACCAGATCCGGTGAGACGCCGGTCGTGGTCTGCTCGGCCTCGGTCAGCTGCGAGTGGGTGGTGGACGCCGGGTGGATGGCCAGGCTCCGTACGTCGCCGACGTTGGCCAGGTGGCTGAACAGTTCGAGGCCCTCGATGAACGTGCGCCCCGCCTCCGCTCCGCCCTTGATGCCGAAGGCCAGGATCGCCCCTCCTCCCTTGGGCAGGTAGCGCTGCTGGCGCTCGTGCCACGGACTCGAGGCGAGCCCGGGGTAGGTCACCCACTCCACCTCGTCTCGGGCCTCGAGCCATCCGGCGACCGTGGTGGCGTTCTGCACGTGGCGCTCCATGCGGAGGCTGAGCGTCTCCAGTCCCTGCAGGAAGAGGAAGGAGTTGAGCGGGGCGATGGCCGGACCGATGTCCCGCAGGTACTGCAACCGGGCCTTCAGGACGAACCGGGCCGGGAACAGGGCCTCGGGAAGCTGACCGAAGACCAGACCGTGGTAGCTCGGGTCCGGCTCGGTAAAACCCGGGAACCGGCCGCTGGCCTCGTAGTCGAAGATCCCGCCGTCGACGATGACGCCGCCGATCGAGGTACCGTGGCCGCCGATGAACTTGGTTGCCGAGTGGACCACGATGTCCGCACCGTGCCGCAAGGGCTGGGCCAGGTAGGGACTGGCCAGCGTGTTGTCCACCACGAGCGGGATGCTGTGCTCGTGGGCGATGGCCGAAACGTGCTCGAAGTCGAGCACGTCACCCTTGGGGTTGCCGAGGGTCTCGGCGTAGAACGCCTTGGTGTTGGGCCGGATGGCAGCCCGCCACGCGTCGAGGTCGTCGGGGTCGTCGACGAAGGTCACCTCCACCCCGAACTTGGGCAGGGTGTAGTGCAGCAGGTTGTAGGTTCCCCCGTAGAGCGATGCCGACGACACCACGTGGCCGCCGTTCTCCGCCAGGTTCAGCAGCGTGATGGTCTCGGCCGCCTGCCCGCTGGCCACGGCCAGTGCGGCCACGCCGCCTTCCAGCGCCGCCACCCGTTCCTCGAAGACCGCCTGGGTCGGGTTCATGATCCGGGTGTAGATGTTCCCCAGTTCCTCGAGGCCGAAGAGCGCGGCAGCGTGTGCCGTGTCCCGGAAGGTGTAGCTGGTGGTCTGGTAGATGGGCACGGCCCTGGCCCCGGTGGTGGGGTCGGGCACGGCCCCGGCGTGGATCTGGCGGGTCTCAAATCCCCAGTCGGGCATGGCAGCAGCCTCCTTGCATACGGTTGCGGCGTGTCGCCCGCCGGCTGCGGACTGCGTCGCCGCTCTCATCCTGGCAAATATGACTTATTTGGTCAACTTTGCTCCCACACCCCCGGTCGGGCTACCAGTGCCGGATCCCTGCCGGTCATCTGATGCGGCCCGGCCCGGTACCGGGCCGGAAGCCAGCAGCGGCCCTGCCCGGCCGACGACTCTTCGCACTCCGCCGTCGCTAACTTGGGCCGCCGCGTGAACGAACCCATCGCCAGCCTACCGACGGAAGGCCGATGCCGATCTGTGTGGTCTCGTCACCGGATCGCCCTCGGCACGGCCGCCGTCGCCGTCTTCGCCGGCGTCGTCGCGCTGGTGACCCTGGGGAGCGCCGCCGGCGTGCCCGCCGGACCGGACACTGGGGTCCACTCCTCCGGGGCCGGATCGGGAGGGGGCGCCGTGGCGGCGGACGACAGCGCCGCCGCCATCCGCTGCCCCTGGCTCCGAGCGGCCATGGCCCGGAACGCGGCACCGGCGACCTTGGCCGCCGCCGCCGTCCGGCGGATGACCACCGAGGAGAAGCTCGGCGAGATCGTGCTCGACGAGACGGACCGCTACGAGAACGTCGACGCCGGCGTCCCCCGCCTGTGCATACCTCCCCTCACCTTGCAGGACGGCCCACAGGGCGTGGCCTTCGGGGCGACCGGCGTCACCCAGCTGCCGGCACCGCTCGGCGTGGCGGCCACCTTCGACCCGGCGATCGCCCGCGCCTTCGGCCAGGTGGAGGGGGCCGAGGCCACCGGCCAGGGCATCGACGTGCTCCAGGGGCCCAACCTCAACATCGACCGGGTGCCCGAGAGCGGCCGGTCCTACGAGACCTTCGGCGAGGACCCGACGCTGGTGTCGGCGATGGGCGTGGCCGACATCGAGGGCATCCAGTCCGCCGGGGCGATGGCCATGGCCAAGCACTTCGCCGTGTACGACCAGGAGACCGATCGGGGCGAGCTCGACGACGTCGTCTCCCAGCGCGCGCTCGAGGAGCTCTACGACCCGCCGTTCGAGGCCGCGGTCGCCGAGGCCCACGTCTCCTCGGCGATGTGCGCCTATCCGGAGCTGAACGGCACCTACCAATGCCAGGACGGAGCGCTGCTCGATCAGCTCCGCCAGTGGGGGTTCGACGGGTTCGTCCGGTCCGACCTCGGTTCGGTCCACGACCCGGTGGCCGCCATCGACGCCGGGACCGACCTCCTCAAGCCGGCCCGCGTCGACCGGCTGGCCACGCTGGTACGGGAGCACGTCCTGTCGTTGTCAGCGGTTGACGCCAGCGTGACCCGGGTGCTGACCGCCATGTTCGCCCACGGACTGGTGGGCCGGCAGGCAACCGGCTCGCCCGGGACCGCAGTCGACGTGCCGTCGCATGCCGACGTCGCCCGGACGACTGCCGAGCGGTCGGTCGTGCTCCTCAAGGACACCGGTGCCGTCCTGCCCCTGGCCGCCTCCCCGGGACGGTCGATGGCGGTGATCGGGACCGACGCCGGCACCGACCCGTCGACCACCGGGTACGGCAGCTCGGAGGTCGTCGCCCCGTTCACCTCCACCCCCCTGGCGGCTATCCGCCACCGCGCCGGCCCCCCCGTCGCCGTCTCCTACTCCGACGGCGGCAGCACGACCGCCGCCCTTCCCCCCGTCCCCCCGGTCGTGCTGACCCCGGCGGACGGGACCGGGCACGGCCTCACCCTCACCCTGACCCAGACCGACCCCGGTGCGGGCCCCGCGTCGGTGCAGAGCATCCAACCCACCGTCGACACCTCGCTCAGCCCCCATCCGTCGACGAACCCCCTCCTGCCCGCCTCCACCCCCTCCGCTCCGGTGGACCGCCGGCACCGCCTCCTGGGCCCGGCCCGCGGGATGCCGTCGCTGGCGTATCCCGCATCTCCCACCCGGTCGCACGTGGTGCTGCCAGCCGGATGGTCGGATGTCAGCGCCACCTGGACCGGAACCCTCACCCCTCCCCGGACCGGCCTCTACACCCTCTCGCTGCAGGGATCGGGTGGGGCGATCCTGACCCTCGACGGGGTGCCAGCCGTGTCGGACACCCTCAGCCACGCCCGGGGCCGGTGGTCCCAGACCTTGTCCCTGACCGGGGGGCGGGCCTACCGGTTGCAGCTCGACTGGGAGCCGGTCGACAAGCTCACGCCGTCGGGTGAGTCGACGGTGACCCCGAGCTCGCTGACCCTCGGCTGGACCTTCGTGAGCGACCGGATCGCCGCCGCGGTGGCCGCGGCCCGCAGAGCCGACGTCGCCGTGGTCTTCGCCGGGGACTTCAACTCCGAGGCCTTCGACCGCCCTTCGTTGTCCCTTCCCGGGGACGAGAACGACCTCATCGCTGCGGTGGCCGCCGCCAACCCGCGGACCGTAGTTGTCCTCAACACCGGCGGCCCGGTCCTCATGCCGTGGCTCGACCGGGTCAGCGCCGTGGTCGAGGCCTGGTACCCGGGCGAGGAGGACGGGAACGCCATCGCCGCCGTCCTGTTCGGGGACGTCGACCCGTCCGGCCACCTTCCGGTCACCTTCCCGTCCTCGGCCGACGGAACGGCCGTTGCCGCCACCTCACAGTGGCCCGGGGTGGGCCTCACTTCCACCTTCTCCGAGGGGCTCGACGTCGGCTATCGGTACGACCATGCCACCGGCACCCAACCCCTGTTCCCCTTCGGCTTCGGACTCTCGTACACCCGGTTCGACCTGTCCGGGCTCACCGTCTCCCGCTCCGGGCGGGGCGTGACGGTCCGGGTCCGGGTGGCCGACGCCGGGGCGCGACCGGGCACGGCGGTGCCCCAGGCGTACCTCACCTTCCCACCGGCGGCCGGCGAGCCCCCGGCCCAGCTGGTGGCCTTCACGCCGGTGACCCTGGCGCCGGGCCGCTCACGCCTGGTGACGCTCACCATCCCCGGCTCAGCGTTCGACACGTACCTCGGCAGGTCGTGGACCACCGTCCCGGGGGACTACACCCTGTCGGTGGGGCAGTCCTCCTCGGACCTCTCGCTGTCGACGACGGTGCCCGTCTCCTGACCGTGAGGATCACACCCGCGGTCCGGGGCGGGTGGACGGGGCGGGGGCCACGAACGGGGAAGGCCCCCGGGTTGGCCCGGGCGCCCGGGTCCGGGCCATCGGCGAGCCGGTCTCACCGAACCGGTCCGTGCCGTCGTTCCACCCGGTAGCCGCCTCGGTCATCTCCGCACGGGTCCGGCCGACGAAGTTCCACCACATGACGAGTGGCTCCCCGAAGGGCACGCCACCGACAAGCAGCAGCCGGGCGGGCCCCGACGTCGACAGCCCGAGCCCTGCACGGCCGGCGGCGAGGTAGCCGAGGTAGCCCGGGGCGACCCGACGACCCTCGACCTCGACGGCGCCCTCGAGGACGACCAGCGCGTGCTCGAACACCGGCTCGAGGGGCAGGTCCGTCGAGCCCGGTCGGAGCCGCAGGTCGGCGCCCACCAGCGCGGTGTCACGACGTGCCGGCGACGTCACTCCTCCCAGCTCCCCGATGAGCACCGTGGCCACGGACCGGCCGAGCTCGACGGCGGGGAGCTCGGCGTGGTGCTCGAAGGCGGCGGCACCGTTCCGGGTCCTCTCCGGCTGGGCCACCCACAGTTGGATGCCTTGCAGGGGCCCGCTCCGGCTGCCGGGCTCCTCGGCATGGCTGACCCCTCCTCCGGCAGTCATCAGGTTGAGCTGGCCCGGGCGGATCGGCTGCTCCGATCCCAGGCTGTCGCGGTGCACCAGCTCGCCGGCCACCAGCCAGGTGACCGTGTGCAGGCCCATGTGGGGATGGGGGCCGATGCCCAGGGGGCCGTCCCCGTCGGCCGTCGGTCCCAGGTGGTCGGCGAAGCACCACGCCCCCACCGTCCGCCGGAACCGCTGGGGGAGCGCCCGACGGACCCGGTTGCCGGCCACCTCGGCCTCCCGGCTGGGCGACAGCTCGAGGGTCGGGGGTCCGGTCGGGGGTCCGGCGGGGCCTTCGGTGTCCGGCCCGTCGTCACCTCCGACCGGGATGCTCACCGGAGCCCGTCTGCTCGTTGCACGCCATCAGGCTGCCATCCAGCTCACTCCACGGCACGGCGTCGTCGTCGTCGTCGGGCAGGCCGCCACGGAGCAGCCTTCGCTCGTGCGGGACACGGCGGGCCGCTCCCGATGCCGCGTCGGCACCCGAGTGCATGGTGCTCGCCGGGGAGCTGCCCGGCATCGAGCTCGACCCCCCGGCTTCACGGCCGTCATCGGACTGCCGCCGGTGGCGGCCCGCCTGTCGAGCAGCACGTTCGAGCTGTTCCGGGCGTCCGGCGGCCGACGGTCGGCCGGTCAGATCACCGAGCTGGCCTGGGAGGGAGATCCTGGTCCCTTGTGCTCGGGTTCTTCCGCGACGGGCCGCTCCGACCGCCGGCCGAGCCCCTGGTCGAGTAGCCGGGCGGGCGGATCGGCGCCGGCTCAGACCGGCTTTCCCCCCGAGCACCAGGCGTTGGACGGCACCCCCGCGCACGGATTGGGCATGGTTGGCAGACCCTTGGGCAGCGGGTGCATCACCACCCCGGTGCGGGCCGGGTAGGTGGCACCGGCCGGGCACGACCCGAACCCGGTGTCGCACAGCACCTGGACCAGCAACGGCCCCCCGGTGTTGGCTGCCGTGGTGATCTTGCCGCAAGTGGGCTGGGTCTGTTCGAGGTCGGAGGGGACGCTCCCGTTGGGCGCGGTGTTGCCGGCGAAGCAGTTCTGGGGCTGGCCGGCGTTGAGGGTGATCTGGCCGTAGTCGGCGTTGCCGGAGTTGCCGAAGTAGCCGTTGTGGCTGAAGGTGTTGTGGAGCAGCGCGTCGCCCATCGGGTCGTACACGCAGCCGAAGCCGGCGGTCTCCACCCCGCCGGTGGCCGGGCACGACTGGTTCAGCGACGGGGTCCCCGAGTCGGGATAGGGCACCATCAGGAATCCCCACGCCCCGTTGTTCGAGAACGTGTTGTCCATCACGGTGTCGTTGCGGCCACCGGAGAGGGTCATGCCGGTCCCGGTCGGCCCGGCAGCGGCGTTCCCGGCCTCGGGGACGTTCGGATTGTTGTTGTCGTGGACGTTGTTGTGGATGAACACCCAGCACGAGTGGGTGTGGGTGATCGGACTGACGCCGTTTCCGGGGCAGGCGCCGTTCTGCGGTGCGGGCGGGTCACCGGCGATCTGGGTGTTGGTGTCGAAGCCGTCCTGGTTGTTGTCGAACTGGGAGTTCTCGACCACGATGGAGCCGCCCGAGTTGGTACCCGAGTACCCGAGGGCGCTGTACTCCATCCAGGCGTGGTTGATGGTCGCCCCGCACTGTTGGAGACAGGCGCCCACGTACATGCCGGAGTCGTTGAAGTTGCTGGCGTAGAGCTGGTTCCACACTCCTGGACCTTGCGCGTTCGAGGAGAAGATCCCGTACTGGGCGGCGGTGGCCTCCTGCTGGTCGGGAGTGCCCTGGCTGCTGAAGAAGGTGGTGGTGGCCGTGAGGTAGCTGCCCGAATAGCCCTTCAGGCCGATCTTGCCGCTGCCCCCACCCCCGTTCCACCAGACCTCGTTGCCCGAGTCGCCCGTTCCGGCGAGGAAGTTGCACGCGGTGAGGTTGTCGACCGACACGTTGTCGGCCTTCCATACGAGGATCCCGTTGCGACCCACCGCCTGGCCGTTGCTTCCGACGGCTCCGTAGTTCTGCGCGGTCGGTTCCGAGCTGCACGAGCCGGGGGAGCCGTACTTGGTGCCGTCCACGATCACCGTCGAGCGGTTCATCCCCCGCAGGTGGATGCCGGAGGTGGTGATCATGACCCCTCCCATGTCCCCGTGAGCCGGGTCGGTGGGCGCGCCGGACTCGTCGGCGTTCTCGTGGTAGTCGCCCGGGGCCACCAGGATCCAGTCGCCGGTCTTGGCCGCGTCGACGGCGGACTGGATGGTCTTGTACCTACCGGCGTGGCCATCGAAGGTGCCCACCAGCAGCACCGTGCCGCTGGAGGTGCTCGAGGCCGCCGGTGGGGTGGAGGACGAGCTGCAGGCGGCCAGGATGCTGCCTACCATCACGCAGACCCCGACGAGGGCGGCGGTGCGGCCCCGGCGAGACCGGTCCCGCTTCGTTCCGGCAATGAGACGAACGGACATGGCCACTCCCCCTGGTTCGCGAACCGGACCGATGGTAGCGGCCCGGCGGAGCCGGGCCGGGGACCGGCCGGCCGCCTACCGACGCACCAGGGAGACGAGCGAGCCCCCGAGCACCAGACCTCCCAGCAGTCGGCGCCACGGGTTGACCCCGCGGACCAGCTCGTCCACCGACCAGGCCACGATGGCGCCGTCGGCCAGGTCGCCGAGGACGCGGGACGCCAGCTCCCGGCCCTGCAGGACGTGGCCGGCCACCACGGCTGCGGCGAACACGACGAGCGCCAGATTCGGCATCTGGACCACGGTGATCGGTCCCGTGGCCCGGTTGCTGAACCAGCACGCCGGCGAGCCCCGGCGGGGGAGGTCGGCGTCGGCCCGGTCCATTCCCCAGCCTGACACGCCGGATCGGGACCGTTCGACCCGGTGGGCTACCATGCAGGGTCGATACCGGCGTGCGCGCACCGCCTCCACGGGCGGGACCGACCCGGCATCTACCAGCGCAGGCATCCGTCGCCCAGCGCCGACGACCCCGGCCCCGCTCCTGTGGCCGGGCACAAAGGAGCCCCATGACCAGCGAGCAGCAGCGACACGACTTCAAGGTGGCGGATCTCTCGCTGGCCGAATTCGGCCGCAAGGAGATCGATCTGGCCGAGCACGAGATGCCCGGCCTGATGGCCATGCGGGCCGAGCACGGTTCCGAGCAGCCTCTGCGGGGGGCACGGATCACCGGCTCCCTCCACATGACCATCCAGACCGCGGTGCTCATCGAGACCCTCACCGCGCTGGGAGCCGAGGTCCGGTGGGCCAGCTGCAACATCTTCTCGACCCAGGACCACGCGGCCGCCGCCGTGGCCGTAGGTCCTGACGGGACGGCCGACGACCCCCGTGGCGTGCCGGTGTTCGCCTGGAAGGGCGAGTCGCTTGAGGAGTACTGGTGGTGCACCGAGCAGGCGTTGCTGTGGCCGGGTGAGGGACCGACCATGATCCTCGACGACGGTGGCGACGCCACGCTGCTCGTCCACAAGGGGGTCGAGTTCGAGAAGGCCGGGTCCGTCCCCGACCCCTCGACCGCGGACTCCGAGGAGTTCGCGGTGGTGCTGGGTCTCCTGACCAAGAGCCTGGCCGAGGACGCCAGCCGATGGACCACCGTCGCCAACGGGATCAGGGGCGTCTCCGAGGAGACCACCACCGGTGTGCACCGGCTCAACGAGATGGAGCAGTCGGGGGAGCTGCTGTTCACCGCCATCAACGTGAACGATGCCGTGACCAAGTCCAAGTTCGACAACAAGTACGGCTGCCGTCACTCCCTAATCGACGGAATCAACCGGGCGACGGACGTACTCATCGGCGGGAAGGTGGCCGTGGTGTGCGGCTTCGGCGACGTGGGCAAGGGCTGTGCCGACTCGCTGAGCGGCCAGGGCGCCCGGGTGGTGGTCACCGAGATCGACCCGATCTGCGCCCTGCAGGCCGCCATGGAGGGGTACCAGGTGGCCACCCTCGAGGACGTGGTGGGCACGGCCGACCTCTTCGTGACCACCACCGGCAACAAAGACGTGATCACCGCCGACCACATGAGCAGGATGAAGCATCAGGCCATCGTGGGGAACATCGGGCACTTCGACAACGAGATCGACATGGCCGGACTGATGAAGATCGACGGCGTCGAGCGGGTCAACATCAAGCCGCAGGTCGACAAGTGGGTCTTCCCTGACGGCCACGCGGTGATCATCCTCTCCGAGGGGCGCCTGCTCAACCTGGGCAACGCCACCGGCCACCCCAGCTTCGTCATGTCCAATTCGTTCACCAACCAGACGATGGCCCAGATGGAGCTGTACAACAACACCGCCGACTACGAGAACAAGGTCTACGTGCTGCCCAAGCACCTCGACGAGAAAGTGGCCCGACTCCACCTCGACGCGCTCGGGGTCCGGCTCACCACGCTGACCAAGGAGCAGGCCGAGTACATCGGGGTCCCCTTGGACGGCCCCTACAAGCCGGACACCTACCGCTACTAGGCCCGGACACCGTCGGCGGCCCGACCGACCGGCGGGTTCGGCCGCCCCCTGAGGGCACGCGCCGATGACCACTCCCGAGCTCGAGGTAACCCGGTACCACGTCGTCGCTCGAGTGGCGACCATCACCCTCGACCGGCCCGAGCGGCTCAACGCATGGACGGCCGGAATGAACGCCGAGTACCGCTCGCTGTTGCAGCGGGCGGCCGACGACCCGGGCGTGCGGGTCATCGTGGTGACCGGCGCCGGTCGGGGGTTCTGCGCCGGGGCCGAGTCGGAGGATCTGGCCGGCCATGCGGCGCGTGGTGAGTACCGCACCTGGGACTCCGATCAGCTGGACATGCCGGGCTTCGGGACGCGACCCGAGTTCGATGCCGAGCTGGCCTACCACTTCGGCATCCCCAAGCCGATCATCGCCGCCGTCAACGGACCGGCGGCCGGCATCGGCTTCGCTCTCTCGTGCTACTGCGACCTGCGCTTCGCAGCGTCGGGCTCCAAGTTCACCACGGCCCACGGGAAGCTGGGCCTACCCTGTGCGTTCGGTCTGGCGTGGCTGCTGCCCAAGTTGGTGGGGCTCGCCCGGGCCATGGACCTCATCCTGTCCAGCCGTACCTTCTCCGCCGAGGAGGCCGAGGCCATGGGCTTGGTGACCGACGTCGTGCCGGCCGAGCAGCTCATCCCCCGGGTCACCGAGTACGCGCAGGTCCTGGCCTCATCGGTGTCGCCGGCGTCGATGGCCGCATCCAAGCGCCAGGTGTACGAGGCGTTCCACCTTGCCGCGGCCGATTCGGTCAGGGCGGCCGAGGAGCTCCTGAGTCCGATGATGGCGGGACCCGACTACCGCGAGGGCGTCGCTGCCCTCCGTGAGAAACGGCCACCGGTGTTCGGCGACCCTCCGTCCCCGGACCGGCGCGGTCCCACCCCCTGAGCCGCCTCACGCACATTGGCCCCCGGAGGGCGCCGGCCCACGGCCTCAGGTGTATTTCAGCGAGCCGGGGGTGGTGAGCAGCTGGCCTGTCTCGAGCCAGGTCTTCAGGCCGGAGAGGATCATCGGCCATCCCCCGAAGAGCTCGTCATTGGCACCCTCGCGGAGCTGATCGTGGGTGAGGAGCAGCCGACACGAGTCGCCGACCGGTTCGATCTCCCAGGTCACCCTCGAGATCCCCTCGCCCCTCACCTCGTCGCTCCACAGCCCGACGAAGGTGTGGACGAGCCGGCGCGGGGCATCCACTTCGAGCACCTCCCCTTCACCCAGCTGCACGCCCGGGGCACCCATCTCCAGTCGTGCGCCCACCTCCCAGGTCGACGTGACAGCGGCGCCGAAGTTGTACTTGCTCCGGATCTGGGGGTCGACGATCGCCTCCCAGAGGCGCTCCGGGGTCGTACGGATGTAGATCTCGAACACCTTCTCCATCGGACTCTCCAGTCTGCTCTTGAGGCCGCTGAGCCCGGCGGCCCAGGGTTCGGCGTACTTGCCCACCCACCGGTCGTGGACGAGCCGGATCGGGACCGGGTTCAAGAAATGGAGCTTCTCGCGGCCCCTCCGCTTGGAGATGACGAGGCCGGCCAGCTCGAGCAGCTTCAAAGGCTTCATCACACCGAAGCGTGACATCTCGAAGTGCTGCTGCAGCGAGATCAGGGTCTGTCCGTCTCGGCGGAAGAGCTCGTCGAGGAGCTCGCGCCCGGTCGGATCGGCGAGCGCCTTGAACACCAGGTCCACCGGGGCACCATAGGTGCCCTATCTAGTCACATGTCAACGGGGATCCGGTCGGTGCGGTCCGTGCGGACCTGGCATCCCCCCGTGCGCACGCGCGAGAGTGGCGGGGGGGACACAGACGGAGGTCTGTGACACCTAGAGGGAGGGCGGCATGCCGATTCTGGGCTGGGCGACGCACCACCGGCTCTGGGCCATGGGCTTGGGAGTGGCCGTGCTGCTCGCTGCTGTGGCCGCCGGAGTGTGGTTCTTCGCCATTCGGAGCCCCGGCACCCAGATCGACCTGCGCCAGGCCCTCCGGCTGTACCGCCACGACCAGCAGTCGGGAGACCCGGCCTGGAGCGCACGACTTCCGCCGCCCGGCGTCTACCGGTACCGGACCACTGGGGACGAACACCTGAGCGTGGGCGCCATCAGTCGGACCTTCCCGGCCACCACCGAGATGATCGTCACCGATGCCCGGTGTGCGACCGTCACCTGGGAACCCCTCGAGGAGCACGTCGAGGGGCTGGTGGAGTGCCCGCTCCCCGGCGGAGCGACGGTCATGTCCTCGGCCCTGACCGAGGAGCAGATCGCCGGGGTCCACACGTCCCAGGTCATCCACTGCCCCACCACCGCCACCTTCATCCCGACCGACCCGACGCCTAGCCGGCGGTGGCGCGCCACCTGCTCGGCGTCCGGGCAGCGTGTCGCCGTCTCGGGCGAGGTGGTCGGCACGACGACCGTGATGGTCGACCGGCGCGAGATCCCGGCCCTGCACACCCGGATCACCCTGACGTTCTCGGGCACCGAGTCGGGGACCAATCCCACCGACTACTGGGTGTCCCTCACCGACGGGCTGATCCTCCGGGAGCGGGAGACGGTCGACGTGTCCCAGCAGGCCGGTCCGCTCGGCGCGGCGCACTACACGGAGCAGATGGGCGTGACCCTCGAGTCGGAGGTCCCGACCCGATGAGCCGCGGCGTGTCCGGCTCGGGCGCACCGCTGCCCGCACCATCCGGCGCGGGCAGCGGGCACGGACTCGAACGGCGTCCTGTCAGAGTTCGGCGTCCTCCGGAACCCTGCGGAGGTGGACGAGGCCGAGAATGGTGAGGATCAGCATCACCGCGGCCGCCGCGAAGCATGCGATCGCCGCGTAGAGCGCGATCTGCCCCATCTGCCAGAACGCGTAGGCCTCGAGCAACAGCCCTCGGAGCGTCGTCCCCTGGAACACCGTCTGGGCCTTTGCTGGCGCTTCGGAAGTTAGGGGGGTCTGGGGTCCCTCGATGAAAGGCGGGGACCCGCCAATCTGAAGGTATCTAACGCCATCAGAGTGGAGAGCCCCCGTGAACCCCCAGACTATTTGCAACCGGTGCGTGTCACTGGTTGGCCTGCCCGACGTCTTGATCCTGGACGTCGAAGACGTGCCCGGCGCTGCCCTTCGGGTGCACGTGGAACTCACCCGATCGCCACAGGGCTGTCCTACCTGCGGGGTGATCGCCCACGTGAAGGACCGACGTCGTGTCGAGCTGGTCGATCTG
>Ga0224558_1003197_pt1 | contig 13929 bp, 11 predicted proteins | sample 714S32024metaG_FD_180682 | JGI IMG/M metagenome (GOLD analysis project Ga0224558, IMG submission 180682) | Peat soil microbial communities from Stordalen Mire, Sweden - 717 S3 20-24 | ecosystem: Environmental > Terrestrial > Soil > Wetlands > Peat | place: Sweden: Norrbotten County, Stordalen... | reverse complement strand
CGCCGCACCCCCCCCGGTACCGCCACCCGCCGCCCCTAAGGCCGAACCACCCTCGCCGCCGAAGCGGCAAGAGCCCGCATCGCAGAAGACCCCACAGCCGCTAGAGAAGCATTAGCTGGGGGCCGGGATCTGGGGCGCGCTGCGGCCAAGTTTGCTCAGCGTAACCAGGATCGCTTAGTCATCCAGCCGTGGCCCAATTACTGGCTCGCGAAAAGTGTTTCTCGCCCTATGCTCAGGCGTTTTAGGTGCCACGATTCTCCGTCATGCATCAGCTCAGCCACCCACAGTTGGCGCATGGGTGACTTCGATCCTCCGTAAGGCCTTTGGCAATCAACATAGCCCATTGCGCTCCAATGGGGAGGGTTAGCTTTCGAGCACCATAGAGCTTTCTGGTTGTAATCACGCAGTTTCGGGTCGCAGGTAAAATTTGCTGCCTCAGGCACATATTGCATACAGAGCCGCGTAGCCTCATGATAGGCGGCTCCTGCTTCGTCATGCGTAGTCTTGCCTCTAAAACTCGAAAGTGAAATCAGATAGACGAAAACACTGAGCGCCCCTATTAGAATCAGACCGCAGAACAGATTCCACGCTAGCCTGCGTTGCCTCAAGAAACTCCACTCGAGCCCGCGTTGCTTCAACAGACCGGGCCCGAGGCTTCGTTCCTTCCTCGGCGGGGTGGATTCAGTGACAAGTTGGGGAGTAACCAATTGTGTTGAGCACGTTGGGCAAGCGCGCATGGCACCGCCACAGGACGCATCGATCGTCAGATGTTGACCGCAGGAATGGCAAGCAAATTTAATATCCATAAAACTCAGTTTGTAACAAATCTACGCTGCAAAATTACCCTGCCATGCCAACTCCAGAGCTAACCGCCGTCAAGCCCCGAGGATGTGCAAGGCGAACTTAAAACGTCTTCTGCCGCTAGCCCCGTGCCAAGTATGAGGGTTGCCCTTCTTGATTGCTGACGAACTTGATTGTGTCCCATCCTTGGGCAGTGTCACGAAACGGACGCCCTTTGCTGTCCGTGCACTTAGCCACTCTTGCACCAGGCCGGAAACGCCATGACTATTCAGGTAGTGGGGCAGGCGTCTCGCCTGCCGAACGGGGCGTCTCGCCCGCGTCGCTGGTTCCCCCGGGCTTGGACGCCTCTCTGGCAGGCGAGACGCCTGCCCCACTACCTGAATAGTTACGAAACGCCTGACCCGACTCCTCCCTGATTTAGTTCTCTCGCCCAACATGGCACTCGATTGTTCTTGATCTTGTTTCCTGCAAAGCGCACAACCAGACCAGTATTGGAGTTTATGGAAGGGCAGCGCCGGCAATTGCAACCGGACCGGAGTCTTGGACCTGCTGGGAGGTTCACCGGCGGTCCAGCATTTACGCTCATCGAACTTCTCGTCGTCATCGCCATCATTGCCATCCTGGCGGCCCTTCTCTTGCCCGCACTATCCCGTGCCCGGGTCAAGGCCCATCGGATTCAATGTACCAGCAACCAGCACCAAATCGGGATTGCCTACCAGCTCTACTCGCAAGACGCCAACGACCGGTATCCCGTCGTTGACGGCTGGGCGGCAGTGGGCGGCCAGCGCCCCGCCAATCCCTACGTCGCCGGGTCGGCCTGGGAATACGGGGGCGCGGAATGGGAGACCAATCGCCCGCTGAATACATACGCCCGCAACGTCAACGTCTTTCACTGTCCAAACGACCAAGGAGACGCCTGGACCTCGGTGCCCAATTGTTGGAATGCGTGGGGCAACAGTTACCTGGCGCAATGGGGCATTGACTCCTTTCGTGTCCAACACGTCACCGGCAGCGGGGGCAAGTATAATCCCGCCAACGACCCAATCAAAGGCTCAGAAATTGCGCGCAAGCCCGCCACCAAGCTCATTCAAGGCGACTGGCCGTGGCACGCCAATCGCTCCCTTGCGGACCCTCGTACCGATTGGCACAGGATAGGCGGACGACGGCTCGATGTGATATTATTTGGGGACGCCCACGCCGAGTTTTACCGCCTGCCAGATGATTTGGCAGACCACGTTTCTGACCCTCCCGACCCCGGGTACCTCTTCTGGTAACCAAAAGCTCGCTTGGGAACATGGACTGATTGCCGGGTCGGGCCTTCTTCTGTTCAATTGGAAGTCCTCATTCGCTGCTTCCCACGCCGGCGCGCTCAGCCATCGCCCAGCCTGATGCGAGCGTGAGGAAGGCGTGATGTTTCAATGGACCTTCGGTGATCCTTCGCTGGACTTCAGGGGCTTTTCGCTCAGCCGGCATTGACCGAGCACGAAATCCCTCGTCCGAGTAGTTGCATGCTGTCACCCAACGTGGCAGTCCGGCAGCCGATTCACTGGGGAACTACTCTGAAGAACCGGCTCTGCCCTGAACCATACTGATGGAACCACTCGACTGCCATCCCTTGGTTCGTAACCACACCGCAGGACACCCAATTGGTCAGATTCGTGGAGAATTGCAGGGCCGCTTGGCCTCCCAGGGGGAGCGGCAACTGCCACTCATAACTCGCCATGTATCTCGCGGAATAACCCTGTGGGTCGTACAAGTGCCACCGCAACCTCATCGGTGTCTCAGGCGGCGCCGTGGCGCACGGATAGGCAACCGGCGCGTTGGTCGTCCCATCGAATGACCCCCATGAATTCATACTCCAGGTCTCGATGGCCGAATTCGTGTCGCTCGTGCTGACATATGAAGCGTTCTTGCCGAACGTAATTCTAACCGGCGGGCGGATGACTCCCGGACCATTGTTCGTGCTGCTAGTTGATGGCGCGCTGTTCCACCAATTCGTTGTTCCCGTGCGCACGTACATCGGAGCCCAGGGATACTGCTCGCCTGTGTTGGCGGCGCAGAACAGGAAGTCCGGTTCAGTGATGACCCGCTGAACCTGCTGGTGCGTCGCCATGCCGTTGGTGAAATACGTGTCAGTAAAGTCGTTTGTTACCGGCGTTGTCCGCCCCAGGGTTGAATCGTAGTCCTGCCGGATAAACGTAAGCTTCTCGATACCCGGGCGGAGTGCGCCGTTGACGAAGCTTGCGGCGTTCGTCCCGACCCCATGGACATCGGGCAGCAATACCTCAAAGTTGACGTTGTTACTCGCCAGCAGGTAACGAAGCCCCCCAACGTCATCTTGCGTGAAACCTCCGCAAAACCCTCCCGGTGGCGCAGCAGCCTCGGCAACCGGAGTATACCACCAGCTATTACCCACAACACCAATCGGAAACCCGACCGCCTCTGCGAAGTCCACGCTGGAATACGGAAATCCATATACATAGATGTACGCGCTATAGAGGAGGCCATTCACATAGTGACTGGTCGTCAGTGATTCCGGGTCAAAACCCCGTTCGAGGATATACTCAGGGATAGTTCCTGGCGGCCAAGTCATCTCGTCCATGAGCCACTGGTCCGGGGAAGGATGAAAGTACTCCCAATCGAACCGCCTTAGCGCAAAGACATTACGGATTGGCTGCGCCAAACCCATCTGTTCGAGTAGCACACCAAGCGTGGCTGTCTTTAAGTCATATTGATTTTGGGCCCACGCAAACTGATCGGAACGCCACGCCGCCAAAGGGAAGTTGGTCAAGACAATGCTGCTCGCTGGTGGCAAGTCGTTGATGACGCCGATCGCCTGTTCGACTGCGGCTACACCGTTGGACCCGAAGTAGTCTAGGAAGGACTGGTCGAACGCATAAGTCACCACCGGTACGTTCCAGCGATACTCCTCGTTGATATCCATCGGTCCACCGATGTCGTACGGCTCTTGGGGGAATCCAACGTGTTGGTATCCCAGGGTTGGAGTCATCCAACTCGCGTACGGCCCCAGCAAGGAAAATGCTCCCACCCGCGCCACGGACAGCGCCAAAAACGCCACCGTTCGGATGATGCATAATCTTCTATTCATAGGGCCGACAAGTTGAGCAAAAATGATAACAGGTTGCTTCTTGAAGCGCCACTATTCATTTGACGTTGCGCGGGTGAAGGAGGCTTGAGACGTCCCCCATGCCGAACCTGAACCTCCCGGGACTAGTCAGCGTCCGCCTCTTTCGGCTGCGCAATCACGAAACCGTCCCTGCAGTGCCCCCCTCACGCATCACGCATCACGCATCACGCATCACGCATCACCCCCTCCTCGCTTCGTCCGCGGCACCGCCCTCCCGCGCTCGACTCCTGCGCCGTGGTAGTCTATTCTCCTTAGGCTCATGCCAAACATTGTCTTCCAGTCCTTGGCGGAGGCCGCGCGCAACGGCGAGCCGGTGGCGCTAGGCATTATCACCGGTGTGAAGGGGTCCAGCCCGCAGAAGGTCGGTGCTAAAGCGCTGTTTTATGCAGACGGACGCATCAAAGGCACTTTGGGCGGCGGTTGCCTGGAGGCCGAGATCCAGCACCAGGCCGTCCAATCCTTGCGCACAGGGCAGGGGGGGACATTCGATCTGCTGCTCGATCACGATTTCGGATGGGACGACGGCCTGATGTGCGGTGGAAAGGTATGCGGGTTGATCCTGCCGAATGCCCAAAGGGTAGGGGAACCCTTTTGGAGCGAATTGGCCAAATCGAAGCGGACGATAGCCTGGGGCGTCAACAGCGACTACTCCATCGCGGAAGTCGCTGGCGGTGAAGCGCTCGACACCCCGGAAGGTCTTGGAGTGCGCCAGTCCTCTGGCGCTTTAGCTGCGGCGCATCGTGGAGACGAGACTCAACAGCGCCAAGAAGCTGGCGTAGTCCCAATCGCTAATCCTCCCGAGGCCGCCACAGGTCATTGGCTTTACCTGGAAACAGTAACGGTGCCGTGCGCGCTATGGATTGCCGGGGCGGGGCACATCGCGCAGGCGGTTGCACCGCTGGCGTTGCTCTTGAACTTCAGCGTTACGGTGTTCGACGACCGGCCGGCCCTGGCCAATCACCACTACTTCCCGCCCGATGTCGGCCTGCAGGCCGATGTATGGGAGAAGTTGATGGCCTTGCCCCTCCCGGCCGCTCCGAGCTTTGGGCTGATCGTCACGCGCGGGCATCGCCACGACGCACTCGTGCTCAAGGAATGGATTCACCGGCCGTTTGTGTTCCTAGGCATGATCGGCAGCGCCCGCAAGGCTCGTACCATGTTCGAGCACTTCACGGAGGAGAAGCTGGCGACGTCAGAAGAGTTGGCGCGTGTGGCCTGCCCGGTGGGGGTCAAGATCCGCTCCCAGAGCCCTCAAGAGATCGCCGTAAGCATCATGGCCCAATTCATTGATAAGCGCGCGGAACTCGTGCAGAAGATCTAACCGCACAGAAATCAGCGCGGCAAAGCCGCAACCGGAAACCACAGAATCATGGCCGGATAGAATCATTGAGGAAAGGCGCCCCAGTGTTTCTGCATCATTCTGTCCCGCCATGATTCTGTCTACCCTGTGCATATGGCCTGGTGCCATCTGCCGTTTTCGGCTCTGTAATCTCCGCGGCCACCTAACTTGGCCCCGCTGGCCTTCGTCATAACTGGCAGCCCAACAGCACCCCCCTATGGCGAGCGCATGCGGTAGAAACGCGTCAGACTCCCCCCTGCCTGTGTGTCAGTGAACTGGAATTGACCGGGCGTAACTTCGATGGCACCGCCCAGCAAGGTCCAATTGCTCATCGGCAGGCCAGGATTCGTGGTCGCCAGAACGCCGAATATCGCTCCTATGCTATTAGTGAAGGCGAACTGGAACGAGCCGTCAGCCAGCACCCTGGCGCCGGTCAGTCCGACGGCCTCCGGAACCGGAACGCTGACATTGAGGATGTTCCCAGTGCTCCGGATGCCGTTGACAAACACCGTCGCCAGCGCCCAGCCAGGCGGGAAACCGAACACCGGCGCCGAGGTGAACGAATTGGTGGACCAGTTGGCGCCGGAGGCAGGCATCAGGTAAGTCGTCTGCGCGCTTTCCAGGCTGCGTAGTTGCACCAGCGGATAATCGCCTGGCGAGTCCTGAGAATTGCCGCTTGAACCTTCCGAGACGCCGCGAAACCGGGAGCCAATTAGCGTCAGGCCGTTCCCCAGGCCGAGCGGTGATGTGGAAGTCGCAATCTGCGGCTGCCAGGCGGCGCTGAAGCCCAGACCGATATCGTACAGCTCCGCGCTGGCAACAGCGTTGACTCCATCAGCAGTGCCCCCCGCGACTAACACCTTTCCGTTGGGCAATAAGGTCGCCGTGTGATTCTCCCGGCTTGTAGTCATCATGGCGGTCCCCGCCCATCCGTTGGTCGAAGGATCGAAAAGCTCCGCGCCGGAAAGCACGCTGCTGCCGTCCCAGCCCCCCGCAACCAGCACTTTTCCATTGGAAAGTAGCATCGCTGCCTGATGATTCCGCGGAGTCGTCATCCAACCGGTCGCCGTCCACTCTCCGGCGGCGGGATCGTACAGCTCCGCGCTGCCGTCGCCCCCTGCGGCCAGCACCTGCCCGGTGGGCAGCAAGATCGCCGCGTGCCACTCGCGCGCGATGGTCATTGCGCCGGTCGCCGTCCAGGTCTCTATGGCCGGGTCGTAGAGCTCGGCATCCGAAAGGGCGGTCGCGCCGTCGTCCTCGCCTCCCGTGACGAGCACCTTGCCATTGGGCAATAACGTCGCCGTGTGATATTGGCGGGCGGTATTCAGCGGGCCGGTGGGTGTCCAGGTCCCCGTGACACGACTGTATAGTTCCGCGCTCGAAAGAACACCGCTGCCTGGGCTGCCGCCCGCGACCAGCACTTTGCCGGTGGGCAGGAGGGTCGCTGTATGGCCCCCTTTCCGGGCGGTGGTCAGTGCGCCCGTTGCGGTCCAGGTCCCGGCAGCCGGGTCGTAATACTCGCTGCTGACGCCTGTGGCATCACCCCCCGCAACCAATACCTCGCCGTTGGGCAACAAGGTCGCCGTGTGCGACGCGCGCGCGGTTCTCAATGAACCTGTTGTGGCCCAAGTCCCGGCGGCTGGATCGTATAGCTCCGCGCCGGCGAGCAGCGCGGTATTGTCGGCATTCCAGCCTCCAGCGACCAGCACCTTGCCATTGGGCATCAAGCTCGCCGTGTGGCTCTGGCGCGCCAAGGCCATTCCCCCCGTCGCCGTCCAGGTCCCGTTGGCCGGATCGCACACCATAGCGTTCGACAGATACGCGCCAAAACTATATCCTCCTGCGACCAGCAGTTTCCCATCGGGCAGCAATGTCCCCGTGTGCGCATAGCGGGCCACGGTCAACAAGTTTGATAACGTCGTCCACGTCCCACTTCCCGGATCGTATAGCTCAGCGCTATAGAGAGGATTCACGCCATCAGGTGTGCCTTCCACGGTCAGCACTTGTCCGTTGGCCAACAACGTCGCCGAGTGCCAAGCACGCCCCTGAGCCATCCCGCCAGTCGTCGCCCATTTGCCGGTCAAAGGGTCATAAAGCTCGGCACTGGATAGAGCAGCGCCCCCTTTGCCAAAACCTCCGGCGGCCAGCAGCTTGCCGTTTGGCAACAAGGTCGCCGAGTGATAATCACGCGCGGTTATTAGCGTTCCCGTCGCCACGAACTTCCCGGTGGCCGGATTGTATAGCTCCGCACTGGCAAGAGCGCCGCTGCTGTCAGCGCCCCCGGCCAAGAGCACCATCCCATTGGTCAACAAGCTTGCCGTGTGAGAATAGCGTGCGGCGACCAGCGAGCCGGTCGTGGTCCAGGTCCCCGCGACTGGATCATAGAGTTCCGCGCTGGACAGGGGGGCGGAGGCGAAGGTGCTTCGGCCTCCCGCAACGAGTATCTTGCCATTGGGTAATAATGTTGCCGTGTGAAAGTCGCGCGCGGCAGCCATCGCGCTGGCCGCCGCCCAGGTTCCCGTCGCTGGATCATAGAGTTCTGCGCTGGCAAGCCGGAATGGCGAGATGCTGCTTTCACCGCCGGCAAGGAGCACCTTCCCGTTGGGCAACAACGTGCCCGTGTGGTACTTTCGTGCGGTGATCATAGTGCCGGTGGTCGTCCAAGTCCCCGTGGCCGGGTCATACAACTCGGCGCTGGAAAGATAACCGCCGTCATTAAAGCCCCCCGCGGCCAGCACCTTGCCATTAGGCAGCAGCGTGGCCGTGTGGAACGCGCGCCCGGTGCTGAGCGAGGCAGTAAAATAGAAGTCAACAGCCGCAGCCGACTGCGTCAGCCACGCAACAACCACCAGCGCCGTCAGCGCTGCTGCAAGTGGAGCGATTCTTCCGGCGCGGGTTTTCATAAGACGGTTGGTGCTGCCTGCTGGCTTCGGCTTTCTTCTGTCTATGCTGCGACTGTAGCAAAAACCACGCGCCTTGTCGAGCGCGAGTTCCCAGCGCTCAGAGCGGGCTGTGGGGGCAAGGCCGCCGCCGGCTTGTGTGCGGCCTCCCGAGTCAGCCAGGTGGCTTTGGGGTGGCCTGACGGTCGCATGAGAGTGGTATTTTTCCAAAGCCGCTCCCCAAGGCAATCAAGACACCGCTGCGGAGCTTGGCAAACTCTCATCGCAGTAAGCTTAGCGCATTCGGACAGGTCGGGAGCCTCCCCGGAGCCTCACCGGAGCCTCGCCGTAGTACCCTCGATCCGGATCGAGGGTACTACGGCGAGGCTCCGGCGAGGCTCCGGCGGGGCCCGCGCGAGGCTGGGGATGGCTGAGCGAGGGTAGGGTGGGCAGCCTACAATGGGTCACCGGGTAGTGTCAGCGCAACAATACCCGCGCATCCCATTGATTGCCAGGCAGTTGCGGAGCCGCCGATTCCCTGGGCCCGGACTGCGCGCATTGGTGGCTAGAGCGTCAAATCCACCAGCCAGCGCCAAACATCGGGGTATTGGCGCGGCAGCGCCCCTGAGCGAAGTGGTTCGGAGTTCGAGCTTCATCTGGGAGGGGCTGAGGCGTGGCCTCCAACGGCACTGTCCAAGCTAAAACATGGAATCCCAATGGATTAGCGGCGGTCGCGAATTTGCCCTGTTGTCAAGGTCCGCGCCTCCTTTCCCGGGCCCCAAACGCCGGAAAACCGGCAACACTTGCCCATTGACAGCTCGGCGCCCGTTTGGCACCAGCACATCATGATCATGGTGTTTCTGCTGGCAACTGGGCTGCTCGTGAATGCCACGGAAGCACTGCCGCGGTTGCGTGACTTCGTCGGTATCAACGGGCACACGGTGCAGTTCAAGCCCGACCTTTATCAGCCGGTGGGCCGCTTGGTGCGCGACTATCACCCCGTCGAGTGGGACCTCGACGGCAACCCAGCCGAGCTGCCTCGCTTTCCCTCCGCGAAAAATGGGGTGGATTGGAACCAGGTCTATGGTTCATGGCGCGCAAAGGGCTGGAGTGTGGATGCCTGCCTGATGTTTGAGTCGGTTAACCGCACGAACTGGGTGGACCTGGAAACCGCCGCGCGGGCTTACGGGCAAGCGTTCGCGCGCGAGTTCGGCCCGTCGGGGAAGCGCCCCCTCGTGGACTCAGTCGAGATTGGCAACGAGCCGGGCAAATGGAGCGACGCGGATTACACGCGCATGTTCGCCGCGATGGCCGGGGGGATTCGCGCTGGTGATCCTAAACTGAAGATCGCGACCTGCAACGTCACCACCGGCAAGAGCGGCGATTATGAAAAAAGTGTCGCTTGCGTGACGAACCACCCAGGTCTGTTCGACGTGCTCAACATCCACACCTACGCGCAACTGGAAGGCTGGCCGACATGGCGCCGGAGCTTCCCCGAGGACCCGGGGCTGCCGCATTACCTTCAAGACGTGGAAGCGCTTTGTCGTTGGCGCGACGCGAACGCGCCGGGCAAGCCTGTGTGGATCACGGAATTTGGCTATGACAGCAGCACCAAACAGCCGGAGCAAGCGGGTGACTTTGCACGGTGGGTTGGGGTGACTGACACGCAGCAGGCGCAATGGCTCGTGCGCTCGCTCCTGGTCTTCTCCACCATGCCCATAGAACGTGCCTACCTTTACTTCTTCAACGACGAAGACCAGCCGCGTGTGCACGCCAGCTCTGGCCTCACGCGGCATTTCCAGCCCAAGCCATCATTTTACGCCCTCTGCCATCTGCAGCGCGTGCTGGGCGATTATCACTTTCAGCGCATCGTAACCAACCAGCCCGGTCGCCTGCGCGTGCAGGAATACCGGAACGGCACGGACAGAATTGCGTGGGTTGTATGGTCGCCCACGGGCGAAGGAAAGCGATTCGCGGCCACGCTCGACCCCACTCCGGGGAAACTTCTGAATGCCGAGCGCATGCCGCTGGCCGCGGAAGAGAGGCCGGTCAGACCATTGGCGACGCAGCAGACCGACGGACGGATTGATGCCGACGTGGACGAGAGTCCGCTCTATTTAATCTTCCAACGCCGTCAGTAAGATCCCCCGTTTCCCTGTCCTCTGTCACGGACTGCTATCAAAAACCCAGGCGGAGGGAGCCGTGCAGTGGCATTGAAGCGGCAGCCCGATGCGCTAAGGTATGGAGTATCATATGGAAATCAAAAGAAGTGGATCACAACCTTCTAGCAAAGGACCCGCCGATTGGTTTACCGGCACGGTGCGCATTGACTCGCCGTTCAAGGGGAGCAATCCCGCGCGTGTTACCGGCGCCATCGTCACATTTGAGCCCGGCGCTCGAACTGCCTGGCACACCCACCCGCTAGGCCAGACCCTCATCGTCACCGGCGGCTGCGGTCTCGCTCAGCGCTGGGGAGGCCCCATCGAGCAAATCCGGCAGGGTGACGTAATCTGGTTCCCGCCGGGTGAGAAACATTGGCACGGCGCCACGCCGACCACGGCCGTCACGCACATCGCCATCCAGGAACAACTCGACGGCAAGGCCGTGGACTGGATGGAAAAGGTCAGCGACGAACAATATCGAACCTGATTCCTCCCCAACAAAACTCACAGGAGCATCAAACTATACACATTCAACCTAATAACATACCATGAGCAACAAAGAATCTGTGCGTCATACAAAACCGTTAATCGGCGTCGTCATCTGGACAATCCTATCGTCTTCCGCGTTCGCTGATGATTGGCCACAGTGGCAAGGCCCCGACCGGAATGCCATCTCCAAGGAAGGCGGACTACTCAAAGAATGGCCCAAAGACGGCCCACCGCTCGCCTGGAAGATCACGGGGCTCGGCGGCGGCGACAGTGCGCCCTCCATTGCCGCCAGCCGGATCTACGGCATGAGCAATCAGGACGACGACGAAGTCGTTTGGGCCCTATCCGAGACGGACGGCAAGACACTTTGGACGACGCGCCTCGGGCCGGCTTTCAAGCAGCAAGCGTCGCAGGGAAAAGAGGGACCGGGATGCACGCCGACGGTTGATGGTGAACGGTTCTATGTCGAGGGCTTGAGCGGCGATGTGGCTTGCCTGCAGGCCAAAGACGGCAAGATCATTTGGCAACGCAGCCTGCCGGGCGATTTTGGCGGGCGCGTACCAATGTGGAGTTATCGCGAATCGCCTCTCGTTGACGGTGATAAGGTCATCTGCACCCCCGGTGGCGAAGACGCGATGCTGGTGGCCCTCGACAAATTGACCGGTAAGACGATTTGGAAGAGCCAAGTGCCCGGCAGTTCCAAAGCGGCCTACGCCTCGGCCATCGCCATCGACTTCGACGGGCAGCGCCAGTATGTGCAGCTCACCCAGAAGGCACTCGTCGGTGTCGCGGCGTCCGACGGCAAGTTCCTCTGGCGGTACGACCGGGCCGCCAACGGCATGGGTATTAACTGTTCCACGCCGCTCTACCACGATGGCCTGGTGTTCGCCGCCTCGGCCTATGGCGCGGGCGGTGGGTTGGTGAAGCTGAGCAAGGATGCGAACGGTGGTGTCAAGGCCGAAGAAGTCTATTCCACCAAGAAGATGCAAAACCACCACGGCGGCATGATCCTCCTCGACGGCTCCCTGTATGGCGCCAACGGCGGCAATGACGGTGGCTTCCTGGTCTGTCTCGATTTCAAGACCGGCAATGTCCTGTGGGACGAGCGCGACGACGCCGAACGCCGGGCGCCAAAAGGCTCGGTAGCCCTGGCAGATGGCCGACTCTACTATCGCACCGAAAAGGGTACCATGCTCCTGATTGAGCCGAACCCGAAGCAATACATCGAGCGCGGCCGCTTCGACCAACCCGACCGCAGTAAGCTGCCGGCCTGGTCGCACCCGGTCATTGCCAACGGCAAACTATACTTGCGCGACCAGGATTTACTGCTCTGCTACGACGTGAAGGCCCAGTAAGGCCCGCTTCGTCCTCTAAACTCCAGCAACCAGGGTTCCCGGACAAACTCTAAGCCCCCGCTCGCAGGAACATCCGATACGACTAGGCTGCTTTAGGTGAGGACGATCTTATCGCCCGCTTTCAACGTCACGATGGCCTTCTTCCAATTCGAGGATTGGCCAGCCTGCTTGGTGCGCTGACGGCGATACTTGCCGCGCACGTTCAGCGTGTTCACCTTCGTCACTTTGACCTTGAACAGGTCCTGCACGGCCGCACGGATTTGGGTCTTGTTAGCCCGCGGGTCGGCCATGACCGTGTACTGGTTGAACTTCTCGCCCTGCCGCGTCCCCTTTTCGGTCAAACGCACGGTCCGGATAATTTCAAAAGAGTTCATGCTATTCCTTGCCTAGGCGCGCTTCGAGTTGCTCGAACGCCGTCCGCGTGAACACCAGCTTGTCGGGGCGTAGCACGTCGTAGGTGTTCAACAGATCGCCTGTCGTCAGCGCCACGTCCGGCACGTTGCGCGATGCCAGCGTTAGATTCTTGTCCACCGCTTGCGCCACGATCAGCGCGGTGCCCTTCAGCTCCAGCGCTTTGAGAATGCCGGTGAACTCCTTGGTCTTCTGCGAGCCGAGCTTCAGATCGTCAACCAGCACGACGTCGCCGGCCTTCAGGCGCTCGGAGAGCGCCTTGCGCAGCGCGAGCTGCTTCGTATTGTGCGACACCTTCTTCGTGAAATCGCGCGGCTTGGGCCCGAAGACCACACCGCCCCCGCGCCACAGTGGTGACTGGAACGAGCCCGCGCGCGCCCGGCCGGTGCCTTTCTGCCGCCACGGCTTCTTGTTGGTGCCCGCGACCTCGCCGACGTTCTTGGTGCAAGCAGTGCCCATCCGTTGCGCCGCCTGGTATGCGACAACCACGTCGTGAACGGCTTGCGTGCCCTTCCCGTCTTCGATGAGCGGGAATTTCACCTCCAGCTCACCCTGGTTGTTTCCCTTGGTATCTTTAATAGTAAGCTTCATGGCAGCACCTTACTTCTTCTTGCCGGCGCTCTTCTTGATGTTCTCCGGCCGCTCCGCATATGGTCTCCAGCCCTTGGGGCGTTTCTTCGATTCACGAATGACCACATAGTCGCCGTTCGAGCCGGGAATAGCGCCTCTGATCAATATGACGTTCTCAGCTTCACGGACCTGAACCACCTCGAGGTTCTGGGCCGTGCGCCGCACTTGGCCCAGGTGGCCGGGCATCTTCATCCCGCGCATGACCGTGCCCGGGAACAAACGCTGGCCGATAGCGCCCGAGCGCCGATGCCAGCCCTTTGCGCCGTGCGTGCTGTCACCCCCGCGGAAAGCATGCCGGGCGACGACGCCCTCAAAGCCACGCCCTTTGGTGTAGCCAATGGCATCTATATAATCGCCGGGCGCAAAGAGGGTCGGGCCGACCACGTCGCCGGGTTTCACTTCCTTCGAGAAGTTCCGAAACTCCTGGATGCGCTTCACGGCCACACCGTTAAACTTCTTGATGTGGCCCAGCAACGGCTTGGTGACCCGCTGTTCCTTCTGGTCGCCAAAACCAAGCTGCACTGCGTTATAGCCGTCCGTCTGCTGCGTTTTGCACTGCAGCACGCGGTTCGGGCCGGCAAGCACGATGGTCACCGGCGTAATGACCCCTTTCGCGTTATAGACGCGCGTCTGGCCCAGTTTCTTTCCTAGTAATCCGAGTGGCATGACGTTTAAAGAGGTTAGATTTTAATGGTGATGTCCACGCCCGCCGGCA
>Ga0224558_1003195_pt1 | contig 13932 bp, 11 predicted proteins | sample 714S32024metaG_FD_180682 | JGI IMG/M metagenome (GOLD analysis project Ga0224558, IMG submission 180682) | Peat soil microbial communities from Stordalen Mire, Sweden - 717 S3 20-24 | ecosystem: Environmental > Terrestrial > Soil > Wetlands > Peat | place: Sweden: Norrbotten County, Stordalen... | reverse complement strand
CCCATTCGCCCTCCTGCGCTGCCATGAGGAGTTGCATCAGGTTGGCGCCGACGGAGAAATTTTCGCGGTCGCTGGCAATGACAAAGCCGGCAAAGTCGCGCACCGCGTCGGAGTCGGGATTGAGCACCGCCGAGGCCAACGCCAGCACGTCGCCGCCGATGGCGTTCTTGAGCGAATGCAGCTCGATACAGCCGATGCCGTCGCCCAGATCGACGAGCGAGGCTCCGGCATTGGAGCGGACAATTCCGTTGGAGCGGCGGAAGTCCGCGATGCGGGCGTGGCCGGGGAAGGTGGCGACGGGCTCGAGCTTCTTCTTTTCGGGCTGGAAACAATCGCGGCCGTCGCGAGCGTACCAGGAGGTGTGGCCGGCAGCGAGCAAGGCCTCGACGCGCGGGCTTACCGGAAGCCCAAGCGCCTTCATGCGGTTGACGGTGGAGGCGACGCCAGCAGCATCCCACATTTCAAAGGGCCCCATCTCCCAGTTGAAGCCGGCGCGCATGGCGCGGTCGATGGAAGCCGCGTCGCCGGCGATTTCTCCGATGCGGTCCGCGGCATAGTTCCACAGCGTGGCGAGAAGCGGCCAGAGGAAGGCCGCAACCTTGTCCTTTGCGGGGTGGTTTTCCAGCAGCAGGCGCAACCGCTCGGAGACCGTGGCGGCATTTTTAGCCATTTCCAGAGCGGGCAGGGCGGGCTTGCTGACCGGGCGATACTCCCAGGTGCTGAAGTCGAGCGCCATGCGTATTGGCTTTTCTTCGTTTTTGGGGCCGTCGTCGCCGCGGAGTTTCTTGTAGAAGCCCTGGCCGGATTTGTCGCCAAGCCAGCCGCGGCGGACCATCTCTTCCAAAATGCCGGTAAAGCCGCTTTGCGTGACGCCTTTTGGGAAGTTGGCGGCCACATGGGCAGGAATGTCGATGCCCACCATGTCGGCAAGGCGGAAGGTACCGGTGCGGGGCCAGCCGATGGCCTGTCCGGTGAGCGCGTCCACCTCTTCGATGGTGAGCTTTTGCTCCAGCATCAGCGCAGCCGCGGAGAACATGACCGAGATGCCGATGCGGTTGGCGATGAAATTGGGGGTGTCGTTGGCGAATACCACGAGCTTGCCCAGATTGCAGTCGGCGAAGGCGGAAAAGGCGGCCAGCACTGCCGGATCGGATTCGGCGGTGGGAATGACCTCGAGGAGGCGCATGTAGCGCGGCGGATTGAAAAAATGAGTTCCGAAGAAGCGGTTGCGATGCGCGGCGAGCCCGGCTGCGATTTGCTTGAGAGGCAAGCCGGAGGTGTTGGTGGTGAGCAGGGCGTGAGGTGCCAGATGAGGCACGACGCGGGTCAGGAGCGCCGTTTTTATCTCCAGGTTTTCGGCCACGGCCTCGATGACCCAATCGCATCCAGCGAGCCGGGGCAAGTCGTCCTCGAAGTTGCCGGGGGTGATGAGCGCGGCGAGAGAAGGCTCATAGAGGGCAGCTGGTTTGGACTTGGCCAGGGCGGCGAGCGCGGCCTTCGCCAGGCGGCTCTTATCGCCCTCGCCGGATGGAACGAGATCGAGGAGGAGCGTGGGGATGCCTGCGTTCGCCAGGTGCGCGGCGATGCGGGAGCCCATGGTACCGGCTCCGAGCACGGCGGCGCGGCGGATGAGAAGCGAAGGAGTGACAACAGAAAGCGAACCGGCAGGGCCGGGAGCGGAAGTTACAGGCGGGGAAGTCGTACTCATGCGGGCTCTCCCTTGGGGGTTGGGGTTCAAGAACCTTCCGCCATGCGGAAACCATCGCAGGATACGGAATTGCGCGGCACACGGTCAAGGATGAAGGCGGCTTTCTGCCGAACGAAAGTTTCCCGGCTAAGAAGCGGCCTCCAGAAGCGCGCTCAGGCCTTTCATATCTTTTACTACAATCCGGCGCGCGTCCACATCTAAAAGTCCCTCGGCCTGAAGGCGCATCAGATTGCGCGAGATCAGTTCGCGCACCGTTCCTAACTGATTGGCCAGCTCCTGATGGGTTGCGGGCAATTGAAACTCGATGCCGCTGTTGGTCTGGATGCCTTGACTCTCGGCGAGCTGGATGAGAGTGGAGACGAGGCGCTGGCGAATGGTGGTAAACGAAAGCTCCTCGATGATGCCCACCAGACGCCGGAGCCGCGCGCCGGCTACGGAGAGCACCTTGAGCGCGACCTGGGGATGTTCGAGACAATAGCTGTGAAAATCGCGCTGCGAGATGAAGGCGATCTGCGTTTCCTCGATGGCGATAGCGGAGGCGGGGTAAACTCCTCCATCGAAGATGGGCAGTTCGGCGACAGACTCACCGGTCTGATTGACGGCCAGCACCTGCTCGCGGCCGTTGACCGAAGCCTTGAAGATGCGCACCTTGCCTGTGGCGATGACGTGCAATCCATGGCATGGCTCGCCCTCGGAGAAAAGCAGTTCGCCGGTCTTGAATCGCTTGCGCACGGTGCGGGCAGCCAGCGCGCGCAGTTCCTCCGCAGAGAGACCGGAGAACAACGCCGTGCCTTCAAGGACGGCAACAAGATCAAAGCGCTGAATGCTCACTCGTGAATTCTACCAGCCTGCGAATTTGTTTTCTGAATAAGTCCTTGCTGTAAGGTTACATTTCCTCAGGGGCTAAAGCCCTTCGTTTTCCTATACTTTTCGGCACGACTGAAGTCGTGCCCTGACACAGTGCGGATTTTTGAAACAAGCCCTACGTTATCTTGAGCGCCGGTCCGCGGTATTTGTGCGTCGCTCCGGCTGAAACTCCGGTGTCGAAGGATTATTCGCTGGCTTGTGAGCGGAGACGGATACGCTGTTCGCAGCCGTTGAATCCGCAGCGGAAGGTCCCGAACTGCTGGTCAGCAGTTTACTCAGAACCGGGATATTCGCGCGCTGCGTTTCCACAAAGTCCACGCCCTCAGCCGTTAGTGTGAAAGCTGAGTTATCCGCTCGCGTGATGTAGCCTTTCTTTTGAAGATACCAGGTGGTGAATTCCAGATAATCGCGGGGAAAACCCATGCGGACTTCAACTTCCATCAGCGAAACTTCCGGGCTGGAAGGGTTAGTGCGACGCCGTATATAGAGCACCGCGAGCACCGCCAACCGCCGGTTCAATTCGCCGTCGATTTGATCCATGAAATCAATCGAACTGGATAAGGGGTCGGGCGGGGGCACCTCATCTTCGAAAGAGGCATCGTACTTGGCGCGGCGCTCCGGATCGGACAATACGTCATAAGCCTGCTTCAGAAGGAAGAACTGCGAAGCATCGCCTGTCTCCGCGTTGTCGGGGTGAAAGCGGGCCGCGAGAAATCGATAGACGCGGTGGATTGTTTCAGACTCGGCATTACGGCTGATCTGGAGGAATTCGTAGTAATCCGGAATTTCCATCTGGGCTCCCTGGAGATTGGCTTCTCTCTTATCGACCGGGCTTCCAGCGTTTCCGCTCTGTCAGGGTCTGTAAACACTTATAGGGCGGACAGCGTCCTATAAGTGTTAGCAGGCCCCAGGGACAAATATAACCCAGTTGCGTCCATTTGCGCTGATCTTATAGTGGGTTAAGACGATGCAGCGTTTCAAAATCACGGTTTGGAGGGGGCATGGGAAATGGATTTCTTTAAGGCCAGTGACCAAAGTCGCTGCCTGTGAGGGCGGCGCTGCTCGATGCTGCAAGAGAAGGAGATCAAAATGAACCCAGCCAAACAGACCGTCCGCGAGATTGCTCTGGAACAGCCTTCCTCGATGCGCGTCTTTGAGCACTATGGAATCGATTATTGCTGCGGAGGGCGCAAACCTCTGGCTGAGGCCTGCGCTGCCAGCAAGGTTGAGGTGGACGCGGTGATTGCCGCGCTGGAAGCCGCGGCTGCTGTTGCCGCTCCCGTAGCCGAAGACTGGCCGCTCCGCTCCATGGAAGAGCTTGCCGCCCATATCGTCGCCACGCATCACGCCTATGTAAAAAGGGAGTTGCCGCGGCTGGCGGTGCTGGCGCAAAAGGTGGTGAATCGCCACGGCGCGAAGAGGGCTGAGCTGCCCGCGATTCAAACGGCGCTGGCTACTCTGGCTGAAGAGCTGACGCTGCACCTGGCGAAAGAAGAGACCATCCTGTTCCCTTATATCGTCAAACTGGAGCGCGCCCGCACAAGCGGAGCAGCCATGCCTTCCTCTTGTTTTGACACGGTGGCCAAGCCCATCCAGATGATGACCCAGGAGCACGATGCGGCCGGGGCGCTGCTGGCCGAGATGCGGCGCTTGAGCCAAAACTTCACCACGCCGGAAGACGCCTGCCCGACCTACCATGCCTTCTATGACGGCTTGAAGGAGTTTGAGCAGGACCTTCACCAGCACATCCATTTGGAAAACAATATTTTGTTTCCGCGCGCGATTGAGGCGGAATCGCAGACGGGTGAGAGCCGGTAAGAAGGACTTATTACCGAGATTCAATCCGCCCCTCCGGGGCGGATTGAATCTCCTGAAACGCCTTCCCAGGATTGCGCTGCGCTTCATCCTGCCACCCCACGGACGAAGACCTGTCCGTGGGCCCCGGCCCTGGGCTATTCTCGCCGCCTCCCGCCGGGAGGCGTTCTGCCCGGCGTCGCCCATGCCAGGTCGTGGGTCAATTTGAATCAACTTCCCTTCCGGGGCTAAAGCCCGCATTGATTTTGCTGGCTTTATGCGGGGGTTGAAACCCCCGCCTCCCTCCGTTTTGAGTTTTTCCGCAACATGTTCAGCCCGATCCCTCCAAACTGACCCACTACTCATGCTTCCCCGGTTTGACCCTCCCCGGTCGAGGGCAATACTTTGAAAGGGTGCGCGGATTTCCACCCCAGCGACGAGGACCTGTCGCCGGGGACCCCGGATTGAGTTTTCGCGCGCCTGAACGAAGGAGGCCGGATGCAGGACAGAAGTTTCCCCTGGTTTTGGAAGGGCTTATTGGCCCTGATGCTGGCGGCGATGACCGTGACAGGCGCGCGGGCTCAGGACCTGAAGAGCTTTGAGCAGAAGATTACGACCAAGGTGCTGGCCAACGGGCTTACGCTGATCATCTGCGAGCGGCCGGAAGCGCCGGTCTTCAGCTACAACACCTTTATTGATGCGGGCGACGTGAACGACCCCTCGGGCGAGAGCGGGCTGGCGCACATGTTCGAGCACCTGGCCTTCAAGGGAACCAGCCAGATTGGCACCAAGGATTACCCCGCCGAGAAGCTGGCGCTGGCCAAGGTGGAAGAGGCGAACGACGCCTACGAAGCCGAGTACCTGAAGGCCGTTGGTCGCGACCCGGCCAAGCTGGCCGCGCTGAAGCAGGCCTTTGTAGAGGCTCAGGCCGAGGCGCACAAATACGTCGTTCCCAACCAGTTCACCGACGTGGCGGAGCGCAACGGCGCAGAGGGCGTGAACGCCGAAACCGGGCTGGACGGCACCCAGTATTTCTGGTCGATGCCGGAGAACCGCCTGGAGCTTTGGGCATGGCTGGAGAGCGGCCGGCTGGCGGACGCTGTGCCGCGCGAGTTCTACAAGGAACGCGAGGTAGTGATCGCAGAGCGCCGGATGCGCACTGACTCGAATCCAATCGGCCGGCTCACCGAACAGCTTCTGGCCACAGCCTACGTGGCGCACAACTACGGCCGCAGCGGCATCGGCTGGCCCAGCGAGGTGAGCCAGATCAACGCCACCGAGGCGATGGAGTTCCACAAGAAGTATTACGTGGGGGCGAACATTGTGATCGCCGTGGTGGGCGACGTGAAGGCCAGCGAGGCGCTGCCTGTGCTGGAGAAATATTTCAGCCGCGTTCCCGCCGGTCCCAAGCCGGAGGAGATGACGACCGTCGAGCCGAAGCAGTTTGCCGAGAAGACGGTGGCGATTCGCGAACAGACGCAGCCATTTTACATTGAAGGCTACCATCGGCCCGATTATCGCGACCCGGACGATGCGGTCTACGACGCTATTCAGGACATCCTGTCGAATGGACGCGTCTCCAGGCTCTATCGCAGCCTGGTGCGCGACCAGCAGATTGCCGCCGAGGCTGCCGGATTCAGCCCATATCCCGGAGACAAGTATCCCAGCCTCTTCGCGTTCTTTGCTGTTCCGCTGCCGGGCCATACGCCGGCAGAGATGCGCGACGCCATTCACAAGGAGATTGAGAAGCTGAAGACGGCGGACGTGAGCGACGAGGAGCTGGCGATGTACAAGACGCGCACTCGCGCCGACCTGCTGAGGGGCCTCGCCGACAATCAGGGGCTGGCTAACTCGCTGGCCGTGTACCAGACCCGCTACGGCGACTGGCGCGAACTCTTTCTGCAACTGGACAAGACGGACAAAGTGACCAAGGCAGATATTCGGCGCGTAGCCAACCAGATTTTTGTGACGAGCAATCGGACTGAGGCGTGGATTGAGACAGCGGCTCCTGTAGCGGCTGCGCAGAAAGATGGAGGCGCGCAATGAAGAATATGGAGGCGACAAAATCATTTGGTGAGGATTGTGTTTTTCCAGACCTCAAAAATGGTGGGTGGAGCGTCCGGCAAGTTTGTGTCAGTGGTCTCCCACCCTTGCGACAGAAAAAAATCGCAAGGATGGGGCACGGAGTTTTCGGAGTTCTTGCAGCCGGCGCGGCGTTTGCGGCTTTGGTATTGCCAGCAACTTTGCAGGCGCAGCAGGCCAAGCCGTGGGAGCAGATTCCTGTCCCGAAGCTGCACGAGTTCAAGCCTCACCAGCCGGAGCGCATCGAGCTGAAAAACGGCATCGTCCTATTTCTGCAGGAGGATCACGAGCTGCCGTTTGTTTACGGCTCGGTGCTGATTCCGGGCGGCGAGCGGGACGAGGATGCGGCCAAAACGGGGTTGGTGGCGCTTTATGGGCAGACGTGGCGCACCAGCGGCACCGCGAAGTTGAGCGGTGATGCGCTGGATGACCTGCTGGAAGCCAAGGCCGCGCACATTGAAACCGGGGGAGACGTGGATTCCACGGCGGTGTCGTGGGACTCGCTCAAGGGCGACGCTGACCAGGTGTTTTCTCTCGCCATTGACTTGCTGTTTCACCCCCAGTTCAGCGCGGAAAAGCTCGAACTGGCGCAGCAGCAAATGGCCACGGGGATCGTGCGGCGCAACGACGAAGAAGACGAGATTGCCGGCCGCGAGTCGGCCAAGCTGGTGTACGGCGCCAACAGCCCGTACGCACGGCAGCCGGAGCTGGCTACTATCGGCGCGGTTACGGTGGACGACTTGAAGGCGTGGCACGAACGCACACTCGGCGGCAAACTGATTGTCGCCGTGAGCGGCGACTTCGACCCGGCGGCGATGGAAGCCAAGCTGCGGGGAGTCTTCGAGGGGCTGCCAAAGGTGAAAGCCGCACCGGCGCGGCACGAGGCTTTTGCCGGTCCCAAACCCGGCGTCTACTTTATCGACAAGGAAGACGTGAACCAGTCGAACGTGGAGATTGTGGGGATGGGCACGGACCGGCGCAATCCCGATGTTCCCGCGCTGGCGGAGATGAACGAGATTCTGGGCGGAGGGTTTGCCAGCCGGTTGTTCCAGAAGATTCGGACCGAGAAGGGCCTGGCCTACGCGGTCGGCGGCGGCCTGAGCTTCGCTTATGACCACCCGGCGGAGTTCCGCGTCATGGTGCTCACCCAGAGCGCGAATACGGTGGAAGCTACAAAGCTTGCGATGGCCGAGATCGATGGGCTCACCACACGGCCCTTTACCGAGGAAGAATTGGCGAGGGCCAAGGACAACATTCTCAACTCATTCCTCTTCCGCTACGACACCAGGGAGAAGGTGCTCGCCGAACGGGAACGGCTGGAGTTCTATGGCTACCCGGCGGATTATCTGGAGAGCTACAAGGCGGCGCTGGAGAAAGTGACGCTGGCCGACCTGGACCGAGTGGCAAAGAAGTACATCCATCCCGACAAGCTGGCGGTGCTGGTGGTGGGCAATGGGCCGGAGATCAAGCCGGGGCTGGAGGAACTGAAGCTGGGGCCGGTCGAGACCGTCGATATCACCATCCCCATGCCCAAGCCCAAGCCCAAGCAGCCGTAAGCATTAGAACAGAAGCAGTAAGTCAGACAAGGGCATGAATCCCAGGTCTCATTTTGAGACCTGGGATTCATGCCCAAAAAATTATGCAATAAATTTCGCAAAAGGACGATATACTATATTTGTACGGAAACTATCCGTACAATAGACCTGGAGGGAATATGGCTACCGCAGTTGCGCCCATGCTCAAGGAGACAACTCGCAAGGCCCGCGAACGCATTGATGTGCGGCTTCGTCCTGAGCAGAAGACAGAGATTGAAAGGGCAGCCCATATCAAAGGACTCACGGTGACAGATTTCATCATTCAGAACGCCGTCGCAAATGCCAGAAAGGCGATCCGGGAATATGAAACCTGGACTCTTGAACGTCCCGATGCGGAGATCTTCGCCGCGGCCTTGTTGGAGCCGACCGCGCTTGGTCCTCAGCTTGCCCAGGCAGCGAAACGTTACAAGGAGCGTTTCTTAAAACGGTGAGCCGGGGTCAAGCATTGAATTGTATGTTTGTTAAAGCTGAGTATTAAGAGGTGACGCGACAAAAAGACTTTTCTGTCCATTAATGGGCGGCCCGCCTACTATAATTTTCGCTGCGGGGCATATAGTATCGCGGAACGTACTCTATAGATAATAGAGAGGCCTGCAAACAGTGCAGCATACCCCACGCTTCTAGCTGTAAAAGATCACGAAGTTACAAGGACACTTTACTCTATGAACACTAAGCTATATTTTGAACCGCTCGGACACCAACACGACCGAACGGCCTTCTCGTGTGGGAACCAGGCTCTTGATGAATACTTTAGGGGGGATCCTATTCTGCAGGACGTTAGCAGGAAAGTCACCAACGCCTTCGTTCTGACTCCAGACGGAAGGTTTGTTGCAGGCTTTTATACGCTTTCGCCCGTCTCCATCCTCAGTGTGGATTTGCCACCCAACCTCGCCAAAAAGCTTCCTAAGCGACCGATCGGCGCCACGCTGATCGGCCGCTTAGGAAGGGATGTATCTCAACGAGGAAAGGGCCTCGGCGAAGTGCTGCTCATGGACGCGCTCCACAAGGCATGGCAAGCCTCGAAACTTGTCTCTTGTTGGGCAGTGGTCGTGGATGCCAAGGAGGGTGCTCGCGATTTTTGGACTGAGAACGACTTCACCCCTTTCGCTACTCAACCATACAGGCTCTTCCTATTGATGAAGAAGATCGATTTGATCTTCGATTGATCCGGTTCCCTTTCAAACTCACCAGATTTTGCGGTTTCAATCGTCTTCGTAATCGCTGCATCTGCGCCACTCTATGCCCCGAACAGAGAATCTACAATAGGTGGAGAAGATTTCTGTTCCGGGAGCAGCGCATGAAAGACAAAGGAAAGCTGGCGGTCGTCATTATGGCGGCGGGCAAAGGGACGCGGCTGAAGTCGCAGCAGCCCAAGGTGCTGCACGAGATCGGCGGCAAGCCGCTGCTGGCCCACGTAATCTCGGCGGCCAGCCGCATTGTGGCTCCGGCCGACATTTATGTTGTCATCGGCCACCAGGCGGAGAAGGTGCTGGCTGCCGTAGCCGCCACCGGCGTCGCCTTTGTGGAGCAGACAGAGCAGCGCGGCACCGGCCACGCCATGCAGTGCGCGCGCCAGGCTATTGCCGGCTACGAAAACATTCTCGTGCTCTCCGGCGATGTGCCGCTTATCCGCCCTGAGACTATCGCGGAGGTCTGGCAGTTTCATCAGGCCGAGCAGGCAGCGATGACGATTCTGACGGCCGCGCCCGAGGACCCTGCCGGCTACGGGCGGATTCTGCGCAAATCCCCAAAGTCTTCGGAAGTCGAGGCCATTGTCGAGCAGAAGGCGCTCACGGCCAAACAGCAATCCCTGCGCGAGATCAACTCCGGAATCTACGCCTTCAAGACCGCTCCTTTGCTGGCTCGCCTTGACCTGCTCGACGCCAACAACGCCAACGAGGAGTTGATGCTGACCGATATGGCCGGTCTACTGCGCGCCGCCGGAGAGCGCGTGGTGGCCATTCAGGCCGCCGAGGCGGACGAAGTTCTGGGCGCCAACACCATCGCGGAGCTGGTTGCCCTGGACGCTACCCTCCGCGCCAACACCGCAAGCCGGCTGATGGCGCAGGGCGTGACCATCTTCCGGCCAGAGACTTCGGTGATCGATGCCGAGGTGGAGATTGCCCCCGACACGGTGATCGAGCCGTTTGTGCAGTTGCTGGGCCGCGTTAAGATCGGCTCAGGCTGCCGGATCCGGTCTTACTCGGTGATTGAAAACTGCACCTTGGGCAACAATGTGCTGGTTAGGCAAAGCTGCGTGCTGGCCGAGAGCACGATTGCGGATGGCGCGCGCATCGGCCCCTTTGCGCACGTGCGTCCGGGTTGCGAGATTGGCGAAGATGCCCATGTGGGCAACTTTGTGGAGACCAAGAAGGCGAAACTGGGCAGAGGCGCCAAGGCCAACCACCTTACCTACCTGGGCGATGCCGAGGTGGGTGAGCGGACCAACATCGGCGCGGGAACCATCACCTGCAACTACGACGGGGTTCGCAAGCACATTACTCGCATCGGCAAGGAGGCCTTTGTAGGCAGCAATTCCACCTTGGTGGCGCCGGTAACGGTGGGGGATGGGGCCTACGTCGGCGCCGGTTCCTGCATCACCAAAGACGTGCCCGCGGGTTCTCTGGCCGTGGGGCGGGCCCATCAGTTCGTCAAGGAGGGGTGGGCCACTGCGCGGCACGCAGGCCGGCAAAAGGAGTAAGCCGATAGCCGCCGCCTGTATCAATGTTGATGCGGTTTCGACAAATTTTGTTGCGGTTGGCCGGAAGGGGGAATACGTTTCCTTTTGTGGGGGGTTGAATCGTTTTAGCGACGATTTTCCTTATACTTATAGAAAGTGCGAAGATTACCGATAGGGTAGTGAAGGCGGCATTCTCTTCTGTGGTGGGGTCCGGCAAGCCACTTGCAGAATAACGATCGCTCGATGAGAGGATGCCATTGCGGCCGTCCCAGGCTGGCAAGGTCATGGGAGGATGAGGACTTGACATTGAATCTGGCAGGATTGGAAGTGCTGATCGGCGCCGCGGTGTCCCTGAAGACAAACGCACGCGCGGATGCAAGACTGCATAGGGCGGCACGGATACTGGTGGTGGATGGCGAAGCTCATGTTCGGGCGATGATCGGCGCCACTCTGGAGAGCCAGGGGTATCAGGTACAGACGACCTCCAACGGCAGTAAAGCCATAGAAATGGTGGAAGAGAATGACTTCGACCTGGTGCTGACCGAAATCGTGATCCAGGACGGGAACGGGATTGCCTTGATGGAACGAATACGCGGGCAGCAGCCGCAGCTTCCCGTGGTGATGGTCACGGCGATTCATGACATCAGCGTGGCCATCGACTCCATGCATCGCGGAGCCTACGACTATGTGCTTAAGCCCTTCGAGCGCGAGCGCCTGCTCGGCACCGTTCAGCGCGCCCTGGAATACCGGCAGACCCTGCAGGAGAACCACAGCTACCAGCAGAACCTTGAAATGGCGGTGCGGGCCAGAACCGAATTGCTCCGTCAGGCCATGGAAGATATTGAAACCTCCTACGACATCACGCTGGAGGCGCTGGGCGACGCGCTGGACCTGAAGGACTCCGAGACCGAGGGACACTCCAAACGGGTCACCGCTTACACCATTGCGCTGGCACGGGCCATGAGCGTGGCATCGACGGAGATCAAGGTGATTGCGCGCGGCGCGTTTTTGCACGACATCGGCAAGATGGCGCTTTCTGACGAGATACTGCGCAAGCCCGGCCCGCTGACCGCGGAAGAACAGACGGCCATGCGTCGCCATTGCGCCAACGGTTACGATATGCTGCGCAAGATCCCGTTCCTGCGCGAAGTGGCGGAGATAGTATTCACTCACCAGGAGCACTACGATGGCGGCGGCTATCCGTCCGGCCTGCGCGGCAGCGAAATTCCCATTGGAGCACGCATCTTTGCCATCGCCGACGCGCTTGACGCAATCACCAGCGAACGGCCGTACCGCAAAGCCCGCAGCTTCGAGAAGGCTCGCAAAGAGATTCAGCGCTGCTCGGGAACGCAGTTCGACCCTGCGGTAGTGGAGGTCTTTCTCAAGGTTCCCATTGAAGTTTGGCAAGAGCTGCGCACGCAGATCGGCGAACAGAGCAAGCGGCTGTCGACTTTCGACATTGTGAACAGACCAATCCTGAAAGAGAAATAGAATTCATCTTCGGAGCAGAAGGAGCAGAAGCCATGCATTCATTCTCCAAGGAAGAAGCTGCTTCCCGTCTCGGCGCCCTGCCCGGCTGGCAGATCGAGGCCGGGGAGTTGACGCGAACGTTCAAGTTTCAGGATTTCGTTGCCGCGTTGGCCTTCGTGAACCGCGTGGGTGAGCGGGCCGAGCAGGCCGGCCACCATCCGGATATCGACATCCGCTACAACCAGGTGCGCCTGGGTCTGGTTACTCACGACGCCGGGGGCCTGACGGCCAAGGATTTCGAGCTTGCGGCTGTCGCAGATAAACTGGTTTGACGCCGCGGCGCCTGTCACCTGGCTCCGTGGCAGTTTTTTTAGCCGGCTGAGACCCAAAAATCTTGAAATTTGTATTTCCAGCCGCATCTGCCTGGTAAACAGCCAGGGTAGCCTTTCGGCTCCGCCGGAGAGCCTCCAGCCCTTCGGTGAGTGCTGGATCTTCTACGATTACCCCAAATTTGTGCCAGGTGCAGGGCTGGGGCACGCTATCTGCCATTTTGAGTAAGTATTATATTTTAAGCAGTTTGCCGTAGAGGGCGAGGCTTTGGCGCATGCCGGATGCGGAGTTGACCACAAGAGAGTGCCCCGAATTGGGACGCTGAACGCCTTCAAGGCACCAATTGTGCGACAGTCTCAAAATAATTTCGATTTTTGTATTTGACATCTTCTGAATCTATGCTATGGTGTATATATTCCAGTGATGGAGGAGACACCCTCCCCGCTGGAAGTAGTTTGCGTCACTGGCCTCCCGGCACGAACAGCAAGACCGTTCGTGCCGCCTTTTTTTGCGCCAAAATAGACCTACGCACACCCCTTGCGCTCCTGTCGCCGCTGCGAATTTCGATTTCCGTCTAGAATGACCCAAGGGGGCGTTATGACGAGTGACTGGATGAAAAGCCGTTGGATCTTTGGTCTGGCTGTCTTCGCCGTGACCGCGATCAGCTATGCGCAGTGGTCGAACCCGGCCGACGATGTTCCCGCCTACCATCCCTCCGCGCCGCTCAAGGTGAGCGCCCTGCCCCCGATTCTGGCCGGGAGCAGGTTGACCGGCGAACACTTCCGCTATCCCTGGCAGGTGCATGCCTATTTGATTGCAGCCAAGATTGGGAACGTGCTCTATCAACTGCCCTGCAATTGCCGTTGCGATCGCTCTCTGGGCCACACCAGCCTGCGCAGTTGCTACGAGACCGCACACAGCACTGAGTGCGACACCTGCGCCAAGGAAGGCTTCTTCGCCTACGAGCAGACCAAGCTGGGGAAGACACCGGCCCAGATTCGCACCGCAATCGCGCGGCACGAGTACGAGAGCATCGATCTGGAAAAGCAGTAGGCTGGAATGGCGGCAATCCGGCGGGAAAACCGGAATTGGCATAGAATGGAAGCAGCAGCACGAGCCAGTTGGCCCGGCTCGCACCCGAATGGGGGCGTCACGGTTTCGACGGGATCGATTGCGGCTTAGGAGTCATGCCGGGGGGTGGGCACCCGTAATCGCCTGCAAAAACAAAGTTGCCAACGATAATCTGGCACTTGCAGCTTAATTAAATAAGCTGCCGTCTTCCACGGCTTCGCCTATGGGCTGTGAGCGGACGTCATACAGTAGGCTGGCGTGAGCGGCTCGGTCCGTGTTGCTTGCGCGAGATCATCGGACTAGCTTTCGGCACATCTTGTCCGCTCTGAGTGCCG
>Ga0224558_1003194_pt1 | contig 13934 bp, 10 predicted proteins | sample 714S32024metaG_FD_180682 | JGI IMG/M metagenome (GOLD analysis project Ga0224558, IMG submission 180682) | Peat soil microbial communities from Stordalen Mire, Sweden - 717 S3 20-24 | ecosystem: Environmental > Terrestrial > Soil > Wetlands > Peat | place: Sweden: Norrbotten County, Stordalen... | reverse complement strand
TACCCTGATGAAGCCATTTAAAGGCTGCGGTCTGATACTAACACCGAAAGGCCGTATTTATCGCTCTCAGGCATTGAAATGAGCTAGGAGATAAGGAAAGGTCAGAAGGAACACGCTATGCTATCCTAGTCATGGGCCTACCTTGGCATTAACAAGTATCTTTGGGTAGGTCGAACTAGAGTAGAGTGGCGTGTTCCCTTAACCCTCTACTCATCTCCTAGCCAATAGTTTCTTTTTTCGATTTCCTTTGACTGACGCGCTCCGTTCATAGGGCAACGCAAAAGAGCAACTGCACTGACTCTCCGGCGGGTGATCCTCAATCGATAAAACTACTTAATGGATGATGTGAGTGGCACTAAGTAGAGGTGTATTGAATGACACTTTACACAGAGGACGAACTTAAAGAATGTGCCAAACAAGCGTTACCAGCTGACGATTTTAGCAATGCCAATTGGGACTATCTCGGCGGGGCGATATATTACGTTTCAAATATTAAGGACAACATGGGCAAACAGCGCACGCTGAACGTCCGAAACCGCGACCGAAGTGGCGATCCTCCTGAGATAATCGATGCCATTACCGGCGAAAGATACTGGCCGGATGTAAAAAATAAAGCTGCTCCGATCTCAACCCTTGAAGGGCTGAACTACAACCCGTATCGTGACATTTAACGCATTTGCCTTATTGTATAATCACCTGGGCCTGCGGATCCGATAGCCTAGGGGCCTGCGTTAGTCCCGTTTTGTCCAATTCGTTGCAGTATCTAGAAAAACATCAATGCATAGCAGTGGGCAAGATAACGTCGCAATATCCTTTGTTTTTAGAGATCCGGCCGCAAACTGGCGCCCTCATGGGTGGGGAAACTAGAAAGCTGATCTAAGACTTCGCTCTCGGCTGCATCTATTCGCTCAAGTGTTTCAACAATATCCTCTCGCGTGACAATTCGTCCCGTAGTCGTCTTTCTGACCTTCACGTTCTTGGGCAGACCGTGAACGAATTGAAGAGCGGTTCAGCTCTTGTTTTTGATAATCTCTTAAGAAACGCAACAGCAAACCCGACTGCCTTCCGGTGTGAATATTCCGAAGAATATTTGTCTAGGATAAAAGTCCGCAACCTCGTCATGGTCTCTTCAGAGACATCGCCGTGCGTGCAATCCCACAGCACTTGTGAAGCGCGGTTTATCCAATCTTTAGATTTTGGAGCAAGTCGTTCCTTCTTCCACACCACGTAGCCATCTAGTTCAGATTTGGAGAAGCTTAACTCCGAATGTTTGCGCCGGCGTGTCGTGTGGACAGCTCTTTCTGGAAGGCTAATTCTCTCTAATCGGGAAGATAAAGGTTCTGCTTGGCGCTTTTCATAACTGTCGCCCAAATATTCTAGATAGGTTTGCGTGATCTGAAAATCGGCGGAAGCGCCTTCCAAGTCTTCGGATTCCTCGCTACTGTGCTCAAGCCCGTCGGCGCTTGTAGCTGACGCGTCGGGTTTGGAGATAGTATCGGCAACCTCCCACCGGAACATTCCGGACGTCTCTTGCCTGTGCGTTGTTCGTAGTCGCGCAAAGACATCTCCAGAAAGCTCGAAGGCTCGACATCATCGTCTCGGTTGTGTGCTGGCGCTTCTTTGTCGATGTTGTGCAACTGATTGTGCAATTTCTTGTCTGTGTCAAGTTCGTCGTCAGCCATATTCTCGCCACCGATTGAAAAAAGAGCAGTGGGCTCGGCCGGATTCGAACCGGCGATCTCCGCCATGTCAAGGCGGGCGATTTTGCGCTTGTTTTGGCATTTTCTGATGCTAAGTTAGAGCGCGCAATAACTACGAGAAAGGCCAAAGCTCCTTCGTGGACTGTCTGATAGATTTTGGTTGGCAATCCTGCAAGTTGCGAGAATGTGTGCGGCAATCGCACTGTTGGATAGCTATAGCCATTTTTTGCGTGGTGGAGCGAGATCTTGCTACGGTGAATCTCGAACAGCTCGTGTTTTGGAAGTCCAAGTGCAGGAAAAAACCCTGAGCAATATTCAGCGGCTGACATAATGATGCTGAGGTTCGGGCTGGACACTTAATTGTTGTGATTAGCCGCGCGCGACTAGGAAGCGTTGGAATGTATAAACGAACCCAAAATGAATGTTATCTCAAAAAAATGTCTTGCTTCTGTGATTCACGAATAAAAGGTTAGACTGCCCGTAGTATGCACTCGAGCTTAATCGTTGTGATTTTTCCCTCAAATGAGAGATAAAAAGATCAATTTGACAGGGCGAGTGGTCAAAAAAGACGATATTGAACACGTGCTGGCAATTATCAAGCAGCAGATGTTATACGGTTCGATCGACGAAGCAAGTGCTCGGCAGTTTGTTGGGATTGTAATGTTTGGGGCATTTACGGGTCAACGCCCTTACAGTACGATAAAACACTCAGGGTTGAACAGTTTAGGGCAGCACTCAAGCTTGACAAGCCTGTCGCTTACGTTGAATCTCACAGGACAAGATCGGGATGGAGCATTACGTGCCGCTGCATCCACAGCTTGCACTCATGAAGGATCTTCTCTGTCACGGCAGGGGTGGAAGCGAACTGGTGTTTATGCTCGAGAGCTTCGCAAATGGTTGCAGAATTTAAGGATCCCTTTAGCAAGATGCAGCAGCCACTTCGTCACCTCCGACCTGCGGAAGTTTGCGGAGCAACATGGCGATGTCGTAGGACGGAATGAATCTAATCGTGCTTATATCCTGACTCATGGAGTCCGCGGCATCGAGTGGACAGTTATCGGCATCCGCTGCCTAAGCACTTCTACAGTGTTTAAATGAAATATCGGAAGGACTTGAACTCTCACAGCGAGATCATCATCAGGCAATACAGCGGCAGTTTAACCGCAACTTATTGTGCAGTCCGGAGAATCTCCGCGTGATAACTTGGGTTGTTGGGCGGTCGCAGGGGTTCCAACAAAGTCTATTGTGTTGGAAGACCCCATAAAGGCGGGGTCACCCCTGCACCGATCCTTAAGATTCCTTATGCGGCCCTTGACAGGCTGTAGAGCTTCCATCCGAAGACGACAGGGAAGACTAAGAAGGCGAGAAGGGCGACAGGGGCGTACGCGGCAGAATTGGTCGAAAGGAAAGATATCCCCACGATCTGAACTGCCCCGATCGCCAAGCTCAACCCGCCGAAGACCTTGCCAAAAGATGATACCCTGAACATGGCCACTCCGAGAACGATTAAACCCGTCGACAGGAGGAGTGTCGCTGCAACGTCAAACTGATTGAACATGCCCTGGGTCGCCTGCCACAAGAGGGTGAGTGTAGCCTGGTCCGCAGCGGTCGCCCCGGCAGCATGATAGAGGTTGGAGATCGGATCGAAAGCGACCTGTGTTGCGTCTTCAACAAAGGTCACTCCTAGACCTAGAACGTATAGGAGACTCCCGAAAGAGGCGAGTACCGGGCTCTCCCTGCGGAGACCCTGATACAGGCCAAGGAGGAGACCAACTAACGAGACGCTGACCAAAAAGTAGAAGGCATTCCCCACCGCAAGGCCCGTTCTGTGATCGGGGAACCCCCTGACCAACTCCGTTGCGTTGGCAGTCGTCGGATTCCCGAAACTAATTAGTGTGACGATGGTGAAAATGAAGAAGATGCCGGCCAGAATACCGGCAATGCCGCCGAATCGCAGAAAGCTCTTCTCCTCGCTCATAAGATTTTCTCCTTCAGTTGGCATAATAAACCACGACCGTTTGGTTTATTCTCCTTAAAGATAAGTGTTACTCAGGCCTGGCAGCGCGGAGAGTCCTAAAAGCGGGCTCGCGGCAAGTCTGAGCGTTTCAAAACTGCACGTTTGCACGCCTCACCGGGTATGAATCCACGATAAAAGGGCAAAAACTTAACGCTGCACAAAGCAGCTACTAAAGAAAGGGAGGAATTATGGACGAAAGAATCAGGAAGTTTATTCCACTTTTTGTCCTGATAGGGCTGGCTATAGTAGCCGTCGCAATTTACGTAATAGTGTACCATGTCGGGATGCCGACCCGAGATTTGTCAGGGGCGCCAGCGAACTTTTGGCTTGGCCTGTGGCAAGGTCTTATTGTTTTCTTATCATTCATAGCCAGTTGGTTTGACAACAATATCGTGCTTTACCAGCTCAACAATAATGGATTTTGGTATAACCTCGGATACGTTATTGGCCTTATCGTCCTTGGGGCTGGCGGCGGAGGCAGCGCAAGAGCTTCTAGGACAACACAAAGACCCAAGATGCAAGGTCAGGAAGCCCCGCCACCCTCGCTGTTGCTGTTTGCCGGCATCGCTGTCGCATTTGCGTGGCTGCTGTTCGTGGGGCTCTGGTTGTTTTTCTATGCCAGTAATTTTAGCATACTGCAAAACATAGGGACGTCCGTCATCTCTCTTGCAGTTGTGGCAATATTAGAGGCCGCAATCTGGATCCCGTGGGGGCTGAAACACCCCAGCAAGTAAAGAGCTCGCGCTGAGGGCTGTACTTAGCATCTAAGTGCCTACGTAAAATAGGTTGTGTGGTCATAACGCGGGCGCCGGTAGAGGTGTAAAACAAGAATATGATCAAGAAATAGAGCAGTATAGAGCATCATTACGTCGTTTCAAGTTCTTTTCTAAATAGTGTCATAGCACTCATTTAGTTCGTTTCAAAACTGGATAGAACGACAGAAAATCCCGCTTGCGCGCGTTCGCGATCCAAGCAAGGCGTCTGTGGCTAAGCGACTTCCGCAAGTTTGCTGAACAGTTTGGAGATGTTATCGGCTGGGATACGACAAACCGCAAGTATGTCTTAGCGCACGGCATGACTGCAAGCTCCTCTACCCGAAGACGTTTATGATACCTACATGCGATATTGGCGAGGCATCGAATTCACAAATTAAAGTTCTGCACGCTCAGCATAGCTTAGGAATCCTAGCTTAGGATATGGTGAAGCCGTCGCGTTCTACTTGGGGTGGAATTATTAAGAAGCGCTGGCTCACGTCATACGTCTTTATTTTTATAGCGCTATCCTACTCGATTAGCCTTTTTTATGGCGGCTATTATGTGGAGAGTATCACGTTCACGATTAGTGCGTGTCTGGCGATCTCCTCCTTTCTCTTAGCGACACGTCTCGCATTCGAGCTGAGCAGGGTTGAAGAAGTCGATATGCCAGAACTAAGAAAGTGTATCAAAAAAGGCGTTCTGAAACTACCGAAAAGGATTCGCCGCGGCAATACGCACAATATCTACGTTGACCTTGAGCCAGTACTTGACGACGATGCACCTCCTAAGTATCTGACAGTCGAACTCCAAGCAGCTGGTTTAGTGGTGAACGGCGACTTGTGCCAGAAAAAGCCGCTAGAGCGTGAATCGAAAATACATTATCGATGGAACTGCTATTTCCCGAATTCGGGAACTCATACAATTAATATAATTCTCAAGCGAGATTTTCTAGAGTCTACCGAAAGAGAGATTCTGGTCAAAACTCACGATGTAAAGGTAGCCAGATTATATCGAGAATTGTGGGCGCCGATATTAACTGCTTCAATACCAACAATACCGTTCTGGCCGCAGATTATACCATATTTTTTACATCATTAGTGCCATAAGAGGGCCAACAAAGAAGACATCAAATCACCGTGTAATTTTTGAACATGCCTATGCTATGATAAACGCAGCGTGTTCCTTTCGACCACTCCTTAGCTTCTAGCGTATATCATCTCTTTTTTCGATTTGGGCCAGTTATGCTCTTCTTTTTCCGACTGTAACAAATAGTCAAGAGACAAGACGGCAGGAGTTATCGTTTTCGAGATGCCCGCGGGAAATACTCCAATGAAGATTGTCTATGACGAGCAGACCTTTTTGTCTTCGGGCTCTCTGACAGTGAACTTTTAAACAACTGTTGGCGTACTAATGCTCGCACCTACGCGGGCTGTTGAAGAGGTGTGCGCAGTCTGGGCCATTCGAAAAAACAGTGTCCCAAAAGCACTTCCATCAAGAAAGCGTATTCAAGAGGTGAAGCGCGCGGTCGGTCGCGTCTATCAGTATCCTACCGCTGTTTATAAATTGCGGAGATCCTTCCAAAGTCCTCCACTAGAAGGTGATGAAGACGGCGCGCCTCCGGATATTGCCGCGGGACTTAATATCGACGAGGTGACGATGAAACTCGTTGACGATGACGTGATGCACAACCTAATGACTACGTAGATAGCTGCGACAGAAAAGGCGCGAAAAGGGTGGGTCGTTCCCCAGCCGGTAAAGGTGATCTTTCACTGGTACAGCATCCATTTCAGATTTGGGACGCCCCCAGTTTACACTTTAGTGGATCATTCAGAGATGCCGTGGGATTATAAAGCAACCGACGACGTTTGCGACTACAGATTCGAAGGCGTCACGCTTGAAAAGGCAACACGAGATGAGGTGATATACCTTATAGATGGAGAGGACAGTCGAACTCACTTCGTTTTCATAACGTAAAGCTTCTGGACGCCTGGCCGGGACCACTAGGGGGTTTTGCAGGCGCTCCGGACCGGGAACTTCGGACACGCAGACACCGGGGCCACCGACCGCCCCCCCGGCTGGCCTTTTTTCCGGCACAGCTCGAAGTTTGCCGCCATAATGGGGAGTCGCAGAGAAATTTTCAGGTTGCCTCCAATGTCATAGCTGGCACGCCTTTAGTATCGAACTGCGGCGTCTGCACTACAGCTCTCTAGGCGCAAGGGGGCTTGCCCGTAAGCAACGAAGAAAGCGGAGAGAGCCCGCATCAGCAGCTTGTTGTGGACCACAGATCGCTAAAAAAGCAAAGAAATGAAAAATGCACGGTCACTTTCAATTGCGCGTTAATAAATGAGCCGGGCGATCATTCAGCTGATCGTTGTAAGATGCCTCATTACCATCGATCGGAAAGCAGAGCATGTTCAAGCGCTAACCTTCCTCGCTTTTTCGTTTAAATTCACTTAGCTCTTTTATTTTTTCTTCTAGTCCGTAAACGCGTAACTTGAGCATCCGCTCAATAAGATCGCCATATCGACGCTGCACAGTTTGATTAGTCCGATTTTCTTTGTATCCTCGAATGGCTAATTCTCCTGTTGTGATGCCCTCCGCAAACGCACTCTTCTGGAAATCGCTAATGTCATCGCCGGCAGTATCTAAGAAACGTTCACATATGTCGATTGCGATATCAGGGAGCGGATCGGAGAGTTGTTCCAGTGCGTAAATTACAGTTTGAGAATTCGCCGAAAATGCGGGGCTGTTGATAAATGCATGAATTAGTTCGGTCCGTTGAAGAAAATCTTCGCTCTCGAACGACATAAAGCAAAAAGAAGATCGAGAGCGGACCTCTTCGCTGGTGTCCCTAAGTAGCCGAACAAGTACTCGTTCGCAAAATCGCTTAGAATGTGCTTGTCGCAAATGCCGGGAAAAAATCGCCGCAACCCCGAGACGTTGCGGTACGGTGCCCGATATGCATTGCTGGACTAAAGGGTGGTTTTCGTCCACATAAAGTGCGGCTAGAGAAGCGTACTCGGCTCCTCTCGTTGCCACTTCGTCAACATGCGAGCTCACCATTCTTTCTAAAATGCGTTCAATTTCATGTAGATCCGTCGTTATTGCATTGTTTAAAAACTGCGTCACGTAATAAGTGTTAAGCAGTGCATCCTCATCTATTTCGACGAGTAAAGAAAAATAGGCAAAAGCGTTTTTCGGATCATTGCCGAGCATAGATGTTAATATCGCAGCCGCACACGATCTTACTGCAGCAGAGTGATCCAGAGCGATCTGTTTTATCGCTGGCAGGAAATATCGGTAGCACGCGTTGCGCACTGGACGAGACTCGTCGTACGAGATGCGTTTTTCTATCGCTAATGCGCTAGCCCCTCGCACCGAGTTAATACCGATTGTCAAAATCTCTTCGCTGCTTTTATGTGCTTTTGAATCCCACGTTTTGGGAGGATCAGGGTCATTGAGGGCGTAGTAAATGATGATGTCTCGTATCCTTTTTGGAAGAATCGCATCCTTGCAGTTGGCAAGAGCGTTGGGGATCGAACGCCCAAATGGCTGCCCAGCATATTGGTGGTAATGCTCACACACTTTGAAAACTGCACGCGCATCGATCTCTACGTCAGAATTAGAAATACCTCGTAGGACTGCATCAATGTAAGAATGGTGGACTTCGTCCGGAAATGTAGACGCTAAATCGGCGAAACGCGTAGGATCCTTTCGTACCTCAGTCTCAAGTAAACGTGATAATTCGAGTGCTCCCCCAGTGAAACCATTACTCAATGAAAACGGTGTGTATTCAGAATCGTATCTGTTCATTGCAGCAAGCCAGTCGTCGTTCGTCATTACGGCTGCTTCTTCTTCAGAAATTGGAGGCCTAGTATACTCAACTTCTATTTCCTTGGGCGGATCCAGCGCGTGGGGACCAAATTTTTTCGTTAAGACGTCCAATCGTAGCCTAGTAGTATTTGAGCGACGGGCTGGTACTATACCGTCAAACAAAATAAGTTGTGCACGACCGTTATCCCGAAAGCCTTTGATACCACGCTCGAATCTCGGATAATAAGTTAATACCTCATTCTCTAGTCGGATGAGTTGAATATCGGAACCATAAGGGCTGATGGCTTCTAGAAGTTCACGGGTTACCCAATGATCTTTCTCGATGTATCCGACGTCTAATCGCGCTGAATCAGCGCAGAGATAATCGATGGACTCGTCGGCAAAACGCTTTGCATTTGCTGCATACCCGCGGATTATGAGGTAATACACCGTGTTAAATCTATACGGCTCAAGTCTGGCTACTAAGCCCGCAAATTCATCAGGTTTGCACACCGCAAGGCGTCTGAAAGCGATTTCCATCGCGTGCAGGATCTGATCTTTGATGTAGTAATTCCCACCGTAATTTCGGAATCCCCACACAGAATCATACCCAAGTAAATTGTCAACTTCTTGCAGGGTTCTTTGCATGACGGCGAGCATGAAAGGCAGTACTTCACCTGTAAATCGAGTGGGAGCATTCTTCGCACATTGAACCAACATTTGCCTTGCGTCACTGCCGTGTGCCGCTATGCTCTGTCCGTAATCAAAAGGATTCAATTCGCCAGCGTTTACGCTCAAGGCTAGCATGCGGTTTAGATAACCACCAATGGCTTCGCATCCCCAATCTGGGCGAGCTTTTACGGACTTGTCAAGAATGTACCAGAAAGTTTCACTTTGTGCTCTTATGTCATTATCAAAAGAGCCGATATCAATCATCTTAAGAAATATGTCAAAAAACGCGCGGTCAGCTCCAAGATCGGCATATATCGCAACGCGCGCCAATCTCTCATTCCAAGGTTCTGATATTCCAACGTATGGTGCCAATAATTCCGCGACACGCCTTGCGTGAAGCTGCTGCATATATGAAAGCAAGATTACTGCGCGATCGACTAAGATGTCATCTTGTGATTCCAGCCACTTTTCTATCACATGATTAGAATCTAGTAATTCGAACCAGCTTGATGAATGGTATAATACGCGCCACGCTCTTTCTGAAAGTGGATCGCCATGATTGTGTACTAGAGTTGAAATAAGCCGCCATTCTTCCTTTTGTGGCTTCTCCAATGATGCGAGTGTCGCCAACACTGCAAGTTTGAGGTGAAATCGAATATCGGGGCTGCTGAGTAATATGGCTACGTCGTTAAGATATTGGTCGCGGAAGTACTTATCTCGCTCGTACAGCAGGAGGCTTTGAACAAGAGAATATTGAAATATATTCTGTCCCGATTCGACGAGATAGTTAACTAAATCATCACCGGACTTGCCAATCAGACGGCGCGCAAAAGCATAGTTAAAGAAATTCTCGTGAAAAAAAGCGTAGCAGGTTCCGCTAAAAATCAAAACATTTTCTGAAACCATTTTGTCAGCACAACGCCGGAAATCGTCCAATTTTTCAGTAGGGACAAATAAAGCTTGGCTGTGTTGAAAATGGTCAATAATTCGATCAATAATGGCGATAAACGTTCCATCAGCGCACCCATATTTGCGGAGTGTTTTGTTCTTATATTCCCATAGCTTCTCGAACAAGATAGTGGGAGTGGTCAAATGGAGTACGTCAGCAGTCGTTTCCGCGCCCTCTACAAGTAGCTTCAAATGCAGAGGTAAGGAAAACAACTCAAGCTGTTCGTCAGACAGAGTGATATGGATCCCATTGTCTTTCATAACCCGTACGATGGTCTCTTGTGACAAAGAATCCGCGACTATCTTATCAGTGAGTTTGTTTCTTGAAATCAAATTTAGCAGTTGGTCATCATTCTCCAAATCAAATTGTTTGCAAGCTACAAGCAGCCGCATGTTCGGATGAGCGCGCACGCTTTTGATTATCTCATCAATGCAGCTCTCTAGTTCTGGCTGTTGCATGGAACCCTCGCTCAGCGCGTCTAGCTGATCGAGAATAACCACACAGCGCTTGTCTTGCGCAGCTTCCGCCAGAATCCGCACTGGAAAATCACATAAGCCAAGCCGCCCGCCAAATTCTCTTGTTGGCGGCGGCAAGCTATCTATCCGAAAAACTAAAAAAGGAAAACCGCGCGAAGTTAACGCCTCGATGACTTGAAGGATAATGCCGCTCTTGCCGACCCCTCCCACGCCTGTGAGCAATATGTCGTAGCGAGCGTCAAACGAGAGAAGTTGAGATACAATAGTTTCGGTTTCTTTGCGCGCAATTATTTTTCCTTTAATGTCGCTATTTTTTAAAGTCAAACGATACCAAGCATTTGTATTTTGGATGGTTTGCCGTTCGTCCAAATGCCGCAGATCAGTTAGAACCCCCCCAGCAAGATCGCTGGGGTCAGTGAACCACGAAATGGTATTGTCTCGCTTAATCTCTTCTTTCAGCTCTCTCAGTTTCTTCGTGGCTGTCGGATCTTCCGTTTCGTAATCACTTTTTGTCTGTCCAGGTGCTAGCTCCCGCTTAAAGTAGATCAAGCACGGAATGTCAATTTCTTTGGCTTTGCGATACTCTAGTTCTGTGATAGAAACATCGTCGCCTTCCAGGATGCTTCCATAACGATTCGCAAGTATCCCTACGTAAGCGCTACAATCTACTAATTCAACAAGCGAAACGGTCTTTGGGCGTTCCGGTTGGCTTCCGAAATCCTCCGCGCCTACGTATTTGTACCTTGTGGGGGGCTTTTCGATGAGTTCCTTAATCTTCTTGCGCTCTTCTTTCAAGTCGTCAATAGTTGAACTTACAAACACTTTTTCGAGATCATGCATCTTAGACAGATCATATTTGATCCTCAAGTATTTGAGGGTCCTAAAGCAAATCACGGATTCGCAGTAACGAGGCACGTCGTAAGTGCATAGAGATTGGTCCTAATGCATGGCGGCGCTGCCTGCGGCAATTAGTCACAGGATGGCTTCGACTTGACCAGAGCTCTTGCGAGTTCTAAGTTTGCTTATCTCACAGCTTCCTCGAGCTGCCCCACCGTTGGCCGTGCTTATCGTGGCTAAGGGTGCTGCTGTGTACGCAGCCGCCTTCAACCTGCCTTGAGCGCACCAATTCAACAGCCAATTTCGACATCCCACCAAAATCGCATGTAGGTATCGTAAACATCCTCGGGAAGGGGGTGCTTATAATGTTCCCAGTCAACGCCAGTCATCCCATGCGCTAGGACATACTTGCGGTTTGTCGCATCCCAGCCGATTATATCTCCAAATTGTTCAGCAAACTTGCGGAAGTCGCTTAACCACAAATGCGCCTTGGCTGGATCACGCACACGTGGAAGGGGGATTTTTTGTCGTTCTAGCCACTTTTCAAACGAGTTGAACATGAACAAGGGCTCATCATCGCCCGTTTCTTCGAAATCGTGCGTTAAAACTGCGCTTACAGTGCCTATTACCACAGGGTGAATGGGCACGTAATGTTCGACTCTATTCTTTTCTTGTTCGGCGAGAACGTGCAGCACAGGCTTATCTTCCTTCATAGCCGTTCTGAACTGTCCAACGGTCAAACGCTGTATCGTGCTTGGTCGTAATCCCGTATAAGCCGCGAGGAGTGTGAATGCGCGGTAATTGCGAACCTTTGAAGGGGTAATGTTTCCTTCTCTCTCAGCCGCGTCGATTCGCCCTAATGCTTGAACGATGTCCTCGCGCGTAACGATGCGCTCGGTGATCGCCTTTCTGACCCTAACCGTCTTTGGGGGTTCCAAAAAGATGTCAAACGATTGATAGCGGGGTTCAAACCGCGTCTTTGCGAGGTGCTTGAGAAAAGCAGTTGCAAAGCCCAGCACCTTTCTGTGCGAATCGATTGAGGAATATTTGTCAAGAGTAAAGGTTCTTAGAGCGGCCATACTCGTCTGCGATATCTCGCCCCGGGTGCTTTCCCATAGCGCCTGTGCGGCTCGTTTGACCCAGTCCTGAGATTTCTTGGCAAGACCTTCACTCCGATAGGTGACATACGCATTAAGCTCGTCTAGCATGAAGCCGAACGTAAGTGGTACTTCCGCGTCAGCGTCTAAGGAGCCCAGGCCGGCAGAAGGTACAGCAGGAGAGAGGCGGTAGTCTTCCGATATCGCCGTGCCGTCGCAGTTTGACGAGCGCTCACCGGTGCGTTTGGCTACTATTGTAAAATTAGCAGGACCGGTCTTAGTTGATACGTGCACTCGCAAATCACGGGCTTCTCCAGGTTGCGGAGCCGGGACCGTAATTCCTTTTTCGGCTTCTTCTGGCGTCCTTACAACTTTGACAATGTCGAGGTCAGCCTTTATAGTCTTCATCTTTGCCGCTTTCCGTAGCTCTTCTTCTGAAAAATATCCATCTGGAAAAATGAGCTCTTCGGGAAGGAATTCATAACTATGTAACTCGCCGTCCTCATCTCTATGATAATATATCGGGGCGAAGTCGCCAAGATCAACTACATAGGTAGACTCGTCCGTCTGTTCTTCTGGTTGCTCATCGTCCGCATCAGGCGCGTCAGTAGAGTTGTGCAACTTCTCGCTAGAGTTGTGCAACTCTTCGTCTTCGTCGCGCTCATCGTCCGTCATAATTCTCGCATCCGATTGCAAAAAGAACGATGGGCTCGGCCGGATTCGAACCGGCGACCTCCGCCATGTCAAGGCGACGTCATAACCAGCTAGACCACGAGCCCTAACGCAGTGCTATCTGATCTATCTCTAATAAACCTATTGTCAAGCTAAAACAGCTGAGTTTCTTACACTAAAATCAAAACGCAGCAGACACCAATCCGCGCTTATATCAATCTGAGCGTCACGATTCAGATGCTATTCGATAAGCGGTACCAGCGGTAGTGGCCAGTCTTTACTTAAGCGACCTTGCGTCTACGGGCACATTCACCTACGCTCGCACAAACACGCAACCAAAATGTATAAAACGGTTAATGCGCTTTATAGACAGCAGCAAATTAGCTCTTAAACGCGAATGCAAAAGGCGGCACGCAGAGAAGGTTGATCAACGATGGAACCGATAGCAATCGAGCATTTGTCGAAAAAGTACGGAGAGTACGTTGCGGTAAACGACCTCAGTTTGACCGTCGAACGGGGCGTTTGTGTGGGATATCTCGGTCCTAACGGGGCGGGCAAAACCACCACCATAAAGGTGCTGACAAACTTGCTTAGGGCCTCAAGCGGCAAGGCCTATCTCAACGGTGTAGACGTCATCCACCATCCCAAAGCCGCACTCGACGGAGTGGGCGCGGTCGTGGAAACGCCCGAGTTTTACCCGCAACTGACGCCCGAGGAATGCTTGTCATACGTTGGAACAATCCGCGGCATGAGCGGCGAAGCGATTGCCGACCGCTCGCACGCTGTTCTAGAGCAGGTCAAGCTCCTCGAAGTGGCTGATAAGCGAACCGGGAAATTTTCAAAAGGAATGAAACAGCGATTGGCAATTGCTCAAGCGCTCCTGCACGAACCATCCATACTGATTCTTGACGAGCCTACGTCAGGCCTCGACCCGCGCGGCATGGTC
>Ga0224558_1003193_pt1 | contig 13935 bp, 6 predicted proteins | sample 714S32024metaG_FD_180682 | JGI IMG/M metagenome (GOLD analysis project Ga0224558, IMG submission 180682) | Peat soil microbial communities from Stordalen Mire, Sweden - 717 S3 20-24 | ecosystem: Environmental > Terrestrial > Soil > Wetlands > Peat | place: Sweden: Norrbotten County, Stordalen... | reverse complement strand
TTTCAGGCCCCACCTCGCGGCGGGTGTTATTTCACCCTTGCGCTTCACTAACCCTTCGTCTCCATCAGACTGGGTAGAGGGCTCTCACCTCCTAGCTGTTGAACATGCTTGGCACACTAAGAAAAGGGCGCCGGTTTGCAGTCGGCGCCCTTGGTTGCGACCTCGAACCACACGGAGAGTGCGATTAGAAGCTGTAGATCGTTCGCAGTTTTTACGGCAAGTAGTAGCGGAACGAAGTGAAGACCATGTTTTCCAGTCCTTCCGGCGAGAGTACTCCGGGCGTGATGGGGGCGGCTGTGGCGCCAGACCAGGTCTGACGAGTCATGTAGGAGTACTGCGTGCCGAAGCGGAACCTGCCTTTGGACCCGTTGTAAAACGTGTACCAGAAACCCGCCGTGTCCTCGATCACAGCCCGTGTATCGCCGGTGCAATTGGCTGGGGTGGTGGGACTGAAGCCGGTGCTCACGGCAGGAGGCAATTCGGTATAGCAACCGTAATTGCTAAAGAAGGGCGAGCCGTAGCCGACATACACTCTTTTGCCAGTACTCGGCGAGAGATAGGAGTCATCGGTCCGGCTGGCGTACTCCGCTCCGACGTAGGAATAGAGGTCGAGTTTCTTGCCGTGCCACTCCAACGTGGTCAAGCCCTGGAGGCCCTTGATCAGATGAACGGTTCCGTTCCCGCTAATGGCAAGATCGGAAAGTTGAGCGGCACCATAACGGCCTACACCGCTGCCTCCGAAGCCATGAAGGCCAAAGACCACGTGCTTATTGGCAAAGTTCCAGCGGGCGTTGGCGCCCAAGCCGCCTCCTTCTTTCGAGGCGTTGTAGGCGTTGATGGCGGTGGTGGGAGCCGCCTTCAGAGTTCCGCAGGCCGCGGTCGCGTAGTTCAACACGCAGGGGAAGATACGGTCCGCGAAACGGTCGACCAAGCCGAAGATCTCGTAGTGCCCAAAGCCGGGATCAAAGACGGCCTTGGCGATGATGTCGGGTGAGGGATTGGCGGTGTAAGTCCCCAACGAGTTGTAGCTCTTGCCGTCGCCCGCCTCGCCGAGCAGGAAATTGTTGGCGTTGCCGTGCGTGGTGAGCGTGCCTTGCGCGTTTTCCATGGCGACCGCGACCGAAAATTTATCGCCGAAGTCTTTCGTTAGGCGAATCCCGTACTGCCGCGCGAAAGTGAACCCGACGTTGTAACTCGGATCGATGGTACTGGGTCGGGCATCGTTGACTCGGCCGATGTCGTCGCTCGGCGCGATTCCCACTTTGTTCTCGGTCACCAGACTCCACATCTGGCCGCCAAGGAATTTCCAGCCATTGTCAAACTTGACTTGGCCCCAGGCCTGGCGAAGACGAGGAGTGTAGCCATCGGTCTGGGTAGCGGTGGAGGTTACACCAGCAGCGAGAAAGTCGACCGACATGTAGCTGGAAAGTTCCACATTTTTCAAACGGCCCGCAATAAAGACCGTAGGCCGGGACTGGCGGGCGGAACCGAAGAAGTCCGAGAGATGGTTCTGCGAAGCGCCGGGCATGGTGAGCGAATTGAAGGGAGTGGGAAGATCAGCTCCCAGTTCCCGTGAGCGACGCACAAACGCGGCTTCTGCAAAACCGCCGGGGGTAATGCTGATGCCCTTGATATGGAGCGTGGTAGGGCTCTGAAAGTCGGAGAAATTCTTCTCGGTCTCTTGCAGCGTCAAGGCCGCGTTGGTGGCGGACGTCTTGAGGTCGGCGACGTCGCTCTTCAGCTCAACCACCGTCTGCTGCTGTTGACTGGCCTGGGTTTGCGCGGCAGCGGTCTTGTTAGCAGCGTCAGCCGCGGCGGTCTGCGCCTGCTGCCAGTTCTGCTGCGCCTGCTGCAATTGCTGCGTGAGTTGCTGGATTTGCTGCTGCTGGGCGGCCAGGGCGTCTTTCAGCGCCTGAACGTCGGCAGCGGTTACCGCCGGCGGCGCGGGCGCCGCGGCTACGGGCTTGTACTTCTTCCTTGGAGCCGGTGCGGTAGAGTCCGAAGCTTGTGCCCAAGCGCCGCTTGCCAGTGCAGCCAGCGTCAGGATAGCGAGAGATAAGTGCTTGATTGCCTTCATGAATGCAGTCCTCTCCTTCTTAAGTTTCGGTCGCAGCACATTGGGGGAGAAAACGCTTCGCAATGGGAGGCCGCATCGCGGCGGCCCCTCGGTCAGTAATTATTCCATAAAGTCTATTGTATTAATAGACTTTATTAATATTACCGAGATAGCATCTGTGTTTCCATTCCGTCAGGGGCGGGAAGCATCCACTACACTTCGTGCTTTTAGCAACTTACGGAAATTGCTGCAGTTTCACAGCCAGGGCGAGTGTGCATCGCATTGCAGTTTCGAGGAACAGAAGATTCCCAGCCTCGGGAGCGATGGAGGGTTCCCGGCTTTGAAAGCAGTACCTCGCCCCCAGAGCAAAGGAGGGAATTCTGGGGGCGAGGGTTGCGCACACGCTACGGCAAGTAGTAGCGGAAAGAGGTCATGAACATGTTGTCGATTCCGTGTGGATCAACTTCGGTGCCCTTCACAGGGCCGGCGCCGTACCATGCGTTTCGGACCAGGTAGGAATACTGCGGGCCGAGTTGTATTCTTCCCTTGGGACCGTGATACAAGCGCAGCCAGAACCCGAACGTGCCCTCTATAGTGCTTTGAGTATTGCCACTGCAGGTAAGCCCTCCGAAAGCGTACCCGCTGTTTGCTGAGGGAAGGGTTTCGGTGTAGCAATTCGAGTCGTTAAAGTTGGGCGCCCCGTAACCCACCGTTTTGCCGGTGACGGGATCAACTTGATAGCGATGTGAAACATACTCCTCACCGCCGTTGAGGTACACGTCAAGTTTGGGCGAGTGCCATTCCAGCGTGGCCAGACCCTGATAGCTGCGCAGCAGGGCCAGAGTGCCATTCGGGTTCACCGTGGCGTCCGGCAGAGTCGACGCGCCGTACCGGCCTACACCGTTTCCGTAGAGGGCGTGAAGGCCGAAGTCCACGTGCTTGGCCAAGGTGACGCGGGCGTTTCCTCCCACTCCACCGCCATTCCTCGAATCGTTGTAGGCTCCGAGAGCGTTGGGGCCCGCAGTAGCGCTGCCGCCGCAGAGCGTGGTAGTTGCCACGTCCTCGCACGGATATACGCGGTCGCGGAAGCGGCTCAGGATAGCGAAGACTTCATAGTGGCCGAAGCCGGGCTCAAAGGCCGCCTTGACGATCACGTCCGGCATTGCGTTGAAGGAATAAGTGCCATTAAAGGCGTTATACAGTCCGCCGCTATTGCCGGCGCTCCCGAAAGCGAAGTTCGCGGCATTGTTGGTTGCCGAGAAGGTAGTCTGCGGATTCTCCAACGCTGCGGCCAGCCAGAAGTGATTGTTGAAGTTCTTGGCCACGCGGAAACCATACTGCCGAGCCCAACTGAAACCGACTTGGTATGCCGGGTCTATCGTTAACGGCACAGCTTCCGTTCGGTTATCGACGCCCTTCTTGGTTTCCGTTACCAAACTCCACATTTGGCCGCCGGTGAAGCTCCAGCCATTGTTCAAGGCAGCTTGACCCCAAACCTGCCGTTGGCGGAGGGTGTAGCTGTTGCTCTCGTTGTTGTTGGAAGTTGCGCCGGATGAAAGAAAGTCAGCTTCGTAATAACCGGAGAGCTTGGCGCTGTTGATCTTGCCCTCAGCGAGCAACGAGATTCGCGACTGGCGCCCGGAACCAAAGAATTCAGAAACCGCGTTCTGACCGGCGCCCGGCATATTCACACTGTTGAAAGGAGTATTGATGTCGGATCCTAACGCCCGATTACGATACACAGATTCTGCCGCCAGGAATCCGCCGGGAGTGAGCGTGACTCCCTTGAAGTGGATGGCGAGCGGGCTCTCCAACTCTTTTACGTCTTTCTGAGTTTCCTGCAGAGTCAGCGCGGCGTTTGTAGCGCTCGTCTTCAAGTCCGTGACATCACTTTTGAGCGCTATCACCGTCTGCTGTTGCTCCGTCGTTTGAGCCACGGCAGTATCCGCCTTGGTCTGCGCCTGCGTCGCCACAGTTTGGCTCTGATCAAGGCGCTGTTCCAGTTGCTGAATCTTTTGATCGCGGCTCTGAACCAAATCGCTCAGCTGCTTGATCTGCTGCTGCTGAGCATCGATCGCCTGCTTCATCTCACTGAGCTGCTCTGAGACAGTCGGTCCAGATTTTTTGGCGACGACTTTTTTTCGCGGGCTCTTCGTCGTCATTGAGGTGACCGTATCTTGCTGGGCTTGTGCCGCGATCACGCTCCCCGCGACCAACATCGACAGCATCACAACCATGATTCGTTTCATTGTTTTCATCTCCTGAAAAATAAATGTCTCAGATCAGACATGCCGTGAAGAAACGCTTTTCAGTTCGTAGTTCGTTGCTTGGTGGACCGTAAGCTAGTCCGCCGTTTGTTAATAATTGAAGACAATTCCTCGCCAAGTTCCCATGTGCGCAAACTTCTTCTTTCCGCCTCCCAGCACATTTATGCCCGGAAGGCTAAACGCCTCAGAACTTCCGTCGCCGCTCTAGTGGATCTGCTTGATGGCCGCCTTCACCTTCTCCACAACGTTTTGCGGTAGCGGCGCATAACTGAGCTGGCTTGTCATCTTTTGACCGTCGCTGACCATCCAGGTCAGAAAATCGGCGATGATCTTCCCTTTCTTCGGGTCCTTGGCCTGCGCAGGAATTAAGAGCCAGGTAAAGCTGGAAATGGGGTATGCCGTTTTGCCGGGTGCATTGGTGATGGAGACGCGAAAATCGGCGGGCATCGTTTTCACCGATGCAGCCGCTTCGGTCACGCTGTCCAGCGAAGCCTTCACGAAATTGCCGGCGGCGTTCTTCATCCATCCGTAGGTGATCTTGTTCTCCACGGCATAGACCAGTTCGACGTAGCCGATCGATCCCTGCAACTGCCGAATTTGTCCGGCCACACCTTCGTTGCCCTTGCCGCCCATCCCGATCGGCCACTTGACCGATGTTCCCTTCCCGACGCTACTGTTCCAGTCTTTGCTAACCTTGGAGAGATAGTCGGTAAAGATGAACGTGGTACCGCTGCCGTCGGAGCGGTAAATCACGATGATCGGCTTGTCGGGAAATTTGTAACCGGGATTAGCCTGAGTAATGGCAGGATCGTTCCACTTCTGGATTTTTCCGAGAAAAATACCGGCCAGAGCTTCGGGAGTGAACTTGACTTCTTCGCTGATCCCCGGGACGTTGTAGGCGGGCACGACCGCACCCAGCACGGTGGGGATGTGCAGGATCTTGGTCTTGGACTGCGCCAGTTGTTCGTCGGACATGGGGCCATCGCTGGCTCCGAAATCGACGGTGCCGTTCAGGACCTGGCGAATGCCGCCGCCGCTGCCGATCGACTGGTAGTTGATCTGCACGTCCGGGTGCAGCTTGTTGTATTCGCTGAACCACTTGGAATACATGGGATACGGGAAGGTGGCGCCGGCTCCGTTCAGCGTTGTCTGACCCATGACTGGGAGCGTCAGCGCAAGACCGGCCAACAGCAGCGCGATGCGTTGTATCACTCGATGAGTCCTCTCGTGCTTGATTTAAATGCGCAATTTTTTGTTTTATGGGCGAAGCAACAGTTGTATTGGCGAAGTATTAAAGGAAGGTTACAGCGGAGTGAATTTTTGATGAACCCGCCCGATTTCCCAAGTACTTAGCGGCTGCCGTTCTTGCCGAGATGCGGTCGCGAGGCGGCATCTAAACCGGTTGGATTCGATGCACATTTCCGGGGGGAAACGAGCACAAATCCGCATCTTCTGGCAAACTGCTTGACGGTGAGGACGACCCACGTGAGCGATGATCTTCGTATTGCAGCCAGTTATGCGCCGGGCTGGCCCGGAATCGAACCGCGCTGGACTTCGAGCGCCAAGACCGGAATAGGCACGGCGCTGAACCCGCACAGTAAAGTTTGGTTCACGCTAAGCCACGGCATTCTCAATGAGATTTATTTTCCCCGGGTGGACCAAGCCTGCACCCGCGACTTCGGCCTGATCGTCACCGACGGTCGTGGGTTCTTCTCCGAAGAAAAACGGCATTGTACCTTCGAGAACATTTCGATCGAACCCGGAGTGCCGGTCTACGAACTGACCAATACTTGTATGCAGGGCCGGTACCGGATTGGAAAGGAAGTGCTGACCGATCCCTGGCGAAACGTGGTGTTGCAGAGGATTCGGTTCGTGCCGGTCCAGGGAAATCTGGGCGACTACCGCCTGTATGCGCTCCTGGCGTCGCACCTGGGTAATTTTGGATATGGCAATAGCGGCTGGTTGGGCGATTACAAAGGAGAGCCGATGCTTTTCGCCCGGCGCGATTCCCTCGCGCTTGCGCTGGCCTGCTCTGCGCCGTTGCCAAAACGCTCCGTTGGATTTGCCGGCGTATCGGACAGCTGGCAAGACCTGTCGCGAAATTTCCGGATGACGTGGGAGTATGAGCGCGCGGAAAACGGAAACGTCGCGCTATCCGCTGAAATTGACCTGGCCGCCTGCAACGGTGAATTCATCCTTGCACTCGGTTTTGGCGGAAACTGGGCGTCAGCCGGCCAGCAAGCCATCTCTTCCCTGCTCACCGCTTACGAAACCACCCGCAAGGATTACGTCTTGCACTGGCAGGATTGGCAGCGGAGGCTGAAGAAGCTCGACGAGAAGCCGCGCGAAAAAGATTTGTACCGGGCCAGCGTGGCGGTTCTGCGCACGCACGAATCCAAAGACTTCCTGGGAGGCATCATCGCCAGCCTCTCCATTCCGTGGGGTTTCAACAAGGGCGACGAAGACCTGGGCGGCTACCATCTCGTCTGGCCGCGCGATCTGGTCGAGAGTGCCGGCGGATTGCTGGCGGCGGGCGCTGACGACGACGCTCTGCGCGTGTTGCATTATCTTGAGGCCACTCAGGAAGCTGATGGACACTGGGCGCAGAACATGTGGCTGGATGGGCGTCCGTATTGGAGCGGGTCGCAGATGGATGAGACCGCCTTGCCGATTCTGCTGGTCGATCTGCTGCGCCGCGAATCGCCCCGCTGCTTCGGTCACAGCCGTCGCTGGTGGCCGATGGTGCGCAAAGCGGCAGCATTCATTGTGGCCAATGGCCCTGTGACGCAGCAAGACCGCTGGGAAGAAGACGGCGGCTATTCGCCGTTCACTCTGGGCGCCGAAATCTCTGCCTTGCTGATTGCCGCCGAACTCGCGCAGTCGATGGGCCAGGCCGAGGCCGCCGACTTTCTGCGCCAGATGGCCGACACCTGGAACGACAATATCGAACGCTGGACCTATGCCGTGAACAGCGATCTCGCCCGGGAGGTTGGAGTGGAAGGCTACTACGTGCGCATCGCGCCACCAGACGATGACGGAGCCGCCTCGCCGCTACAGGGATTCGTTCCTATCAAGAATCGTGCCCTCGGCAGGTCGAGTGCGCCGGCGGTCGAGCTCGTGAGTCCGGACGCGCTGGCCCTGGTGCGCTTCGGTTTGCGCGCACCCGACGATCCGCGAATGGTGAACACGATCAAAGTCGTCGATGAACTGTTGCGCATAAAACTTCCCCAAGGTCCAGGCTGGTACCGCTACAACTTCGATGGATACGGGGAGCACGAGGACGGCTCTCCGTACGACGGCACGGGGATCGGTCGCCCATGGCCGCTGCTGGCGGGTGAACGAGCGCACTACGAACTGACCGCCGGACACGCCGCTTCCGCCGAGGCGTTGCTGGGCGTAATGGAAAGTTCGGCCGGAGCAAGCCGCCTGATTCCGGAACAAGTCTGGGACACAACCGACATCCCGGAGCGTGAGCTGTTCACCGGAAAAGGGTCGGGGTCGGCGTGCCCGCTGGTGTGGGCTCATTCCGAATACATCAAACTGCGCCGGTCCCTGCTCGACGGAAAGATTTTCGATCAGCCTCCGCAAACGGTGGAGCGCTATCTGACGAAGAAGACAATGGCGCAGCATTTCAACTGGCGCTTCAACAACAAGCCGCGCACCATGCCGTGCGGGAAGAAGCTTCGGATTCTCATGATGGAACCGGCTATCTTGCACTGGAGCTTTGACAACTGGCGGACCAGTCAAGACAGCAACTCCGAGGAAAGTGGATGGAACCTTCAGCACGTCGATCTGCCGACGGAAACTCTCTCCGCAGGCCGCCAAGTAATTTTCACGTTCTACTGGAAAGATAGCGCACGCTGGGAAGGGCGAGACTACCAGGTCACTGTCGAGTAGCATTGCTACGGAGCCTGGTGAGACTGCTAAGCTTCCCACACTCCCGAATTCACTTTGAGGCGCCATGCGCATTCTTAGGCTGTTTGTTATGGTCGTACTTATGAGCATTCTCGCAGCACCCCAGACTCTGCCGGCATCGCAGGCCATCACTGATCCGAAACAGATCGCGTCCAAGCCCGATGCCCGGGTGGAGAAGAGTCTTTCGATTGAGAAGCTTTACACGACGCGCCAGGTGGGCGGTTCGACCTGGTCGCCGGATGGGAAGACGGTCGCCTTTGTCAGCAATCTGAGTGGGCGAAATAATCTTTGGCTCGTGCCCTCCGAAGGTGGATGGCCGATGCAACTTACGGTTAGCGATCAGCGCCAGACCAGCCCGACGTGGTCTCCGGACGGCAAGTGGATCGCCTATATATCCGATTACGACGGCGACGAGCAATGGGATATTTTTCTGGTGTCGCCCAAAACCGGACAGGTCGTGAACCTGACTAACACCCGGGAGATCGCGGAGGAAAGTCCCACATGGTCGCACGATGGGCGCTATCTCGCATATATGGTCAAACCTAAAACGTCGTCAGTGTTCGAGATTGACGTTTACGACACGCTCATGCGCGAGGTGAAGCACTTGACCACCGGAACCGCCAAAGACCGGATGAACGTCGCGCCCATCTGGTCGGCGGACGGTGAGTTCATCGTCTACACGCAGGAACAGTCAAAAGGGACAGACTCGAATGTGTTTCTGGTCGAGGTGGCCAGCGCGCAAAGCACGCTGCTGACGCCGCATGACGGTGAACACACTTACTCGGCAAATGACGTTGCGCCCGACGGCAAGAACGTTCTGATCACCTCCAATGCGGGCGACGGCTACGACAACGTCGGCTTGCTTGAAATCGCGAGTAAAAAGATTCACTGGCTTACTAACGATAAGTGGGAAGTTTCTGGCGAGAGCTTTTCTCCCGATGGCAAAGTTTTGACTTACACCGCAAATGTAGATGGCAACACGGACATCTATCTGTATGACATCGCATCCGGAAAGGCGCGCGCACTGTCCCTGCCCAAAGGGGTGAACCATTCTGCTGGCCGGACTTCGCCCTTCAGTCACGACAATTCGCGGCTGCTTTATTACCACACCGGCCCGACCGCTCCCGGCGATTTATGGGTTTATACCATTTCCGATGACGCGGCAAAGATCAAGAGCACGCGGGCGGGGGCGCCCGCGCCACACGACCTATCGCAGCAACTTACATACTCGCTGGTGGGCGGCGTGCGATCCGCGGACATGGTCGAACCTTACCTTGTGCATTACCCCAGCAAAGATGGTAAGTGGACGATCTCCGCGTTCGTCTATGTGCCCTACAACCTGCCGCGCAACGGCGAGCATCCGGCGATTGTGTACGTTCACGGCGGTCCCACGGCGCAGACGATGAACACGTTCAATCGTTTCGTGCAGTACATGGCCAACCAGGGCTACATTGTGATCGCTCCCAACTATCGCGGGTCGACTGGGTACGGAAAAGAATTCCAGCAGGCGAATCTTTTCGATATGGGCGGCGGCGATTTGCAGGATGTGCTCGCGGCGGCCGACTGGATCAAACAGACTGGCTACGTCGATCCCAAGAAGCTCATTCTGATGGGCGCGAGCTACGGCGGTTACTTGACGATGATGGGCGTCACCAAGGCTCCCGAAGTGTGGGCGGCGGGCGCTCCGATTGTGCCTTTTGTGAACTGGTTCACCGGGATCCAAAATGAAGACCCGGTGCTGCAGCAGTCGGACCTTGCGACCATGGGCGACCTGGTGAAGAACAAGGCGCTTTATGAAGATCGTTCGCCGATCAACTTCGTGGACCGGATCAAGGCGCCGCTGTATCTGTTGGCGGGCGGAAACGATCCGCGCTGCCCCAAGGAAGAAGCGCAGCAGGTGGTGGATGCGGTCAAGAAGCGCGGCGGAGTGGCCGAATACAAAGTCTATGAGAATGAAGGTCACGGCTTCGCTCGGGTTGAAAATCAGATCGACGCCTACAAGCGTGTGGCCGACTTTCTGAAAGCGCACGTTCCGCCAGCGGATTGCGGTTGCTCGTTGAATGAATAAAGTAGTTTTCAGTTCCCAGTCGCTAGGCTGCGCCACCCGCTATGTTTACTCTAAAGGTATTAACCCGTGTTTACCACCACCCCCTCCCCCCTGCTTTATGGAATCATAGGGTTAGGCTGTGTCGAACCGCCAAAATACAGAGTGCAAAGGACTTATTTTCAAAATATTCCGGAATAAGGACTTAGCTCGATTCTCGGCTCAGTTCTATTAAAACTTGGAGTTTTTGGCGGCTTTCCAGAAGCATCTCACCGCCTCACATTAAATTACCAAAGAGTAACTGGCCCCTTATGGGGCTAGGGCAGCTTCGAGGGCCGTCTTCGGAGACGGGGACCTCGCGCCTGCCACAGGTCAGACAATAGTATCGCGCCGGTCGGGTTGGGAGTCTGTGATGGCGCTCACCGGTTGGATGTGATGAAAAAAAATCAAAGTCCCCGCCGCAAAAGCGGAGTTTGGACGGCCGCCGACTTGTCCTCAGGATCCATCAGTGAGTGTAATCGGGATTTTTCAACAACGATCCCTTCGAGACACTGCCAACTCCACGGCTTTCATTGGCTACTTGTGCGGAGGTTGCGGTTCGGCAGCCTGCGCGGGCGGCCGTGGCGCCGGTGCTGGTTTCGGGCGCTGCTGCTGCCAGGCATTGAATTTCTGCTCCTCACTCCTTTGCAGTTCCGGCCGCTCCTGTACCGGAGGAGCTTGCCGTACCAGCGAGCGCGGTGAATCCATGACTGTCCGGCCGTTTTCTGCAGGTTGCGGTGGACGTGGGACGCTAGCCTCTGCGGGGCGCGGTGAATCCATGACTGTCCGGCCGTTTTCTGCAGGTTGCGGTGGACGTGGGACGCGAGCCTCTGCGGGGCGCGCCGCCGGTTGTGGCGCGGCCTCCTCCGGACGTGGCGGCGTACCCTGCTCCGTTAAATGGGGGTTCGCCGCGGGCCGCGCCGGCTCGGCTTCGGTTTGAACTGCAGGTTGCGGCTTTTCTGGAGTTTCGGTACGGACGTTCATCGACGCCTGCCGCTGCTCGAAGGAAGCAGCCGGAGGAAACGGCGTTCTGGTCGCGACCACCTGACGGTTCATCACGGAAACCGGCGGTCTGGCCGCTGTCGACCGACCCGCTCCTAACGCACTGGTTTTGACCGGCTGCGCGGGAATGTTGTGCGTGACCGGTGCACTCGCGAGCGCCTCGGGAGCCACCCTGACTATGTTCGTCGCAACCGGCCGGGCGTTGAGGAAAGTTTCGCGGGAAACAGCGGTCACCCCATTGGGCATGCGCTGATTGATGTAGGTAATATTCGTCGTCCGGTTGTTGATGATGGTGGTGGTGCTGTAAACATTCGTCAACTGAGTGACACTCACGCGCGTATTGGTAATGTTTACGCTATTCACATAGCGTGGGCTGGTGTGATACCAGGGGACGAAGACTTCGCGCGGCGCCAACGGGAACCACGCCACGCCGGCGCTGATGCCTACGCCGAAACTGAAACCACCTCCGCCAACAAACGCCACCAGAGCTGGCACATAAACCGGCCGCACCACGACCGGGCCGGGCACCCAACACCACACGCCGCCGGCAAACGCCCATCGTCCATAGTGGAACGGGGCGAAGCCCCAGGGTTCATCTTCCACCCAGGTCCAGCCCCAAGGACCAATCCAGACCCAGTGGCCATTGCGATAGGGCGACCATCCCACTTCAACCCCCACGGGGGTCCAAACCGGACCGTATTCGGCGACGTAGTTCCAGTGCCCGTACTCATCGAGGTCGTCGGCGCCGGTCGTCTCCGGTGAAACGTAATTGGAAGAGTCGGCACGGTCTTGGTGTTGATCGCGGTCAAAAGCCCATTCGTCGAAATCGTCGCGTCCGGGAATCTGGTCAATCTCGTGATCCAGTTGATCGGCGCCGGTGAAGCGGGCCCGCTGACCGGCAACCACGAGATAGGATGATCCTCCGCCGGTGATTTCGCCGCGGCCTTGCCAAACCGTGACGTCGGTTTCGCTGCCGGCCGCATTCACGTCGATGCGATATTCGCCCGTGTGCTGGATGACAAAAGCTGAGTTCGGCGTATCCACTTCAAAGTGATCGTCATCGTCAAGGTGCCGCACCCGGACGATGATAGAACCCTGGGACAATTTCAGCTGGGTCGTAAAATCATCGAGATCGAGAAAGGTAAGACTCGTTTCCGACCCCATGCGAACGGAAGCGGACCCCATCTGCAGTTCTGCGCGCGAATCCTTGTCGGCCCAGATGTTGTCGAATGTGGTCAGCGGACGGTTGGGCACCGCTTGCACCCAATCGCCTTCGCCACCGGGCTGAAAGGAAACAGAACCGATGGACTCATGCAGCCGCGCAACCCGCCCGGGAGGGTCTTGCGGGGGCGCCTGATCCTGCTCCTGCGGCTCCTGGTGCTGTGGCGGGGATCCCTGCGCAGCGACTTGCGGTGGCACCTGCAGCATCAGCAAAAGCCCCGCTAGGACAATTCCAACTGCCCAAGACTCATGTTTCTTCATTGGTTATGTTCCTCGCTGCGCCCGGGAACGGCACCGCCTTCGCTTCGTACTAAGACTTTACGGTGCAATTACGTTCTCCAAGTCTGGCCGAATGTGCCAATACTTTGCCGTGAGAACAGATATGCCAGTTCTCTTCTTATGCCCCATCAGGGGGGTCGATTTTCCCAGTGGCTACCTGGAACTCGGTCATTTCGGACACCGTCATCCGGCTGTCATCGTCCTGACACGGCAGTGTCAGATCACTTGGACGGCCAAGGGACAGCGCGGCGGTAGTCGATCGACAGTAGCTTCCGGCTCCTTCTATCTCAGCGTTTGGCAGACGACATTATAATCGCAGATGAATTCTAGACCTCGGGTCGGTCAGGTTCAATCGTGCATATCTGGAGCAAGCTGCCACTATCCAGCAGGGACGCTTGTTCCGTAGAGGATCGCTACGACGCACGTTGGAAGAACGATCCGAATGTGAAGACTTGGCGGCGAGATGCTGGCTGATCCCTAAAGTTCTTGTGGGCCTGCGATGTTTAGAGAATTGCGTACTGTCGGTAACAGGCGTTAGCGCTCAAAACCCGTCAGGGAGCGTTATGGCGATGCGCTCCTCATGGCTACGGATGCGCCCGTTCTGCGTGGCGCTTTTTTGCTGCTTCCAGGCGCAGCATCAACATGTAGAGGACGATCCCGACGTTGACTACTATAACCAGCAATCGAAACCAGTCGGGGCGCCGCGACAGATCGGCTGCTTCGAAGGGGATGTAGATGGCTCCGGAGGCGAACGCCAACCATTCTGCCCAGGGACGGACATGCCACAATCCGTATGCCTCTATGAAGCGAAGCGTCACGTAGACAGCGGCCACGGTGGCGATCTTCCACAGGCGCACGTCGCTGACCCGGTGCATTAGGGCGACGAAGACGCCGAGGAAGTGGAGGTGATGCGGACTCACGTGAAGAAATTCCAGGAGGCTATCGGTTACTCCCCAGATATTTTTGTGGCGCATGGAGAAGACGCCGAGGCCCGCGAGCACGACGATGATGCCTTTCGTAAATTCAACGGTGGCTACGGTGCGCACGCCTTTGATGTGTCCGGGATCGTGGATGGTGGGATGCATTTGGTGAAAATTGATTTCCGGTTTCCA
>Ga0224558_1003192_pt1 | contig 13939 bp, 8 predicted proteins | sample 714S32024metaG_FD_180682 | JGI IMG/M metagenome (GOLD analysis project Ga0224558, IMG submission 180682) | Peat soil microbial communities from Stordalen Mire, Sweden - 717 S3 20-24 | ecosystem: Environmental > Terrestrial > Soil > Wetlands > Peat | place: Sweden: Norrbotten County, Stordalen... | reverse complement strand
AAGCCCCCCCCCCCCTTTTTTTTTCTTCGCCTAGCTAATCAGTGATAAGAAATATTCTTGTTACAAGACAAAATATCAGGATAACCCCTAGTAGAAATTAAAAGTGTTATTTTCAGGGGATTCTTGGACAAATTGGAGGTGGTTGCGGCTAAATAAAAATAAAAGAAAAACAACAAAAAAAAAATAAAAAGATTTAAATTATTTTAAGACGTTTAATGTTTAAAGACAGGCAGTTACTAAGACATACCTGTGTAAATAGTCATTATACCGAACAAAGGTATTAATAATAAAAGAGTAAGTAAGTAGCATGACTAAAAAAAAAATAAATTCCTTGAAGGTTAAAAAAAAATTTGCCATAACTATATTAAGACAGTTTAAATTAACTTTGGATATACCCAGAGGCTTTTTAGGTGATTTAGGATTTATAAAATAATATCAGTTTTGCTTTAAGCAAAAGAGCTTTTGTCCGTTTTTCACAAAATGGTTCAGACTATTTCTTCATTTTCTTTTTTTTTCTTTTAAATATATTTACTCTTTTTAGTGAATAATTTCCTAGCGAAGCAGAGACTAAATAATCCTTCCCTTTTAACGTAAACTCCCGCAACCCACCCTCGTCTACTTTAATTAGATGTAAACTACACCGTTAACGTTGAATATCTTCTTTTGGGCTTCTTACTCTTAAAAGTCTTAAAAAAAAATTGCTTAATTTTAATTAAGCAACATATAGTAGAAGAAAAGCCATCATTAAAGCAAATAAACCAGTAGCTTCGGCAAAAGCGAAACCTAAGATAGCGTATGAAAACAATTGACCTCTTAAAGAAGGGTTTCTAGCTACACCTAAAATTAATGCACCGAAAACTACACCAATACCTATTCCAGCACCGATTAAACCTGTTGTGGCTAATCCTGTTCCTATAATTTTTGCTGCTTGGATCATCTCTTAATTTAGTATACCCTTACATTATTATAATATAAAAAATAATCCTATATAATATAGGCATTATTAAAAAATCTAAGAAGCTTTACGTTTACTTTTATCTTCAACTTCTAATGAAGTTGAAGCTTTACGTTTAGTACCACTAGAAGAAGATTCAACTACAGGTTCAGCTGTAGTTATTTCAAAGTCTGCTCGGTTATATGCAGGTAAATCCGTAGAACTAGAAGCTCTAGATGAACTAGTATTACTTGATGAAGTTGAAGCTTTACCTTTACCTTTATCTAGAACTTCTGATGAAGTTGAAGCTTTACCTTCAGTACCACTAGAAGAAGATTTCGATACAGAATCAATATACCAATCTCTTGGAGTTTTTTGGAATAAACGCTCTAATTTTTGAATGCGATCGGTTTCTTTTTTTGCTAACATTCTAATTTCGGCTTCCATCCTTCTAGCTTCACGTAATCTAGGCCCTCTAATAGATTCAATGTTTTTAACCAAAGGAGTATATTGTTTTAGAAGTTCACGACCTTCTTTTAAAATTTTTCCGTTTTTTTGCGTGCCTTGTGTACCTATTTCTATAGAATTTATTTCTTTTTCAATCGCGTCTAATTTTTTAGCTAGTCTTTTTGCTCGTATCATTTTGGGTTCCAATTTCTCGTCATCAGAATCATCATCATAATGTGAAGATTCGTCCTCGGAATCATAATCATAATGTGAAGATTCGTCATCACCAGAATCCATCTTGAGAGTATCTGGCCATGGTTTAACCTCATTTCATAAGACCTTTAAATTAGAAGCTAATGCTTCAATTACACCTTTAAGGGGTAATTTCGTAAATAAAGACATACACCCTGATACAAATCAAACCAATGTATCCCATGGATCAATAAAATAACTTAATAAAAAATTAGCTAAACCCGAATCTTTAATTACTATGGTTAAAATAATAACTAGTACACCGAATAGTACGTTAGCCAATGTAAAGTGTTTTAAAAGATTATCCTTAGTAAAAATTTTACTAAAGATATTAGGCTTTAAATTAACTAAGCATGTGGGTGCAAAACATCAGGTGAACGACTTAAATCCATTAAACTATTTTCTAATAAACTAACTAAAGGTACTATAATTAAAAAATGAGCAAAGTAAAGAACAGTACTTATTTGTCCTAATTCTATAAAAGGTGATTCTACGTGTTTTGCACCTAAAACCATTAATATTAAGAAGTTAGCTACAAAGATATAAAATGCTATTTTACTTAAAGGTCTAAATTGTATACCTCTACTTCGACTTAAATCTGTAAATGGCATGGCTAACAATATTAAGATTGCACTTAACATTGCTATAACACCTAATAATTTGTTAGGTATAGATCTTAATATAGCATAAAATGGAAGTAAATATCACTCCGGAACTATCGCAGGTGGAGTTTGCATTGGATTAGCCATTACGTAGTTATCGCTGTCTCCAAGGTAATTGGGCATAAAGAATACAAATACACTTAATATAATTATAAATAAAAATATAGTAATTAAATCTTTAAATAGGAAGTATGGAGCCATAGGTAATCTATCATAGTTACCTGAAACACCTAAAGGATTTCCTGATCCTGCACTATCGTGAAGTGCTATTAAATGCATTAAAACTAAAGCAGCTAATACAAATGGTAAAACAAAATGTAAGGCGAAGAATCTGTTTAATGTAGCATTATTAACAGAAAAGCCACCTCATAGAAATTCCACTATATCTTGTCCTATTCATGGTATAGCACTCATAAGGTTTGTAATAACTGTGGCACCTCATAGCGACATTTGTCCATAAGGTAAGACATAACCCAGGAAACCTGTAACAATCATTAATATGAATATAACTGTACCTAAAGTTCATACTAATGTTCTAGGGGCTCTGTAAGATCCATAGTATAATCCTCTACCGATATGTAGATATACTAAGAAAAAAAAAGCTGATGCTGTGTTACTGTGTAAGTAACGTATTAATCAACCGTTGTTAACATCCCGCATGATATGCTCTACGGAATTAAAAGCTTCTAATACACTAGGATTGTAGTGCATGGCTAAAGTTACTCCAGTTATTATTTGTATAATTAAACAAACAGCTAATAAAGAACCAAAATTTCATAAATAGCTTATGTTACTTGGTTGAGGGGCATCTATTATATATGAATTTACCAATTTTAATAGGGGATGACTTTTAAAAATTCTCATTAATTTAAAATATTGTATATTATTTATTTCTAGAAGTTAGATGGGTCTGTGCAAATTCTTTGTTTTTTTTTTATTTATACTCTAGTAGTTAAATTAAACTATATACATTAAGAAAGTAAAACTCTCAATAAAAGACAAAAGATATTATCATTAAATACTTGAAAAGATAAATAAGAATTATATTTATATCTTTTTTTTTTAGTGTTACAATATGACTATATTCTCACGTGTCAAAAGACACCCTACTTCCCCCTTTTAATCCAGATTAGTATATCGTGAAAAAAAAAAGGAAATATTGGACACGAAAATTCTTTTTTTTTCATTCGAGCTTTTAAGTTACGAGATTGGGACTGCAAAGCAGAGAATCGCCAGAATCCTAAAAGAAGATATCGAACGTAAATTCCCACATCCTTCCCTCGTCTACATTAATACTATATAAACTACACCGTCTACGTTTTATATCATCTTTTTTTTTTTAAGCATAAGAGCTTTTCACCGTTTTTCGCAAAATGGTTCAGACTATTTCTTCATTTTCTTTTTCTTTCTTTTAAATATAAGCAACGCTAAATATATAATTTAGGCTCAAAAGTAATCTATTTACTCTAGGTTATAAAAAAGGTTTATTGCTCGACCTATAGATACTCTACTGTATATAGATTCCGGCAGAATTGTAAAGGGAATAGGGAAGAATTTACGATATAGAATCCCAAATTTCTTTAGCTAAATTTATTATATCTTCAGATATAAGTGTTTTATCTTGAATAGGACTACCTTCAACGAAAGAAGAAGCTTTTGTTTCTGTAACCGTTGAAAAAGCTCTGGTTTCTAGGTAAGGATTATTTATTCGGAACAGAGTACTTTAAACATTTAATTACTGGGGCCTCCTGTCTTATTTTTATTTAATTTACTAGATAGAAATCTTATTTAAAGTAATTAAACATAATAAGATTAATCTACCATAAATATTTTATGTAATTATTGAAGAAATCCAGATAATTAAGTATATTACTGCCAAGATATTCCTTAACATCGTCTAAATCTTAAAATTCTTTAAGAAACGGATGATAGCAAATATTTTTTTTTATCGCTGATCACAAAGAAATATTTGATCATTAAGAGAATTTTAGATTATTAACTATAATTCTTCGATTAAAATAAATTATTAATTATATCGTTAATAACTCCCTTAATCTCCTCGTCTCAGCGAGCTACATCCTCAGTATTACCGTCTGCTGCATCTAAATCGCGTTCACAGGTATCCTCATCCAAGATGGCTTCCACTATATCCTGTAATTCCTCCGGAGAATATGGAGAGGGCGGAGTTGATTGAGTAGGTGGTGTAGGAGGAGTATTGTCAGGCTGGTTCTCACTGTTTGCTGAGGTTCAAACACTTGAACTTATCTCTGAATATTCATCCTTGCATATACAGAAAAAAAATTCTAATAACGAATTGGATGAAATGAACTTAAAGTCCCAGTTATACTTGTCTTCTGGTTGATCAATCTAATCATTTGTCTACTGTCTATTTTTAAAGCATTTTTGCCTAACTCATATACAAACCCTAAGGTTAATGCTAAAAAAAATACTAGCATTATAATTAAACCATATATACTATTTGCATATGCACTAACTACATAAGGATAAACCAAAAGAATTTCTAAATCAAATAATAAAAACAATAATGCAAAGATAAAAAAAGAAATACTAAACTGAGTCCTATTTTGACCTAAAAAAGAGTGAAACCCACATTCAAATACGCTATCTTTTTCTTGATAAGGATTATGGGGAGCGAATAGGAAATTAACGGCTAAGAAGATAATAGCCAATAAAGGTATAAAAAAAAAAAAGAAAGTAGTACTTGTCATAATTAAGAATTAAAGAATATTAAGGCTAATATATTAGCCATGCTTAATCATTCTTGCGGTATAAAGATAAATAAAAATATTGTTAAGGTTAATATTGATATAGTAATAGTTAAAGAACTAGACAGTACAATACTATCAGATTTAAAAGTTAGGTTTTGGATTGGCAGATTTTCACGTAGAATCTTGCCATATAAGTTCATCTCATATAGTTCAGGGTTAATTCTATATTTTGCCTTATAAAAAAAAACTTGTTTTATAATATTTAAATAATAAACAGCACTAATAACACTAGTTAGTATAGCAATTATACTCAGAAAAATGTAACCACCATCTATAGCGGCACTTAGTACCATCTGTTTGGCAAAAAATCCTATAAGAGGCGGTACACCTGCAAAAGAAAATATTGTAATAGTTAAGCTTAAAGCTAAGACAGGGTTAATATAAAAATATCCTTTCAATTGACTTATCAATTGTATCGGTGAATTGTTTTTTTCAGCTAATTGTTTATCCTCGTCGCTTTCCTCTGTATAAGAATATATGGAAAACCCTATACTTATAAGTATAATGAAGGCATTTAGGTTACTTATAGAGTATTGCATTAAATAAAAGAGAAAAGCTTGTATCGATTCGACACTATTTATGCTTAACGCTAACAAGATAAAACCTAGATGTGAAATAGTACTATATGCAAATAACCTTTTTATTCGGAATTGTGTTAAACCTACTACTGAACCTATGATTAAAGAAAGTAGAGAACTTATTAGTAAACTAGTGGTTCAACTAAATTGAAAATTAAACAAGGAATTACTCGTATAATGTACTAATTCTAAGAAAAATATAAAGATTGAAATTTTCGCTACTATAGCAACAAATGTTGTAACGATTGTAGGTATAGCATCATAGACATCAGGGGATCAAAAATGAAAGGGTGCAGCCGAAATTTTGAAAAGAAAACCTATACTTAATATAAGTAAAGAAAAATTAATATAATGAGATTCATATCAATATGTGAGATTATTACATTTATCCATAGCTAAATCGCTTAAACTGGTTATCACATATACACCATCCAGATTAGTAGTCCCTGAGTTGGCATATAATAAACTAGTACCTAGCAAAATAAAACATGAACTCAAACCACCTAATAAAAAATAAGTAAGACCACCTTTTGTGGCTAATTCTGAATTTCTATATAAGGTACTAAGTAAATATAATCCATAACTTTGTAATTCTATGGAGAGAAATATTGAAACAAAATCACTTGTAGATACTAATAATGTCGCACCAGTTATAATAAATAATAATATTAATGGATATTCTATTATTTTAAACTGTTCTCCCATTTTATTAACTATTCTTGTTTTATAATAAGAAAATTGGTATCTTGCTATTTCTAATACAAAAGAATATTCAGGGATCCAAACTCTTCTAGGATAAAAGGCGGTTAGTTGTAAAATAACCGCACTTATCCCCAAAAGAAATATTTGAAAAATCTGTGTAGTACTGGTTGCATGAAATAAACCCCCATATAGTCCTATACCACTGGTTAAACCATTAATAGGAATATTAATCATTGATTGTAAAAAAGAGAAATACAGGATTGCCATAGTTATTCTGTTAAAAAGTAATGATTTGTCTCTTCTGGCTGTCAAAGACATTGAGAGTAATAAAAAAAAGATAGATAAAGTAAGCATGAAGATCAAAACTTTTAATGTTTAGTTTTACTACTGCTCAATTATTTACAACTCTGTACCTTTTCCACGCAAATTCTCTTGAACTACTCGTGAATTCGAATAAAGCTATTTAAACATTAAATCTCTAATTTCCTAGTTAAGTTTACTTAATTTAAATAGATTTTTATTTTTAAAATATTCGACGCTAGCCTAGGCCGAATTTTCAGGAACTCTATGGTTTTATTCTTATATTAAAATATTGTAAAAGTGGTTTAACTGAATACCTGTTTACGGTAGACAACTTAAAAAAAAAAGAAGGAGGAGGCTTCGCAAAGAAAAGATTAACTTATTTTATAAGAAAATGTTTCTTAAAAGTTTATAACTCTTTATCCGAGAAACGACTTGAACGTTCACGATGTTATATCACTTAATCTTGAATTAAGGCTGTCTACCAATTCCAGCACACGGATCAAGCCATTAGAGTTATAAATTATAATAAATTAACCTTGGAAAATCTTTAACCGGGGTACGACGAATAGATACTGCTCTAATAGCCTTGGCAAGAATAAAACACTTAAACGTAATATTCTTACTGGTATATACATATGTTGAAAAACGGAAGTATTACTAATAAAAACCTATATTAAACTCTAAACAAATTTAAAAGTAGAAATGCAAATGAAGATCTTTTGTAATTTTTTACTGCATTTTTCACCACTTTACTACCATTATAAAAATCCTTTGTAAATTTATTTAATCTTAAAGAAATACTACTAAGACCCCTAGTTTCATTTACTCTGGTTTAACAGTACTATCTGAGCGATTTTCATATATAAAAAACTGAATAAAGTTTTTTATTCTGTTATAAATTTCGTTAATTCTTCACTATTTTGCTTACATGGTAATGTTACAGTGAAACCTCTACTTATTGTAGAAAAAATCTCTTCTACCTATTGTCTTTATTTGCTTTACCTATACTTTGATATTAAGTCTAGCATAATTGTTAGTTTTGCTTTTATCGCTATTTATAGGGCTAAATTCATTGTTATGAATAATCATTTTTATGCTTAAAGGAACTCCCTTTAGATAAATAAAAATGATTATTAATTTTTAACAAAGCCGGGGGAGAAATTTGAATTCTCATTATTAATGCATGAAATTAAGGTTTTAACCAATTAAACTACCCTGGCTCATTATTTTACTTTTTTACACAAAGTAACAACATATAGGGTGAATACCCTGATTCGAACAGGGAACATACTGTTCCACATACAGTCGCTCTACCTTTGAACTATATTCACCTGAAAATTCGTGTTTAATTCGATCTCAAAGCTCAAGGAATATTAAGAAATAAAAATGCTCTTATGTTGGAGTGATTCGAACACTCAATTATAAATACCAAAAATTTATGACTTACCTGTTAGTCCACAACATATATTAAAAACTTATATATTTAAGTCAGTAATTAATAAATATAATATAAGGTAAACCCGACTTGAACGGGTAAAATTAAAAAAAATTAAATAGGCCTAAACTATTCATGTCTACCAATTCCATCACTACCTTTAAGATTATAATATAGTATTACGCAATTAATATGCGATATTTTGCGCAAATAAGCTTAAAGTAAATTAAGAAGTTATATATTAAAAATAAATAAAAAGATCGCTTCCCCATTAATCTAAAAGTATCTAAATCTTGATTATCACATATGTTTAACACATCCCTCGCTTAAGCTAAACATCCTTAGAATTTCGTTCGACCGTATAGTAGCCAAAGACTATACTAATCACACAAGGCCTGCGGGATTCGAACCCGCATGACAAAGATTAAAAGTCTTGTATTTTACCATTAAACTAAGACCTCTTTTGGATTAACTCTAATTAACATAGAAAATTAAGAGAATATTTTTTTTTATATATAAAAACTATAAGACCCATCATTTTATGCTTTTCTCTCTTCTTATTCTTATTTTTTTTTTCTGGGACTAAACTAAGAAAATGTCGTAAGAAAGGCAATTTCTTGTAAAGAAATCCTTCTATTAAAACCCTAATATGATTATGGTGTATCGCAGAAATCATAGTAATAATATGGGGTAGGGGGACTGTTCGAAACAAGATTTGAACTTATAACCTAAACATCTTCAGAGTTTCGCTCTACCAATTGAGCTATTCGAACTTTTTATCTTAATATATCCTTTAATCAATGATAGTTTATAACATTAATAGTTATAAACTTATTAGGGCTTTCTTAATCCTTATAGTTAAATAAAAATAATAAATATGGAGACATCAGGACTCGATCCTGAATTAACGATATGCAAAATCGCAGTTTTACCAGTTAAACTATGTCCCCTTTCGCTTATATATCTTTTTTTTTATAAAACTTTGACTTATATAACATTTTTATTTACTGACCAATTATCCATGCAAGACACGTCATATATGTCATCCTCGAAGCCCTTCCTAATATGTCTTGCAAAAAAAAATCTTGCAAAATACTTTTCAACCCCACTAATTTTATATTATCATGTTTAAAGTTATAAACATAAAATGGAGAAGTATTAGCTGATGAGAAAAAGACAGAACTTTTTACTTATTATATAACTAAGTCTTTTTTTTTTTTTAATTTAAGAATTTACACAGCTTTCCATACTATTCATGTGTTCATTTCTAGATACCAGTTAATTTCCTTTAGCTTTTAATCTTTAGACTATAATGTCAGCATTTTTCAATAAACAACTGAATCAATAGACATTACCCTCTTATTTTCTATATTAATTTAATTCTTTTTATTGTTTTTCTGTTTTTTTTATAAAAAAAAAGAGCGAAAGAAAAAAAAATTCTCTTGTTTTATAAGAAAATGCCCCTTAAAAGTTTATAACTCTTTATCCGAAAAACGACTTGAACGTTCACGATATTATATCACTTAATTTTAAGTTAAGACTGTCTACCAATTCCAGCACTCGGATTTAAGGGCTTTAGCTTAAGAGTCTATCTTTTCTATTTGTCTTCTCTCTTTTAGTCTATTTTATATTAAGAAAGAGGATCTTCTCTAGTTTAGTAAAAACTAGGTAGTTAATATTTTTAAAGAATTTAGGTCGTGAACGCTAACCCTTTAAAATGAACAAAATTGTTCTTTTGCATATTACTAAAATACAAAAATCTCAGTAGAAATAAGTATAAAAATCTTATTAATAATAGCTTACGTTATTTTAGAATATCACATTATTTGACGGAAATTACCTGTTTTTGCAAATCAAATCCTCCCTTATTTCTTTATAAACTATACCGGTATTTTTGAGTTTAACTCCTCTAACCCTCCCTCATCTTTTTTTTTTAGTAAAGATATATTTGTATTTACTAAAAATACTACCTCCAGGCTGTTTCCTCTAAAGGCTGCCTACCTCCATTATTACGACTATGTGAAATAATGGGGGCTTGAACTTGGATTTGTGCGAAGGGAAAAAAAGTGCGAATCTTACTTCTACATATAAAAGTAAATCTTCTTTTTAGTAAGATTCTTCTACTTCTCCTAGATTCGAACTAGAATCAAGATTTTAGGAAAATCCGGCTCGACCATTGAGCTAAGAAGTACTTAGTACCATCTGTTTGAAAAAAAAAGCAAAATCTTAAAAGGCTTTACCTGAAAAGCGTATGCTTTTTTTTATCAGTCTTCTCCCTTTTTTCTCTTTTAAAGAGGATCTTCTCTAGTTTATTTAAAAGTAGAGAAGGTAGTGTTAGTATTAGAAGTCTTCTTAGAAATGCGTATGTTGGACATGAGCCAATTATGTTACTATTACATCAATCCGTATTAATATCTTTTTTTAATTATTTCTATTAATAAGCCAAAATATTCGTCGAACGTGTAGCCTCAGAGGGGATCGAACCCTCGCATGTAATGACGAAAACATTATGTCTTAACCACTTGACTATAAGGCCTTATTATTTTTAATTAATATAATCGAAGTCTAGTGCAAGTATCGCGCTTGCTTCAGCTGGTTACAAATCAGCTGCATTACTTTTATGCTAACCAGACTAAAGTAATGGAATTGATTTATAAGAGACAAATTTTGTAATGTTGGATATTAAGAAATTTTTAGTTATATATGAAATTAGTACTTTATACCTCAAAACATTTAAATTCTTTCAGCTAAAGCCTATTAATCGCAATATTCTATATAAGGTAGATGAGACTCCAAGGGGGCGTAGGTAAGAAGAGAAGCAACAGCCGATCTCTATTACCATACCTACAACCAAGAGGCGTAAATTCGGAAAGCCAAAGACTCCTTTGACCCTCCCCCATCTCTTACTTTACATAAGACTATTTGCAAATCCGTAGTGTTCAACTACGTATATTTAAGAATATATCAAAGTAAGTTTCGTGCCTAGATGCCTTCAGCACTTATTTTTAACTAACATAGCGTTCCTGCCGTGCCCATGCTATAAATTTACTTAAGTGAAAGTAACATCCCAGTATAAACTTTTGTTTATACTTAAATTAATATTGGGCGCATAAACAACAGGTAAACCAGAGGTTAATATACCCAGCTCCTTTCGTACGAGGGGTATATCCTTCTTTTATTCAAATTTCCTCTAGAAGATAGAAACCATACTGTCTCACGACGTATTTAACCCAGCTCGTGTAACTTATTAATCGACGAACAGTCGAACCCTTCATGATTCCTGCATTCATGTGGATAAGTTAAGCCGACATCGAGGTGCCAAACTGCGCACTCAATTTGTACTTCCTGGCGCAATTAGCCTGTTCATTTTTTTGTTTTTTTTTTTAAGCATAAGAGCTTTTCACCGTTTTTCGCAAAATGGTTCAGACTATTTCTTCATTTTCTTTTTCTTTCTTTTAAATATAAGCAACGCTAAATATATAATTTAGGCTCAAAAGTAATCTATTTACTCTTTTTAGTGAATAATTTCCTAGCGAAGCAGAGACTAAATAATCCTTCCCTTTTAACGTAAATTACCACAGACTTCCCTCGTCTACCTTGTATTAATAAGATCATGTTATATCAAATACCAAGATGTAGACTACACCGTATCCGTTCTAGGTCTTATTTAAGGTTATATAACATGATCTTAAAAGATAAAATTTTTTTATTGGATCGATATATTAATATAGCAAAACGAAAAAATTTAGGTTAATATTTCCAGATATTATCTACTACTTACTCAACCTTTAACACCATAAGCTCCATTACGATTCTTGGAATTTATTACAGTGTACTGTATATTAGATTTTAAATAACCTCTTAACATAATAGCGGGTAATCCTCTGAATGAAGAGTCTACATTTTTAAGACCTCCTTTTCATTTCAATTTAAATATAGATCTAGAGGCGGTAAATCTTCTAGTTAGTCTTCCTTTAGCCTCTATTCTTACTCCTCTTACTTTATTATGTTTTAAGAATTTAAGAATATAATTTTTTAAAGATATAGGACGAATTTTAATAGAATATTTTTTTTTCACCTTTATTCTTAAACTATCCGCGGAGGGAAAAAAATCTAATAATAAATTACTTAAAGGATCTTTAACATCTTGATCAGTAAACATAGAACTAATGATATTGTTCCTTATTTTGTTAACAAGAACATCGTCCTTATTACGCTTCTTTTGTCTTTCCTTTATTTTATTGATAGGTCATACTTTAACCTTACGTAAAGAGGCTTTTAAAACTCTGTATACTTTATTATCCCTATTTCTCAGTTTCAATGAAACGGCTTGTGTAAAAATATCACTATTTAAATGCATTTTTTTTAAATTAACAATATTCAAGTCGACTTTTTTATCATATAATTTTTCTATAAAGTTGATAAGCTTCTGGGTAAAAAAGGGGTTTTCGAATTTGCATTTGTTAAAAATTAATAATCATTTATATTTTCAATATTTTCTTGTTAATTTCTTATACAAACCTCAATTTTGCCTAGTTTTAAAAGAAAAAAAACCTAAGAAACTAGGAATAATGACTTTTTTATTTTTAACCTTGAACCTTAGTAATTCTGTCTTGACCATTAGTGATTCTTCCAGATAGCTTAAATATTCCATCTCAACTAAACAAGCTAAAAAAAGAAAATAATCATTGATTATTTTAGATGGAGAAGTTAATTTTTCAACATATCAAGTAAGATATGCATAATACTCCGCGTAATACTCAGGTAAAAGGGGATTCTGTTTGTATCATAAAATAGAGTTAGGTGCAATACCAGGGTAATCATATGTAGAAGAAATTTTAGCATAAACTTCTTCGACCCGCTTAGGTATTTCAATTAAAGGTTTCTTTTTAGTCCTAATTTTCTTACCCTCAGGAGTTATAGTTTTATATTTCTTATTTTTAGTCTTAGATGAGGTGTACTTATAGACCTTACCCTCAGGAATTGAAATCCCTAGGACCTTCTTACCCGAAGGAGCTTCAAATACAATTATATTATCAAATCGAAAAGAGATAGGTACCTTTTTACTATCGATTTCATTATATTTTACATGTAAAATTTTACGTTTACCGGGACTTCAATGAAGAATTGTCTTTCGTAGTTTAGCCTCTATAGCCATTCCTTCTGTATTGTATACATAAAAAGTTAAAATAATTTTTTCACTAGTATGTTTTAAATCTCCTTTTCCTATAAAAGTCCTAAGAGTCGATAATCTTCTATACATAATAGGCATAGGTTTAGGTCATATGTTTTTATTCCCTCGTTTTTTGTCTTTACCTTTCTTTTTAATTATCTTTGCTTTGGCTGTATTAATCTTTTTTTTATGACTATTAAAATAATTTTTCAATAAACTAAAAAGATTTATATCATTTACGGGTAATGACTTGTAATATGTGTAATTATAACTACAAATGCTATTATGTCATTCTTGAGCTGCAGGTGTAAAATGGCGGGTAAAACCTGTATCGTTTTTGATATATATCAATGGCTTAGTTATTATTTTCTTACTCTTTCTATTAAATAAAATAGGCGTATTTTTTGTTATTTCTAGCACATTATCCATATTAAGCTTCCTATACTCGTCGCAAGCGTGAGATTGTAATTTATTTTTAAATTTTTTCATATATTTGTTTCTTAAATTTATTTGAATCTTTTGATTCATTTGGTATTTACGGTATTTACCTTAAACTTAAACTATTTTTAGTCTAAGTTTATTTCATTAATATTAAATATTAATTATTCTTTTGTAAAACTAAAATATTACAAAAATATATATATTAAAAAAAGAAAGAAAAAAA
>Ga0224558_1003186_pt1 | contig 13955 bp, 13 predicted proteins | sample 714S32024metaG_FD_180682 | JGI IMG/M metagenome (GOLD analysis project Ga0224558, IMG submission 180682) | Peat soil microbial communities from Stordalen Mire, Sweden - 717 S3 20-24 | ecosystem: Environmental > Terrestrial > Soil > Wetlands > Peat | place: Sweden: Norrbotten County, Stordalen... | reverse complement strand
CAGGCCCATTCCGGTGTCGATGTTCTGGCGGGGCAGGTTGGTGAACCGGCCATCCTCATCCCGGAAATACTGCATGAAAACCAGGTTCCAGACTTCGAGATACCTGCCGCACTCGCACTCCACGCCACAGTCGGGCTTGCCGCAACCGTGCCCGGGGCCGAGGTCGACCAGGATCTCGGAGCAGGGGCCACAAGGCCCTACAGGCCCCGCTGCCCAGAAATTGGAGTCCGCGCCCAGGCGGACAATTCTCTCTCCAGGAATTCCTGTCACCTGTTGCCACAAGGCATCCGCCTCATCATCATCGGTATAGACGGTGACCCACAGATCCTGCGGATGAAGGCCGAGTTCCCTGGTCAGGTAGTCCCATGACCAGGCAATGGCCTCCTTTTTGAAATAATCCCCGAAGGAGAAGTTGCCAAGCATCTCGAAGAAAGTGTGGTGGCGGGCGGTTTTCCCGACTATTTCCAGGTCTGCCGTGCGCAGACATTTCTGTACACTGGTCACCCGGCGCCGGGGCGGTACCGCCTTGCCCTGAAAATATGGTTTGAAGGGAACCATGCCGGCTACGGTGAGCAACAGCGTAGGGTCATCCTTGGGGATCAGGGAGGCACTGGGCAGGATGAGGTGGCCCCGCTTGCCGAAATACTCCAGGAATTTTTGCCTCAATTCATTGCCGCTGACCAACTCAAGAACCTCCCGGGAGCTTGCAAATTTAGGCCGCATTCAAACAAAGCGGAGCAGAACTCTCCGCAGCACTCCTCATCCGGACCAGATCAACTCTCCGCATTCTTTCAGGCCGGGCGAAGCCCGAGTTCTCCGCATTCTTTCAGGCCGGGCGAAGCCCGGATGCGGAGGATGCGGAGGACCGAAGGCCCGGATGCGCCTGTCAAGCACACATGGCTAATTCAAACTTCGCTTCGTTTTGTTTGAATTATAACATAACCTGGTAGTTTTTCATAATTGAAGACTTAATAATACTGCCGCTTGATCCCTACCCCAGAGGGCGACGCCGTCATGGAGTCTCAAATGATTTTATCCCATAGCGAACGAAACACCACCCGCATCAAGCAGGTTACCGGAACCGCGAAGATCATGCCGAGGGCGCCGAAAAAGTACCCCCCGATCAATAAAACCAGCATCATTATCAGCGGATTTAGGCCCATCCGGTCTCCCAGCAGGCGGGGCACCAGGATGAATCCCTCAAGCTCCTGCACCGTCAGGAAGAGAATCAGCATCAGGATCCCCTGCACGCGGCTCTGCGCCAGGGCGAGTCCGACCACCGGAATGGCGGCGATGATCGCCCCAAAGACGGGGATCAGGTCTAACAGGGCGGTAATAATGCCGATCAACAGAAAAAACCGCAGCCCGATCAGCGCAGCCGCCAACCCCGTAAAAAAACCCACTATTGCAGAGATCAACACGTGCCCCCGCAAAAACTTGCTGAAGATCAGGTCCGCCTCTGACAGGAAATGGACCAGGTAACTGCGGGCTTCGGGCGGCAGGATGTCCAGGAACCGCTGTCTGAAGTGCTCGTAGTCCTTGAGAATATAATATGCCAGGAATGGGGCCAGGAGAAAGCTGGGAAGCTGGGCGATTAGATAGAGCATGTCCTCGGCGAAGGCGTGCATCCGAACATACAGGCCGCTGCGAATACGGTCGGACATATCCGTCAGGATCTGCCGGACCTCGGGCGGCAGCAGCACCCTGTCGGAGAGGCGGTTCAGGTAAATATGGAGTTCCGTCCAGGCATTGCCGTAAACAGGTAAGATGCTTTCAAACGCCTTCGTCTCGTTGAACAGGGCGGGAATGAACAGCAGCAAAAAAATGCCTGCCAGGATAATCCCGGCAGCATAAACGGTGAGAATGGCATTTGCCCGGTTGACTCCTCGCGTTTCCAGCAGGCGCACCAGAGGATAGATCGCGTACGCCATAAAGGCGGCGATCGCAAACGGAATCAGCAACGACCGCACCAGGTAGAAAAGATATACGGCGGCCAGGCCCGCGAGACAGAGAAAGATGATGCGAGAAGTTTGCCGCTGCGCCGCCTTCACGCCCGGCACTGATGCAGGCAAACCCGCGATTGAATTCGCGGGTGCGCTGCCGGCAGAGCATCAGGAGCGTCAATGTGCCGAAAAAAGTATCTGCATTTCTTCAGCGCCAGATCCCACATCCCGCTTCCCGCCTCTCTAGTTCAGTGGCGCAGCATATCCCCCATTCCCCGCGATATCCCGCGCATTACTTTCCTGGCACGGTCGCCGAGTTCCTCTGACTGCATCAACAGCTTCCGCTGGGGTCTATGGTGGGAAGCAAAGAACATGCCCAGGATGACCCCCATGATCCCGCCTGCAAACAGTCCACTCCAATAACTTTGTCTGTTCAACCGGATCACTCCCCAAATTTATTTTGATCAGTGATGCGTTTAACGTACACATGCCCCAGGCTGGTGCACGCCTCTTTATGCACTCCGCATTCCGTTCCTCCGCATCCAGACCTTCGGTCCTCCGCATCCTCCGCATCTAAGGATCCGCCTTAGCCCCAAGGAATGCGGAGTACATAAGGCTTCGCCTTAGCCCCAAGGAATGCGGAGTACATGGCCTGAAAGAATGCGTAGTACAAGGCTGGGCGAAGCCGGGATGCGGAGGACCAGGCCAGGATCCCGACGGCGCTTCGGCAATTCACGCCCCGTCATCCGCAGGAAGAGCCATGGTCATCAGGCTCCCATCCTCATTGATCTCGTAGATTTCTCCCTCTCCCAGGGTTTTGAATTCGACAAAGCAGGACCAGCAATAATACTGATCCGCACCCACCTTGCCCGTCTGGTTGCTCCGGCAGATTGGGCACTGCATTACCCTGCACTCCTTTCCTTGATTGCGATTCAGCAATGCTGGGGAGCAAGGCCCACCCGTGCTCCGCATGAATTCACGGGGTTTCCTTGATTGCGACCCAGCATTTTCAATGCCGGAGAACAATGCCCGCCCTGCGTCCCTGAGCGGGGTTCCACAGCCATGTCCTTGCCACTTATTATTGCCTGCCTGCCAAGAAAAATTCACCGCAGTTGCTTCAGAAGTCTTGCTTACCCCTCAGGCTTGGAATGGCGCAAGGCAGATAGACGCTCTTTGATCCTCTTCTCGAGGCCAAATTCCGAGGGCACGTAATATTTTCGGCCATTCAGGGTATCGGGCAGATACTGCTGGGCGACGTGGGCACCCGGAAAGTTATGAGGATACAGATAGCCCTGGCCATGCCCCAATTTTTTGGCGCTCCAGTAATTGGCGTCCCGCAGGTGCCCGGGCACGGTCCCGATATCCATCCGCTCCAGGTCCTGCTTGGCGGCTGAGAGCCCCTTGTAGACCCGGTTGCTCTTTGGAGCGCAGGCTATGTAAACCGCCGCCTCCGCCAACAGCAGTTCTCCTTCCGGCATCCCCACATACTCGATTCCCTGGGCTGCAGCATTGGCAACTACCAGGGCATGAGGGTCCGCCAGCCCCACATCCTCTGAGGCGCAGATCACGATGCGCCTGGCAATGAAGCGCGGATTCTCGCCGGCTTTGAGCATCCGGGCCAGCCAGTGGAGCACCGCATCCGGGTCCGACCCCCGCATCGACTTGATAAAGGCAGAGATCACATCGTAATGGACATCCCCATCCTTGTCATACAACACCAGGCGCTGCTGCACCGCCTCGGCGGCCTCATCGCCCCCGATCCGGATGGTCTCGCCATCGGAGGCAGCACCGGTTTTAGTACGTGCAATGCCCAGAGAGGCCTCCAGGGCGCCCAGCAGCACCCGGGCATCGCCTCCCGATACCCGCAGCCAATGCTCTACGGCCTCCGGGCTCACCTCAATGCGCAGCTTTCCCAACCCCTGCACGGGATCACTCAGGGCGCGCTCCAGAATCTGGCGCTGTTGCCCTGGTTCCAACTGGTAGAACGGCAGCACCCTGGTCCGGGACAAAAGTGGGGCATTCACTGAGAAATAGGGGTTTTCGGAGGTGGCGCCCACCAGCACGACAGTTCCCCTTTCCACCGCAGGCAGGAGCACGTCCTGTTGGGCCTTGTTGAAACGGTGAATCTCGTCAATGAAGAGCAGTGTCTGCTGGCCGTGCAGCTTCAGGCGGTCCCGGGCCTCCGCCAGCACCTTCCGCAATTCGGCAACCCCGGAACTGCTTGCATCGAGCTGTATGAAACAGGCGCGGGTGGTTTCCGCCATGATCCAGGCCAGGCTCGTCTTGCCGGTGCCCGGGGGTCCGTAAAAGATGGCTGAGGGCAGCCGATCATCTTTCAGGGCGATGTTGAGCAGCCGACCCGGCCCCACCAGATGCTCCTGGCCGACAAACTCGTCCAGGGTCCTGGGGCGCATGCGGTAGGCCAGTGGGCCTTCTCGAAGTTCGATGTTCGAAGTTCGATGTTCGATTTCTTCAGACAATTCTTTTTTCATCACTAACACCTAAAACCAGTGATGCACTATTCCCCATGAACCTGTCCCTTTACTCCTGCTCTGGATGCGCAATCTTTTCGCGGCAGTCAAACAGGCCCACTGCGGCAACTTCTCTAAGGTCGACGCTCGATTCTTAGTCATGTTGCCTGCTTTTTCAAGCTTCGAACCTCTAAATCTATTACCTCGCTATAATGCCTGATCGAGCAGACGGGCGATCTCTTCCTGCGGCCTGAACCCGGTAAACCGGGTCTTCTCCACCCCGTTCTTGAAGATGACCAGGGTGGGAATGCTCATCACGTTGAACTGCCTGGCGGTAGCCTGATTTTCGTCGACATTGAGCTTGCCCACCGTCAAACGGCCGGAATAATCCACGGCCACTTTTTCCAGCACCGGCGCCATCATCTGGCAGGGACCGCACCAACTGGCCCAGAAGTCTACCAGCACGGGAAGAGTCGCCTTGCCCGTCTCTGCACTGAAATTGGCGTCAGTCAAGGTAATGATATCCTGACTCATGAACAGGACCTCCTTAAAGATGTGAGATAGGTATATTATACCATGCCATACAGGTGTTTTGGGAATATACTTCTCTGCATCATCCCCACTGGACATGGCGCCGCGGGGCCTGCCCCCCTCCTCTTCACTGCAGAAAAACCTGGCTGAAAAAAAGACCCGCAGGCTTGCACCCTTATTTGAGCCTCGAAAAGGTCAATCCTGGCCATGGACCGAGTCCAAGCCGAATTCAGCAAAGTGCTCTTTCAGGTTTTTGATGGTCTGGGAGCTGACCCCGAGCATAACCGACATTGGGCCGTCCGCGACCTGCTCTTTTACCAGTTTCACAAACTGGTTGATATCGACGCCCGCCTCCTTGGCCATATACTCCAGGCTGGGCTGCCACCCCCATGGCGGACCGTGCCCTGCTGGCTGTTCTTTTGATTCATCCATGCCCACCACTCCCTACAATCAATATTTATTGCCGCTCCCCACACTTCGCGCCGCCTGTCATATCAGTAATTCCTCATGCAGGCGAAGGCCTCCCAATGGCCACATCCTGACTACTGACATTCAAAGCCTGTATCTGCCCATCATGCCTAGCTATTACTCGAATCAGCGTAAAATATTCTTGTTTCTTTTTGACTCAGAAAAGATTAAAATATCTTCGTGGTATGACCACGACAAAGGGAGAGCATAGACAATGAAAACATACCTGCAGTTAACGCGGCATAACGGAAACAATCCTCTTTTCCTGGCAGTTGAGATGTCACTGGTTTCCACCTTGAGAGGAACCCCGCTGCATGTCCATGCAGAAGGGTTGAGAGGAACCGGAAAGACCACCATCATGCGTTCGGTCAAACAGTTCCTTCCTCTTATTACCAGGATCAGTGACTGCATCTACAACTGTGATCCACACCACCCACATTGCCCGATCCACAGAGATCTGTCCCCGGAGGAGATCACCGCCCTGGGAACTGAACAGGTGCCGGTGCCATTCCTGGAGATCTCCCACTCGGCGAAGATCGGCACCGTTGCCGGGAGCATCGACCTGGGAAAGCTGACCAATCCATCCCACCCGGAGGCCGCCCTGCTGCCTGGCATTATTCCCCAGGCCCACCGCGGGATCATCTTCGTGGACGAGATCAACCGCCTGGCAGACACCTCGCCGGAGATTACCGACGTGCTGTTGGATGTGATGGGCACCAAACCAGGCCGGGTGCAGATCGAGGAGACCGGCCTGCCGGTGGTGGAGGTGCCGGTTTCGGTATCTGTCTGGGCAGCATCCAATCCGGACGAAGAGCCTGGCCCCCTGGCCGAGATCAGGCGGCAGCTTTCCGACCGCTTTGACTTGGTGGTACCGATGGGTCGCCCATCCACCACAGAAGCAGTAGTCGATATCCTGATGACCAACGAGGCCGTCAAGAACGAGCAGGGAAACAGCGACCGCGATCTCTCGCCCCAGGAGGTCAAGCGCCTCCAGAAGTTCCGGCAGGATATCGCCAACATTGCCGATCAGGGCGAACTGGCCATGCCTGAATACCTGACCAACTTCCTGGCCAGCATCTACATCAACTTCAATATCGAAAGCCTGAGGGCACTGGAGGCGATTACCCAGTCCGCCCTGCTCCATGCGGCGCTGAGAAAGCGGAGCCAGATGATGATCAGCGACATTATGGCTGTCCTGCCCCTGGTGCTATACCACCGGGTTAGCCCGGCCACAATGGCGGAGATCATGAATACCGTCAACAACCGCATGTCAGGCAGCGAAAAGACTGCCTATAACGTCGCCCCTCCCGTGAACAAGGGCGGCAACAGCCGTTTCGCCCAGTTTTTCAACCGCAGTTCGGAGAAAAAGGACGCCGGTGAGCCAGGCAATGATGAGCAGGATGGCGAGGATTCGCCACCGAAAAAGGCCCGCTACCTGCGTGATGCGCTGGATGAGAAAGCGATCAAGAAAGAATGCGACTTGCAATGAACCACCTTCCCCTATTCAGCCAGCCCAGCCCTTCTAAAACAGGCTGAGAAAGTACCGGAGTTCGATGCTCGATCATCATCGCTTTACCATTCGAACCTCGAATCTCGAGCATCGAACATCTAGAACTGTTGAGGAGAATGTAGATGCCGGGGCTCCTCATTTTAGAGAGTATAACACCGCAGCAACTCGCTGAGTTAGGAGGCCAGATCGCTGCCAGCCTGAACCAGAAGCAGGGCTTCCGGCTCGGTGAATCAACCGTTATCAGTTCCTACCTTCACAAGACCACCTACCTTCATCCGGACGAGGTCCGCATCCTCGTAAACCGGGACGCCGGAATGGAACTGGCGCACCGGGAAACGCCCGGCCAGATCATCCATGTCGATATCTTTCATGAACCGGCAGTGGTGAAGCATCAACTGCTGGTCAGGGATATGAGAGAGGCCATTATCGCCTACCTGGCCTTCACCGGCGCACAGGAAAGCGCATCAGAACTGTTCCGGTCCTATACAGAACGAATCCTCCTGGGAACGGGAACCGGTTTTGGCGCCCTGAGCGAATTGATGGCCGACTCCGGACCCGACGGCCGGCCAGCCAAGCCGCGCCGCAAGAGTCACGTTCAGATCCTCCTTGACCGTTTTACTGCCGATGAACTGGCACTCCTTCCCTGCCTGGTAGACGCCGTAGAAACCGGCCTGGCCGCCCAGGCGCTGGAGATCAGAAAAGTCGAGAAGATCCTCCACGTCGAGAAAAAGGCCAGGCAACCCGCCCCTGCCTACCTGTTTGGCCTGGAGCCAGACAAGTTCCAGCTCTGGGACATGGCCTCCACCCTCACCAGCATGTTGAGCACGCCAGAGGACGTGATCGAATTCCTCCAGGCCTTCATGCCGGGCATGTTTCGCCGCAAACAGTCCCTGGCCGACCTCCGCAACAAACACGGCCACATGCGGGACTTCGTCATGGGCATGTCCGACGCCGGGTTGATCAAGCGCGGCTGGTTCACCGACTCCCTTACCAAAGAGGGCCGGGAACTGCTGGAGTTCGTCATGCTGCACGAGCGGGAACTGGAGTCCCAGATGCGCAAGATATTGAGGCAGGTCCCCGTGCCCAGCGCCAAATACCGCGTAGTACGGACCGCCCTCCTCAAATCCAAGCAGAAGAACTACAGCTATGTCAGCAAGATAACAGCGCCGCTGAAAGATGCCTGGCTGGGCAGCATCGCCATTCCCGAAACCATTATCCAGGCTGCCAAGAACCGCTACTTTCAAAAACGGACCACCCCCCTGCTGACCAGGGAGGATATCAGAGTGCACCAACAGGTGACGTTCAAGCCCGTTGACGTCTGCCTGGTCATCGACGGCAGCGCCAGCATGGCGGGGCCCAAGATGAAGGCGGTGTGGCAATTGGCCGAACACCTGCTGCTGACCACCCGGGACCGGATCGCCGTGGTGATCTTCCAGCGCCGCAAGGCCCGGGTGGTGATCCCCTTTACCCGCAACTACACTCGGCTGAAGTTGAGCCTGCGATCGTCGATGCACCCCAACGGCCTGACCCCGCTGGCCGACGGGATCGTGGAATCCCTGCATCTCATCAAGAACCGCCATGTGCGCAACCCGCTGCTGGTCCTGATCACCGATGGCGTCCCCACCTTTGGCAAGTGGACGATCGATCCGCGCAAGGACGCCCTGAGAGCCGCCGGCATGGTGCCATTATCAGGGACGAGGCTGATCTGCATCGGCGTGGCATCAAACCAGGAGTTTTTACAAGAACTGGCCGCGCAGGCCAAGGGCAGCGTCTACATCGTGGACAACCTTGAGGAGAGGACCACCCTGATCGAGATCGTGCGCCAGGAACGGAGGTACCAGGCTACTTAGTGGTCCCTAGCATAAAAACGATTGCGTATCAAATGTCATCAAACCTGTCGCCTGAGCAAGCAGACCCAGAGATATTGGCTGACGCAACTTACTAAAAATACGTCACCGTAATTGTGTTACTGACCACTTAGGAAGCAGGGGGACGTTCTTTTTGCTTCCTTAATCGTCCTTGCGCCGCTGATGTTCCAGATGAACCCACAACACCGAGATATCGGCCGGGGTGACGCCAGGCACGCGGGCCGCCTGGCCCAGGGTCAGCGGCTGCACCTGGCTCAGCTTTTCCTGGGCCTCCCTGGACAGCCCCCTCAACTCCTTATAATCCAGGCCAGCGGGGATGCGCCTGTTCTCCTGCTTCTCCATCCGCGCCACGTGACTCTCCTGCTTTTCCAGGTAGCCCGCAAACCGGACCTGGATGGTGAGCTGCTCGGCGATCTCTTCGGGCGCCTCCGGGCGCTTTGCGTCTGCTCCCCCGTCCCGCTGAAGCAGGCGCCCCGTCGCCAGTTCGGCCAGGTCGGCATAGGCGATCTCCGGCCGCTTGAGCAGGTCCCTCAGGCTGAGCCGCCCCTCGAGACGGGCGCTGCCCTTTTTGTCGAGCCAATCCTGGATCTCCGGAGACGGTCTGACAGCCGTCCCATCCAGCCAACGGTTTTCCTCCTCCAACCGGGCCAGCTTGGCTTGAAAGACCCGGTAGCGCTCGTCGCTGACCAGGCCGGCCTGACGCCCCAACTCGGTAAGCCGCAGGTCGGCATTGTCCTGCCTCAGCAGCAGGCGGTACTCGGATCGTGATGTCAGGATGCGGTAGGGCTCACGGATGCCCCTGGTGACCAGGTCGTCGATCAAGACGCCGATATAGGCCTGGGAGCGCTTCAGCAGCAGCGGCTCCCTACCCCGGACCTGGAGGGCGGCGTTGATGCCGGCGATGATTCCCTGGGCGGCGGCCTCCTCGTAGCCGGAGGTGCCGTTGATCTGACCGGCGGTGAACAGGCCATGCACATTCTTGGTCTGCAGGGCCAGGTCCAGTTGAGCGGGCACCAGGCAGTCGTACTCGATGGCGTAGCCGACCCGGATGATGTTTGCCCTTTCCAGCCCCTGCATGCTTCTGAGCACCGCGGCCTGCACGTCCTCAGGCAGGCTGGTGTTCATCCCCTGAACGTAGATCTCGTCGGTCGACCGGCCCTCCGGCTCCAGGAAGAGTTGGTGCCGCCGGCGATCCGGGAAACGCATCACCTTGTCCTCGAATGAGGGGCAGTAGCGCGGGCCCACCCCCTCGATGATCCCGGAGAACAGGGGTGCCCGGTGCAGGTTCGACCTGACGATGGCATGGGTCTGCTCGTTGCTGTAGGCCAGCCAGCAGGGCAATTGCGCCCTGGGCGCCGCGGGTGAGAGATAGGAGAAGAACAGGGGTGGTTCGTCGCCGGGCTGGGCAATCAATTGGTCAAAGTCAACAGAGCGCCTGTCGATCCGGGGCGGTGTGCCCGTCTTGAAACGCACCAGTTCGAAGCCTAGATCTTTCAAGCAGGCGGCTAACTCCCCGGGGGCCAGTTGTCCGTTGGGGCCGCCCGGGTAGGTGACGTCACCGATGATGATCCTCCCGCGGAGATAGGTCCCGGTGGTCAGGACCACGGCGGCGGCGTCAAACCTGGCACCCGTCCGGGTGACCACCCCCACCGCTCTCCCTCCATCCACGATCACCCTGTCGACCGTGCCCTGTTTCAGGTCCAGGCTTGGCTGCCCCTGCAGGGTGATCAGCATGGCGCGCATGTAGTCCGCCTTGTCCACCTGCGCCCTCAGCGCCCGTACCGCCGGGCCCTTGGCGGTGTTGAGCATGCGCATCTGGATATAGGTCTGGTCGGTGACAAGCCCCATCTCCCCGCCCAGGGCGTCGATCTCCCGCACCAGGTGTGCCTTCCCCGGCCCTCCGACGGCCGGATTGCAGGGCATCAGGGCCGCGTAATCGATATTCAGGGTGATCAGCAAGGTGCGGCAGCCCATGCGGGCGCTGGCCAGGGCGGCCTCGCATCCGGCATGGCCGGCCCCAATCACGATCACGTCATAGCTTCCCGCCTGGTACTCTTCTGGCATCGGGTTTCCTCATTCCCCTTCCGTTTTAAACCGAAGATATTCAGGGCATATTGTAACATGAAAGCCATGCTACGATTATAGCATGGCCGCAAGTGAACATTTTCAGCAAGATCCAGGAGGCCTTACATGATCCCGCTGCGCGACAACACCCGCTCCCGCACCTTTCCCATGGTCAACATATCCCTGATCGCCATCAACTTCATCGTCTTTTTTAAAGAAATCTCCATCTCCAACGATGCTCTGAGCCAGTTGACGCTCACATACGGGTTGATCCCGGCCCGGGTGGCCTCAGGGCTTGCAGCGGGCGCTCCCTTTCTATCCCTGGCCGCCCCCTTCATCACCGCCATGTTCCTGCACGCCAACTGGCTGCACATCATCGGGAACATGCTCTACCTGTGGATCTTCGGGGATAACGTGGAGGACCGGGTCGGCCACCTCCCCTACCTGTTCTTTTACCTCGGGGTGGGCGTGGCCGGAAGCATCACTTACATCATCGCCAGCCCCGGCTCCCAGGTGCCGATCATTGGCGCCAGCGGGGCTATCGCCGGCATCCTGGGCGCATACTTCATCCTCTATCCCAAGGCCAAGGTGCTGACCCTGCTCCCCCTGCTCTTCTTCATCACCCTGGTGGAGATCCCCGCCATCTGGTTCCTGCTGCTTTGGTTCGGGATGCAGGTGCTGAACGGCTTCACCACCTCCCTCGCCGCCGATTCTGTCGCCTGGTGGGCGCATATCGGAGGCTTTGTGACAGGGGCGGCGCTGATCAAGCTATTTGCCGCCGACTCCGAGCGCTTCAAGGTTCAATAAGAACAACTCACCGCCCCTGATGGCAGCCATGTGCTCCGCATTCCAGGCAGCAGCCCGAATACGGAGATACCCCCGATGTTCAATACTTAAGTCGCCTGCAAGCAGGCACACCCGCTATCGAATCTCAGGCATCAGCTTTCCAGGCCGATATTGATCTCGATCATGCCCGCCTCGGTAAAGATCTCCACGTTGAGCGACTGGACCATGCTGACTACGCAGGATATTTTCTCACCCGTAATCAAGGTGGGAGGAGATACCTGCATGGAGACCCCATTCTGTCCGACAATGGTCATGGCATTGGCGGAGAGCATGTTGGCCAATTCCGAGATGGCGCTCTGCGCCATGTCGTCGAGCAACTCCACCGGACGGTCGGCCATCATGATGGAGGCGACCTTCTTCGCCGTACCCTCGTCCATGCTGATGGCAATATTTCCCCGCGTACCCCCGGAAAGGCCGATCAGGGCGGTGACATCCCGCGTTGCCGAAAGCCTTTCCCTGAGCGAGAGCTTTCCCCGCTCCACCTTCTTAAAACCCAACCCCGGAAGAACCTGAAAAAAAGTATCTATGAAAGGTGAGAACACTCTGGCATCCATATCATCGTCAACTCCCTTCAAAGCCAACACTGAGGCAGATATCTCCGGCGTCGGTCTCCATCCTGATGATGCCAGCCTTTACCTTAGGACTGTTGATGTTCAGGCGTCTGCCCACGAAGACGCTCGGAGGGGTTACCCGCAGGTTAAGATCTCGATGCCTGTTATTGAGCTCGGTGGTAGCATTGCCTGAAATAATGTTCAGGAATTCTGCGAGGGAGAAAAGAACAAAATCGTCTTCCGGTCCGTACTCCTCGCCGTTCATTCTTGCACACAACCAGCACGCCACTTCCCTGGAGGTGTCCAGAATGACTCTGCCCTGCATCTTGCCAGTGATGCTCAATATGGCAGCCAGACCCTTGGACTCCAGAATACCCTGCTGCGGTATCGTCTCACCCAAGATGCAATCCAGACCGGACATCTCTTGTAAGGTATCTTTCAAGGCCCTGCGAAAGCAATCCAAGTAGTCGTCGTCCTGATGCGCGTAATCCTCGGCGCCTGATTTATTATCCAGTGCGCACGCCTTGCTGAGGGCGGCAAGCATGTCCGGCCCCTTGAAGGGCTTCCGCAGCAGCATTTTAATGCCGGCGGCTCTGGCCTCATGCACTAAATCCTCATCGCCCATGGCGCTCAGCATGATAATCTTCGCCTGTGGATCTTGCTTCAGGATCTCTTTGGCCGCTGTCAGTCCATTCATGATCGGCATGGTGATGTCCATAGTGACCACATCCGGCGCCAACCTCTGGTATAGCTCGATCCCCTCCTGCCCGTTCTTGCCGACTCCGCATATTTCGTAGGCATCCTGTGGCAATACCCTGGCAATCGCCTTGGAAATAAAGGGGGAGTCATCGACCACCAGAATCCTGACCCTCATTTTATCACCTCTCTGATTAGTTTATTTCCGACGACGGAAAAAATCAGGCGTCTCTCTTCGAAGCGAAATATGAAGCTCATGCCGGGGGCTCGAGAGGTGCCAGGCGCGAGGGGCGAGGTGGGCTTCTGGTTGGCATTGGCTACGCCAATGCCCTCTTTTCCCACATCCCACATCCAACATCCCGCATCCCAAACGGCCGGCAGCCCCAACTCGTACTTGACATTGGGCGGCACGATCATCTGCATAATTCTCCCGCCAATCGTATTCAAGAGTTCTGCAAGCGTATCCAGTTCCTGGTCGCGGGTTGGCTGTCCTGTTTTAAAACCGTAGATATTGCGCGTGATCTCACGCAACAGACCGGGCTCTACTGAGAGCAGCATCTCGCCTTTTTGTGGTCGGACAATCTGAAGCTTCATCTTCCAAAAATGAGCAGGCACTGCTGCCTGTTTTTCATGGCCCGCCGCTTTAAGCTCGATGAAGGCCAGATCGGCCACCACTGCCATCAAGGTCTGGCACAGCCTTGCTGAGCGATCGCTGCTGCAGCATTCATTCATTTTTTATCATCTCCCGCTCTTTCACGGCCGCCAGGGTCTTGAGCATCCCTGCCGGAGAGACTGGCTTGGCCAGGACGGCTGAGGCGCCCAGGCCGAGCAGTTCGGCTTCCTGCTCAGGATTGCTGGCACTGGTCGCTACTATTACCGGGATAGAGGACAAACCAGGGGTGGCCTTGATGCGTTCGAGCAGCATCCGTCCGTCCATCCCGGGCATATACAGGTCCGTGATGATCATGTCCACTCTCATATGCTGCAGTATCTGCCAGGCCTCCTCA
>Ga0224558_1003185_pt1 | contig 13957 bp, 9 predicted proteins | sample 714S32024metaG_FD_180682 | JGI IMG/M metagenome (GOLD analysis project Ga0224558, IMG submission 180682) | Peat soil microbial communities from Stordalen Mire, Sweden - 717 S3 20-24 | ecosystem: Environmental > Terrestrial > Soil > Wetlands > Peat | place: Sweden: Norrbotten County, Stordalen... | reverse complement strand
AACCGGGGTTGCTGGGGCGGGGTGGTCCGCGGTTCGTGCTCGCAAAGCGCCAGCACGGAGTTGATTTTGTTGAAGAGTTGCTGTCCGGTGAGGCGGTAATACTGGCCGTGGCGAACCAAGCGGTCGGACTCGACGGCCCGCAACCGCCAGGCAGCCCGCTGCTCCTGGGTTAGCTCGCGCCACATAGCCGAGAACCGGCCGAGATGCTGGCGCGCGCGACGTTGCGCGGCGGTACGGCGCTGGCTTCTGGCGTCCACGTCGGCGCCCTTTTTGCTTCCCGAACGAACGCTCTTTTTCATAACCTTCAGATGCTGCAATCCTCGGCTCGGCAGACGGGCATGCTCGCGTCCCGCGCCGCCGCAACAGACTTCATTCGCATGTCCACCATTCCGCGCCCACGTGTACCACAGCGCCGCACAGCCGCAAACGAAAATGGCAGATGGGGAATTGAAGAGGGCAGATGGCAGATGGCAGATGGCAGATGGCGGACGGAAGATGGAAGGTGGAAGATGGAAGGTGGAAGATTTGGGCAGGCCGCGAAGATTCTGTCGCTTCACGTTTCACGTTTCACGTTTCACGACTCCGCGCTAGAATCGGCCCATGTCGAAACGACCACAGCTTCCGGTGGCGCTCACGATTGCCGGCTCAGACAGCAGCGGCGGGGCGGGCATCCAGGCCGACCTGAAGACATTCGCGGCGCTGGGCGTGCATGGGACGAGCGCGATTACGTGCATTACGGCGCAGAATCCTAAGGGTGTGTATGGCATCCAGGCGTGCAGCGTGGGAATCGTGCGCCGGCAGATCGAGGCGGTGTTTGAGGAGTTGCGCCCGGGGGCGGTGAAGATCGGGATGCTTTATTCGACTCCGATCATCCGGGTTGTGGCGGGGTTTTTTGTTCACAGGGAACGGCTGCCGCTGGTGGTTGATCCGGTGATGGTTTCGACGAGCGGGGCGCAATTGCTCAAACCGGCGGCGGTCAAGGCCCTGTGCGGGGAACTGCTGCCCCTAGCCACGCTGATAACGCCGAACCTGGATGAGGCCGAAATCCTGGTCGGGGAGAAGCTGAGATCCGTGACTGACCTCCGCGCGGCAGCCCGGGTGTTGTATGGACGCTTCGGCTGCGCGGTGTTGGTCAAGGGCGGGCATCTGCGCGGGCTTAAGGAGGCCGTGGATATTCTCTATGACGGCGGGCAGGAGTTGCTGCTGAGCGCCCCGTTCATCCGGGGGGTGAGCACGCATGGCACGGGGTGCACTTATTCGGCGGCAATTGCCGGGCATCTGGCACGGGGCTGTGCGTTGCCGAAGGCGGTGCAGCGGGCGAAGGAATTCATCACTCAAGCCATAGCGCAGAGCCGGATCGCCGGCAGGCACAGCGTCCTCAACTGCTTTTGGCGGTAACCAGAAGGATGGGCGCCGGAGGTGGGGCGCGTCACTCCGTGCGCGCCGTGAATGCGGAAAGCAGGTCATATTTGGGCGGTTTCGGCATGGACGACGGTGCGCACGGAGTGACGCGCCCCACCAACGCAGCGCTTAGAAATATTTCTTGAGGAAACCGGCCTTGATTGGGGTATAATAGAAGTTAACTTGAACAGATTATGAAAGCTTTAAGAACACTCATTGCGGCTATTCTCGTAGCGTCGTTCCTCACTCCGGTGTGCGGCCTGGCTGATGACAAGAAGAGCGACAAACTAAAGCCCTACACGCTCAAGACCTGTGTCGTGTCCGGGGACAAATTGGGCGAGATGGGCGACCCATACGTCTATGAATACAAAGGGCGCGAGATCAAGTTCTGCTGCAAGGGCTGCCTCAAGGACTTCAATAAGGAGCCTGAAAAGTATATCAAGAAGATCGAAGAGGCCGAGGCCAAGGCCAAGAAGGCCAAGAGCTAGGCATTGCCCGGCCCGGGGACTGCTCCGGCAAAGGTGTGAAACGGCTGTTGGCCATTCTGTTCAGCGCGGCATTGGTGTGGGCGCAAACCGCCCCGATCGTGTGCGCGCAGGGCACTACGGCGGCAGCGGAGCGGTCGGGTTGCTGCGGCTGCCATTGCGGCAAGGGGACTTGCTGCATGAATAAGACTGCCCCCCGGCCACAGCCAACACCGAGTGTGCCTGCTCCCAGGGCCTCGCAGCCGGGCCAGTTGCTTCTGCTTGCTCCCACCGCTTTGGCGTTTGTGCCGCCGCTGTTCCCGAGTTCCCTGTTTTCTCCGCCGGCCGCATCGTCTGCCCGGGCTGCAGCTCTTCCGCTCTATCAGCAGAACTGCGCGTATCTGATCTGATCTTCTAGCTTCTACGCCCGTGGTGTGTACCGTGCAGGCGCATTACGGGGGCGTTCTGCTGTACCTGCATTCGATGAATTGCCTTAGCTATGAAGACTTTTACAACTTTGATATTGCTCGCGCTGCTTGCCGGGTGCAAGGGCACGCCCACCACGGGCGAGAAGGAAGCCCGGCGCCAGGTCCAGGCGGTCGCCGGCTCTTACCGGCCGAACGGCCAAAAGCCGGAGCTGCCGACGCTCACGACTAACTCGAGCCTGAGCGACTTTCTGACTTACGCGCTGCTGAATCAGCCGAAGGTGGAGGCGGCGTACTTTGATTGGGTCGCCTCGGTGGAGCGGATCACGGTGCAGCGCTCGCTGCCGGACCCGCAAGTCACGTTTCAGATGGACATCCAGGACGTGGTCACTTCGCTCATGCCGGGGCTGATGATGAGCTTTCCGGGAATGGGCAAGCTGCGGGCAGCCGGAGCGGTGGCGGCGGCGGCAAGCCAGGGCGGCTACTTCACGTTCAGGTCGGCTTCACTCCAGAGTGCTTACGACGTGAAGCGGACTTACTACCGGCTGTATTTCCTGGAGGAAAAGATTCGCGTCAACCGCGAAAACCTGGGCCTGCTGCAAGAGCTGGAGCGGCTGGCGCGCTCTCAGAACGAGGTGGGCAAGGCGACGCTGCAGGACGTTTTGCGAGCGCAAATCGAGCAGGAGCGGCTTAACAACGAAATCGTCAACCTGGACGATTCCCGCGCGCCCCTGCTGGCCCAGTGGCAGGCCGCGCTCGGAATCGAGCCGAACGACCCGACGCCGGTGGTGCCGGTGCGCTTTGAGTCCACGCCGCTGGACGTGGCGGCGGACAAGTGGCTGGAAGAGGCGCTGACGGAGAATACCCGCCTCAAGGCGATGGCAGCGGACGTGCGCGCGGCCGAGGCCGCCATCCGCCTAGCCTACAAGGCGCGCATGCCCGACACCAGCGTCGGATTGATGGCCGACGCGAAGATGAGCCCGGTGCTGTACCGGCCTTGGGGCACCGTGAGCATCCCGCTGTGGCGGGACAAGCTGGCGGCGCAGGTGGCCGAGGCGCAGGCGAATAAGCGCGCAGGCGAAGCGCGCCTCACGGCGGAACAGATCGGGCTGGCGGTGGACGTGGCCGAACGAGCCTTTGTGTACCGCGAGACAACGCGGAACCTGGACCTTCTGCAAAGGGCGTTGCTGCCGAAGCAGCGGCAATCGCTGGAGGTGGCGCGGTCAGCCTACCTCGCCGGGCAGGTGGACTTCCTGAATCTCACTGAAGCGGAGCAGACGCTGCTGCGCTTCAACCTCGACGAGGTGGAGGCGCGGACACAGCGGGAGCTGTCGCTCGCGGAGCTTTCCCTGATCATGCAGGGCATGCCGCCGGCCGGCGGAGGAGCCACGGGCATGGAGATATCGTCACCGGGCATTGGGGCCGGGAAGAAGATGGGCGGCTCGACGATGGGCGGCGGGGCGTCCTCAAGCGGCATGGGTCCGAGCGGTGGCGCCATGCTGCCGGGGAACTCAGCACCGCCTCCGAAGAAGATGAACCAGGGAGGGATGAGCCAATGAGTTGGTTGAATATTTTACCTATGAAGATTCGAATCAAAAGCGGCCATGTGGCTGCATTTCTCGTAGCGCTGCTGCTGATCGGCGGGGGCGCGAGCGTGCTGTTCACCGGGTGCGGCGGCGATCACGGGACCGCAGGCAATGCCAAGGAAGAGCAGCTTTACACCTGCGGGATGCATCCGCAGGTGATTCAACCCAAGCCCGGCAACTGCCCAATCTGCGGAATGAAGCTGACGCCGGTGCGGAAACAGGGCAGCACGTCCGGGACGACGGCCTCGGCCGAGCGGAAGGTGAAGTTCTACAAGTCCACGATGAACCCGGGCGAGACGAGCCCGGCGCCGGCCAAGGACAGCATGGGCATGGACATGGTGCCGGTGTACGAAACCGAGGGCAGCGCGAGTGACTCCCAGCTCATCACCGTTGAGCCGATGACGATGCAGGATATGAACATCCACACCGCTACGGTCACGCGGGGGCCGTTGCGCCGCCTGGTGCGTACAGTGGGCGTGATTGAATACAACGAGGCTGGGCTGGCTGATGTCACCACGAAGTTCAAAGGCTGGGCCGAAAAGCTTTACGTGGACACGACGGGGCAGCAGGTGCATCGCGGCGAGCCGCTTTTCGAGATTTACTCGCCGGAGCTTTACAGCGCGCAGAGGGAATATGTCATCGCGCTGGAGGGGACCAATGCGCCCGGGGGCGCTGCGCTCATGGCGAGCGCGCGGACAAAGCTGAAGTTCTTCGACATTTCAGACGAGCAGATTGCTGACCTGGAGCGCACGCGGGAGCCGCGCAAGACGCTGCGCGTCGTCGCACCGCAGGACGGATTCGTGGTGGAGAAGCTGGTGGTGGAAGGCCAGATGGTGGACGTCGGGATGAAGCTCTACCGGCTGGCGGACCTCGGGCTGGTGTGGGCCCAGGCGCAAATATACGAGCAGGACCTGGACTACCTGAAACTGGGACAGGAGGCGACGATGACGCTTTCTTACCTGCCTGACCGCGAGTTTCGCGGCCGCGTGACCTACATCTATCCGAACGTGGATGAAAAGACGCGAACGGCGCGCGTGCGCATGGAGTTCCATAACCCCGGGTACTTCCTGAAGCCCGGGATGTTTGCGACCGTTCAGGTCCTCTCGGAACTGGCCCCCTCGGTCCTGCTGGTGCCCGACATGGCGATTCTGCGCAGCGGCGAGAGGAACACGGTGTTTCTCGCGTTGGAAGGAGGCCGGTTCGAACCGCGCACCGTTGTGCTCGGACCGCAGGCGGAGAATGACACCTACCAGGTTCTCAGCGGGTTGAACGAGGGGGAGCGCATCGTGACCTCGGGCCAGTTCCTCCTCGATTCGGAGAGCCAGCTCCGCCAGGCGATCCAAAAGATGAGCGGCCCCACAGGCGCCGCGGCCGCTGTGAGCGGCGCGCATGAAGATCACAGGACGATGGGGGCCGCGGCGACAAGTCCCCAGCCGGCGGCAACGGGCCCCGCTACGACGCAGACCAACCTCTTCAAGTACATCTGCCCCATGCCCGAACACGTCTCAATCGAGTACGATCACCCGGGCAAGTGCCCCCTGTGCGGCATGACGCTCGTGCCGGTCAGCAGTGCTGCCCTTGCCAAGATCCACCCCGGCGGCAAGCTGCTCTACTACACCTGCCCGATGCCTGAGCACAGCGACGTGCACGAGTCGAAACCCGGCAAGTGCCCAAAGTGCGGCATGACCCTGATCCCCGTAATGGAGCAGCCCAAGCCCGAGCAGAACACCAACCCGCCCGCGATGGCCATGCCCGCTAAACTCTACACCTGCTCCATGGCGTCCGACGCGGACGTGGTCTCCGACAAACCGGGCAAGTGCCCGAAGTGCGAGATGGACCTGGTGCCCACGGACACGGTGGCGCACGGCAAGATCGCGGAGGCGAATTGGCGGAAGCAGCATCCTGTGGGGCCGTGAGAGCGTATGAGCGTAAGAGCGTGGAGCGTAGAGCGTCAGGGAATGTAGGGAAATCCAAAACAACGAAAGGAACCAACAATGAAAGTGGCGGATTACAAAGAATTGCGCGTTTACAGACTCGCCTTTGACTCAGCAATGGAAATCTTTGAACTGAGCCGCCGGTGGCCCTCAGAGGAGAAGTTTTCACTCACTGATCAGATTCGGCGTTCGTCTCGCTCAGTATGCACGAACATGGCAGAAGCGTGGCGCAAGCGGCGCTATGAAGCTGCCTTCATCAGCAAGCTGAGCGACAGCGATGGTGAGGCGGCGGAAACCGAGGTCCATCTGGCCTTCGCTTTGCAGTGCGGTTACCTGCTCGCGGACAAGCACGCAAAGCTTAGTGATCAGTACGACCACATCTGTCGCCAGTTGACGAATATGATGGACGACGCCCCGTCCTGGTGTGGCACGGCCTCCGAACTGCGTGAGATGCCAGCAGAGTATTTCGTGGAACGTCAGAGCGAACAGCGTGAGAGCGTACAGAAAACGCTCCAACATCCTACGCTCCACGCTCCCGACGCTCCACGCTCCTAACGCTCCACGCCCCATGCTCAAAGGCATCATAGATTTCTCCCTCAAGAACCGGTTCATCGTCCTCCTGGGGACGCTGGCGCTGGTGCTGGGCGGCGTGTACGCGGTGAGGAACATTCTGCTGGACGCCATCCCCGACCTGTCCGACGTCCAGGTGATCATCTACACCGAGTGGCCCGGCCAGGCGCCGCAGATTGTGCAGGACCAGGTGACCTATCCCATCACCACGAAGATGCTCTCTGTCCCGAAAGCGAAGGTCGTGCGGGGCTATTCCTTTTACGGCTTCTCTTTCGTCTACGTCATTTTTGCGGACGGCACCGACATCTACTGGGCGCGCAGCCGCGTCCTGGAGTACCTCAACGGACTCACAGGGCGTTTGCCCCAGGGGGTGTCGCCGAGCCTCGGCCCGGACGCGACCGGTGTCGGCTGGGCCTTCATGTATTCCATCAATTCCACCAACCGCGACCTAGCCGAACTCCGCTCCATGCAGGACTGGTATCTGCGTTACCAACTCGCCTCGGTGGAAGGCGTCGCCGAGGTGGCCTCGGTTGGCGGCTTCGTGCGGCAATACCAGGTGACGGTGGATCCGACGAAGCTGCGCGCCTACAAGCTCTCCATCTCCGAAGTCGCGATGGCGGTCAAGCGCAGTAACGGCGAGGTGGGCGGCCGGTCCGTCGAGCTCTCGGAAAAGGAGTTCATCTTGCGCGTGCGCGGCTATGTCAACAAGCTGGACGACCTGCGCAAGGTCACCGTGGGCCTCGGGGACAGGGGAGTACCGATTTTGTTGGGCGAGGTGGCCGACGTGCAGTTCGGCCCGGACATGCGCCGCGGCATCGCTGAGCTCAACGGCCGCGGCGAGACGGTCGGCGGCGTCGTGGTGGTGCGGTATGGCGCCAACGCGCGCCAGGTGATCCTGGATGTGAAGAAGAAGCTGGATATCGCCATGAAGGGTTTGCCGCCCGACGTGACGTATTCCATCGCCTATGACCGCAGTGCGCTCATCGAGCGCGCCGTGAAGACGCTGGAGGAGAAGCTTCTTGAGGAAAGCATCGTGGTGGCGCTGGTGTGCCTTGCGTTTCTCATGCACCTGCGGAGCGCCTTCGTGGCCATCGTCATTTTGCCGATCGCCGTGCTCATCTCGTTCCTGGTCATGTTTGCCCAGGGCATCAGCTCAAACATCATGTCCCTGGGCGGGATCGCCATCGCCATCGGCGCCATGGTGGACGCCGTCATCATCATGATCGAGAACGCCCACAAGCACATGGAGCACGACCAGGGCAAGAAACCCCATTGGGACATCATTCGGGACGCCTCCGTGGAGGTGGGGCCGACGCTGTTCTACTCGCTGCTCGTGATCACGATCTCGTTCTTCCCGATTTTCATGCTCACCGAGCAATCGGGCCGAATGTTCAAGCCGCTGGCCTTCACCAAGACCTACTCCATGGCGGCGGCGGCGATCCTCTCGATCACCCTGGCGCCGATCCTGATGGGTTTCTTCATCCGCGGCAAAATCCCGGCCGAGGAGAAGAACCCCATCAACCGCCTCCTCATCTGGCTCTACCATCCGGTCATTGATTTCGTCATCAAGTGGCGCTGGGCGGTGGTCACGCTGGCCGCCGCGCTGATTCTGTGGGTCTTCTTCCCCTGGAACAAACTGGCAGCCCGGCTGCTGCCCGACGGTCCCGTCAAGGAGTGGGCCTTCAAGGTCGGCAAGATATTCCCCTACCAGAACCTCGGCTCGGAATTCATGCCGCCGCTCTACGAAGGCGACCTGCTCTATATGCCCACCACCTTCCCGGGCCTCGGTGTGACCGAGGCGCGGGCGATCCTCCAGCAGACCGACAAGATCATAAAATCCTTCCCGGAAGTGCACCACGTCTTCGGGAAAATCGGCCGGGCCGAGACCGCTACCGACCCTGCGCCTATGGACATGATCGAAACCACCATCATGCTCAAGCCCGAAGGGGAGTGGCCGGCGGTGGACATCAAAGACGCGGATGGCAAGGTCATCGCCCATCGCCACCGCACGCCCGACGAGCTGAGCGACGCGATGAACGCCGCCATCCAGTTCCCCGGCCTCAACAACGCCTGGACGATGCCCATCAAAACGCGGATTGATATGCTGGCGACCGGCATCAAGACGCCTGTGGGGATTAAGATCGCCGGCCCCGACCTGGCGGAACTGGAGCGCGTGGCGGCGGAGGTCGAGGCGGTCGTGAAGACCGTGCCGAGGACGCTGAGCGCATTTGCGGAACGCACCATGGGCGGCAACTACATTGAGTTCAACATCGACCGCGATGCCATCTCTCGTTACGGCCTCAACGTCGCCGACGTCCAGGACGTGCTTGAAGTCGCCCTGGGCGGCATGCCGCTAACCACGACAGTTGAGGGCCTGGAGCGCTACGGCGTGAACCTGCGCTACAGCCGCGATTTCCGTGAGAACCTCCGCGCGCTGCGCGAGATTGTTGTCCCCACGCCCGCCGGGGCGCAGGTCCCGCTCGGGCAACTGGCGAAAATTGAGACCGTTCGCGCCCCCATGGGCATCAAGAGCGAGGCGGCCGTCCCCAATGCCTGGATCTACGTGGACGTGAAGGGCATCGACGTTGGGACCTACGTGCAGATGGCCATGCGCGCTGTGAACGAGGCCGTCGCGAAAGGCGAGATCAAACTCCCCAGCGGCTACAACATCTTCTGGAGCGGCGAATACGAATATATGCTCAAAGCCAGGCAGCGCCTCATGATCGTTGTCCCGCTCACCCTCCTCCTCATCATCCTGATCATCTACCTCAACACCCGCTCGGCCATCAAAACCGCCATTGTCATGCTCGCCGTGCCCTTCTCGCTCGTCGGCGCCATCGGCATCATCGCCCTTCTCCACTACAACCTGAGCGTGGCGGTGTGGGTCGGCATCATCGCCCTGGCCGGTCTCGACGCCGAAACCGGCGTCGTCATGCTCTTGTACCTGGACCTCGCCTACGAGGATTGGAAGAAACGCGGCCTCATGGATAACCTCGCTCACCTCAGGGACGCCATCTACCACGGTGCCGTCAAGCGCGTCCGCCCGAAAGCCATGACCGCGTGCGTGATTGTCGCCGGCCTCGCTCCGATTCTTTGGAGCCACGGCGCCGGTGCCGACGTCATGAAGCGCATCGCCACGCCGATGATCGGCGGAGTGATAACGTCAACCATCATGGAACTGCTCGTCTATCCCGCCATCTACTATCTGTGGCGCTCGCACAGCCTCAAGCGACCTTGAACCCAATTATAGCGCAGGGCCAAGGAGCGGACCTGGCTGAAAGCCAGCGCGCGTTGGAATATCCGCCACCACTGGGGTAGCCGCAGAGGTTGGCCCTGTCACCCCGGGACATTCTTGCGCAGTTCGGTCAACCAGACCTCGGCCTCGGCATCGCTAGGAGCACGCCAGTCGCCGCGCGGCGAGAGCGATCCGCCGGAGCCGACCTTCGGGCCGTTGGGCATAGCCGAGCGCTTGAACTGGCTGAGCTTGAAGAAGCGAAAGAGGAACACATCAAGCCACTTCTTGATGGTGCGGAGGTCATACTCATTGCGCTTTTCCGCCGGCAGCAAGTCCGGCCACTCACCGCGGTTCTTGTCACCCCACGCGTGCCAGGCCAGGAAGGCGACCTTGCTCGGGCGGAAGCCATGCCGGGTGATGAAGTAGAGGTTGAAGTCCTGCAGCTCATACGGCCCGACCTTGTCGGCGGTTTTCTGCGCCGGCTTGGAGTTATCCCCTTCTGCATGAGGCACCAACTCCGGCGAGATCTCCGTCCCCAGAATCGCTTCAAGGATGGCATTGGTTGCCGGGTCGAACTGCCCTGACGAGACAACCCAGCGGATCAGGTGCTGGATCAGAGTCTTGCTTATTGAGCAATTCACGTTGTAGTGCGACATGTGGTCGCCGACTCCGTAGGTCATCCAGCCGAGCGCCAGCTCGCTCAAGTCGCCCGTGCCCAGCACCAACGCGTTATGCAGATTGGCCAGCCGGAACAGGTGCGAGGTCCGCTCGCCCGCCTGGACGTTCTCGAACGTCACATCGTAAACGGCCTTACCTGCCGCAAACGGATGGCCGATGTCGCGGAACATTTGCTTGCAGGCGGCCCGGATGTCAATCTCCCCCGCCGTTACGCCTAGCGCTTTCATCAACTTGTGCGCATTGCTCAAGGTGAGCTTGCTGGTGGCAAAGCCCGGCATGGTGTAAGCCAGGATGTTCTTCCGCGGCAGGCCCATCCGGTCCATGGTCTTGGCCGCGACGATGAGCGCCTGCGTCGAGTCCAGGCCACCCGAGATGCCGATCACCAACCGCTTGGTCCCCGAGCTTGAGAGCCGCTTGAGCAGGCTGTGCACCTGGATGTTGTAGGCCTCGAAACAGCGCTGGTCGCGCTCCCGCGGATCGCTCGGCACGTAAGGGAACCGCGCTACTTGCCGCTGCAATGCCACCTGCCCCACCGGCAGCTCAAACTCGAAAGAGACGCGCCGCATCGCCTGCAGGCGCTCGCGGCAGTCGCCCACCGAATCGCTGAAGCTGGTCATGCGCATCCGATCCTGCACCAGTCGCTCCAGGTCAACATCCGCCGTGATCATCTGTTCCCGCTCGGCAAACCGCTCCGACTCGGCCAGCAGCTCCGCGTTCTCGTAAATCAGCGCATGTCCATCCCAGGCGAGGTCCGTCGTCGATTCGCCCGGCCCGGCGCAGGAATACAGATACGCGGCAATGCACTTGCCTGATTGTGAGGCGCACAGGTTGCGGCGGTAATCCGCCTTGCCGATGGTGATGTTGCTGGCCGATAGGTTCACCAGCACAGTTGCTCCCGCCAGTGCGGCGTAAGTGCTCGGCGGTATGGGGGTCCACAAGTCCTCGCAAATCTCGGCGTGCAGCTTGAAGCCTTCCACGTTGCCCGCCTCGAAGATCAGGTCGTTGCCAAAGGGCACGCGCCCGTCCAGAAAGAGGACCTCGCGGCTGACAGCATCGCGGCAGGAAGCGAACTGCCGTTTCTCGTAATACTCTCGGTAATTAGGCAGATACGTCTTGGGCACCAGCCCCAGCACCCGCCCGCGATAGATCACCACCGCGCAATCGAACAGCCTTGCCTCGAACCGCAGCGGGGCGCCGACCACCAGCACCGGCGCCAAGCCTTCGCTCGCCTTGACCAAGCGCTCGACTGCGGCTTTGCTCGCATCCAGCAGTGCGTCCTGGTGGAAAAGGTCGTCGTTCGAGTAGGCGGAGAGGCCGAGTTCCGGGAACACCGCAACCGCGACGCCGGCCCTGGACGCCTGCCGTGCCAGAACGAGAGTCCGTTCGAGGTTAAACACCGGGTCCGCCACGCGGAGCGATGGAATGCACACCGCCGCGCGGATGAACCCATGCGAGTAGATCGAGTAAAAACGCTCGCGCATGACCTGCCGCCTACTGCCAGCCCTCCCGCCTGAGCTTTTAGGGCCCGCTGAGGATCTTGGCGCGTTGCTGATGATATGCCTCGGGTGTCACCTCGTCAGCCTTGTATTTTCGCAGCAGTTCGGCCAGGCGGGCTTCCTTGTCCGCAGAAATGGCCGGCGGCGGGGGTTGGACTGGCGGGAAGGCAGGCGCGCCTTTGGCAGGCTTCTTCAAGGCCTTCTCGGCTTTCGGCTGCACCTCGGGTTTGCTGGTCGTCTCCTGCGGTTTGGCTTCGACGGGCTTTTGCCCCGGTTGGGACGTTGCCACTTTCGGCGAGGGAATGGGAGCGTTGGTTGCAGCAGCCGGCTGTTTTTCCAGCTCCGCCATCTGCTGATGCAAGGTCTCGCGCGCCTTATCAATGCTTTTCTGGTCTACCGGCGGCGAGACAGCAGGAGCAGGTTGCGCCGCGGCTGGCGGAGGCTGGCCCACTGGTGGAGGTGTCCATTGCCCTGGTGGCGTGGGCCGCCCGCCGGGCTGGATTGGCAGCTCAGCCGTTTTGTGCCCCGATGCCTGAGTCGTCGGCGCCGTTGCCGGAGCGGCCGGCGTCTTGGGCTTGGGAGTGGTAACAGTTGATTGCGGCGTGGCGGCTGGAGGCTGAGTTTGCATCTCGTTGAGCTTTTTCTCTAACGCCTCGCGCAGTTTGATGTCGGTGTCGGTGTCGGCCGCACGAAGCGGCAGGACGACTGTGCAAAATGTCGCCGCGCAGACGACCAGGATGCCTTTTGAAAGCTGCATAAGCGTTCTTTACGGCAAAACAGCTTTCGACGCAACAGCTTTCCCAGCAGGGACCATCCTTTCCCATGCTCCCGGCCAGGGATAGAGCAGAACCGACCGCAACATAAGCTGGCGGACCTGACCCCGGCTGACCTTGATTCGGTGCGCCGCGTCGAGCGCATTGCCAGCGCGCAAGCGCTTTAAGGTCTCCCAGCCGATCAAGATGGGCCAGGCGCAGGCCAACCGCACGCGCACGCTGCCGCGCGGGAGGGCATTGGTATAAGCCCAGCCGGCCAGCAGGTGGTCTTCGGCGCGGTCGAGATAGGCGCAGTAGAGCGGACGCAGGCGCGGCTCACTTGCGGGCTGTAGCAGGTCTTCGGGTTTGAGGTTGCAAACCGCCAGTCTATCCGCCGGCAAATAGCAGCGTCCGTGGCGCAAGTCCGTGGCCACATCGCGCAGGATATTCACCAATTGCAGCCCTTTGCCGAACCGCACGCCATTCGCGAGCAGAAAGGAATCATTCACTGGAGCCTGCGGGAAAAGGTGCGCGCGGCACACCTTGGTCCAGAACTCGCCGACGCAGCCAGCGACGCGGTAGGTGTAATCATCCAGCTCCTCATCCGTGCGCAGCGCGACGAGGCAATGGGCCGAAGCGTCGGCAAAGCGTCGCAAGTCCAGTTCCTGCCCGCTGGTGATGGTATCGAGCACCTCCCGCACAAGTCGCGCGTCGGCGGGGGGCAATCCGCGGAGCAACGCCAGGCTCGCCTCGCATTTTTCCAGCAGCACCCGTTCTGCGCTCGAACCCTGCTGGCGCGCCAGGGCGCCAAAGTCCAGAGGCACTTCGCGCCGGCCCTGGATACGCTCGCGCAGCGCTTGCAGAGCTTCCAGCCGTTGCTCCGGGGCCACGAGCTCAGTGTCGGCGATCGTATCCGTCGTGCGGGCCAGCAGATAAGCCAAACCGATAGGTGAACGGACCTTTCCCGGCAGCACGCGCAGGGTGAGGTAGAACGAGCGCGACACGTCCCTCAATAATCGTGAAACGTCAAACGTGATGCGTGATGCGTGATACGTGAAGCGTGAAGCGTCGTCTTCACCCTTTCCTGCTTCACGTTTCACGTCTTCACGCATCACGCACCACGCATCACGTTTCACGCCTCCACCTCGCCAATTGCTTCGCAACTTCCCGTGTCCCAGGCGCCCCCGTGAGCCGGCGTAGGGCCATCGCCCGCTTGAGGTCGAACGCCCCCCGCGCGTCTCCGCGGAATGTCTTCTCCACCGAGCGCAGCTCGGCGAGGGTGAGGTGGCTGATCGGCTTGCCCAGCCGTTCGGCCAGTGCCACCAGAGCGCCGACCGCGTGGTGGGCCTGCCGGAAGGGGAGGCCTTTGCGGACGAGGTAATCCGCCAAATCGGTCGCCAGCAGGGCCGTGTCGCT
>Ga0224558_1003184_pt1 | contig 13958 bp, 9 predicted proteins | sample 714S32024metaG_FD_180682 | JGI IMG/M metagenome (GOLD analysis project Ga0224558, IMG submission 180682) | Peat soil microbial communities from Stordalen Mire, Sweden - 717 S3 20-24 | ecosystem: Environmental > Terrestrial > Soil > Wetlands > Peat | place: Sweden: Norrbotten County, Stordalen... | reverse complement strand
TTGGATTGCCCACTCTTAGTCCCGGACTCGCTACACCCCTCTGACCGCCGGCACGCAAAAACTCATCCAGCGCGACCCCTCAAACCAACCCCGACGTGTGCCTTGCTGTCGTGGTAAACATACTCAGATTTTCTTGGTCAGGCCTACTATGTTGGAATTGGAGTGCCGCGAGATAATGCCTTGGCCATGAAATTGCTGCGTCGGGCAGCCGAGCAGGGCAACTCGGGTGCGATAAGTTTTCTAAAGATCATTGGGGTTCCAGTAAAAGTACAAGTTGGAGAATAAGAGAGACGGGGACACATTTGCGACTCGCACACAAAAGCCTGTCCTGGCTTGCCCCGGAACCGTCGGCCATTTTTCTAAGGGCACTTCAAGGACCATATTAAAGTCATCGAGCGCTAGTCTAGACTAGAGACTATCCTGGCGATTCGGCTGGACGTCTCAGTCGCCGAATGCGGGCGAGGCGCGGCGCGTGGGCGCGGTCGTTGCGTTCCACTTCCTCTCCGAAGCCTGGTCGCTCCGGACCGCGCTTTTGCACATGCGCGAGCGCTGGCCGGAGTTGCGGTTCGAGATGAAAGCGGACTATTTTCAGATGGGAGAATGAACAGATCAGACCCCTCAATACAGCTTTTGTGTGCATGGATTTGCAGGTTGCTGGCGGGTCGGCTGCGCACGAGTTTGCAAGGAGAAGCGGGCCGCTGGGTGTGCACAGATATGCAAGAAGCTTGGTGAAACACTCGTGATGCATCAATGGGTTGCGTGGGGTGGGGATTCACGCGCTCGACAGCGGTTTTCCCAAGGGCCTGCGCGGAAATTGCAACCTACCGAAACGGCAGCAACGGCTCGTTTATGGACGAAGGCCAGGAATCACGAGCTTTGTGGAGGGCAGATCCGTGATCCATGACACTGTATCGCCGATAACCGTAAAGTCCTGGAATTGGCCCCGAGCAAGATAAGGCGCTTTGCTCGTCAGCGGAAGAACTCTACCTCGCCTTTCCACTTGGACCTGTGGCGTCCCTTCGGAGAAGGGCTGCGCCAGCGTAACTGACCTCATTGGCGTCTTGGCCGGATATGAGTCGGGTCCTGCGATGACCTCTCCCGGCCTTTGTGGCGACGTTGGTTGTGGCGCATAGATTATCCACTCATGAAAGCCTGCTGGAACGGTCTCCTGCCACTGCGCTTTTCCAAGGGTTACGCGAACAACGGCGTCCTCTTTCAGGAAGGTAACCAAGTCCAAATAGTCGACAGTTGGCGTCTTGTGACGCCATGCGGCATTTGTAACGAGGGCTGTCGGATCGTCAAGAGACGCCTTAACCAGTTGCTTCGGATGGAAGAGCATGAGTTGCTCCATAGTGATCGGCGGTTGAGATCCACGCTCAACCCATTGATGCAAGTATTTTGTCAAATCCAGTAACGTCTCGTCAGTTGCGTTCGTCGGGCGAATCGCGGTGCCCTCGCTGAAATCATTCCAAGTTTGAATATCGACGAATTCCGGACGAACATCCAAGACTTTCAGCCATGCATCGATGTATTTCGCCACTCCAAAACCGTTGCCATACTCCATGGGCCCCCCACCAGCGCGGCGCTGGTAGAACGATGGCGAGACAGGCCAAGCAACCTTCTTATGAAGCGAGTTAGCCAGATCGACTACAATATGTGAGTGAAGTGCAGACCAATCGTCTTGCGGGGTCCAAATACTCAAGGCGTTCGCTTTGGCCAACAAGGGAACTTCGAGGCCTTGTTTCACATCCCACGGAACATACATGATCGTATATGTCCCGGCGAGGCCGCCCCAGGGCGCAAGAAACTCCTGGACCCGCGCTGACAGGAGTGCCTGATCGCTCGATGACAAGTGCTTTGATAAATTGTCGAACTCAAGGGCAAACATCGGCTTGCCGTCACGCGACTGGAAAGCGCCGGGGTGAGCGTCCAGGAACGCCTTCACATGCTGCCCAAAAAGCTTGTAATCCTGTCCGTCCCACCAATCCGTCCAAACGCCCGGAATAAGTTTAACCTTTTGGTGTTGCGCGACCGAAGCCAACAGGTTCAGCGCATTCGAATAGGCGCTGCTTGGCAGCATGTGAGGGCCAAGCAACATCGTAAAGGCATTGACACCTGCCGTCTCGGCCTTTTCGAAATCGTTTTTGGTGGCACTGGCGCCGGAGGCCGCCATCGCCGCATCGCTGGCGTTGAACCATTCGCTTTCTTCAGCTATTGGCGGCCAGTTTTGAAGATTATCAAGCGCTGTGGGATTGCGTACTCGTGGGTCGGATGGGTTTTGCGCACCGAGAACATAACAGTGCATGTAAAGAGCCATCACAAAAGGGGGTGGTACACTCATCGAGTCCTCCGCTGAAGCATCGGCGGTCGTCGATATAAATAAGCCGATGGCGAGGATAACGCACCAGAGAAAGCCAATGGCATGACCCGCACCCTTATGACCCGACATGCTGTATTTCCTTGTAACTGGATGGTCGCAACGATTTCAAGGCAGCATATAAGCCCGCTCACTTCGGTGTCAATCTTTCGGCGCTTGTCCAGGCACAGTTGACGAAGGTTATAGGCTTTGAGGGCAGCGAGAGCGATGACTCCAGCGGCTATGAAGCGATGCAAGGTACCTCCGCCAATCCCCTGACGGGGCAACAGTGCAGGCAATCTCGGCGGCAATGTCGCCGTCGGCGATTCGGCGCTCACCGCCAACACCATCGACTATGAGGCGCTCGAAAGCAACGGAAGCGCTGCCTACAATACCGCCTTCGGCGCCTCCGCGCTCAACGCCGAAATTGCCTGACGCTCGGCTGTCTTACTCGGCGTTCTTCGCCGAATCGATGGCTCGATGCAGCTCTCTTTCCGCCCGCTTCAAAAGGTCTTCGGCCTTCTTGGCATGACCATCCATATCGTAGTGGTTTCTAGCGGAGGCATCTGCCATTTCATGAATGGCTTCCTGGACATGCGTATGAACGGCATCGAGATCACGCCAGTCGTGCACCGGTTCGGCAACGGCAACGCCGACGCCAAGAGAAAGAACGGCAGCAGCCGTCAGCAGAGCTGTTTTCATACTCATGGGGTGTTCTCCGATCTCTGAGTTTTACTGGACGAGCCGATGCTCACCTTACCAGCGTTTCGTGTCAAGAGATTCTGTAGGTGAGGCTCTAGCGCGTACGATCTCGACCGATACGACCGTTTGGAGTAAGGTTTCAATACCACACTCCTGATTGCGGGCATCGGCAATGGGCCGGGCGCGCGCACCTCCTCAAACACTCGGCTTTAGCACCTCTCGATGTCCAGATTGACGTACCGGCCAGCACTTAGAGTCGCCCCGCCTGTTCTGGCGGCGATCCTCCTCTGCCAGGCATCTTACGCTGCGGCCAATAACGCTCCCGTGGGCGGCGGCAATGCTTGCGGGGGCGTGACCGAGCCCGACGGCACGCAGATGGTGCAGCAGGCCTACGACGACGGCATTTACACGTGTGGAACCGGCAGCACCTTTGTCCCCGAAGCGTTGATCATCGGGAGCGTCGATGACACCGGAGCCGCTCCGACGTGCAGTTCGACCACTGCCGGCATGCTGGAATACACCGGCGGCATCATCGAATATTGCAACGGCACATCCTTTGCGTCCTTTTCAACGGATCTTACGGGCACTATCGGCACGGCGGGCAGCGGCCTGACCGTCGAACTGGCGGCGGGATCGGCGGCGGCGCCGTCACTCACCTTCAACGAGGACACCACCAGCGGCCTCTATCAGGCCGGCACGTCCGATTATCTGTTCGTCACGACCGGCGGGGTCGAAAGCGCGGCGTTCGACAACAGCGGCAATTTCGATCTCACCAATGGCAGCAACACGAGTGCGGGCGCGTTCCAGATCAACGGCACGAGCATTCTTGCGCTTCCCGACAAGGACACGACCAGCATTGCGGTCGGCAAATCGGCGCTCGCGGCGCAGAACACGACCAGCAGCGGCAACACCGCCGTCGGTGACCTGGCACTTACCACGATCACGACCGGCACCGACAGCACGGCGATCGGCTACGGGGCGCTCTACAAAACGACCGGCAGCCCGAACACGGCGGTGGGCTATCTGGCCGGGCAATACATCACCACGGCCGCCGACAACATCGCCATCGGCTACCTGGCGATGAAAAGCACTTCCGCTCATCCCCTGACGGGAGCGGATAACGTCGCAATCGGCGACTACGCGTTGGAATCGCTCACGGGGACCGCCGACAACAACACCGCGGTCGGAAAATCTGCGCTCCAAGACACCACGACCGGCTCCAACAACACCGCACTCGGCATGGACATTTTTCTGTCCAACACCACCGGCTCCTCCAGCACGGCGGTCGGATTTCAGACGCTGAACCAGGCCACCGGTAGCCCGAACGAAGCGCTCGGCTATCAGGCCGGATCCTATGTCACGAGCGGCACCGACAACATCGCCATCGGCTACGAGGCCATGTACGGCACCAGCGCCAACCCCCTGACCGCCACGAGTGCGGGCAATATCGCCATCGGCGACTTGGCGCTCTACTCGATCACGGGCGGAGCTGCCGGCAACGTCGCCATCGGCTATAAAGCGCTGACCAGTTCGACGGTCAGTTCCACCGCGCCGAACACGGCCGTCGGTACGAACGCACTTAAATACGCCACGACCGCCACCAACAACACCGCCATCGGCAACCTCGCCATGCAAGGCAACTCCGCCAATCCGCTGACGGGCGCGAGCGCGAGCGCTTATGTTACCGGCAATGTCGCCATCGGCGATTCGGCGCTCATGGCGATCCAAGGCAGCGCCACAGGTGATACGGCGGTCGGCGCCAACAGTTTGATGTCCGATACGTCCGGCGCGCAAAACACCGCCCTCGGGTATGGGGCTCTCACCTCCACGAACGGTTCCACTAGCACCGCAGCAGGGTATCAGGCGCTCTACAGCTCCACAAGCGGCCCGAACGAAGCGCTCGGCTATCAGGCCGGCGAAACCATCACGAGCGGCACCGACAATATTGCCATCGGCACTAACGCCATGCTCGGCACCAGCGCCAATCCGCTGACGGCGACGAGTGCGGGCAATATCGCCATCGGCGACAATGCGCTTCTATCGATCACGGGCGGGGCCACCGGCAACGTGGCTATCGGTTATAACGCGCTGACCAATTCCACGCTCAGTTCCACGGCTCCGAATACCGCGATTGGTTATGAAGCCATGCAATGGGCCACGACCGCCACCAACAACACGGCACTCGGCAACCTCGCCATGCAGGGCAGCTCGGCCATTCCCCTGACGGGCGCAGGTTATAACACCGCAATTGGCGATTCGGCGCTGAACGCGATCCAGGGGACCGCAAGCGGCAACAGCGCCGTGGGCTACTACGCGCTCAAATCCAACACGACCGGCAGCAACAACACCGCCGTCGGCACCTACGCGCTCGAATCCAACACGACCGGCAGCAGCAACACCGCCGTCGGCACCAACGCGCTCGCGACCAACAGCACCGGCACCGACAGCACGGCGGTCGGCTATCAGGCGGTCTACAGCGCAACCGGCAGCCCGAACAGCGCTCTCGGCTACAACGCCGGCGAATATGTCACGAGCGGCACCGACAACATCGCCATCGGTTACGACGCCATGACCGGCGCCAGCGCCAATCCGCTGACGGCGACGAGTGCGGGCAATATCGCCATCGGCGACAACGCCCTGACCGCGATCGCGGGCGGGGCCACCGGCAATGTCGCGGTCGGCTATAACGCGCTCAACCAATCCACCGTGAGTTCCACCGCACCCAACACGGCGATCGGCACTGAGGCGCTGCAATGGGCCACCACCGCAACCAACAATACGGCAATCGGCAATCTGGCGATGCAAGGCAGCTCCGCCAGCCCCCTGACGGGCCATTACAACATAGCGGTCGGCGATTCGGCGCTGGCCCAGATACAGACGACTGCCAATAGCAATGTCGCCGTCAGCTACCAGGCTGCCTATGACACCATGACCGGCAGCATCAATACCGCGATTGGCCATGAGGCGCTGTATTCCAATACGAGTGGTAGCAGTAATGTCGCCCTCGGCTATACAGCCCTCTATTCCTCGACGGCTTCCAGCAATGGCACTGCCGTCGGCCAGGCGGCCCTGCACAACGCAACTGGTCTCTACAACACCGCTCTGGGTTACCAGACCGGCTATTACATAAGTTCCGGCGGCGACAACATCGCCATCGGTTTTGAGGCGATGCAGGGAACTAGCGCCAATCCCATAACGGGTAACGACAACATCGCCATCGGCGACAATGCGCTCACTTCGATCACAAGCGGGGCCGATTACAACGTCGCCATCGGCACCAACGCGCTGACCAACTCCACCGTCAGTTCCACGAGCCCGAACACGGCCATCGGCACTGAGGCGCTGCAATGGGCCACGACCGCGACCAAAAACACGGCGATTGGCAACCTCGCCATGCAGGGCGTCTCCACCAATCCCATGACCGGCACGAGCGCGAGCAATATCGGCGCCAATGTCGCCGTCGGCGATTCGGCGCTCCAGGTGATTCAGGGGACCGCGGCCGCAAACGCTGCCATCGGCTACCAGGCGCTCGGTTCAGACACGAGCGGCTTAGACAATATCGCGATCGGCTACCAGGCGCTGGCAAACGACATGACCGGCACCAACAACACGGCTATAGGTTCTGGATCTCTGTTCGCTGCCAGCACGGCTGGTTCCTCCAGCACCGCCGTCGGCTACGATGCGCTCAACTCGTCGAATGGCCAAGGAAATACAGCGCTCGGCGCTAGCGCCGGGCAATATGTCAGCTCTGGCATCGACAACATCGCCATCGGCTACGCCGCCATGGAAGGCACGAGCGCAAACCCGCTGACCGGCAGCTACAACACGGGTGTAGGCGATTCGGCCCTCGTCGCGATCAGCACAACCGCCGACGACAACACGGCTCTTGGCTATGAATCGGGACACGCGATCACCACCGGCACGGACAATACGCTGGTCGGCTATGAATCCGGAATGGGCGTGACCGGCAACCACAACGTCATCCTGGGCGAAGACCCGAGCAGCGCGATTACGTCCGGCAGCAGCAATATTCTGATCGGCAATAATTCGGCCCAAATCACCGCCACCAGCAGCAACCAGATCGATATCGGTGACACGATCCTGGTCGAGGGCGACCACACTCTTGCCATGCACGGCTCCGGCACTGTTCCCACAATTGCCTCCGGCTGCGGCAGCACGGCCAGCGCCATCGCCGGAAATAACAACGCCATGGTTGCGCCCTGGGGCGGCACCTCCGGCAGTGCCTGCACCATCAATTTCAACGGCACCTGGGGCAGCACCCCGGTCTGCTCGGCCAACTCCAGCGTCAGCGGCGTCGCGGTCGCCATAATCTCGCTCAGCACCACGGCGCTTAGCATCGCCTTGTCCGCGGCGGAAACCAGCGGCTCGGTTTATATTATTTGCCTTGGGTATAAGTGAGGGGCTGGCGCTGGGTTTGGTTGTTTGGTACCGTCCGTGTGGTCGTTTCGGAGTCGGAATGGTTGTGCGGGGGCTGGGAGGCTGGGCGCCCGTCTGGTCCGTGCGGTTGGTCAGTGGGTATGGTTGCTCCGTGGTCTGGTCCCCGTGTTCGTTTCGTCACCGTAACTGTTGCGGGGGCGAAGGGGGTAGAGAAAGTTGACGGGCGCGACGCGCGATCCGGGGGAGCGGCGCGGCCCGGACGAGGCCAGAGGGAAAGCAAGATCAGCCTGCGGAGTGCGTGCGTCGGAACCCGGTTCCATCGGCAATGGGGACACCAATAAATCCATTCGCCGTCAGGTTCCAGGCAGATTACCGTTCCCGGAAGGTGAAAGGGCTTGAGCGTTACGAAGTATCGCATATTCTGATATTCGACGCGGCGCGGAAAAACGCGTGAACATTTTCCCAAACTCTTCCGGCGTAGGCGTCCGATTCGCGCCCCAGCCGGTTTGACGGGTGAAACCAAGGAGGCTTATCCGGTGTCCGAAAAAACGGTCGATTGGCAACCCATCAGCGCGCTCCCGATGATCGTCTCCCTGATCGATGACTGGCTGGACGAGGTGGACGAGCTGTATGCGAATCTCGATTCCTGCCGGTCGAATCCGCATGTGCTCGACGATTCCATCGTTGGGCGCGTTATTAGCGTCTATTCCGCCCAGGCCGGGGATATCTGGCTTTATGAAGAGCAGCTCTCCCGGTGGGGAAGCCTGACTCTCCCGCCCCAACAGTGCCAGGAATTGGCTCGGTTGACGGCGCAGGTTTTAGCGATCAGAGAGCGAATCACAGCCATTCTGGCCCTGGCTGAGGAATTGAAGAAAGGCACGATTGAGAGCGTGTTGGCCAAGAGCGATCTCGACCTTGGACTCGAAGCGCTTCTCGCAGGGAAGTTATAAGGTTCAGGTGCGTCCACCGGAAATGGTGGGCGGGGGTTAGGAGTAATCATAAAGGGGCGGGTGAACCGAATCGTATTTTGCGGAGAATCCGCGCGGAACGTGGTGTTGAAAATGATGTTTAAGGTAGGTTACGAAAAAGCGGGTCCCCCAACTGCACGCAGGCCTAAGAAAGCGAGCACATTCACCTTGCGCGGAGCAGCCTAAGGCGATAAGTTCCGAACATGAATAGGAGAAAGTTCCTGGTCGGAGCAACGGCAACTGCGGCCGCGGTAAGCGCCGCGACGGGGAGTCACGCCCAAGCGTTCTTGCGTCCGCCACAGATATCCGTGGTTGATTACGGCGCGGACCCCAATGGCAAGCAAGATTCGACAAAGGCAATCCAAAATGCCATCGCGGCATTGAAGGCTAAACGCACGCGGGTGCTCCATTTTCCTCATGGAACGTATCGCCTGAATTCCGTTCAGCGAATCGCTATGGAATTCCCCAACATGTCTGACTTCGAAATCGACGGCGACGGCTCGACGCTGCTGATGGGACAAGACGCCCGCTGTATGTATTTCGCAAAAACGTCAAACGTCATTGTCCGCGACCTAGCAATCGATTGGGACCCACTGCCCTTTACTCAAGGAACCGTCACAGCATCAGGGCCGAGCGGATTTTCGTTGCGAGTTGACACGGGATTTCCCGTCCCGGCGCATGCAACTCTCCTCGCAATTGGCTCTTTTGACCGATCAATGAAAGTATTGGCCAAAACACCCTTCCTAGATCTGTATCCCAAGGCATCAACCGCTCAAGCTACCGGGCCGTCAGACCTGCGTGTCGAGTTGACCCAGAGCAACCCGATTCCGGTAGGCACCGTTCTCGTATTGCGGTTCAAAGGCGTTCATGATGTTGTCGGCATTGACGATTCACACGGCATTGCGGTGCGATCCGTGAAGGTGCACTCCAGCTACTCCGCTGGGTTCACTATTTCCCGCTCTAGCGATTTGACGTTCGATGGCCTGATTATCGGCATGCCGATCGGCGGCAGTCGCCTTCTATCGACAAATGCCGACGGGATGGACTTCAATAGTTGTTTCGGTACGGTCGTCTTCAAAAAGTGCGCTTTTCAGGGCATGGGCGATGACGCAATTAATCTCTCTACCGAGATGTGGCGGCTGCGACGAGACGCTGGCGGCGCCAGCGTTAGCATGGTGAAGCGTTCAGGTGGCTCGGTAGCGACATCGGAGTTGAGCAGTCCGGGAGCTCGTTTGGAGATTCTGGACCCGTCCGACCTCCATAGTATTGGGCGCGCCAAGGCAGCTTCCACCGGATCAACTGTTGCGACGGCGCAGATGGAGGAAGGCGTAAATTCGTCAACTTTGGACGGGGCTGTTGTCCTAGACGCCAATCTCACTCCCGCAGCCAAAATCCTGGACTGTCAATTCACCGGCAACCGGGCGAGAGCCGTTGTTGCCCATAAGGACATCGAGGTTCGCAACTGCACATTCCAAAATACAACTCTAGCCGCGATTCTTCTCGCGCCGGACTCATTCTATATGGAAGGTCCTACGACTCGCAACGTTGCCATTGAGTCGAACCACTTTTCCGGCTGCCATTACGGGTCGAAAGACCCTGAAGGATCGATAACGATCGACGTGCAGCACAGCTACTCTCGCCGCACAGGAGTACCGAACGGTGAAGCGCAAGACATCCGCATTATCGCCAACTCGTTTGATTCATGTCCCACGGCGGCGATTTCGTGCAGATCTGTCGACCGCCTCGCGATTCAGAACAACCGAGTAGGACAAACCTGGACTGAGGGCGACAGCGCATCTGCGCCACGGGCGATGATCTTGACTCAGTTAACGAACTCTATCGTCACTGGAAACTCAGCGACAGCGCCCGGTGTAATAGCAATCGGCAATAGCGAAAGCACGAAGGTTTCAGACAATAGCGGATTCATCATTTTGTAGCCATAACCTAAAAGGCCGAAGTTCGCGCGAGCGCCGGCCAAACCGCGCCCTAAGATGTGCCGCGCGCAGATCGGCCGCCAGCCGCTCGTCGGAGCGGTGGGAAAAAACGACTTGGGGGGGCTGAACGCCATAACCTACGCCGCCCCGAAGAGGTCCATTTGATCCACCTGAAAAATCCTCGTGATGTCCAGGCGGAGTGTCGCCGTGAGCTGGTAGCCGGTCCCGCCAAGCGGTTCTATCATATGCTTGTCCTGCATGCCCTGCAGAATCTTCCGCGCCGACTGTTCTCCCCGCTGTAGGGCGATATTCAGGTCATCGAAGGATATTTCCGCGCGCGCCCATAGAGACCGGAGCACGACGAGTTCGTCAAGCTGCGAAAGTGACGGTGTGCGACGCCTGACGAACTCGCGGAACTCCTCGCTCCGGGCAAGGGGAACCGTGACCCTGAACTCGTTGTTAGAGCTCTCGAAGATTGGAAAATCGAATCCACCCCTAAGCACGGTATTCATAATTATATTGATGCCAGCCCCAATTTTGTCAGCCAGTCCTACGATCCTGACGCCGTCAGCGAGGAGGAGATTGCGGTAGGCCGGCAAGCAGTAGAGCAGGCTGTTGACGGTCAGACTGGGTAGCAGGTCGCCGGGGTTGGCGATTTCCAGGCGTTCATTGTCGACACTGATCAAGACGGGTGCATTCGTGCGCCAACACCGATGAATGTAGGCATTCACCAGGATCTCCCGGAGCGTCTCCTCCGGAACGCTCAGGCAGCTTGAACGCAGCAGAGAGTGGTCCGTCAGGATGAGGTCGCGGACGGAATCCAGGAGGTTCTTGCGCAGCCGCGTGGTGGCCCCATGGAGATTGACTATTGTCTCGCAGTACGGGACATGCGCGGCGATGCTTGCTTCTTTGCCGAAGAGCAGCAGGGCGGCCAAAGTGACGCGGGGAGACGCCCCATCGTTCTGGTTCTGGACGAGGCCGGTTTGGTGGAGGAATGCCTCCGCATCGAGAAGCGAGTCGCTCGTCTTGTATCGGCGGTGGTGTTCTCTGATTGCCCACCCCATAGAATTGGCGGAGAGGTCGTCAACGGTCAGGTCCGGGACGACGGCGCCGGTACGATCATCCTCGGCAAGGAATTGGGGCTTGCAGACCTTCCCGACGCGAATACGCGAAATGCCTTTGGAGTTGCTGTGACCGCTAACGCACTTCTTGCGCTGAACGATGAGAGCGTACGCATGTGCGTCAGTTCGCCCGGTCACGTCCTGAAGGACGCCGCTCAGATCGATTGCCTCACATGCGACGGGCGGGTGTGTGGTGTCGTGGACGCGTTCTACAAGCCAGCAGGGAGTTACGTGGTGGGGGCAACGGCTGAACTTTTGGTGGGTCAGATCTTCACCGATTCCGACCAGGACGACGCCGCCATTCGCGTTGGCAAGACACACCGCGGCGTCAGCAACTTTCTCTGCGAGTTGGCGCTCGTCGTTGCACCAGCCCTTGATCTCTAACTGCTCATTCTCCAACGCATCGGCTGGCTGGACGCACAATTGCGCGAACAGGTCACGAAAATATTTGTCGCTAAACGTGACAACTCCCTCGTACAACGGCCATGCCGCGTGCGGTTCTTCCATTGTAACTTATTGGAGAATAAGGCTGGTACCGGCATTCGCATCTACCCCATTTTTCTCATGACAGGAAGAGATGGGTGTCTTTAGCGGGCCGCCCGGAGCAGTCAAAGGGCGCGCGTTTTTTTCGCCGTTCATCGAAGACCCTTGACGGCGAGGACGACCGCACACGCTGGTCGGCGAGGAAAATGGGGCAGGGTGTTCCCCGGCGGTGAGCGGTCTCTGTGGCGAGCCTGAAGCGGCTGGTGCTAGTCGTCGGCGAAGAATCGCCTCTCCGAGCGGCTCTGCAACAACCGCCCCGGCGCGAACTCGTTATAGCAGATCTCGTTAAAAAAGGCGCAGCGCATATCAGCGAGCGTGAGGCCGGGCACGAGGCGCGTCAAGGCAAGGCTATAAATCGCAAGCTGTGCGATGGGCTTGTTCGTGCGCGCGTCTGGTTTGTAATCGAGGATATGGATTGCGCCGTTGCGCACTTGCAGGAAATCGATGTGGCCCGTGATGAAGCGCGGCTTATGACCAAGCGCCGGACGGGCGCGGTGGATCGGTTCCTTGGGGATGATCGTGATGTCGTAGTAATTCTCAAGCTCGGCTATCTCGTCTTCGAGGAGAAAAATGGGAACCTCCACGGCGACGGTCGTGCTGTCGTTGATCAGCATGAAGCGCTGAAGGCGCGAATGCCGGTCGTAGTTTGAGGAGACGCCTGGAATGATCAGCGCCGCCGTATCGGTCGCGGTGTTCTGCTTTTCGACGACGACGAGCCGGTCGAGTGCAAGAAAACCGGGCGCGAGTTGCGAACTGCGCGCGCCGTCTTCGCGGCAAAAAAGCTGGTGCGGGCAATCGAGATGCGCGCGCTCCAGGAAATCCACGAGCGGCGCGAAACGTGCGTCGCCTTTGCGGCGCTCGTCGAGAGTGCCGGCACGCACGAAATTCAGCTTTCCGCGGTGGAGGGCGTATTCGTAGACCTGGCGGTGATACAGCTTGGTTGTGCGAATGAGCTGCGGCGGCGTGAACAGCTTGAGGCCGCGCTCTCGCAGCCTGCGGTAGGTCGTGAGACCAGGATGCGCGGCAAGCCAGCGCGAGATCGTGGCCGGATTAATGGTGTGGCCGTGACGCGAGGATAGGCGGCGGCTGGTTTCGTCGAGAGTATAGCCGCGGTTGTAGGTCGAAAGCGCGTCAAGGATTTCGTGGAGCGGGTAGGTTTTGTTGCGCAGCGCGCGCGGGCCGGGCGTGAACGTACGGCGGCACGCCCCGCATCGATACAGCCGGACCGTTTCGAGTTTCTTGGCGCGGCTACCCCTGGGCGCGACCCTCCGGCTGTTGCAGGCCGGGCAGCGCTCGGGCGGCTTGATGGGCGATTTGGGATTCGCGGCTGTGTGTTCTCTCGCGCGGGTCACGCGGAGTCTATAGCACGGCTGGATTTGGTGTGCACGCATTTGCAAGGCGGCTGGCGGGATCGGGCGGCAACGGATATGCAAGAGGCGGGATTGAAAATGGATGGGGTGGCAAGGAGTTGGCTGGTGCGGTCGTGTGCTCTGCCAACGGCGCGGCAGGCAGCAGGTGATGCTCTTTTTGATGTACAAAGCCCTCAGGAAGCAGCGCTTCTCGCTGCCGTTTATCGGGCCTCTTGCTGCCTAACTGGCGGGTTAGAGGCACCCCCGACTGAGCGGCAAAACGATCCGTGGAGGCGGTTTCCGGCGGGGGGTGACTCTAGTTGCACAGCGAGGTAGCGGAGCCCTTTTCCCATTCTTGAAGCATCCTTTGTCCGAGCTCCTCAAATTCCGGATGTTGCTTGATATAGGAGCGGACTTCTCTTGCTGTATCTTGAATCGCTTCGTGGATGCGCCCCAAAATGGATCGAACCTTTGCGGGCGTGGCGCCCGTGCGCGTTTCGCCGAATTTGCGCAGATCTTTTGCACTTGGCCATTGGGTTGTGCCGTTGAGGGTAAGGGCCAAGCTGTCCTTAGGCAGGTAAACGGAC
>Ga0224558_1003183_pt1 | contig 13962 bp, 11 predicted proteins | sample 714S32024metaG_FD_180682 | JGI IMG/M metagenome (GOLD analysis project Ga0224558, IMG submission 180682) | Peat soil microbial communities from Stordalen Mire, Sweden - 717 S3 20-24 | ecosystem: Environmental > Terrestrial > Soil > Wetlands > Peat | place: Sweden: Norrbotten County, Stordalen... | reverse complement strand
CACCTCGAGCCACAGTTCGAAGCGGGCGGCGTCGGTGAACAGGGCGGCCATGTCGGGGGGCGAGTAGCGGGGGATCATGGCACGAGCTCCTCCCGGTTCGCCGCGGCCGCCGCGCCGGCGGCGATGTCGCGCCGCACCAGGACACCGTCCCAGCTGATCGGCTCGAGGGCGGTGTAGGCGTTGGCCCGGGCGAGGGCGAGCGTGGGCGCCACCGCCGTCACCGCCAGGACCCGGCCCCCGGCCGTCACGAACGGCCCCGCCGGATCCGGCCGGCTGGTGCCCGCATGGAAGACGGTCACCCCCTCGACCGGAACGGTCGACTGCCCCGACGCCGTCAACCCGGTGATGGTGCCACCGGGGTTCGGCCGCTCGGGGTAGCCCGGGCTGGCCATCACCACGCACACGGCGGCGTCGCCGGAGAACGCCGGCGCCTCGATCCGGCCGAGCGTCCCCGTGGCCACCGCCATGAACAGCGCGGCGGCGTCGCCGTCGAGGAGCGGGAGCACCACCTGGGTCTCGGGATCGCCGAAGCGGACGTTGTACTCAATGACCTTGGGCCCCTCGTCGCCCAGCATCAGGCCGGCGTAGAGCACGCCGCGGTAGTCGATGCCGCGCCGGTGCAGCGCGGCGAGCAGGGGTTCCACCGCGGTGGCCATGATGTCGTCCACCTGGGCCGGCGACACGTGGGGCATCGGGGCGTAGGCGCCCATGCCGCCCGTGTTGGGACCGCGGTCGCCGTCGCCGAGGCGCTTGAAGTCCTGGGCCGGCACCAGGGGCACCGCGGTCGTGCCGTCGTAGAGGACGAGGAGGGAGCACTCCTCGCCGGCCAGCCCCTCCTCAATGACGATGCGCCGCCCGGCTTCCCCGAAGGTGGACCCGGAGAGCTTGGCTTCGACGTCGGCCCGGGCCTCGGCCATGGTCCGCGCCACCAGGACACCCTTGCCGGAGGCCAGGCCGTCGGTCTTGATCACCCAGGGGCCGGGCAGCGTTTCCAGGTAGGCCAGCGCGTCGGCGCCGTCCGCGGCATCGAAGGTGGCGAAGCGCGCCGTCGGCACGCCGGCGTCGGCCAGGACCTCCTTCATGAAGGCCTTCGAGCCTTCCAGGCGGGCGCCGTCGGCCCCCGGTCCCATGACGATGCGCCCGTCAGCCCGCAAGCGGTCGGCCAGCCCGTCGACCAGCGGGGCCTCGGGGCCGATCACCACCAGGTCGGCCTCGATGTCGTTGGCCGGAGCCGTCGTCACCGTGATCGGGGCCGCCATGCCCGGATTGCCCGGCGTGACCACCACCTCGGCCGTGCGCGCCAGCACATGGGCCAGCGCGTGCTCACGGCCCCCGCTGCCGACGACGCAGACCTTCACGCGGTGGCGAACGAGACGAACTGCTCGCGGCCCGGGCCGACGCCGACCAGGCGTACCGGGACGCCGATCTGCTCGGACAGGAAGGTCACGTAGTCGCGGGCCGCCCGGGGCACGTCCGCCGGTGAGGTGGCTGCGGTCAGGTCGGTGCGCCAACCGGGGAGCTCCTCGTAAATCGGCGTCACGTTGTGGAAGACCGACTGGTGGTAGGGCACGTGGGTGTAGCGGACGCCGTCCGCCTCATAGGCCACGCACACCTTGACCGTCTCGAACGTATCGAGCACGTCCAGCTTGGTCAGCGCCACCTCGGTCATGGAGTTGAGACGCACCGCCTGACGCAGCATGACGGCGTCGAACCACCCGCAGCGGCGGCGCCGGCCGGTGTTGGTCCCGAACTCGTGGCCCCGCTCGACCAGCAGGTTCCCGGTGTCGTTGTCCTGCTCGGTGGGGAACGGCCCCGCCCCCACCCGGGTGACGTAGGCCTTGGCGATGCCGATGACCCGGTCGATGTCGCGGGGGCCGAGCCCCGAACCGGTGCAGGCACCACCGGCCACCGGGTTGGACGAGGTCACGAAGGGGTAGGTGCCGTGGTCGAGGTCCAAGAAGGTGGCCTGGGCCCCCTCGAGCAGGACCGAACGGCCGGCATCGAGGGCGTCGTGGACCAGGCCCACCGTGTCGCCCACCATCGACTCGATGCGGGCGGCGTACTCGTTGAGGTAGCGGTCGGCGATGTCGTCGGCCGACAGGGGGAGCCGGTTGTAGACCTTGGCCAGAACGGCGTTCTTCTCCTTGAGCACCACGTCGAGCTTCTGGCGGAAGATCTTGGGATCGAAGAGGTCCTGGACCCGGAGCCCGACCCGGGTGGCCTTGTCCGCATAGGCCGGGCCGATGCCCCGTTTGGTCGTGCCCAGCGCGTTCTTGCCCAGGAAGCGCTCGGTGACCCGGTCCAGCTCCTGGTGGTACGGCATGATCAGGTGGGCGTTGCCGCTGACCACCATGCGGCTGGTGTCGACCCCCTTGGCGTTGAGCGCGTCGAGCTCGGCCAAAAGGACGGCCGGGTCGACCACCACCCCGTTGCCGATCATCGGCGTGATGTGGGGGTAGAGGATGCCGCTCGGCACGAGCTGGAGGGCGAAGGCCTCGCCGTTGACCACAATCCGGTGGCCGGCGTTGTGACCACCCTGGTAGCGCACGACCATGTCCATTTCGCGAGCCAGGAGGTCGGTGAGCTTGCCCTTTCCCTCGTCGCCCCACTGGGTTCCCACCACCACGGTTGCGGGCACGCGTCATCTCCGTTCGCTATGTCGGATTGCGCGCAATTGTAGCGCCCCTGGCTGACCCGGCGGAAAGTGAGGGGTCGGCCGGGTGAGACGGACGATGCGAACCCTCTACGCTGCCCGAACTGAGCCACCCCCGTGACCGGGCGCGGCGACAGTTTCGGCCCGGCATGTCTAGTGTGTGGCGGGTGATCAAACCCGCTCCGAGAGCGCTCCTCGTTGCCGGCGCTGCCGGCCTTCTGGTCGCGCTGGCCCTGCCGCTGTGGAGCGGCGCGGGCGTGGCGGCCGCGGCGGCGGGCGTGGCGGCGACCGGCGATGCGCTCACGGCCGCCCCGACCTCCCTCGACTTGGGCGACATCACCGTGGGCGACGTCTCGGCGGTCCCCGACGCTGTGACGCTGACCAACGGCGGCACCAGCGCCGACACGATCACCTCCATCGCCATCGGCGGAGCCGATTACAACGATTTCGGCGAGACCAACAACTGCACGACCTTGGCCGCAGGTGCGTCCTGCACCGTCGATGTGATCTTTGAGCCCGGCGCCCTCGGGCTGCGCCAGGCCACGCTCACTCCAGTCGACGGGTCGGCCTCACCACCGGTCGTGACCCTGGAGGGCACGGGCAGCGAGGGGTACTACGAGGTCACTGCGCAAGGTGCCGTCGCGGCCCACGGTGACGCCAACAGCCTCGGCGGCCTCACGGGGACCACGCTGACCCGGCCCATCGTGGCCAGTACGACGACGGGCGACGACTCCGGCTACTGGCTGGCGGCCTCCGACGGCGGGGTCTTCACCTTCGGCGACGCCGCCTACTACGGCTCCACCGGCGCCATCCACCTCAACAAGCCCATTGTCGGCATCGCGGCCACGCTCGACAACGGGGGCTACTGGCTCATCGCCTCCGACGGCGGGGTCTTCAGCTTCGGCGATGCCCGCTTCTACGGCTCCACCGGCGGCATCCACCTCAACAAGCCGATTGTCGGCGTGGCGCCCACGCCCGACGGGGGCGGTTACTGGCTCGTCGCTTCCGACGGCGGCATCTTCACCTTCGGTGACGCCAACTACTACGGCTCCACGGGTGCCATCCACCTCAACAAGCCGATCGTCGGCATGGCGCCCACGCCCGACGGGCGCGGCTACTGGCTCGTCGCCTCCGACGGCGGGGTCTTCAGCTTCGGTGACGCCGCCTACTACGGCTCCACGGGCGCCATCCACCTCAACAAGCCGATTGTGGGCATGGCGGCCACGCCGGACGGGGGCGGGTACTGGTTGATGGCCTCCGACGGCGGCATCTTCGCCTTCGGTGACGCGCCCTTTGACGGGAGCTCCGCCGGCACCTCGGCCTCGGCCTCGCCCTACGTGACGATCGCAGGCGATGGGCCGCCGACATACCAGGCGTACGTCGGCGAGCCCGCGGCACGCCGCGCGGCCGACGAGGTCGATCGGGCCCGCTAAGCCGGCGCGCCGCGGGGCAACCCGGGGGCGCCCCGCACGCCCCGCACGCCGATCAGTCCAGGACGATCTTGTCGTCCACCACCTTCACCACGACCGTCGAGCCTTCGAGGTAGCGGCCCTCGAGCAGGGCCAGGGCCAGCGGGTCCTCAATCTGGCGCTGCAGCACGCGGCGCAACGGCCGGGCCCCGTAGTCGGGGTCGTAGCCGGCCCGGGCCAGCCAGGCCTCGGCGTCGGGCTCCACCGACAAGCTGAGCCGGCGTTCGGCCAGGCGCGCCTGGAGCTTGCCGAGCTGCACCCCTACGATCACGGCGAGGTCGGCCTGGCTGAGCGGCCGGAAGCGCACGATCTCGTCGATGCGGTTGATGAACTCGGGCTTGAAGTACTGGGACGGCTCCCCGGCCAGGTTGGACGTCATGATCAACACGGTGTTGGTGAAGTCGACCGTGCGGCCCTGCCCGTCGGTCAGCCGCCCGTCCTCGAGCACCTGCAACAGAATGTTGAACACGTCGGGATGGGCCTTCTCCAACTCGTCCAGCAGGACGACCGCGTAGGGGCGCCGGCGGACCGCCTCGGTCAACTGGCCGCCCTCGTCGTAGCCGACATAGCCCGGCGGGGCGCCGACCAACCGGCTCACCGCGTGCTTCTCCATGTACTCGCTCATGTCGATGCGCGTGATGGCCCGCTCGTCGTCGAAGAGGAACTCGGCCAGGGCCCGGGCCAGCTCGGTCTTGCCCACGCCGGTCGGTCCGAGAAAGAGGAACGAGCCGATGGGGCGGTTGGGATCCGACAGCCCGGCCCGGCTGCGCCGGATGGCGTTGGCCACGGCGGAGACCGCCTCGTCCTGCCCCACCACGCGCTCGTGGAGGGTCGACTCCAGGCGGACCAGCTTCTGGATCTCGCCTTCCAACAGACGGGAGACCGGCACGCCGGTCCAGCGGCTCACCACCTCGGCGATGTCCTCGGCGTCGACCTCTTCCTTCAAGAAGCGCGTCCCCGCCTGCAGTTTGGACAGGTCGTTGGTGGCCTCGGCAATGCGGCGCTCAATGTCGGGCAGCTCGCCGTAGCGGATGGCCGAGGCACCGGCGAGGTCGCCCTCGCGCTCGAGCCGCACGGCGTCGTCACCGCGCGCCGTCTGCTCCTCCTTGAGCAGGCGGATGGTGTCGATGGACGCCTTCTCCTGCTGCCAGTGCGCCGTCATGCCGTCGCGCTGCTCGGCCAGGTCGGCCAGCTCCGCCTCCAGGCGGTCCAACCGCTCCGCCGAGGCCTCGTCGGTCTCCTTCTCCAGCGCCACCTTCTCGATCTCGAGCTGGCGGATGCGCCGGATCACCTGGTCCAGCTCCGTCGGCAGGGAATCGATCTCAATACGCAGCTTGCTCGCCGCCTCGTCGATCAGGTCGATGGCCTTGTCCGGGAGGAAGCGCCCGGTCACGTAGCGGTCGGAGAGGATGGCGGCGGAGACCAGGGCCGCATCTTGGATGCGCACGCCGTGGTGCACCTCGTAGCGCTCCGAGAGCCCGCGCAGGATGGCGATGGTGTCCTCGACCGAAGGCTCGCCGACGAACACCGGCTGGAACCGGCGCTCCAACGCCGCGTCCTTCTCGATGGAGGTGCGGTACTCGTCGAGCGTGGTGGCGCCGATGAGACGGAGCTCGCCGCGCGCCAGCATGGGCTTGATCATCTGACCGGCGTCCATGGCGCCCTCGGCCGCGCCGGCGCCCACAATGGTGTGGAGCTCGTCAATGAAGGTCACCACCTCGCCTTCGGCGTCGGTGATCTCTTTGAGCACGGCCTTGAGCCGCTCCTCGAACTCGCCCCGGTACTTGGCTCCGGCCACCATGGAGGCGAGGTCGAGCGCGATCACCCGCTTGCCCTTGAGCCCTTCGGGCACGTCGCCCTCGATGATCCGGTTGGCCAACCCCTCGACGATGGCGGTCTTGCCCACGCCGGGCTCGCCGATCAGCACCGGGTTGTTCTTGGTGCGCCGCGACAGCACCTGGATGACCCGCCTGATCTCCTCGTCGCGTCCGATGACCGGGTCCAGCTTCCCGTTGCGCGCGGCCTCGGTGAGATCACGGCCGTACTTGGCCAGCGCCTGGTACGTCTGCTCGGGGTCGGGCGACGACACCCGATGGCTGCCCCGCACGGCGCGCAGCCCGGTGAGCAGCGCGTCCTTCGTGACCCCGATTTCGTCGGCCAGGGCCAGCAGGAGGTGCTCGACCGAGACGTAGTCGTCCCCCAACTCGCGGCGGCTCTCGTCGGCTGCCTCGAGCACGTTGCGGGCCTCGCGGGACAGGCCGGGCTCGGCACCGCCCTGGGCCCGCGGCAAACGGTTCAACTGCTGGCGCACCTTGTCGGCCACCGCATCGGGGTCCACGCCGACCTGGGTCAGCAGGGGCCGGGTCATCGTCTCGTCCTGGGCCAGCAGCGCGTCGAGCAGGTGGGCCGGCGTCATCTCGGGGTTGTTCGCCGAGGCGGCGTGCCCCGTGGCCGCGCTGAAGGCGGCCTTGGTGTTGTTGGTCCAACGTTCTGGGTCGATAGGCATGGGTGCGTTACCTTCTCGTGTAGGCGACGGGCGACTGACGGAGCGGAACAAGGTCCCGGCGGTACTGCCGATGGGTGGCGGCCACCGCGGCCCGGGACTGCGCCCGCGCCTCTTCGAGCTCGCCCCGGAGCCGCTCCAGCTCGCTCTCGAGTTCGAGGACCCGGCGCACCCCTTCGAGGTTCAAGCCGGTCGCGGTCAGTTGTTGGATGTGGCGCAGGCGCGTGAGGTCGGCGTCGGAGAACCGGCGGCTCCCTCCGCTCGTCCGCGAGGGATCGAGCAGGCCCTTGCGCTCGTAAATGCGCAATGTCTGCGGATGCACGCCCGTCAGCTCGGCGGCCACGGAGATCACATAGACGGCCCGGTTGGCGTCGTTCTCAGCCACGTCGCTCATCCACCTCAGCCCTCCAGCGCCGCCCGCGGCGCCTCGTCGGTCACCTTGGCCAGTGACTCCACGGCGGCCCGCTGCTCGTCGGTCAGCTCGGTCGGCACAATGACCTCGAGCTTGACCATGAGATCCCCCGCCTTGCCGGCGTTGCGACCGGACCCCGCCGGAACGCCGCGGCCACGCACCCGCATCACGGTGCCCGAAGCTGTCCCGGCCGGCACCTTGAGCGTCACCTTGGCGTCCAACGTGGGGACGGTGACGGTCGTGCCGAGCGCCGCCTCGGGGAAGGTGATCGGCACGGTCAGGGTGAGGTTGCGCCCGTTGCGGCCGAACGTCGGGTGCTTCCCGACGTGGACCACGACGTAGAGGTCCCCCGGGGGGGCCATGCCCTGTCCGGGGGCGCCCCGCCCCTTCACCCTGATGCGCTGACCGTCTTCGACCCCGGCCGGGATGCGGACCTTGACCGAGCGCACCTTGCGCTCGGTCCCCGAGCCCTTGCAGACCGGGCACGGCTTGTCGAACAGGGTGCCCCGCCCGACACAGTCGGGACACACCGTGCTGAGCGAGAACAGGCCCTGGTCGTCGTTGAGACTCCCGGTCCCCCCGCAGCGCGGACAGGTGTGCGTCGCCGTCCCCGGCGCCGCTCCGGTGCCGCGGCAGTTCGAGCAGCGGGCGTCCTCGGGCACGTTGACCGAGGTGGTGACCCCGTGCACGGCATCGGAGAACGACAGGTGCAGGGCGGCTTCCATGTCGGCGCCGCGTTGGGGACCGCGCGTGGTGGTCGTCGTCCGTCCCCGGTTGCCGAACAGGCCGCCGAAGAGGTCGCCCAGGTTGCCCATGTCCTCCACGCGGAAGGTCCCGCCGCCGGGCGTGCCGGTCCCGAAGCCTCCGGGTATCGGCCCGTGCTTGCGTATGTCGTCGTACTCCTTGCGCTTGTCGGCATCACCGAGGACGTCGTACGCCGCGCTGATCTCCTTGAAGCGGTCCTCGGAGCCCGGGTTGGCATCTGGGTGATACTGCTTGGCCAGTTTCCGGTAGGCGCGCGTGATCTCCTTGTCGGTGGCCGTGGACACGACCCCGAGCACCTTGTAGTAGTCCTTCTCGAACCACTCACGCTGGGCGGCCATAGTTCAGCTCACCCTTTCACGCTGACCATGGCGGGACGCAGCACCTGGCCCCGCCAGCGGTAGCCCGACCGGAGCACCTCGTCGATCACCACCTCGCCGCCTTCCCCGTCGGACCGCGCCACCGCGTCGTGCACGGCGGGATCGAAGGGCACGCCGGGAACGTCGACCCGCTCCAACCCTTCTTTGAGGAGAACGTCGAGCAGCATGGAACGGGCAGCGGTCAACGCCTTGGCGTCGTCGCTGCCCGCGCTGACCGCGGTCTGGTGCGCCTCGGCCAGGTCGAGCGTGTCGAGCACCGGGAGCAGCTTGGTGACCAGGGCCGAGGCGGCCCGGGCCGACTGCTCCTCCTGCATGCGCTGGATGCGCTTGCGGTAGTTCTCGAAATCGGCCTGGGTGCGTTGAAGGGCGAGCAGGTACTCGTCCCGCTCACGCTTCAACACCCCCATCGGGTCGACCTCTTCCTCGATCACTATTTCCGAATCGGCCACCCCTTCGTCGGAGTTCTCGTCGACCAACTCGGGTTCCGGCGCGACCTCCTCGGCGGGGACGGCCTCGTCGGAGAAGCTCACTGCTCGTCGACGATCTCGGCGTCGACCACTTCGTCGTCGGAGCCTGCTCCGCCGTCGCCGCCGCCACCACTGCCGTCACTGCCGCTGGGTGCACTCGCGGCCTGCGAGGCCTGCTCGTACAGCCGCTGGCTGAAGCTCTGGCTGACGCCCATCAACTTCTCGGTGGCGTCCTTGATGGACTCCACATTGGTGCCGGCCAGGGCGTCCTTGAGGTTCGCCACGGCCGACTCGACGTCGTCCTTCTCGGTGCCCTCGAACTTCTCTCCCTGCTCCTTGAGCAGCTTCTCGGTCTGGTAGACGAGCGTGTCGGCCGAGTTGCGTATTTCGGCCTCCTCGCGGCGCTGGCGGTCGTCCTCGGCGTGAGCCTCGGCGTCGCGCACCATGCGCTCGATGTCGTCCTTGGCCAACGAAGACTGGCCGGTGATGGTCATCGACTGCTCCTTGCCGGTGGCCTTGTCCTGGGCCGACACGTGGACGATCCCGTTGGCATCGATGTCGAAGGTGACCTCGATCTGCGGGACCCCGCGGGGGGCCGGGGGCAGGTCGACCAGCTGGAACTTGCCCAGGGTCTTGTTGTACATGGCCATCTCGCGCTCACCCTGGAGCACGTGGATCTCCACCGAGGGCTGATGGTCCTCGGCCGTGGTGAAGATCTCCGACCGCTTGGTCGGGATGGTCGTGTTGCGCTCGATGAGACGGTGCATGACCTGACCCTTGGTCTCGATGCCGAGCGACAGCGGCGTCACGTCGAGGAGGAGGACGTCTTTGACCTCACCCTTGAGGACACCGGCCTGCACGGCGGCGCCGATGGCCACCACCTCGTCGGGGTTGACGCCCTTGTGGGGCTCCTTCCCGGTGAGGGACTGCACGAGATCCTGGACGGCGGGGATCCGGGTGGATCCACCGACCATGACCACGTGGTCGATGTCGGAGGTCTTGAGCCCGGCATCCTTGATGGCGGCCTCGAACGGACCCACGCAGGCCTGCACCAGGTCGGCCGTGAGCTCGTTGAACTTGGCCCGCGTCAGCTTGATGTCGAGGTGCTTGGGGCCCTCGCTGGTGGCGGTGATGAAGGGCAGGTTGATCTGGGTCTCCTGCACGCTGGACAGCTCGATCTTCGCCTTCTCGGCCGCCTCCTTCAGGCGCTGCAGGGCCATTTTGTCGGTCGACAGGTCGACACCCTCGGTGTCCTTGAAGGTCTTGACCAACCAGTCCATGACCTTGTCGTCCCAGTCGTCACCACCCAGCTTGGTGTTCCCCGAGGTCGACTTGACCTCGAAGACGCCCTCGCCGATCTCGAGCACGGAGACGTCGAAGGTCCCACCACCGAGGTCGAAGACCAACACGGTGCGGTCGGAGTCCTCCTTGTCCAGCCCGTAGGCCAGCGCGGCGGCCGTCGGCTCGTTGATGATCCGCAGGACCTCGAGCCCGGCGATCGCCCCCGCCTCCTTGGTGGCGGTGCGCTGGGCGTCGTCGAAGTAGGCCGGCACGGTGATGACCGCCTGGTCCACCGTGTCGCCCAGGTACGCCTCGGCGTCCCTCTTGAGCTTGCCCAGAATGCGGGCCGAGATCTCCTGGGCCTTATACTTCTTGCCGTCGATGTCGACGGTCCAGTTGGTGCCCATGTGGCGCTTGACCGAACGGATGGTCCGGTCCGGGTTGGTGATGGCCTGGCGCTTGGCGACCTCGCCCACCAGTACCTCACCGGTCTTGGAGAAACCGACGACCGAAGGAGTCGTCCGCCCACCTTCCGCGTTCGGAATGACGACGGGCTCGCCCGCCTCCATCACGCTGACCACCGAGTTGGTGGTCCCCAAGTCGATTCCAACGGCCTTGGCCATCTGCAGTCCTTCCATTCTTCTCGTTGCCGGGGATTACGTCCGCTCTTGCTTGGCAACCATTGTATCAAACCTGAGTGGCCTTGTGTCAACTTTTCTGCTTCCAGGACCAGAAACGTGGAAATAGCCAGTTCAAGAGGGGTGCAACTGCCGTGCCCCTGGGCGTACCCCGGGCTCGGGGGGCGCCAGGGCCAGGACTTGTCGACGCTCCACCCGGGTGGCCTACGATCAAGACGTGCTCGACCTGGTCCTTCTTCGCCACGGACAGTCCATCTGGAACGCGGAGAACCTGTTCACGGGCTGGGTCGACGTCGATCTCACCGAACTGGGCGAGGCCGAGGCCCGCGACGGGGGCCGGCTCCTGGCCGAGGAGCCCGGGCTCGACCTGCGGATCCTGCACACATCGGTCCTGACCAGGGCCATCCGCACCGCCGAGCTCGCCCTGGCCGCCGCCGGGCGCAGCTGGCTCCCGGTGCGGCGGGACTGGCGGCTCAACGAGCGCCATTACGGGGATCTGCAGGGGAAGAACAAGGCCGAGACCATGGCCAAGTTCGGGAAGCACCAGCTGCAGTTGTGGCGCAGGAGCTACGACACCCCGCCGCCCCCGCTTTCAGAGGACAATCCGTGCTCCGTTGCCGACGATCCCCGCTACCGGGACGTGGCGCCCTCCGACATCCCCGTCACCGAGTGCCTGGCCGACGTGGTCCTGCGGGCCCTCCCCTATTGGGGGGAGGCGATCCTGCCCGACCTGCGCTGGGCGGCCGAGACCAACAGCGCGATTCTGGTCGTCGCGCACGGCAACAGCATCCGGGCCCTGCGCAAGCACCTGGAGGGGATCAGCGACGCCGACATCCCCGGGCTCGAAATACCGACCGGGATCCCCTTCCGGATGCTGCTGAACGACGACCTCACGGTGCACTCGTCCCGTTACCTGGGCGACCCGGCGACGGCCGCCGCAGCAGCCGCCGCCGTGAGCCGCCAGGCTGGTTAGCCGCGCCCGCCGTGGCTACCCGATCCTCCGGCCCCTCCCGAGAAGCCGTGGCCGCCTGCTCCGGTACCGCCGGCTCCGAAGCTGCCCGCTGCCGGACCGCCCGAGAAGCCGTGGCCGAACTGGCCACTGCCCGAGGGTCCGGCTGCGCCGGTCGTCTGCGGGTCTGAGCTGCGCGAGAAGGGCGGGGTTCCGACCTTCGGTGCCGGGTCGGCGCTCGATACGACAGCAGGCGTCCCTCCGGGTGTGTGGGTCCCCCACGTTGCGGTCGACGGGTCGGTGCCCTTGGGCGGGACCGTTCCCGACGGCGTGATCCTGGGGCTCCTGGGGGGGCACACGGTCGTCGAGCCGATGTCGACGAACAGCGCGTCGAGCTGGGACGGCGTTGTCGTGTCCCAGGTGCCGAAGGCGATCACGAACTCGCCCACCGTCACCCCGGTGGCCGTCGTCTTGCCGTCGTAGTACGTCGTGCCGGGCGAAGAAACTTCCACGTCCCGCGTCGTGCCCCGGGGACCCGACAGCGTGATGCTGGTGCTGGTGAAGCCGGTCACCTTGCCGCTCACCCGGTCGAGGATGACCGTGACCTCCACCGCGGTGGGCGTGGCGTCAGCGGGATCCAACCGCACCGCCACGTCCTGGCCCTGCAACACGCCCGTGGGCGCAACCAGCGTTCCGGTTTCGGCGTAGGTCGTGTTCATGGTCGTGTCGATCATCTCTGTCGTCCCGTTGTGGGTCGTGATGGTGAAGCTCCCGGTGCCGAGTGCGCTCACCGTGCCCCGCACGAATTGCGAGCCGTCACCGTGCGCCGATGCGACGCCTGCCGCACCCACGACGCCCACGACGCCCACGCCGACCACGGTGAGCGAGATCCCTGTATTCCTCAACGTCCGTTTCCACTGCCCCATCTGTGCCTCCTGGTGAATACCGACCCATACGGGTATGGCTCAACTGATGTAATTGCATTCCCGTGGACCGATGGCGTTTGTTGCTCTGTCATCAGATACATCGGTCCTCAGGCCCACGCGTTACGAAAACTCCTTGACCACGAACCCGCTCAAAAACCCCGTAACGCCGGCCTTCGGTGAGCGAAGTACCGGTCGTGTCCTGCCCGCGCCTCCTGACGTCGCACCTCCTGATGTCGCACGTGACGGCGGCGCACCGGACGGCGTCGAACGTCGCCTGCGGGCGCGACCCGAGATGGATCCCGCGGAAGCCCGTCGCCTGGTCGAGGCGGCCACCGCGGGTGACGACGCCGCCTGGGAGGCCCTCTACCGCTCGCTCTACCCCCGCCTGCGCGCCTTCTTCGTCCGCCGGGTGGGAGACGAGCACGCCGATGACGCGGTCGGCGAGACGATGATGCGGGCCGTCGCCTCCATCGACCGTTTCGTCTGGACCGATGCGGGCTTCGACGGGTGGGTGTTCGGCATCGCCCGGCACGTGGCGGTCGACCACCACCGTCGCCAGGACCGGGTACGCCGCTACCACCACATCAGCCGGATGTTCTCGGGGAACAAGACCGACGGCACCGCGCCGGTGGAGCAGGACCTGGTGATCGGCGACGACCAGGCCCTCATCCGCGACCTCTTCACCCAACTCACTCCGGCCGAGCAGGATGTGCTCGAGTTGCGGGTAATCGCCGGCCTCTCCGCCGAACATGTGGGCGAGGTGCTCGGCCACAAGGCCGGTGCGGTGCGCACCGCGCAGTCGCGTGCGCTGGCCCATCTCCGCGAGTTGATGGTGCACCATGGTGGCTGACCTCGCGGGCCAGCTGAGCGACGAAGAGCTCCTCGGCGCGCTGGCGGCGTCATTCCCCATAGAGCCGGTCGAGCCCGACGCGGCACAGTTGCACCGGCTCTCCATGGCGGTCGCCGAACTGCGCGAAAGGACCACGACCACGACCACGCCGACGCAGTCGACCGCCGCGGCGCGCCGGCCGCGCTGGACCCTGCCCCGCCGGTTCAGCCCGGTCGTGCTCGCCGGCGCGGCAATCGGCGTTCTGGGTGCGGGCACCGGGATCTCCTACGCCGTCGGCGTGCCCATCCCGGCGGCGGTGCGCGCCGTCGCCCGCACCGTGGGGCTGGCCAAACCGACGACACCGACGACCGTGCCGGCGGCGACCCCTCCGGCGCCCACCGCGGCGCCCACCGCGGCGCCCACCGCGGCGGCGACCGCGGCCCGCCAGGCCGAGTCGACCCTCCATCAGGCCCTCACCGAGAGCCACCCACCCCCCTCCGTCATTTCGCACGACAGCGCCGTGCTGGCACACCGGCTTGACCAGGTGGGGGGAGGAGACCCCACCGCAGGGGTGGCCGGGACGGCGGCGGACGGGCAGCATCTGCTGAACGAGGCGTGCCGGCAGCTGGAAGGGTCCGGACAGGCCACCACGGGCTCGTCCACCTCCCCCACCGGAACAGGCGGGGCCACATT